>Ga0210384_10000142_pt1 | contig 108672 bp, 92 predicted proteins | sample IncBWH2MmetaG_FD_160574 | JGI IMG/M metagenome (GOLD analysis project Ga0210384, IMG submission 160574) | Forest soil microbial communities from Barre Woods Harvard Forest LTER site, Petersham, Massachusetts, United States - Inc-BW-H-2-M | ecosystem: Environmental > Terrestrial > Soil >... | reverse complement strand
CGTCGTTGTGTTCGTAACGATGTTCGCTGCTACCGCGAAATTCGCGTTGTTGACGACGACGACGAGCGACTCCGTGACGCCCGCCGGCGCCGCGACCGTGAATGTGCCGCCTCCGCTGCCCGCGGGACCCGGCACATAAGAAGGCGTCGGGTCGGCGGGCAGCACAGTCGGCGCGCCGAGCGTCGCGCTGGCAGAAAACGGAACATTTTTCCCGTTGACTGCTACGACGGTGCTTAGCGTGTACGTGCCCGCGGCCGGCGCCGGCGGCAATACGAACTGCTGCGAAACTGGATTGCCGACTGTGCACGAGTTGAAGTACAGCAGGTATCCCAGGTCGTATCCGATACCGTTCGAGTTTGCCGGCGATAGGGCCGGTGGTGCGCCGAACGCCGGCGCGTAGTTGCCGATGAATCCGGGGCCGCTATTGGTGTTTCCAAACGGGGCGAGCATGGCCGCCGGATTCTGGCCGTAGCTGAACAGTCCGCAAGTGTTCATGGGCGCGCCGGCTGGAATGGCAAGCGTCGAATTGCCGGGGCTTATGAAGGCTGACGCTCCGAATTGATTCCTGAACGTAGCCACAGTGTTCAGGTACGTTCCCGGAGCGCTCGTCAACGTACCCGCCGAGTCGTTGAGCGTGCCGACCGCGAGTTGAAGCTTCGCACGCGTCGTGAACTGAGGATTACCGACCGTGGTGTTCGTCGAGCAGCCCGTCATCACTCCGATGCCGACCAGTGCGATCAAACCTGCGCCGAGTTTGCGCATCGTTTCGAGTCCTTTCATTTTGCGAATCCGTGCGTTTTATATCGACGCGGTGTTGCCACGACTAGTATTTGATATTCACGAACAGGGTATAAGTGCGCGGTCCTCCTACGGGTTCATTGAGATAGTAGCTTGGTTGGTTCCGATAGCGGTACGGCTCGAGGCCGATCAACCCGGAGATGCCTGAGTTTGGCGCATATCCGCCGAGCCCGTTGTTGTGGTAGCGCCCGCTATCGACGGGCGTATTGATGCTATAGTTGCCCAAGAGATTGTTCGCGACCAGTCCAAGCGACATCCGGTTTGGACCGGAACCGATGTCCTGCGAGAGCGCGACGTTCAGAAACGCTTGAGGCGCGCCCTTGAGTGTACCGGGATCGTTACCATCGGCCGTGCCTATCGAACCAGTGATGTTCGGATGTTCTACGGTGCCCGGGTTGGATGGATCCGTGAAGTAGTAGTTGCCAACACCTGACGCCAAGTCTGTATTGAGCACTTCTTCGGGCGTCGTGCCATTCGGGCCGCCGAACACCCAGGTATGTTTTCCTACACCGTAGCGGTAGCCCGACTCGTACGGTATGGTCACACTGGCGTGAAAGCCGTGGTGCGATTGGAAGGACAGACCAGCCGTTGCGACCACCGGTGCGACATAGGAGACGTGGAATAAGTGGTTCAGCGCGATCGCCGCATTGTTCACAGACGGAAAGAAGTCGCTGTCGTAGTTGGCGAGAGTATTGTCGTAGGTCGCGGATAAGAAACCGCTCAATCCAAAGGTCGCACTTTTCTGGATCGATAGCTCCACGCCGGTGTTGAAGTTGATCCCGGCGTTTTCTTCACGGCCCGGACCAAATACCGGAGTTCCATCACTGAGCTTGAAAAGCAACGGTGTGCTGAACGCGACGTAATCGTAACCTCTGCGGTAGTACGGGGTTATGCGGGCCGCTAATCCCTGACCGAAATCGTGGTTCCATGATAGATCGTAATTGATGGCGCGCTGTGGACGCACGGGCGTGTACTGCGCAAAGCTGTTGGTGTTGAGATCTATGAGGATCTGTTGATACAGATTTGTGACGTGGTTCGTCGTGCCGAATCCGGGCAGCGGTGTGAAGCAACCGCTGGACATGTTGCAGCTCACCAAACGCGGATTCACGGCGTACGTGTTCTCGATGTTGCTAAGAGGCGTAAACTCGATATTCTTTCCGAACGAGAAGCGGAGCGCGTCGCGCGCACCTGCCTGGTAGGCTATTGCAAGGCGTGGGCTGACCTGGCTGGGCCGCGTGACGTCTGCGCTGACGGTAGGCCCGTTCAGCACGTGGTATAGTCCGGAGCTGTCCACGGTGTAGTATTGGTTAAGAGCCGCTGCGTTTGACGGCAGGTCGATGACTTCTTGATCCCAGCGGGCACCGAAAGTGATATCAAGTCGATCGGCTGGGGTGAAATCGTCTTTGATGTAGAGATCGTTGCGATGCAGTGGATCTGTCGCGAGGCTTGCTGGGTTGGGCAACGTGTTCAGAGGCAGGCCCGTGGCGGAACTGCCGTCGAGCGCGGCGATGCCTTGAACGTAACCTTGTGGCGCGTTGGGATTGCCGAGCGAACCGGCTAACCCGAGAAGTCCGCACAATTCGCCGCATTCCAGCGGATCGGTTTGAATCGAAAGCAGCGGGCGGTAGATGGCGAAATCCGGTAAGGTGTAGTTGGTGTCGCCGCCAAGCGTGATGTCATGTTGTGAATTCAGTTGATTCGTGTAATCGAACGCCAGCGCTCGGCTGCTCGAATGCACGAATTCGAACTGACCCGACAGCGCACCGCCGTTCCACGGGAAGAGGAAATTGACCAGCGAGTCGGTCCGAGTGACGCGGAATTCTCCAAAGCTCGACGGGCTGAATTGATGTTTCAGATTGATCTTCTCGATGTTGTGATCTTCGGTTTGATGATCTGGATAGCCGACATTTTGGAGAACCGTTCGTTGACCCGGAAAGAGCGGCGCGAAATCCGTCACCGCCGCATTTGGATCGGCGAATTGACCGAGTCCGCCAAGCAGGCGTGTCAAGGTATTATTCGAGTCGTACGGCAGAATCGTCGGATCCTGAGCGTAACCCAACTGGAACAGATTCGTGCCGGTGTCGGCGAAATATTGGAGTTCGTTTTCCTGCCGGCCGCCGAAATGATAGATGACGTTTGTGAGCAAGTCGTTCCCCGGATCGTATGCCAGACCGCCGCCAGCGAGCGAATAGAAAGTCTTGTCGTCTCCGTAGGTGACGTTTGCCCTAAGTCCGGTAAAGGAGAAATAGTAACTAAACCGGTTGTCGGGACTTGCTTGGCCGAAGTCGAACGCCAAGCGATGGTCGAAGTTCGGGTTGTTGATGCTGGCGGTCGACTCGCCGGTGCCCGGGTAGGTCCCGCGCTTCACCACGACGTTGACCACGCCCGAATTCGTGTTGCCGTTCGTGACATCGTAGCCGCCGGTTGAAAGCACGAGTCGCGACACGCCATTGAGCACGAGACTGTTGATGAACTGTCCGCTCACCGGTTCGGTCGCATCCACGCCGTCGTATTGAAATCCCTCATCGTTCTCGGCGCCAGCGCGGATGACCGGATACCCGTTCACGTCGGTGGTGATGCCGGGCAGCGCATCGAGCACCGCGGTCTCGGACAAGTTCTGCGGCGTGCCCGTGATGTTGGTGATCGACTGGCTATTGATCGTGTATGCGTCTGCGGTCTGTCGCGGCTGATAGATCGAAGTCGTACCGCGAATCGTCTCCTTGCCGAGCAATTTCACTTCCGCAAGCAGGCGAATATCAGTTCTCACCGTCTGATCCTGCGTTACCGTGACGCCCGGGTACTGAGTGGTCGCGAATCCAGTATGCGCAGCGGTGATCGTGTACGTATCGGGCGGGAGCCCATTGACGGCATAGAATCCGTTGATGCCGCTTACCGTGTGGCTTGAATATACTGGTGCCGAAACAGAAACTGATGCGGCTGCGATCGGGTGGCCATTCACGTCATAGACGAATCCTTGGATCGAGCCGGTCGTGCCGGCTCGCGACTGGATCCCTTGCGAGAGCAAGAGGAGTACGCCCACAAATGCCAACGCGCGTACAGATCTAACAAGCAATGACATTACGTTCTCCTTCGAACTCATCCCTGAGTGCATGGGTCACGAGCGGTTAATGGACAATCAAAATAAATCTTTTATCTTGGCACTACATTGTCACCGGTCGGCTCTTTCTGAAAATTGCGAGCGCGACACGGCGGCGTTGTTCATTCCGCGCGTGATAAGCGGTTACCGAACCGAATCGCTAAGAATCCGATGAGACTTGGATGAGTGAAATCCGAACTTAATTTTGATTAGCTAATCGTGCTCGGATGAGAGAAGGACCGACATAAAGTCGGCCCCTTCAGGATTTCTCAAGGCGGCGGATTTTACCAGGCGGCCGTTTCTTGCATGTCTGCGCCGCTCGTGACGTGACCTTCGATCGCCAACCGGAATTCGGTCGGCTTGTCCGCCTTCGAGAACGCTTCTTTTTCCGTGACGAGGCCGCTCTGATAGAGATCGAGCAGCGACTGCGTGAACGTCTGCATGCCGTCGTATTTTCCGGCGGCCATGTACTGGTACATGTCGCCGAACTTGCCTTCGAGGATCAGGCTGCGGATCGTCGGCGTCGCGATCATGACTTCGACCGCAGGCACTCGGCCGCCGCCGTCGAGGCGCACGAGCAGACGCTGCGAGACTATCGCGCGCAGACTCGTGGATAACTGCACCGTGAACTGCTTGCGATTGCCTTCGGGCAGGGCATCCATGATGCGTTCCAGCGCTTGAATGGTGTTCTGCGTGTGCAGCGTGGAGAGAACGAGGTGACCGGTCTCCGCCGCGGTGAGCGCGGTGATGATCGTCTCCGGATCGCGCATCTCGCCGATCAGGATCACGTCCGGATCTTGACGCAGCGCCTGTTTGAGCGCGACCGTGAACGATCCGGTGTCGATGCCGACCTCGCGTTGCGATATGATCGATTGCTTATCGACATGGATGTACTCGATCGGGTCTTCGATCGTCACGATGTGCCGGCGCTGCGTCGCGTTGATGTAGTCGATCATCGCGGCGAGCGTCGTCGACTTTCCGGTGCCGGTCGCGCCGGTCAAGAGGATGATACCGTCCTGCTGCTCGCAGAGCGTTTTGAGGACTTGCGGAACGCGCAGTTCCTCCATGCTCGGAATGTCGAGGCGGACTGTTCGAAACGCGGCGCTGACGGTGCCGCGCTGGAAAAATGCGTTGACGCGGAATCGGCCGTGACCGTGCAGGCCATACGCGAAGTCGAGCTCTTTGGTCTCCATGAACTCTTGCTGCTGCGCGTGGGTCATCGATGAAAAGACGATGTTCTCGCATTCGGGAAGCGAGAGCGGTTTGTCACCGAGGGGTTTGAGCGTGCCATGGACGCGCACGATCGGCGGCACGGCTGCCTTCAAATGCAAATCTGATGCGCCCAAGGCGACCATTTCGCGAAGGAGCGTGTCGAGATCTCTGCCTTGCGAGGCCCTGCCGTTGAAGGTGTCCACCGATATCGTCTCGCCTGCGTAATCGTTAAAGCGGATAGCAATTGCGGCAGGCTTGCGGCCCCCGCACCTCATTTATTATCGGCTCTTTCCACTATAAAGCGAAGTCGCCGCGAGTCGCGGGACAGAGGACGGATTTCGGGCGCTTTCGAAGGGGCGGAACTACGATGCGGACCCGGACCCGTGCGTTCACCTTACAGGCACGGGCGAAGCTGAACGTCTGCCTGCACGTCGGCCGGGTCCAACCGAACGGTTTGCATGAAATCCGCTCCTTGGCTGGTTGTCTGGACCTGGCCGACCAGCTCGACTTCGAGCCGAGCGTCGATGGGTTTGCTCTCCGCTGTGAGGGCGCCGATATCGAGGAAAGCGAGAATTTGGCGTTTCGCGCGGCCACGGCGCTCGGATCGGATTCGGGAAACGTGCGTCTGCGCATACGCAAGAACATCCCGCTGCAGGCCGGGCTGGGCGGAGCAAGCACGGATGCGGCGGCGACACTTCTCGGAATCGCGCGCATCGCCGCGCAGCGAGAGTCTCGCGATTTCGCCGCCTCCGAGATCGCCGCCGTCGCGCGCTCGCTTGGTTCGGATGTGCCGGCTTGCCTGACCGCCGGTTTCAAGACGATGCGCGGCACAGGCGAAGTCATCGATCCGATACGCATGACCGCACCGCCGTGGGGCATCGCGTTGCTCAGGCCCGCTGCCGGGATGTCCACTGCGGATGCGTATCGCCTTTTCGATGCTCGCGCCGACGAGCGAGGATATTTGAACGCTCCGCTCGCCGAGCGCGACCTTTCGGAACTCGTCGCGTCCGACATCGCGGCCGGACGCTTTGATGAGTTCTGCGCGCGCGTGCGCAACGAATTCGATCCGGTGATCTGCGACGCATTGCCCGACGTGGCGAGCGCTCACGATCGTCTGCGCCGAGCGGGCGCGCAAGTGACGTTGCTCTGCGGGAGCGGATCGACCGTCGCCGGTTTCTTCTTATCGCGGCAGGACGCGCAGGATGCCATATCGCGCATCGGCCTGGCGCCCGGCGAGTGGTCGCACGCCACGGCATTTCACGATGGCGAGTGACGGGCTGACCGCCGTCGCACTTGCGGGCGGCCAGCTAGAATCGGATTTCGTCGCCGCCGGCTACGCGGTCGCGAACAAGGCGTACCTTCCGCTGCGCGGCGTGCTCATGCTCGAGCGAGTGCTCGGTTCGCTGCGCGCGGCGAAATCGATAGACGGCATCCGCTGCGTGACGCCGCGCGCCGCGTTTGACGCAGCATTTGGCACGCGCGGTTCGGCGCTTGCGGATGAGATCATCGCGCCCGGCGACGGTCTGATCGACAGCCTGATCAACGGGTTGGCCGGAGTGCCGAGCGACCAGCGCGTCCTCGTCGTCGCTACTGATATCCCGCTCGCGCGCGGCGAGCACTACGATGCTTTTGCGTCGCGCACCGCCGGCGGAAAGTGGGATGTCTCGTACGGCTACGTCCGGCGCGACGCCCACATGGCAAAATACCCGGCGGTGCGCCACACGTGGGCGCGACTGCGCGAAGGAACGATGTGCGGGAGCGGCGTCACCGTGATCCGCGCCGGTTCAATGGTCGGTCTCGCCGCGCTACTTCGCCGCATCGCTGCGGCGCGAAAATCGCCGCTGCGGTTGGCCGGCATCTTCTCCCCTGCGCTCGTTTTTCGGTATGTCTTCAGATCGCTGACGCTTGCGAACGTCGAGCAGCGCGCGCGCGAGCTCTCCGGCCTGCGCTGTCGCGGCGTCGATTGTGAGCATCCCGAACTCGCGGTCAACGTCGATCGCCTCTCCGACGTCGGCGAGGTCGAGCGGATTCTCAAGTGAGCGCAAAGCGCCGCAGCACACTGAAGCGCCGGCAGCAGGTGGCTGCAAAGACGGTTCCGTCGCCCGCTACGCAAGCGGGCGCTCAGGCGCTCTTCTTCGTCGCGATCGCATTCGTCGCGGCACATGAAGGCTTCACCGGTCTTGGCGATCCGTACCGGACGCCCGCGCTCTGGGGAATCGTCGGAGCCGCCTGCATCCTCGCGTGCGCCCGCCGCACAGACGCGCGGTTATCAGATGATCTGTGTCTCTCGCTCTCAAACCGCGCCCGCATCGGCGTGCTTGCGGCACTCGCGATCAGCGCCATCCTCGCGATTGCGGGAATGGGCGACCGTCAGCACGGTTTGCTCGCGGCTTCAACGCCGGATGCCGCGCTCGTAGGTGGACTCGCGTTCGCTGCCGCCGCGCTTACGTGGGGCGGTGCCACGAGCGCGACGCAGACGTTGTTCGGTCGCGCGTGGATCGCTATCACAGTGGGCGCCATTATGTTCACGATGGCGTTTTTTAGCGGAAATCTCTATGCAGACGCGGCGATATTCGTCGCATCGCTCGCCGCGACGATCGCCGCGCAACGCGCTCGGTCGGTCGCATTTCCCGCGATCGTCTTCGCCTACGGCGCCGCGGGCGCACCAGGCGCGATCGTGACTACTCTACTTTACGTCGCGATCGCCGCATACCGCGGTCGCGTTTGATATCCATCGGTCTCTATTTGTCGAGGCCTTCGACGAGATATTCGGCTGTCAGGCGGACGTAGGCGTTGGTCGAGACTTGCGACCATGTGCGCGAGCTCCCCTCGAGCTGCTTCTTCACCTTTGCGGGTGCGCCGGCGGCGAGGACGTCGGGCGGAATCGTCTGATCTTCGAGCACGACGGTGCCCGCAGCGATTAGTGCTCGTTCCCCGACCTGCGCCCGATTGAGGACGACCGCGTTCATGCCGATGAGCGCACCGCGGCCGATCGTGCACGCTTCGAGTATCGCGCCGTGCCCGATCGTGACGTCATCTTCGATGATCGTATCGTGCCCTTCGTAGACATGGATCACGACGTTGTCCTGCACCGACGTGCGCGCGCCGATGCGGATGCCTGCTTCGTCTCCGCGCAGCACCGCGCCGAACCAGACGCTTGCCCCGTCCCCGATCTGCACATCGCCGATCAGCGTGGCGTTCGGCGCCAGAAAAACGCCGCGGCCTATCCGCGGCGTTTTGCCTTTGAACGTGAGCAGGTGGGCCATCAGCCGTTAGAAGTCGTCGTCGCCCGGAGCGTCCCAAGGCAGAGGCGCCGCAGGCAGCGGTTCCACGACCTCGAGCGCCTCAGCGCGTCTGCGTTCCTCGGCACGTTCGCGTGCGCGCCGGCGACGCTCTTCGAGATCCTCTGCATCGCTCACAAAGATCGAAGCACCATTGGGCTCCGGAGTCCCGACATGATGGTCGTGCTCCGCGCTTACATGATCGTGCTCCGCGCTTATCGGTTCGTCCGCGACATGCGACGGCTCGGAGGCGAGCGTCGGCTCAGCCGGAGGCGGATAGAGCTGGCGCACTTTGCCCTTCGGCGGCGGCGGTTCGCCTGGACCTCGCATCATCGGACCGCGAGGCGTGCGCCGCGAATCAAACGGCGGCGGCTTTGCGGCACCGGCCGGTAGCGGGGTCTCTTCCATATCCGCAGGCGGATATAGCTGCTTCATCGCTGGCCCTGTGCGCGGCGGACCGGCGTCGCGCCGTCCTCGGTCACCTCCGTCTCGGCCCCGGCCACGTGGCCGGTCGCCGCGATCCGGCCGATCGGCGCGTTCCGGTCGGTCGGCGCGTTCCGGTCGATCACCGCGATCGCGCCGCGGGCCGCGATCGCGCGGCTCGTCAACGGTCGGAAGCGCGCTCTTCTCCGCGTCGACGCGGTGAGTGCGCGGTATCGGACCGCGTTGTATCTCCACTTCGATCGAAGCCGGCTTTTCGGGCGCGATGACTATGTCGAGATCGTCTTCCGGCTCGTCGAGGTCGGCGTAGTCGCCGGGCTTGACGTCCGGTTCTCGTAGCGGACGGCCGAATGACGGCGCCGGCCGGCGGACGACGCCACGGTCTCGCGGCAGCGCGCTGCGGTCGCGCGGTCTGTCGTCGAGATCGCGAGGCCTGTCATCGCGGTCGCGCGGTCTGTCGTCTCGGTCGCGCGGCCGATCATCGCGGTCACGCGGTCTATCATCGCGATCACGCGGCCGATCGTCACGTTCGCGCGGTCTATCGTCACGATCGCGCGGTCTGTCATCACGTTCGCGCGGTCTGTCATCGCGTTCGCGCGGTCTATCGTCACGGTCGCGCGGTCGGTCGTCGCGGTCGCGCGGCCGATCGTCCCGGTCGCGAAGCGGACGCCGCTCCGGTGGAGCATCGCGACGAGTGCGATCGCCGCTGGCCGGCCTCGGACTTGAGCCGCGAACGGATTCGGCACGGTCGCGCTGTGGCGGACGGGGGCTTGGCGGCGCGTCGTCTTCGTCGCGATCGATCGTGACGGGCTCGCCGTAGAGCTGCTTGATCGGCCCTGTGAATCGATGCCGCGGTCTACCTTCGGAACGATCGCCGCGCTCGGTCACTTCGCCGCGATCCTCGTCCAACGCTCGCTCCGGCAGTCGCACGCCGCGCGTGCGAGGCCGGTCGTCTCGTTCGTCGCTGCGCGCACGGATCGGTCTCTCTCGTTCTCCCTGTCGCGGGCGAGCGCGATCGGGCTCGATTTCGATCGTACGCGGCCGCCCTGCGTCGACGATCTCGACGTCGGCTTCCTCGTCGTCGTACGGGATTCGACCCGCTTCGGTCGGAGCTGCTGCAGCGGTCCGTCCGCGTCCGCCGCGCCGGCGGCGGCGCCGCGGTGCCTCGCCTTCTTCTCTGTCTGCGTCATCAGTGGTCGCTCGAGCGCGCGGGATAGTCGCGTCTCGAACCTGTTCGCGCTCGCGATCGGCGTCTCGTCCGTCGCGCGCCGCCACACGGCTTCGCGGAGCGGCGGCACTTCTGGGTGCGCGGCCGCCCGGCACGACGACGACCGCGTCGTCGGAATCCTCATAGTCGATGTCGCCTTCACCGCCGACGATCAGCGGCTGCGGTCGCGAACGATCGCGATCGGTTCGTTCTGGAGCTCTGCCGCCCCGCCCGCGCACGGGCTCGCGCTGACGCCCATCTCCGCGGCCCGCTCTGCTCCGCTCCTCGCGCTTTGCAGCGGGTTTATCCGACGACGTCGCCCGAGCGACCGCTCCGCCAGCTTGCCTGCCGCCGCGCAGCGTGTAGTCTTCTTCCTCGTCCTCGAGATCCAATCCGAACGGAACCTCGCGCGGTACGCTGCGCGTGCTCGAGCGCGCGGCGATCGGCCGACGTTCTGTTTCGCGCGGACGGTCGCGGTCCACGTCGTGGTCCTCGTCGCGATGCGCGACTACCGGCGGAGCGATCGGCGCCTCGGTCTCCACCGCGCTCTTGCCGCGGCCGCGGCCGCGTCGACGGCGGCGTTGCGCGGATTGAAGCGGCTCAGCGAGATCTGCAGTGGCGATATTGCCGGCGGCGGCCGTGATCTTCAATTTCACAGTCTGACCGACGCCGTTCGCGGCATCTTTGACTTCGATGAGATTCCCGTCGACGACGGCGACGCCGGACGACGGGTCGGGCATACGAACGGCGAGCAACTCCGTCTCGATTTCGCGGCCTGCCGTAAGCGGCTTGCGCGTTCGGCGGCTCATCTCGACCACAACGCTCTCGCGGTGGCGCTGCGGCTCGACGAAGACCTGCAGCTCGAATTCGTTGGCGGTCCCAAGCTTCTCGAATTCTTCTCTGTACCAGCCCATGAGCTGCGTCGCGACAGAAGGATCGACGACGACGTCGAATCTCTTCATCCGTTCACCGTTGCGCGCGCGTTGGCGGATGTCGCGGAGCAATTTGATCGCGATGGATTCACTCGACATCACCGTGCCGAGTCCGGCGCAGTACGGGCAGTCCGAGCGGAGCTGGCCGCCGAGATCCTTGCCGACGCGTTTGCGCGTGAACTCGAGCAGGCCAAGATTGGAGAACACCTGGATCGTGCTACGCGTGCGGTCGCGGCGCAGCGCGTCCGACAGCGTGTCGATCACCTGTTGACGGCTGCGCTCGTGCGCCATGTCGATGAAGTCTACGACGATGATGCCGCCGATATCGCGCAGACGCACTTGCCGCGCGATCTCCGCCGCCGCTTCGATGTTCGTGCGGACGAGAGTGTCTTCGAGATTGCGCCCGCTTGTGAACTTGCCCGTGTTCACGTCCACGACGGTCAGCGCTTCGGTGTGCTCGAGCACGAGATGGCCGCCTGACGGCAGCATGATCTTGGGCTTCAGCAGTTTCTGCAGCTCGTCGTCGATGCCGCGCGACTCGAAGAGATTGCCTGGACCGTCCCATAGCTTCAGCCGGTTCAGGTACTGCGGCCCGAGCAGCGAGAGCGTCTGGCGGATCTCGTCGAACTGTTCCTTTGAATCGATCGAGACGCTCTCGACGTCGCTCGTCATGAAGTCGCGCACCGCCTTGAACACGAGATTGAGATCTTTGTGCAGCAGTGACGGCGCGGTGGCCCGCTTGAACGACTCCAGAATTCCGTGCCACAGGCGCAGTTGCACGCCGAGGTCGGCGATAAGCTCCGCCTTGCTTACGCCTCGTGCGGCCGTGCGGACGATCGTCGCCATGCCTTCGGGGCGCACGTCGCGCATGATCTGCTTCAGACGGTCGCGTTCATCTTCGTCTTCGATCTTCGAGGAGACGCCGGAATACCGGCCCGTCGGCATGAGCACGAGGTAGCGGCCCGGCAGCGAGATGTTGGTCGAGACGCGCGCTCCCTTGAGCCCGCGCGGCTCCTTGACGATCTGGACGAGCACTTCGTCGCCCGGATGAAGCAGCTCGTTGACCGTATGACCTTTGCGGCGGTCGGTGATCTCCGTCTCGCCGATGTTGATCGGATCGCGCATGACGTCGTCGACGTACAAGAACGCGTTGCGGCCGAGGCCGATGTTCACGAAGCTCGCGCCCATCCCGGGTAGGACGTTTTCGACGCGGCCTTTGTAGATGGAGCCGATGACTTTTTCTTCGCGCTCGAAGTAGATCTCGGCCAGTGAACCTTCTTCGAGGACTGCGACGCGGTTCTCCCAATCGTCGCACGATATGAGAAGTTCGGTCTTCAAATGATTTTCTGCCTTTGCGGTGATGTTCGAGGTTCGTCAGGACTGCCGGCACGCCGCAACCGCGGTATGCCAATAGCGGCACCGCGGCGAATCGAAGAGGTGACTGGGCTTGCGAACTCTAGTGTCGCGGGGTATTCGTGTCGGTTCGGCTGTCGGATCGGCGTCGTGACCTCGAGCGTTGGTATGCGCACGCACCTCTCGCGCGCTCGCGTCCGCATAGTGCGGGCGGCGCTTTCGCGGCGGTATCGTGCGGACCGGGGCGCGTCGATCGTCCTTGCGCCTATGGCGGGAGCGTACTGCGCGAGGCGGGCGTTGCGGAAACTCGAGGAAAGTGGTTCGGAAATCGTTCTCGGAAGGCTTTCAGTCGGCGCTGTTCTTGTCAGCGCCGGACATCTTCGCCGTGAATGCAACGCAAGTTCGGCTCGTGGTACGGGCCTCCGGCTGTTCGTCCGGTTCGGTGCCATGGTTCTCCATGAGGGACGGCCCGGCCTCTTTCAGCGCTTGGGCGGGTGGGCTGGTCGCCGGCGCGAAGCGCCACAGCCCAGTTATAGTAGGGCGACCATCGGTCGCCCACGAGAGAAGGAAGGTTTTCGTGAGCGTGGATCTTGCAACCGAGCGAAGCGGCGTCATCAAATGGAAGGGCGCACCAATAACCTTAGTAGGGCCGGCGCTGAAGACCGGCGACAAAGCGCCGGATTTCCGGCTCGCGGCGGCCGACATGTCCACCGTAAGCCGTGACGACGTGATCGATCATGGGAAACGCGCGGCGCTGCTTATCGTCGTTCCCTCGCTCGACACCGGCGTGTGTTCGATCGAGACTGCGAAATTCAGCCGGCTTGTCGCGGAGCTTCCGGCGGAGCGCATAAAGACGTTCGCCGTGAGCATGGATCTGCCGTTCGCGCAGAAGCGCTGGTGCGTCGCCGAGACCGTCAGCAACATCGACATGCTCTCGGATTTTCGCGACCACTCGTTCGGAGCTGCCTACGGCGTGCGGATGAAGGAAAGAGGATTGCTCGCGCGATCGATCTTCATCATCTCCGCCGATGGAACCGTAAGTTACGTGCAGATCGTTCCCGATGGCACGCACGAGCCCGACTACGACGCCGCGTTGGCCGCGGCGCGGTCGGCAGCCGGAACCTAGCCGCCGGCTCGCTTCACGCGCCGGCCCTCTCGCTCGAAGAAGGCGATCACCGCGTCGCGATGATTGCCTTGCAGTTCCACCATTCCGTTCTTCGTGGTCCCGCCGGTCGCGCAACGCCGCTTCAATTCAGTGCCGATGCGCTCGAGGTCCGGCAGTGCCACGCCGGTCACCACCGTCACCGAACTCGCGCGCCTCCGCTCGCGAAAAACTCTTACGACGCCGTCGTCCGGGAGACGATCGTACTTCGCGGGCATGGCGTTGCGCTTGAAGTTCATACGTCGTCGAACGATATCTTATCGCGCTGCAGATGGATGTTCAGCAGCACGCCGACCGCCATGAGGCACGTGATGAGACTGGAACCGCCGTAGGAGATGAACGGCAGCGGAATCCCGGTGATGGGCATTATGCCGATGGTCATCCCGACGTTGACCAAGATGTGGAACGCGAACATCCCGGTGATGCCTGCCGCGACGAGCGCACCATACATGTCGCGAGCGCTCGCAAGCGCGATCAAGCCGCTCGCCGCGACGATGGCGTAGAGCGCGAGCAGCACGAGCGCTCCGATGAAACCCCATTCTTCGCCGATGACGGTGAATATGAAATCCGTAGCGTGTTCGGGCACGAACCCGAGCTGCGTCTGCGTGCCGTTGAACAGCCCTTTGCCGAGCAGCATGCCCGACCCGATCGCGATCTTGGACTGGATGAGACTCCAACCCGCGCCTTGCGGATCGTTCTGCGGATTGAGGAACATGAACAGCCTGGCGCGTTGGTAGCCGTGCAGTACGAACGGTGACGTCACAGCGACGGCGCCGAGTCCGACGAACGCGGCCGCATACGCGGCGAAATACCGCGCCTTCGGCAGCGCGAAGAAGAACATCGCGGTGAAGATCGCGATCATCACGAGCGCCGTTCCGAGGTCGGGCTGCTTCAGAACTAACAAGACCGGCAGCGCCAACGCGGCGAGCGGCAGCAGAAAATCTTGGAAGCGCCGCAGCGAGCGTCGCGGGTCGGCGAGGAGCGCCGCAAGCGAGAGCGTGGACAAGAGCTTGGCCGGCTCTGACGGTTGGAAGACGATCGGTCCGATGCCGATCCAACGCTGCGCGCCGAGCGCGGCGTGACCAGCCGCAAGAACTGCCACGAGCATTACGATGTTGACGATGTAGAGCGGCAACGCAAAGCGTTGCCAGATGTGATAGTCGACGAACGCGAGCGCGACCATGGCGAAGACGCCCACGATGAGGTATGCGATCTGATGCGCAACGTCGCCGCGTGCGTCGCCTGCGTGCAGCGTCGCGCTCTTGATCACGACCAGCCCGACCACCGAAAGCGCGATCGCCGTGATCGCGAGCACGTAGTTGAGCGAGACGTACCAGGGGCGCTCGAGCATCCTTTGGACGAGTTATCCGCTGGGCGGCGGCGCCCCCGCGTCGTCGATTGCCTGCAGCGCTCCCGCTTCATCGCTCGGCTGCGCTGCGAGAGGCGCGTTCGCCGCCGCTCGTGCCCGCCGTCTGCGCCGACGGCGCGGCGGGGTCGCGACGGTCGGTTGAGATTCCAAAACGTCAGCCGTTTGCAGGCGGTTTGCCACGTCGCGCGCGAGCGCGATCGCTTCGTGCGTCTTGACTTCGCGCACCGGGATGTTCGCCATCAAGGCGAATTGGCGTTCGGCGTTCTCGAAGTGCACGTCCATGCCGCGCTCGTCGATCTCGAGATAGCGCCTGAGCACGTCCAGCATCTCGCCTTTCATCGCATCGAAGATATCCGGCGCAAGCGAGACCCGATCGGACATCAGAACCAGCCGAAGCCGCTCTCTAGCCCGGCTCGAACTCGCCTCTTCGCGGCGGAAAAACTTTGCGAGGAAATCGATCATCAGTCCAGTCCCCTACGAACGGCCCAGGCCGAGCGTGCTCATGACCCGTGTGACGAAATTGCGCTTGTCTTCGAAGGACGGGATCGGCACTTCTTCGCCGAGCATCCGGCGCGCGATCCGGCGGAACGCGGCCCCGGTCTCTGATCCTTCGATATCTATGACCGGAGTGCCGCGGTTGGTGGCGATGATGATCTCCCGCTCATCCGGCACGACGCCGAGCAAGTCGAGACGAAGGATCGCGTTCACGTCCGCGACGCTCATCATCGTGCCCTTCTTGACCATGGCCGGCCGAACGCGGTTCACGACCAGCTTCAACTCGATGGCGCGCGGCAGCAATCCGATGACACGGTCGGCGTCGCGGACCGCGGAAACCTCGGGAGTCGTGACGATGATCGCCTCTTGCGCGCCGACGACGGCGTTGCGGAAACCCTGTTCGATGCCGGCTGGGCAATCGATGAGCACGAATTCAAAACGTTCTTGGAGCTGACGGACGAGTTGCGCCATCTTCTCTTCCGGAACGTCGTCTTTCTCGCGGTTCTGCGCCGCCGGCATCAAGAGCAGGTTGCGGCGCACGCGATCGCGGACCAGCGCTTCGTCGAGCGAGCATTTCTCTTCGATCACGTCGAGCAGATGCTTGGAGACGCGGTTCTCGAGGCCGAGCACGACGTCGAGATTTCGAAGCCCGACGTCGGCGTCCACGACGACGACCGAACGGCCGGCATCCGCGAGCGCGGTGCCGAGGTTGGCGGTTGTGGTCGTCTTGCCGACGCCGCCCTTGCCCGACGTCACCACGATCGAGCGGCCGAGTTTGACTGCCGCGGCAGCCGACGCATCGAGCGGCAATTGCGCGCTTGCTCCAGACGGCGACGCAAGCGTGTCTTGTATGTCGCGATCGAGATCAGGCATGCGAGCGGGTTCCGATCATCAAGCGGCGCAACCGGCTGAAGAATCCGTCGTCGTCAAACGAGGGCAGCGGCACATCCTCGCCGGTCAGACGCCGTGCTATCGCGATGTAGGTCTTGGAGAGACGACGGCTCGGATCGAGCACGATCGGTTCGCCTCGGTTCGTGGTATCGATGATCTCTTCGTCATCCGGTACGACCCCGAGCACTTCGCGCCCGAGGATTTCTGCGACGTCTTCGACCGCGAGCATGTCGCCGGTCTTCACCATTTCGAGCCGGACGCGATTGATGATCAGGCGCGCCCGGCGTTGCCCGAGCATGCCGAGAATCCGATCGGCGTCGCGGATCGCAGACACTTCCGGCGTCGTGACGACGATCGCCTCGTCTGCGCCGGCGATGGCGTTGCGGAAACCGTGTTCGATGCCGGCCGGGCAGTCGATGAGAACGACGTCGAACTCCGCGACGAGCAGACGCACGACGTCGCGCATCTGATCCTCGCTGATCGATTCCTTGTTCTTCGTCTGCGAGGCGGGCAGCAAGTACAGCCCTTCGAGCCGCTTGTCGCGGATCAGAGCCTGGCGCGGCTGACAGCGCCCTTCGGCGACATCGACGATATCGAAGACGATGCGCTTCTCGAGGCCGAGCACGAGGTCGAGGTTGCGCAAGCCGATGTCGGCGTCCATCAGGACGACTTGCTTGCCAAGCGATGCAAGCGCGCAGCCGACGTTAGCGGTCGTCGTGGTCTTTCCGACGCCGCCTTTGCCTGACGTGATGACGAATGCTCTTCCCGGCAACAGAATCTTCCTTCGCTATCGGTGCGGCTGTTCCGCGCGGACGATGACGATCCGACCGTCGCGGATCGTCGCGATCTCGGGCAACGGGTCGTGAGCACGCTTCTTGTCCGGCGGAGGCGCCGCCGCGATGCAGCGCGATATACGCAGCTGCGTCGCTTCGAGCCGGAGCGCGTACACCGATGCAGCGTCGTCGCCGCGCGCACCGGCGTGTGCCACGCCGCGCAGCGCGCCCCAGACGATGATGTCCGCTCCCGCGATGAGCTCGGCGCCCGCGTTCACGTCGCCGACGACGACGAGGCTCCCCTCGGCTTCGAGCGACTGGCCCGATCGTACCGTGCCTTTGTGGTAGACGTTTGTTCCGTGTTCGTCGGCATCGCTTGCGTGCTCGTGCGCACCGTGCGATCGCTTCGTTTTCCCGTTGCGCGCCGGCCCGGTGCGATCGTCCAGTTTGCGCGGCGCCGCCGCGACGCTCGCCGCGACCAGCCGGAGTCCGGCCGAACGTGCGATAGCCGCTGACGCTTCGCTGTCGCACACCGCGCCGTCGGCCGTGATGCCGTACTGTTCGAGCGTGGCGACGACGGCCGCTAATTCGGCAGCTTCAGCGCCCTCGTGTCCGAGCATGAGCACGGCACGGCTGCCGCGATAGAAATCTGGACTTGCATCGAGTTTGCCGCGCAAGTCGAGGACAGCCCCGGCGAGCGGACGGTCGTATAGGTGCAGCAGCAGCCCCGACTTCGTCCCCTTGATCTGCATGCCGTCGCGACGCGCCTCATTGCGGCTCGGATGAAAAGCGGGCACGCGCTCGCCCCGAACGCAAGCCAGCCGATGTCCCGCCGACTTCAGGGGGACGTTTCGATTCCCTTGTGGAGAGCACTGTGAATCAACTGTGAATGAGATGTGGATGAGATGCCGTCACATTGCCGTTTGATGAGAGGACTCTCCCACCATCCGGCGCATCCAGTACTGCACCACATCGCCCTCGCAGGAGAGGAGCGCCCCCAATGTCTTTGATCAAGCGCGCGTTTGCGGTCGCGACGGCGGTCGCCGTCACCGCCGCCTCGTTCCCGCTTCCCGCGGCGGCGGTCTCAACCGCGACCGAGATCCGCATGGGCCAGCAAGAAGCGCAGCAAGTCGACGCGCAAAACCAGCTGATGTCCGATCCGGTCTTGAACGCCTGGGTTTCCGGCGTCGAAGACAATCTGGCGAAATATCGCGCGCGCCCAGATATCACGTACACCGTGAAAATCGTGGACACGAATCAGATCAACGCGTTTTCGCTGGCCGGCGGTTTTATATACGTCAACTTCGGCTTGCTCAACTTCGTCAGTTCGGAAGACGAGCTCGCCGGCGTGATAGGTCACGAGACCGGCCACGTCGAGCGCCGTCACGTCATCACGGGGAACGCAAAAGCGCAAGTCCTCAACATCCTGTTGGGCATCTTGTCGTTCACGTCGCCGTTCGTCTACCGCTTCGGCAACCTCATCGGCGATCTTTCGATGCAGAAGATGTCGCGTATCGACGAACTTCAAGCCGATCAGTATGGGCTACAACTGATGAGCCGCGCCGGTTACGACCCCGACGCGATGCTCTCGTTCATGGAGCACATGCAAAAAGAGTTCGGCAACACCGGCATCGGACTCGAGAAGTACTTCGAGGATCATCCGGATCCGGTCAACCGCATCGCACACCTGAAGGGCTATCCCGAATACACGCAAGCCACGTCTGACCAAATACTCGCGCAAGCGATGCACGACCAGGATGAAGGCCGCTACGCATATGCGCTCATCAAGTTCCAGTCGGTGCTCGCGAAAGACCCCACGAATCAGTTGGCTCTCCTCCATAGCGGGGAAACGCAGATCGCCCTGGGCAATTTCGACAAAAGCGAGCTCGCCCTGAACCAGATCGCGCATTCAAGCAGCGCATCTGCCGACGCCGCCGGAGCCGCGAACCGGGCGCTCGCGCTTCTGCCGCAGCAGCCGAACAGTCACAACGTCTTGCTCGCGCCGAACCTCGATCCAGTCCGCAAGTCGCTGACAGATGCGATCAGCCAAGCGCGCACCGCACAGACTTCGGTCGATGATCGAGTCAAACTAGCAAAAGACGACTTACAGCGATTCAGCGACCGCCTCGATAACCTGGCGTACGAGGTGCCGGACTTCGGCAACGTCGATGTCCGGCCGGGCAGCCGGTTGGAAGGCATCGAGAACGATCTCGATCATATGTCGCGCGCGATCAACGTGATCGGCGACAAGTGCGGTTATCTCAATTCCGAGACGTCCAGCCTTGTCAAAGACGACATCGGCGTGCTCAACGAGATGAACGCGCGGGTCACCGCGCCCGTGATCACGGGCGATACGCTACGCCTGCTGCCGTTCTACGGCGAGATGACCAGCGGCATGAACGCGTCGACGGATCAGCTCGTCCAGGCGATCACGGCCGACCGCGGAGCGCTTGCGCTCGGTTGGCAGACGCTGCCACCGCTCGACGCGTATTTCCGTCAGCTATCGCGAACGCCGGTGGATTTCGGGGGCGACATTTCGCCTCTCGCGGCGCAACAGCTCAAGCCGCTTGCGACGGCTGCGGAAGCAGCGCTCGATGCGGCCGCTCATGCCTCGGATGTCGCGCAGTCGCTCTACTTCTCGGCGCAATCCAGACAGATACAAGCGCGCATCACACTGCTCGGCGTCGGCTATCCGGAAGGCCGCTACGATTCGCTCGCGCAGTCGATCCGGCACCGCTTGGGGCTGGAGCCGCCGACCTACGCGCAGGTCCTCAATCTCGGGATGTCGCCGGGTGACGTGGCCGTCGCCTCGTGGCTGGCAGCCGAAGAGAAAGTGCCCGTGAGCACGGTCATCAACGAACAGCGCGCGGTGAACAAGCCGTTCATCGACATGGGTCTTGACAAACATCTCTCGCAAGAGTCGCTCGAAGTCGTGCTCGGGCTTTGGTGGGAAGGTTACACGGAACAAGTCGGCGTCTAACCAGCTCCGGCCGACACAACGCATCTATTACTCTACGTAAACCCAGCCCGTACTGAAGGGGCCGACGCTAGTCGGCCCTCTTCTTTTTCGGCATCACTCGGCGATGTCAACCACCGAGACTCGCCTGCCGCTCTGTCGCATCACGGGCGATGTCAAAATAGCCGGGGCGTCTGAGGAGGCGAGAGCCGCCGAAGTCGAGCGGCGGAAGTTGGTGATCCCGAACTCCGCCGCGTCCCCGGCGGATGACATCGCCCGTGATGCTGCGGGTTGCACGTTGTGGCCGGACGTTCGGGGATTTGGGCGGGGGCGCGGAAAATAGAATATGGCCATGCCGATAGCGCCGCTGCCGTTCCTCGCCGATTGGATGAAGGTCGTCCGAGATAAGGTCAATCTCGACGGGATCGAGACACGTTCGAAGCGTCCGATCCGACTGCTCGCGGCCGGTCCGTGGGCTGGCGAGCTCATCGCGGTGCTGGAAGAGGGCCGGATGTCAGCCGAACCCGTCATCCGTCCATGGGATAGTACGGGGCAAGCGCCGCCGCACGACGCCGCGTTGCGCGGCGTGTTCTTCGCTGCATCTGCCGCGACGGATAGCGAGCCCGATATCGCGCGATGCGTCGCATTGGGTGTTCCGGTTTTCGTCCTCGATCGAACGGCCTCGACGACTGCACGCATCGACAAACCCGGCGACGGAACAGCCGGCCGCTACAGCGTGACCACTCTCGATGCGCACGAACTGCTGAAGTTCTTCGTCCCCGACGTGGTCGACGCGTGCGGTGACAACGACGTCGCGCTCGCGTGCGCTCTACCCGTCTTCCGCCCGACGGTTGCGGCGAAACTCACGGTCGACTGCGCGCTCTTGAGTCTGAAAATCGCGGGAGCGTCGGCGCTCGCCGATCACGTCCCCATCCTGGGCATCGTACTAGGCGGCATCGCGTCCGCCGGAGACACGATCGCGATCACCGCGCTGCAGATGAACATGCTCATGCACATCGCCGCGGCATATGGCAGGCGTCCGGACGCCGCACGTCTCGTCGAACTGCTTCCGGTAGTGGGCGGCGGCTATGCCTGGCGCGCTCTCGCGCGCGAGCTGTCCGGATTTATTCCCGTCGCCGGCATCGCGGTAAAGGCGGCCATCGCATACGCCGGCACGCTGATCGTGGGCCAGGCGGCAGCCTACTTCTACGAGACCGGAACGCCGATGGGCTCGGAGAAGACCAGTGCGGCATATCGTGAAGCCGTGGACCGAGCGAAAAAGCTCATGCTCGATATCGCCGGGCGCATCCGTCCGAAGCAAGACGCTCGCAATTGAGGAACGGGGCAAGCGATGCTTGCCCTACTACAGAGCGCGGCGGCCTTCGAGCGCCCGCGCTAGCGTAACCTCGTCGGCATAGTCGAGATCGCCGCCGATCGGCAAGCCGTAAGCGAGCCGCGTCACTCGCACGCCGGTGGGCGCGAGCAACCGCGCGAGATACAGCGCGGTGGATTCGCCTTCGGCATTTGGGTTGGTCGCCACGATAACTTCATCGATCCCCTCGGTGCCGACCCGTTCGACCAGTTCTTTGACGTGCAATTGCGCCACGCCGATGCCGTCCATCGGTGAGATCAATCCGCCCAACACGTGGTAGCGGCCTTTGAAACTCATGCTGCGTTCCACCGCGTAGACGTCTTTGGGCTCGCCCACAACGCAGAGCGTCTTCGGATCTCTTCGGACGTCGCGGCATATCGAGCACGGATCGGCTTCGGTCAGTGAGAAGCACCGGCTGCAGAGGCGAACCCTGTCCTTTACAGCGACGATCGCCTCGGCGAGTGCGTTTGCGTCTTCGCGGCTTGCGCTTAGTATATAGAAGGCTAAGCGCGCCGCGGTCTTCGGCCCGATCGTCGGCAGTTTCTCAAGTTCGCCGATGAGACCGGAGAGCGGCGGCGCGAGATCGTCCATCGCGGGTGACGCTATAGACCGGGAATGCCGAGGCCGCTCGTCAGCGGACCCATGCGCGATTGCGAGAGTTCGTGCGCTTTCGTCTGCGCGTCTTTGATCGCGACGACGATCAGATCTTCGAGGGTCTCGATGTCCTCGGGATCCACCGCGGAAGGCGCGATCTTCACCGATCGAATCGAGCCATGTCCGTCGAGCGCGACCGTCACCGCGCCCGAGGCTGCGACGCCCGTGACGACTTCATTGCCCAGTTCTTCTTGGACCTTGGCGAGCTGCGCCTGGAGCTTGCGCGCCTGCTGCAGCATCTGTTGCGGATTCATCAGGGGCTCCTCAGATCAGATCGAGTTCCGACGCCGGCGCGAACGGATCGGCCGCATGCGCGAGCATGGCAGATTTTCCGACGACGATGCGCACGTTCGGTTCGACGCCTGCGTGCTTCGCGATCGCGTCCGCGATGAGCTTGAGCATCGGAGGATCCGACGCGTGATCGCGCGCGAATTTGTTCTGGGCGGTGAGCGTGACATCCGTGCCTGCGACGTCGGCGATGGTCGAGTGCTGCAGCACGCCGAACAGCATGTTCGACGACGCGCGGATCTCGCTCAAGATCATCGGCCACATGCCCTCGAGCTTCGCCACCGAAAGGCTGGCCGGAGTCTTCGCGGCGGAAGCGCCGGCGGGGCGAGCAGTCTGACGCGCGCGCGGAGGCTGGGCATCGGCGCCGGATGGCGGACTTTGACTGGGGCCGCTTGCCCCCTCGGACCGCGACTCTAAGGCGCGCAGACGCTCCAATATCTCTCGCAGCCCTGACTCTTCCCCAGGCAGGATGATCCGGACGAGCGCAAGTTCGAGATCGATCCGCGACTGTGTGGAGAACTTATCGGCAAGGGCTTCTGACAAATACTTCAGCGCCGCGTAAACGCGGGAAATCTCTACACGCCGGGCGAGCGCGGTGACGGCCTTCGCGTCGTCGGGCGGCGTCTCAAACGCAAGCGTTCCCGGGCTGTGCTGCGCGAGCAGAACGAGCCGAAAGCGTCGCAGAAGCTCGCGCGTGAGCCAGGTTGGATCGATGCCCGCCGCAGCGGCGGCAGCGACTTGCTCCAAAGCCGCGGACGCATCGCCTGCGACGATCGCATCGACGATGGCTGAAACGGTCTCTTTGTGCGAGGCGCCAAATGCTCGGTCGAGCGCCGCATCGTCGATCGCACCGTCACCGGCGAATCCGCGCGCTTGTTCGAGTAGCACCAATGCGTCGCGAAGCGCGCCGTCGGCAAGAAATGCCAGCCGCGTGATGGCATCGGCGGAGATGCGGATCTTCTCGCGTGCCGCCACGTCTTTGAGCCGCAGCCCGATCGTCTCAGGCGCCATGCGGCGGAATTCGTACCGCTGGCAACGCGAGAGGATCGTGGCCGGCACTTTGTGCGGCTCAGTCGTGGCGAGGATGAAAACGGCGTGCGCGGGCGGCTCTTCCAGCGTTTTCAAGAGCGCGTTGAACGCGGAAGGGCTCATCATGTGGATCTCGTCGACGATGTAGACCTTCATGCGCGAGTAGGCCGGCACGACGTCCACGCCCTTGAGCAGTTCGCGCGTCTCTTCGACTCGTGAATTGCTTGCGGCGTCGATCTCGATCACGTCGAATGAGGTGCCTTGGGAAATGGCCACGCACGATGCGCATTTGCCGCAGGGGTCCGGCCGCGGGCCGCCGCGTTCGCAGTTCAGGCACTTCGCGAGGATGCGCGCCGCCGACGTCTTACCCGTGCCGCGCGGGCCCGAGAAGAGATAGGCGTGGACGGTCCGTCCCGTGCGCAAAGCTGCGGTGAGTCCGTCGACGACGGCCGACTGACCGACTAGGTCGTCGAACGCGGCGGGGCGGTGTTTCCGGTAGAGCGCGAGGGTGGGTGCGGGGGATTCTGTGACCACTAGCGCGCTTTCGTTCAGGGTCGAGCACGGCCCTTGGCCGCTCGGCGGCGCCGAGCGTAGACGAACGTCGGAAAGCGAACCTAGCCATGGCACCACTGGTGAAGGAAGAAACCGTGCAGAACAGTAGGTTTACGATACGGAAAACAGGGTATATCGCTTTGAAAGTGCGCGCAAGCGGCACGGCACCGTTTGAAGACGGGCCGATGTTCGTCATCTCTGGACGGCACGATCTTAAGCAGATCAGGGAAGGTTTGGTCCAACCGCGACATGGCTCTCGACATCGATCTCAACGAGGCATTACGGCGCCACTTCGGCTACCAGAGCTTCCAGCCTGGCCAGGAAGAAGTCATCCGCCGCGTGCTGGAAAAAAAGGACACGCTCGCTATCCTCGCCACCGGCGCGGGTAAATCGTTGTGCTATCAATTGCCCGCGATGCTGCTGTCGGGCACGACCGTCGTCGTCTCACCGCTGATCGCCCTCATGAAAGATCAGCTCGACATGCTCGCCGAGGCGGGCATATCGAGCACCGTAGCGCTGAACAGCACGCTCACCGACGACGAAGAGACGAAATCGCTCGAGCTGATCTCGCGCGGCAACCTCAAACTGATCTACGTCACGCCCGAACGGCTCGAGGATGAAGCATTCGTCGAAGTCCTCAAGCGTCTGCACATCCCGCTGTTCGTCGTCGACGAAGCGCATTGCATCTCGCAATGGGGCCACGATTTCCGGCCCGCCTATCTGAACCTCGGCCGCGTCGTCGCCGCGCTTGGACATCCGACCGTGCTCGCGCTGACGGCCACCGCCACGCCGGCGGTGCGCGAAGATATCGTCACGCAGCTGGGCATCCCGCTCACCAAACCGATCGTCCGCGGATTCGATCGTCCGAACCTCGTCTACGAAGTCGTCCGCGCGTCCACCGACGACGACAAACTGCGCGCGTTGAAGAAGGCGTTCGCCGGATCGCTCGAAGACAAGCTCGGCATCATCTATACCGCGACGATCAAGAACACGTACGCGGTCTCGGAATACTTGCGCGAGCAACTCGGCATCGAAGCAGACGTCTATCACTCGAAACTGCAGAAGGCCGACCGCGATCGCGTGCACGATCACTTCATGAGCGAGAACGTGCGCGTCGTCGTCGCGACCAACGCGTTTGGACTGGGCATCGACAAGCCGAACATCCGGTTCGTCATCCACTACGACTTGCCGGGCAGCATCGAGGCCTACACGCAAGAGGCCGGCCGCGCCGGACGCGACGGCGAAGAATCGCTCTGCCTATTGCTTTACCGCCAGAGCGACACGCGCGTGCAGAACTATTTCCTCACCGGCAAGTACCCGGACGTGGAAGAAGTCCAGCGCGTCTTCGGCACGTTGCAACTCTTCGATGGCCAAGACAACGGCGTCTCGCTCACCGACTTGCGCAAGATCTTGCAGCTGCCGCTGACGAAACTCAAAGTCATCCTCGCGCTGCTCAAGAAGGGCGGCTTCATCCAAAGCGTGACGAAGGGCACGTACGGGCTCGCGCCGCGCATCAAAGGGAGCCCGAAGCTCACGCTCAACCTCGCGAGTTACGAGACGAAGCGCTCGTATGACCAGAGCAAGCTCGCGATGATGCTGCAGTACTGCGAGACGCGCAGCTGCCGCCGCAAATTCATCCTCAATTACTTCGGCGAGGACTTCGACCGCACGAACTGCGGCGCGTGCGACAATTGCCGCGCGCGGCTCGCGGCTGCAGCTGCCGATCCGGCTTTCATCTCCTCCGGCATCTTGGTCGCCGTCGAGCCTGACGACGACACAAGCCTCTACCGCATCGGTGACGTCGTCTACCATCGCAAGTTCGGCCAGGGAACGGTGGAGCGGACAGAACGCGACCTCGTCACGGTCCTGTTCCCAAGCCACGGCTACAAGACGCTGCTGATCGATGCGGTCAGCCGCGACGCACAAGCGATCGCCTAGGTGCTCGGCCGACTCATTCGCGGCGCCGCTGCCGGCGCGCTCTGCATCGCGCTGTACGCTTTGGTATCGCAAGCCCAGCCCGGGAGATCATCTGCGGTGCTTGCGGATCCCTCGCCGGGTGCGACGGCGACCGCGGCGCCGTTCATCACGCCGTCGCCCGCCGCCACCGAAAGTCCGACGCCCAGCGGATCTCCAACCGCTCCCGGTCCACAGCCAACCATCTTGCCGAGCATGCCGGCCGTCACGCCGCCACCGCCGCCGCCGCAACCGGTGTCGCTTGCGGCCTCCGCGATCGTGCTGCAGTACGGCCGTTCGGCGACCGTGCACGTCGATTCGCCGCCGAGCGGCATTCTCACGCTCACGGGGTTCGACGCCGGAATCGTCTCGGCGACGTTCAACGCCATCGACCGGACGATCGACGTCGCCGCGTTGCGCACGGGCACCACGACCATCACCGCGACGGATCAAGACGGTCTGAGTTCGTCGTTGACCGTCACGGTCGAGATCCTTGCGGGTCGGATCGGCGACACCGCGACCGCCACCATCACAGGTGATCCCGCCAGCCCGGACTTCGTCGCTGAGGCGGCGGCGAACGCGGCGGCTGCGGTCGTCTATCCCGAGGCGGGCGCGCGTCTCATCATCGATGCGAATTCGATCACCGATGCCCATACGCTCGCGCCGGACGATCTCGCCACAGTGCACGTGCCGGTCTCAGTCGAGGGGGCCGGGATGCTGCGCGCGAGCAAGGACGTCGCGGTCACCCTCAGCAACGTGGCGCAGCCACGCCTCCCGCCGCAGTATCTGCTCGTCTCGGATTTCCCGGAGACGCTCGTGGAGAACGGCACTCTGTTCTATGCCGATGTGAATCAAGACGCGCCGGCGCGCCTGCTCTACTATCACTATGCGGCCAAACCCGACTCGCGCCGCGTGCTCGTGAAGGTGCAGAACAACGGCTTGGATTCAAGCCTGATCCAACTCATCGCAGGCTTAGCCGGTCCGGATTCCAACGTGCTGGCGGCGGGGCATCTCGCGACGAGCCGCTATCTGATCCGCGAAGCGGCGAACGAAGGACAACTTTTCGAATTGCCGCCGCACGCCACGATCAACGTCGTCGATCAGGCGATGCCGGCGGATACGCTCGTCACCGGAGTGATGCAGCTGCGGGTCGTGAGCGGCGATGGCGTGCGCGTGGCGCTCGTCGCGCAAGATGCGGGGGATTCGCCGGTCCAGCCGATCTCAGACACGCTTTTGCAGAGCGCGGTGCGCCACGCGCGCGGCGTGTACAGCGTGCCGGATTTCTTCTACGACGAGACGTATCGAGTCGGCGACGACGCGACTGTGCTCACGATCGGGAAGCTGCCGTTGCCGAATCTCGTACAGGGAGAGGTGCTCGGCGGCGACTACGGTGTGAAGCAGTCGGCGTCGATCACGCTCTTAAATCCATCCGGCTCAGATGCGCGAGTCGGCATGTGGTTCGAACCGCGCGGCGGACGCGCGACCGGCACGTTCTTCATCGATGGATCGCTCGTCCAGATCCACGCAGCGCCCGCCGACGCAGCGCAGCTCGTCGAATCGTTCCTTGTTCCGGTCGGCGGCTATCGCCAAGTCTCGGTGGTGACGATGCCTGAGGGCGGCTCGTCGTATCCGGTCAATCTCATCTTCTCTTCGAACGCGCCGCCCAACGGCTCGTGGACGCAATCATCCCTCATATATTGAGTCGGCGCAATCGGCTGAAGGGGCCGACGCTAGTCGGCCCCTTCAGACAAGCTAAGCGATTTAGATAAGGGTGCGGTAAAAGCCCGCGAGGCGCTGTGCGACGCCGGCCCATGTATGCGAGCGGGCGTGCTCGCGCGCGGCATTGATCCGCGCGAAGCCGTCATCTGTCCAGGCGATAGCGTCCGCGAGCGCAGCAGCGAACGCGCGATCATCGCCCGCTTCGCAATAGCGCACGGATGGTCCGAGCACTTCCTTGACCACCGGGATGTCGGATGCGACGACCGGCAGACCCGCCGCGCATGCCTGCAACGGCGGCAATCCGAAGCCTTCGTAACGCGACGGAAACACGAACGCGCTCGCGCGGGCGTACAAGTCGAGAAGTCGGGCGTCGTCGACGTAGCCCAAGAGCTCGACTCGTGCCGAGACGCCGAGGCGCTCCGCTTCGCGCGTCACGCCCGCGGCGTATGGCGTGTGCGGCCCTGCAGCCAGGAGCTTGATGTCCGGTAAGGTCGCAATCGCGCGGACAGCCGTGATGAGGTCCTTGCGTTCCTCGACGGTGCCGACCGCAAGTACGAACGGCGGCGACTTGTCAGGATTGCGCACGACGCCGAAAAAGCGCCGGTCGACGCCGGCGCCGGCCACGAAGATCCGATCGCGATCGACGCCAAGGCCGTCAGAGACGTCCTCGCGCGCTGCGTTCGTGTCGACCACGATGCCGGCGGCGCGCCGGACCAGTATGTGCTGCAAAGCGCTGAAGTACCAGTGCACGTACGGCCTTCCGCTGTTCGCGCGGCGGCGCCACACGAGATCGTGTACGGTCACAACAGCGCGACTGGGCAGTACCGCAGGAACCGTGCCTCCGGTGAAATGCACGATATCTGCACGCGCACGCCTCGCAAGCACCGGAGCGCGGATCTGATCCCAGTACACGCGCCGATCGAAGCGCCAGAGATCGAAGCGCGGGTCTTCCAGCGCTACGGCGTCGATGCCGGCTGTCTGATTCAGCGCGTCAAGGAGATTTCGCGCGTAGACTCCGAGTCCGGTGGGCGTGCCGATCGCGAATTGCGTCTCGACGGCGACGCGCATGTCGCCGATCAGCGATCCGGTCCAAGTCGGTCGAGACCGCTCTCGGCGTCGGCTTGTGTGGGGTGCAGCTCTAGCACGCGCTCGAACGCGCGGCGCGCCGCCTTGCGATCGCCCCACTGCATCTGCGCATAGCCGAGCGAAAGGAGATAGCCTTCGTTGAGCGGCGCAAGCCTGCTCGCAGAGGCGAACGACGTGATAGCGGAGCGGCGCAGCGCCGGCGCGCCGCGTGGATCATTTTTCGCGGCGGTCACTTCAAGCGCCCCGATGCGCGCGTTGACCGCGGCGATATCCGCTTGGTCCAATACCGGGTCGAGGTGCGCGATCAGCGCTTGCTCGAGTGCGATCGCGTCGCTGTAACGCCCCGCGCCTGCCATGCGGCCAACAGCGTCGCCCAAACGGGTCGCAGCTTTGGCCGCGAGATAGTCCGCAGCGGCCGCGTCCGCGCGACCGATGCGCGCCTCGGCATCGCCGCGTTCGGCCATGCACGGCTCGCCGCAGTCGGCGCGCGTGAAATCGTCAAGTGCAGCGACAGGATCCGCGGTCAGGATCGAGCGACCGAGGTCTTCGCGCAGTAAGCGCGACGCCGGCTCGATCGATAGACCGCGCTGGAACCAGAGAGAGGCTTGCGCGGTGAGTCCTTGCGCCAGAGCGACGTTGCCGCGATCGTCGCACCACGAAGCGGCGACCGGACGCGCGGCGATCAAGGCCGCAGCGACGGCAAAGCAGACTCCGATTGCGAGAATGGATTCCCGGGTGGTGGCGCCCGCTAGAATTTCACCGTGAAGAACAGGTTCTGGCGATTCTGCACCCAGTTATAGCCCGGGAGCTGATCGTTCTCAAACGTCGACTGATTGAAATTGAGGTTGATCGCCGCATTGGTGTTCGGGATCTTATAGAGCACGCCGAACGTCGACGTGATCTTCTGCACGTTCACGCCGGTGTTCAGCGCGTTGAGCGGATCTCCGCCGAAGCGCTGATCGACATACTGCATGTTCGCGGTGAGCGCTTTGCCGATCGGCAGCGCGACCGAATAAGCACCGACGTACTGCCGGCCAGTGGCGAGATTTTGGTACGCGCTCAATCCCGCGAGTGCGGAAGTGGCCGGAGAGTTCGATGACCCGTAAAGCCCGAGCGCCGGCGGCGGGCCAGAGTTGTCGGCGATCGTCTGGCCTGAATCGTTCACGAGCCGCGAAAACACACCGTCCAGTGAGACCTGGGCTTGGTGTTTGAACACCGGTACACCGACTGTCACACCGCCGTGAAATTCTTCGTATTGCGACGAGAGCGCAGAGACCGGCGGCGCGTTGAACGAGCCGGCCGAAAGACCGCTCGGCCGGTTCGTTTGGATGCTGCGCCCCGAAAGACTTAAGCGGGCGTCGACGTTTCCGAGCGTCAGCGGCAGTTCGAGCTGCACATCTGGTCCGCGCGTCGTCTGCGTGAAGCGGCCTGTCGATGTGCCGCCGTTCAGCGGAGATAGCGGCGCTGCCTGAAGCGCGATGTCACCCGCGGCGCTCAAGAGGGGACCCGCGTTGGGATCGCCGAGCGCGATGCTGTCGAGTTGCTGGCCCACCGAGACGCCGCTTGCGGCCGGCACATTTTCGAATGCGAAAAGCTGGCGGGCGGCGCCCGGCCACACGATCGCTGAGCCGTTCATGGACTGCAAGCCGTCGTCGGCGTCACCGTCCGACGCGCGTCCTGGATAGACCTGGAACGTCAGACCGGCGATCGTGTCCGTCGACGATGCGGCACCGTTGAGCGTGATCGACGCGTTTGACTCGACATCGATGGATGGTGCCGCAGTCCCGGCGAACACTGCTGCGCCTATGGCGGATCTTTGGCTTGAGCTTGAGGTGGCGGCGATGATCGAACTCGCGCCGGAACCCTCTACGCGAAGCAGTTCGTCAGCTGAAACCGCGAGGGCGGAGTTCTGCTCGGGCGCAAGCGCGACCGCAAATCTCGAGACCGATGCAAGTCCGACGGTCTGAGCGCCGACCGATCCATCTTGACTTGCCGACAGCGCATTGAAAAGTCGGAGCGGGGAAGCGAGCGCAGCTCCTGCGGATGCCGCGACGAGCAAGAAGCAAAGCACCGATCCGGCGGTGCGCCGGATGGCCATGCTTTGAGATCTGTCTCGCGATGCCGGCATCGTCATTTCCCGAACTGTCCAGTGGCGACGTTTGTATAGCACCGCAGCGCTGCCGCGCTTTCGCGCGCCAATCCCGATGCGGAAGAGTCGCCGTCCCGAATCATGGATTGCACGTCTTTTTCGACCTATCCTTTACTCGTGAATACCCAGAACGCCCCCGGAAAGTCGCATCTCACGCTATGGGACGGCGGGGGGCTGTTGCCCGCCCGTGGCGGCGATCCAGCGCTCGATGATGATGAGCGCCGCATATCCATCCATCGGCTCCTTTGGCATGAGCAAACCGCGAGGAATGAGCCGCAGTAGTCCCTTCGGCGGGTGCTCATCAAAGTATCGGCTTCGCGCTTCGAGTGACGTGTTCGTCTCGTCGACGATCGTCCGTGGAATGGCCGGCCAGCGGTCGCGGCAGAGCCGCTCGATCTCGCGTGAATTGGTCGCGTGCCCTATGCAGATCATGGCGATCGCGCCTTGGGCTTTGTCCACGTCCACGCGCTGTTCCAATTCCGTGATAGGTATCACTTCGAGCGCAAGTCTTTCGCCGGAGGCGGCGATCACCGCGTAGCCGCACTTCGCCCGGCCCGGATCGATGCCGATCACGCGTCCGCCGGCCGGAGGCGTCATGGCACGTTCGCCGGAGCCACCACGAGATTTGCGGTCAGCGGACCGACGGCATAGATGTCGTTCGCCGCGACCGCACGCACGACGGTCGGTCCGTGAGACGACGTCAACGCAGCGAGCGACGAATCGATCGCGTCCAACGACGTGATCGGATTCTCTGCGATCGTCGGCGGCATCTCATGCGAGATCGCGCCGAGTTTGATGTTCGCGATCAACTGCACGAGCGCCGTGCGATCCTCATCGCGGTCTTGGCCGTTTGCGACGCCGACCGACGCGATCGTCTCGCCCTTCCTATAGAGAAGCTTGTTCGGGTAGACGCGCAGTCCGATCCGCAGCGCGCCTCCGCGGATGATGTTCTCCGTGGCTTCGGGCACGACGATCGCGTCGAGCGGCGCCTGCGACTTTATCCCGAGAGCCGCCGCTTGGATGGAAGCTTGCGCCGGTCCCGTGAGGGGATTCTTCGGATACGGCTGCACGGGCAGCGTCTGCGAAACTCGCGCCAACGCGACGAACAGATCTCCAAGTTCGCGTTCGATGACGGGCAGCGGATCCGTGGACTTCACGATGAAGGGCTGCGTGATGGCGTCGCCGGCCCTGAAGATGATCGGCGCACCGAGCAGCATGTCGCGCTGTGCGGATAACTCCGCGATCTGCGTGTCGAGCTTGTCGATCGAGAAGACGGCCTGCCGCACCTCGCTTGAGATCACGAGAAAGAACGTGACGACCACGATCGCGATGAGCATCCCGAAACCGACCGCGAAAATCGTACTCGTATATTTTGGACGCAGATTGAACAGCGTCATGCGGCGCCTGCCGACGATATGGCCCACGCGGTCGCCGAAATAGGCTATCGCGCCGGCGACGATGACGATCATCAGTATCGTCGCGGCACCGCGCAGATCGACGGCTGCCAAAGCTAGCGAAACATTCACGGGTTCATACCTTTGCCGCTCTGCCGAGCAGCCAGAGGCCGGTACCCAGGAACAGCACGTTCGGCAGCCATGCCATGATCAATGCGAGTGACGGCGTCGTCCGCCCTATGCCGAGGCAGACCGTAGTGACGACGTAGAACCCGAACACGATGAGGATGCTGATCCCGAACCCCGCACCCGACGACGAGCGCTGCGGCCGGATCCCTAGCGGAATTGCGAGCATCGTGAAGACAAGGCTCGCGAACGGCCTTGCCAGTTTGTTGTCGTAGGTGACCAAGAGAAGATCGTAACGCGACGAGTCTCCTTGCTTCACGCCGCTGTGCAGCAGCTGCGCAAGCTCGGCTCGGCTCATATCCTCAGGTTGCTTCTGCATCTCCACAAGCCGGCTTGGGTCGGCGCCGATATCGATATCGGTGATGGGCGCGAAGTTCTGGCGGCAGCAATCGGGCGCGAGCGTGTACGACGTGGCGTTGAAAAAACGCCATGACGAAGCTTGGTAGGTCGCGCGCGGTGCGAAGAGCACCGTCGTCAGCACGCCGCTGTGGATCTCTTCGATGGTGACGCCTTGCAGCTCGTCGGTGAGCGTATCGAATCCCTGCGCGAACGTCACGCGCACACCCCCGTCCGGAAGCGGATTCGTGACGACTTGATTCCCGAGAATTCCCGACCCGCCCGATTGGATCTCCGTGCGAAGTATCGCGTTCGCCTCTTCGGTCGCGCGAGGCACGACGTATTCTTGGAACAGCAGCGCCACGATCGATGCGGCAAGACCGACGCCAGCGAGCGGCGCGGCGATCCGATAGAGGCTGACTCCGCCGGCGCGCATCGCCGTGATCTCAGATTCGCCCGAGAGCCTGCTCATCGCGAGAAGGACCGCTAAGAGCATCGACATCGGGAACGTAAGGACGAGCGTCGCGGGCAATGTATAGACGAAGTACTTCGCGGCGGCCCAGATGCTGGCGTGCTCGTCTGAGACCAAGCGAGCGATGTTCAGCAGGTTGCCGGCTACGAACAGCAGTGTGAACGCGGCCAGCCCGAAGACAAAAGGACCGATCAGCTCCGCGACGAGGTAGCGGTCGAGGGTCTTCAAAGCCGGAAACTTTCGCCGAGATAGAATTGACGCGCCACCGGCGACTCTGCGACTTCGGTCGCCGTGCCTTGGACGAGGATGCGGCCCTGGCTCAAGATGTTCGCGCGGTCCACGATGGCGAGCGTCTCGCGCACGGAGTGATCGGTGATCAGAATGCCGAGGCCCTTGGCCTTTAGAAGACGGATGATTTCTTGGATGTCGGCGACCGCGATCGGATCGATTCCGGTGAACGGTTCGTCGAGCAAGAGAAAGGCCGGATCCGTGGCGAGTGCGCGCGCGATCTCCACGCGCCGCCGTTCTCCACCGGAAAGCGTCTCAGCGCGGTCGTGCGCGAGCCGCTCCAAACCGAACTCGCCGAGCAGCGCCGGCAGACGCCGCTCCTGTTCGTCACGCGAGACGCCGCGCTGTTCCCAGATGAGTTTGATGTTGTCGGCGACGGTCAGGCGGCGGAAAACTGAGGTCTCCTGCGCGAGATACCCCAGCCCTTCGATCGCTCGAAGGTGCATCGGCTGATGCGTGATGTCCGTTTCCGCGCCGTCTGCGCTGATGAGTGCGACCGTCCCCGCGTTCGGACGGACGAGTCCGACGACCATGTAAAACGTCGTGGTCTTGCCCGCGCCGTTCGGGCCGAGCAATCCCACGACTTCGCCGACGTTCACGTCCAGACTGACGCCGTCCACGACGGTGCGCTCGCCGTATGTCTTCGTCAATCCACGCACGTCGATCTTGACGGGACTGGTCGTCTCGCTCAAATGTTCTCCGATTGACGGGCGCGGTGTATCAAGGTTGCGACATCGCGCCGGTCACGGGAGCGCCGGAGATATTGATCGTCTGCAGGTCGAGGTCCGCGGTCGCGCGGTCACCCGTGACCACCATTCCCGAGGAGCCGGTCGCGACGACGTGGCCATTTGCGTGCAAAAGTTTCGTCTTCCCGTTGTAATCCATCGAATCCGATGTGAGCGTCGTTCCGTCGTTCGAGCGCGCGTGAACGCCGCCGCGCAGTCTGATGTCGTACGTGACGCCGTCAACGGTTGCCGTAGGGGCCGTTACCGTGAGGCGCACCGCGCTTCCTTTGTAGAAATAAATGGTCGACGTCTGGAACCGGCCGGTTTTGCCCGACGTCGTATACGCGACGCCTTGAGCTTTCAGGAGATAAACGAGCGCGCCGCGCTCGAAGTTCTTCACATACGGCGCCTTACCGCCGGCTGCAGTCTCGAATAGATGATAGTTCGGTTCGCCGCTCGCGGCTGGTTGCGGTGTGCCCTGCGTCGCAGTTGGATGAACCGCGGCGCCGCGGCCGCTGCACGATGCGAGTGCGGCGATCGCTAGCATCGCGAAGAGCGCATCACGCCGCCTCAGGACGCACCTCCGCCGCCTTTTCGCCGGCGGACTCCGCGGCTGGGGCGAGTCCGAGCATGAGTCCGAGCATGGGCCACCAGAGCAAGAAGACGAATGTCGACACGAGATCCACTAAGTTCTGCACCGCCGACGCCGCGAATGCGGCCGCCAACCCAGCGAAGAGCAGCTGCCGCTCGGCATCGGCTGCGGGAATTCTCGCTCGGGCGCTGCGCGCTTCGCGCACGGAACTCACCACTACCCAGATGAGCGCCGCGAGCCCGAAGACGCCGTTCTCCACAAGCGTGTTCAGCGGTAGGTCGTGCGCGTGGACCTCGTTGACCGCCGCGTCCGGCATCTTCAACGACGCATAGATCCTACTGAAATTGAGCGGACCAACGCCTGTGAGCGCGTAGCGCTCCGCGACGCGCAGCGCGCCTCGCCAGACCGCGATCCGCGATGCGTTCTCGCTCGGATCGTGCGCGACGTCGCGCAGCGTCATCACGCCGATCGTGAATCCGGCGACCGCCACGATCGCATACGTGATGACCGCGCGCCGGCCGAACCGCGCGATCAAGAGCGGCATTCCGATGCAGGCGCCGAGCCACGCGGCACGCGAGAATGAGAGGGCCAGTCCGGCGCAACCGACAAGCGCGGCAAGCAGACCCAGGCGCCGCAACGCCGGAGGCGCTGTCAACTGCGCTATGCCGACCGGTATGAGGAAGAGCATATAGCCGGCGAACTCATTCGGCTGCAGAAACGTTCCCGCGGCGCGGCCGTGTTCGTATGCGAACGCGGCGGGCGGATGCCTCGATAGGGTGAGCCCGACCGCGAACACCGCCGCGAGGATGCCCGTCACGAGATAGCATGCCAGCACGCGGTGGCGCAGCGTCGTGTCTCGCATCATGCGCCAAAACGCAACGTATACGATGAAGTTCGCGATCTGGCAGCCTATCTCGAAGAGGCCGGCTTGCCAGTACACGCCTAGCGCTGTGGCGACGATCTGCGAAGCGATGAGAACGCCGATCGGCGCGGCGAGCGGCAGATCGGCGAGGATGCGCCGACCCCAGACTGCGAGCATTCCCACAACGCCGACGATAAGCGCGGCTGCGATGAGCAGGGCAAGCACGACCGCTGGTCCGCGCCCGCCGATCGCGACGCCCCTGGGCGCGACATCGGCGAGCTGCACGAGCATCGGAATGAGCGGCAGTGCGATCGCAATGGCGTACGGGATTATCTGCGCGGCGATGCGCGCGGTCCGCGACGACGAGATCACGATGGCGCAACGTTGGCGGCGGCAGCGAGCACTGCCTCTGCGATCGCGCTCGCCGCTCCTGTACCCCCCATGCGCTCGCGGCCCGCTTGCGCCATCTTCGCACGCCGCGCAGAATCGTCGAGCAACGCGATGACGCCCGCCGCAAACGCGGCGTCGTCGGTCGGCAGCACGAGCAGAGCATCGCCGAGCAGCCGTTGTTGGCGCATCCGATACCAGCCGACGCTCTCGGGCCTTCCGACCTGAACGTCTGCGGCCGAGACCACCGGCTTGCCAAGCCCGACCGCTTGCTCGTTTCCGGTGCCGGCTTGACCGAGAACGATGTCGGACGCGCGCAAGAGATCGCCAAGTGCGCCGCTCACCAGCGCCACGTGCAGGTTCGCGCCGCTAGCAATCGCAGTGATGCCTCCCAACGTGCCGGTAGGTTCTACCGTGAGACCTTCAGACCGCACACCGGCGCTGACTTCGCCGGCGGCAACCGTTGGAGCTTGCGAGACATACGCTTGCACCGACTCGCCGCGCGGCACCAACCGCTCGGCTACGAGCTTTAGTCGCCGAATCGCGGCCGAGACATTCTCGCGCGTGTCGGAGCGGCTGCCGGGAAGCACGGCGATGCGAACGGCATTGGCTGGCGCGGGCAGTGAGACGCCCTCGGATGCAAGACCGTCCATCATCACGTTTCCAGCGAACACGGCATGGACGCCGCGGCGTTCGAGTGCGTGCGCCGTCGCCGCATCGCGCGCGAACACGACGCGGGCGCGCCGCGCGATAGCACATTCGAGACCTGAGTGCGGCGCGACGTATTCGGACTTGGCGGTGGCGACGAATACGGTCGGCCGGCGCGCGAAGAGCATGCACGCCGCGGCGCAGTAGATGTCGCCCACGGCGACGATGACGTCATCGCGTCGCCGGCGCAAAAACGCGAATTGACGCAAGCTCAGGGATCCGAGCCCCGCCCTCAGATCGCGCGCGATGTTCTTGAGATTCCAAAACGCGACCAATCCACCCGACGGCATGGCCGCGCGCGGTCCGACCGCCGGCGGCCAGCTGTCGTCGGCAGGTTCGCCGACGAGCGGCAGATGTTCGACGATGGCATCTTGCCGTACAGCGACGAGCGCACGAGCGATGTAGCCCGCGATCGCCATCTCGCCGTAACCGTTGCTGACGAAAAGGATCCGTGGTGCGCTCACGATTTCTCGTCTCGTAACGCATGCAGACGGTACGACACGACGCTCGGCCGCTCGCCTCCGAGCGACAATACGAGATTGCCCGCATCCCGGGCGAACGCGCCCGCGTGCACGATCGGCACGCCGGCCACGATCTCAGGTTCCGTCAAGGTGTCATGACTGTGACCGCCGAGAATCGCGCTCAAGCGTCCAAAGCGCGCCGCGATGATGCGGTCGGCTTTGAGACCGAGGTGCGAGAGCAGCAGCGTCACGTCTGGTTCCGCTTCCGGTTGACCAGCCGAAAACGCGCGCGAGAGCGCGACCTCGGGTGCGAGAAATCGCCAGCCGAACAACCGCTCCCAGCCGCTGCGCGTTCGATATTGTGGAACGAGCAGCGCAAGGAGCCGGACAAGCACGCCGCCCACGGACAAGTGAAGTTCGTGGACGAACGGCGCCGGCTCTCGATGCTGCAGATCTTCTATGTTCGTGCACACGAGCGGCATCGGCAGCGCCTTGGCGCGCGCCGCGAAAAAACGGTGGAGGTAGTGGAATTCGCGGTTGCCGACCGCCTGTGCGCGGTACGGTGCCCGAGCGAACTCCTCGACCACGCCTTCGCGCGCATGGTAGACCGTCGACGATCCGCGTAGCGCGTCGCCGCAGTCCACGAGCAGTTCGTCAGGTCCGACCAATGATGCGAGTTTTGCGCCGAATCCACGCCGATCGTGGACATCCGAGGTGAACCAGATCGAGAGCGTACGCGCCATCTTCGTCAGTTCCGCCCGGGCGCGAGCATGCTCACTGCGAAGGCCGCGATCCGCTGCAGACTATCAGGCTTGCCCAAGAGCTCTCGCACCTGCGCGTAGCCGTGCGCCTGTTCCGCAGCGCTTGCCGCATTCTCGAGCAGATCGCGCGTGACCGCGCGCAGATTCTCGGGCGTGAGTTCATCCTGCAGCAGCTCCGGCACCACGTTGCGTCCGGCGATGAGATTCGGCAAGGTCACGGGGCCGCGTACGATGTGCGGCAAGCGCCTTTTGACGATCGCGTAGAGCGCCGGCGGCAGTCGGTAGAAGGCCACCTGCGGCACGCAGCGCAGCGCGCCTTCGAGCACGGCGGTGCCCGACGCCGTCCACGCGATGTCGGCTTCGGCGAAGACCGCCGTCGCATCGCGGCGTTCGATCCGCGCATCGGCAGGACCGCCGTTCTCCGCCCACGTGCGCCTGATCTGCGCCGCGCGCGGTTCAGACGCCGCGACGACCAGAAATTCGCACTGCTGAATCTCTTCGATTGACTTCGCGGCGCGCGCGAGCACGGGCAACATATTCGTCACTTCGTCGCGCCGGCTTCCGGGGAGCACGGCGATCCGAGTGACTGGTGCGCGCGCCGGCGGCTGTCGGGGCTCGATCGCGGATACGAGCGGGTGACCGAAATACTCCACGGGCAGGCCACAGGCGCGATAGAAGTCGCGCTGCCGGACAAACGGCGTCAGCGCCGTGGCCACCTTGCAGACCTTTTCCGCCTGCGCGCGGCGGTCGAGCCACGCGCCCGGCGGAAAATAATACAGCGCCGGAACGCGATAGCCGGTGAAACGGAGCCATTCCAGCAGCCGCAGATTGAATGCTCCGAAATCAAGGCATACGAGCAGGCGCGGCGGTCTCGCGCGCAGCCGCTGCGCGAGCCCGAGCATCACCGTGAGGAGCCATGGGATCTTCACATACGCTGAGAGGGGGCCCATGCTCGCCCATTCGGCTCGCACCGAGTCGAGCATGACGTCGACGCCCGCTTCGCGCATGCGGTCGCCGCCGACTCCGGCGAACGTCAGCTGCGGCGCTTGTTCGCGCATCGCGCGAACGAGCAATGACGCCTGCAGGTCGCCGGATGCTTCGCCAGCGACTATGAAGACGTCGGCGCTCATCGCCTCAGCGCTTGAGAACGCCGCGGTCGGAATCGTGCTCGAGGAAACTGAGCAGTTCTTGGCCTTCGACCGACTGGGTCTGGCCGCGCAGCTGCTCCACAGCGGTGGCCAGCGTCATGTTCGGATGGCGCAGCAGCCGGTACGCCTCCTTGAGTTCCGAAACCACTTCGACCGCGACGCGCGCTCGCTCGAGACCTTTGAGGTTGAGACTGCGCAGCGTCGCCGGGTTGCCTTCCACCGTGGCGAACGGCAAGACGTCTTTCTTCACCTTGCTGTAGCCGCCGACCATAGCCATGCGGCCGATGCGCACGAACTGGTGGATGCCGGCCATGCCGCCGATATTCGCCCCGTCGCCGACCACGACGTGTCCGGCCAGTTGACACAGGTTCGACATCACGACCTTGTTGCCGATCACGCAGTTGTGCGCGATGTGGACGTATGCGAGCAGATGATTGTCGTCGCCCACCTCTGTGGACGTGCCGGCACCAGTACCGCGGTTCACCGTGACGAATTCGCGGATGACGTTGCGGTCGCCGATGCGCACGTACGAGATCTCGCCGCGGAATTTCTTGTCCTGCGAGGTGCCGCCGATCACCGCGAAGGGATGGATCTGACAGTCTTTGCCGATGTGCGTGTAGCCGTTTATGACGACGTTGGCGTAGAGCTTCGTGCCGGCACCGATGTGCACGTTCTCACCCACCAGACAATACGGACCGATCTCCACGCCGCGGCCCAACCGCGCCGACGGGTGCACGATCGCAGTCGGATGGATGTTGAGCGAGTAGATGTTGACCGACTCTGCTGGACTCACGTAGCGGGCTTTCTCATTGGTGAAGAATCGAAGCATCGAGGCGGAACAGCCTTGTGTCGGACACGATCGAGAACGCTAGTTCGCCGGTGCAGACCGTCTGGTCGTCCACCCGCGCTTCAGCGCTCAAACGGCCGATGTTGCGCCGCACCCAGAGCACGTTGACCTCCATGACCAGCTTATCCCCTGGCACGACTGGACGGCGGAACTTCACTTTGTCCACGCTCGCGAGATAAGGGACATTTGTGGTCTGGCTATTCGGCTCGAGAATCGCGGTCCCGCCGAGCTGGGCCATCGCCTCGATGATGAGCACGCCCGGCATGACGGGGTTGTTCGGGAAGTGCCCGATGAAAAACGGCTCGTTGAAGGTCACGTTCTTGAAGCCGACAGCGCGCTTCTGCGGATCGAGCTCCGTTATGCGGTCGATCAGCAGCATCGGGTAACGATGCGGCAGGATCTCCATGATGGAACGGATGTCTACGTAGGTCAATCAGGCCACCTCTGCTATGAGGCCGCCGCGCTATGCGGCCGCCGAATTCTCGCGCGCTATGCTAGACGATCGCGCGCGCGCCGGCCACCGGTGCGAGCAGCTCGCGCACGGCGGCGACGTGCAGCGCATGTCCGGACTTCATCGCGATGACCTCGAACTGCGGACGCATGCCGAGCAATGCGAAGTCGCCGATGAGGTCGAGCACTTTGTGTCGCACGATCTCATCCGGGAATCGAAGCGGCCCCATGTAGCCATCGCTTTCGACGACCACTGCGTTGTCGAGCGAACCGCCCTGTGCCAGCCCTTGCGCGTACAGCCTATCGATCTCCGCGCGGAAACCAAACGTGCGGTTCGGCGCGATCTCGCGAAAGAAATAGTCCGGTGTGATCGGACCCGTCGAGATGAACTGCTTGCCGACCGGATGCGGGAACTCGACGTAGAACGACACCGCGAAGTGCGGCGCCGGAACGATAACGAGCAGTTTGTCGCCGTCGCGGATCCAGATCGCCGCGCGAAGCTCGAATACGCGGCAGGGCGTGCGCTGTTCGACGACGCCGACAGCGGCGATAGCGCGCGCGAAGTCGAGCGCGCTTCCGTCCATGATCGGCACTTCTTCTGCATCGAGCTTGATGACGGCGTTGTCCACACCCATGCCGGCTAGGGCCGCAAGGATGTGTTCCACGGTGTTCACTTCGGCGGTCGTGGATCCGAGCGTGGTGCAGCGCACGGTAGAGCGGACGAACTGCGGCGCCGCCGGCAGCCGTGAATCATCGGCGAGGATAAAGGAAAAGCCGGCGTTGGCCGGCGCCGGCGCTACCGTGACATTGGTACGGCAGCCGGTGTGCAGACCGACGCCCGAGAGGACGAATTCGCGCGCTAGCGTCTGCTGGTATTCCACATCCACCACGCGAGCGAGCTTAGCGGTGTTTGCGTAACTCCTCGACCGCATCTGTCAGCGCTCGCAACTGTTCGGCGAGTTTAGGCAGTTTCCGCAGCATGACCTGCTGTTCCATCGTGGCGCGATGCGGCTGCGCGGGAAATCCGGAAACGCGCGAATGCGGCGGTATCGAATGCGTGACGCCGGCTTGTGCGAGGACGAGCGAGAACTCGCCGACTTCTAAGTGACCGGCGATGCCGGCTTGCCCGGCTGCGACCACGCCGACGCCGATCTTCGAACTTCCCGCGATGCCGACTTGTCCGCACAGCGTGGCGTTCTCGCCCACCTGAACGTTGTGGCCGACCTGCACGAGATTATCGATCTTCGTGCCGTTGCCGATGACGGTCGAGCCGGTGACAGCACGGTCGATGCATGAGCAGGCACCGATCTCAACGCGATCGCCGACGACCACGTTGCCGATCTGCGGGATCTTGATCTGTTCTGGGCCCACGCGCACGTAGCCGAATCCGTCCGCACCGATGACGCAACACGAGTGCAAGATGCAGTCGTCGCCGATGACGCAGTCATCGAGCACGACCGCTCGCGGATGGAGCAGCGTCCTACGCCCGATGCGCGCGCGCGGGCCGACGTACGCGCCTGCAAGTATGATAGCACCGTCGCCAAGCGTTGCGCCTTCCGCGACGATCGAACCAGCATCGATCCAGACGTTTTTGCCGCGAACGATGTCTGCCGCGACGACGGCGGTGGGATGCGTGTGTTCGCCAGAAGGCAACTGCGGCGCGAAGAGCGTGAGAATGCGCGCGAGAGCGGCGCGAACGTCGGCCACCGCCAACAACGTTTTTCCGCTAGTCTCGTGTGTCTCGACGTCTTGCGGCACGATGACCGCCGCTGCCGGAGACGCAAGCGCCTTGGCCAGCCAGCGCCCGTCGATCGCAAAAGTAAGCGACGTCGCGTCTGCGTCATCGACCGCTGCGACGTGAGAGATCGCGACCTCGCCGTCGCCGATGAGCCGCGCATCGGCGGCCGCGGCGAGTTCCGCAAGCCGGCGCGATCCGTGCGTCACATCAGCCGACCCGTTATTGCGCGGCGGGCGACGACGGCGCGATATGCAGGGCGGCTTGGACGTCGGACGTGATATCGTCGCCGCCGTATGCTATGCCTTGTCTCGTCACGACGAGCGAGTAGTGTTTGTCCGCAGCGATCTGCTTGACCGCCGCCTTGACGTCGCTCGTCACTTCGATCTGCCAGCGCGCCGATTGCTGATTGAGCTGCAACAGTTCGCGTTGCTTGTCCGCCTGGCTCAACTTGCTCGATTGGATGGCGTTGAGGTTGGCCTGGAGCTGGTTCTGATAGTTTATGAATTTCGGCCACGTGCTCTGCAGCACGGCGACGTTGACGAACGCGACCGTCGACCGCGTGTGTCCGCAACCGCTCAGACTCGTGACGATCGCCAGGGCGATGAACGCCGCCGGCACGTGTTGTATGTTACGCATTCAACCCCCGGGAACCGGTGCAGGCGTTGCGGACGGCAGCGCGGCCGCCGCTTTCGCCACTTGGTCGGTAAGATCGACAGCGCTTCCGGCGCCGGCGACGGAACTGAACACGACGCCGATTCCGTCGCGCCGCGCGACGTCCGCGACCAGCGATTGGATCTGACGTACCATGGCGTCGTAGAGCTGCTGATGGGCCTGCGCCAGCGATTGCGCTTGCATCGCGAGCGCGACGTCGTCTTGGAATTGCATGTGCGCGACTTGGCTGTATTTCGCCACGAGCGCCTTGCGCGTCGACTGATACGAATCCAGCGCAGCCGTAGCGTCGGCTTGGTAGCGGGTGAGTATCTTCGTGTGCTCGTCCGCCAGCTGCGCCTGGACTTGCGGATTGTTGCCGAGCTTGGTGTTGGCGGCGTTCAACTGCGACTGGAATTGACCGCCGAGTTTTTGCGCCTGGGTTCGTATGGTCGATTCCAGGTCCGTTTGGCGCGCGGCCAGCTTGGCATTGGTATCTTTCTCGGTCGCTGCCCGCTCCGTATTGAAGCGAAGTTCGGCTTGCGCCTGCACGCTTTTCTCGAATGCGGCAAGTGTGGTTGCGTCGGTGGATTTCTTCGCCGCGGCCAGCGTCGCTTCACGGTTCTCCAACGCCTGGAGCTGCGCGCTATAGTTCTGCCTGTCGGCCGGCGAGAGCGAGAGGTTGTCCAACTTTGCCGTGAGATTCAGGCGCTGGTCTTGGTCGGCCTTAGCGATTTGGATCTGATACGCCGTCTCGGCCGACGAGAGCTGCGATTCCTCGGAGCGCTCTTTTGCCTGCACGTCGGAGCCGATCAATTGACGTACGTGGGAGAGATGATCGGCGTCCTGCGCATAGAGCGAAGTGCGATATGCCGCGAGCGTCGCGCGAGCATCCGTCTGCATGGCTGCGAGCTGACGCGCGAAATCGGCTTGCATGCCGCTCATGATCCCGCCGGGGCCGGCATTGGGAACCCCAAGCGCCTTGGCGGTGATGTCCGAATCGGCGCGCACTTCTTCGTCGCGATACGCAGCTTGTCTGTCGGCGAGATCTTTCGCGTATGCGGCTTCGGCATCGGCCAGCTGCCGTTGCAGATCGGCCTGCGCCTGTACCTGAACGGGCGTGACCGGCTTCGGACCGACCACGGTGCTGGCATTCAGTTCGGTTATCTGGTCTTGAAGCGACTGCAGTTGCGCGTTCAGCGGGTGCGCGGCGACGACTTTGTCGATGTCCACGTAGCCGGCCGCCGTACCGCCGCCGTTCAGGCCGGACGTGTTCAAGCCCAAACCGCCCTTGGACGCGCAGGCGGTGAGTGCGAACAGCGCGGCGCAAAGCAGCGCCGGACCGATCCGGTTCACGGCTATTGAAGAGCCTTCAAGACATCGGCCGTGATGTCGGTGCCGCCGTATACGCGGCTCGCTTGATCGACGACGAGCAGCAGGGCCTTGCTCTTGGCGACAGTGGAGATGGCTTTTGTCGTCTGGTCGACCAGCGGTTGGATGACGCTCTTCTGGTCGTCGTTCAGCTTCTGATTGAATGACTGGATGATCGCCGGTTTTTCCGCGTCGGTTTTGCCGGCGAGCGCTTGTGTCAGCTGCGACTGGAGCTGCTGCCGGTCTTGCATGAACGTGTCATTGGCCGCCTTCATCTTCGGCAGCGCGTCGATCTGCTGCTGGTCGACGAATCCGATCTCGGACGGCGCCGGAGAATTGACCGGCGGCACGATCGGACCGGGCTGATTGATCGCGTCGACGACATCTTTGGTTATGTCCATGCCGCCGTAGATGACGATAGACTTGTCGACGACGACGTTGAGGCTCTTGTTCGCGGAGACTTCGGCGATGGCGGTTTGCGCGCGCGCGAACAGCGAATCGAAGAGCTGGTGCTGTTCGGCCACGACTTTCTGTTGGAACTGAGCGGAGATGGCCTGCTGATCGGACGGATTTTTGCCGCGGATAGCAGATTGGAACTGCGCGTTCACCGCCTGTTGGTATTGCGTGAATTGCTGTCGCGCTGCCTGGAACTGCGGCAAGTCGCCGATGGCGCTCTGATCGACGAAGCCGACGTCAGAGATGTCGGTGGCGAGCGCCTGCGGCGCTGCGAACAGCGCGACCGCCGCAGCGATGCCGGCGGCGCAGACATACCGTAAGTGCGTCATACGTTCTGTTCAACCCATCCTTATGAGTGATCTGTTGCGTTCAAAACGATTGGCTCAGGCCGAACGACACGTGATGGCCGCCCTGGCCGAATGCGAAGTCGATCCGGATCGGCTGCGGCACGATCGGCGTCTGGACGCGGATGCCGAAGCCGAAATCGAATTTCATGTGGAAGGGAGCTTCCACGTAGGTGGTCGTGGGAGTGAGCGGCGGTCCCGGCGGGCAGTGAGGTCCGCATCGCGGTATCGGCGTGGGCGACGGCTGCGGGCCGACCACCGGACTCACATACGGTACGTCGCCGGAATCGGCGAAAAATGCTACCGTGAATTTCCTGTCTTGCGTGACCGGGATGCGCAATTCGGCTTGCCCCAGCAACTCGCGGTCGCCGTAGAAGACGAACGTCGTATTGCGCAATTGTTGATCGGTCAAGCTGAAGAGGTCGTTGTAGGGCAGCGACGCGCCGCCGCTCGACAACCCGTAGTTGAAATGCAGCGCCAGCGTCGAGTGATGGCGGACCGGGAAGAACTTCGTGAGGTCGTAGTCCGTCTTCGTATAGTTGAAGTCGGAGCCGAAACTCTTCGACGACCATTCGGACGATAGGCTCGACGTGCCGCCGTAACGCGGGCTGAGCGGATCGTCACGGTCGTCGCGGAACAGACCTGCGTTGAACGAGAAGAGGCGCGACGAACCCGGCTTTGCGGCCCCACCGACGATGCCGCTCGACTGAGTCGGTGAGACGACCGCGCCGCGCAAGTCGAGGAATTGCTGCGGAAAACCGCTGGCGGCGAAGGCCTGCGAGAGCCGCGTCGCGCTGAATCCGTACGACATGCGCGTGTAGTCGGCGATCGGGTGTCCGAGCCCGATCGAGATGCCGGCTTGTCGCGTGCTGTAGAGCGCGAACTGACTCGTGCATGGCGAGGAGTTCGCGGCGCACGGGCCGCCCGGTGAGCCGGTCGTGCCGCCGCTGCTCTGCGAAACGGCGCCGACTTGCGGCGTGATCGTGAAGAACGGATTGTTTCCCGGTTCCTTGTACACGGGATACGGTTGTTCGTTGACGACGTTGTTGAAGATGCTGAACGACGCCGAATCCGGCTTGAACTTATGCACGTACGGAACGCTCAACGACAATGTGACATCGCTGACGTGCAGTCCGCGCTGCAGCGAGACTTGCGCGCCGTTGCCCGTGCCGTTGATGTTCGCTTCAGAATAGCCGAGGTTGCCGGAGAGCCCTTGCCCGTACTGGCCGCCGCCGCCGTACGAGACACCGACGCTTGCCGTGCCGGTGCGCTGCTCGACGACAGTCCAGACGAGCGTCACATAGCCGCACTTGTCGCCGAACGGTTTGGTCGAAAGGTCGACGGATTTGAAGAACTGCGTGTTGTTGATGAGCTCGTAGTCGCGCTTGAGCCGAGACTCCGTGATGAGATCGCTCGGGCGCATGCGCAGCAACCGGCGGATGACGAAATCTTTTGTCTTGGAGTTGCCGGCGATCTCGATGGCGCCGACGCGCACTTCACAGAGCGAGACATCCACCGCGCCCGGCTTCGCTGGATCCGGCCCGGTGTTGCTGTCGAACGTGACGTTCAGGCCGAGATCGGTATACAACTTCGAGATCGCTTGCAGATCCGAATCGAACGTCTGCTGCGAGAACACGCTGCCCTGCTTGGTCTTCATCACGTTCAGGATCGTGGGCGGCGGCAGCACGGAATCGCCGGTCAAGACGATCGCGGTGACGGTGACGCCTTCTTGGATGTCGAGCGTGACCGTGCCGCCCGGATTGATCGCGATGTTCTTGACGTGCCGCGTGCCGACGTAGCCGAGTTTGTCATAGTAGGAATTGATCTTCGTGACGTCATCGCGCAGCGTGTTGGTGTTGAGCACTGCGCCGACCGTGGTGTCCATGAGCGCGCTCAAGATGTCGTTCGTCACATGCTGGTTGCCGTTGAACACGATCTTCGAGACGACGGGATTTTCGATGACGATGAAGTTCAGGCTGACGCCGCCCGGCGTGGGCCGCACGTCGCTTTTGACGTCCGTGAAGTAGCCGAGGCTGAGGATCGCGGCTTGGTCTGCGGCGACCTGTTTGGGGTCGAGCGGCAGACCGGCCTGCGAGCGGATCACGGCGGCTATCCGGTCGATCGGAACATGCGCGTTGCCGCGCACGTTAATCGCCGTGACTATCGGTTGGGGCGCCGCGGTGAGGAGTTGCGGAGCAGCGGCAAACGCGACGACGGCGGCCAAGAGCACGACGCCAGCGAATCGAAGGGCAAATGCCAAGGGTGGTGCGCTCCTGAACGATGTGTCGATGAGAGCATGGACGGCTCGACCGCCGCGACTGCAGCCGGTGATTCCACCGCCCATGGGAGCATGATGGCCGCGATTGCGAGCCGATAGACTCGCGCCTTCGTTGGCATGGAGGTGCTCATTTTCCTCCATCGCGAGCGCTTCGGACGCAGTCCTGCCGACGCCGAATGGACTAAGTTCTAATGAAACGTGAAACTCAAGTCCATCGTCGCAGTCGACACGCCGGTCGGCGATTGCGTCTGCAGAAATTCTAAGGATGTTGTGTCGCGCAAGAGATAGGCGACGCCGAACGACTGCGTCACCGGGAGTTTCACGGTCGAACGGTAGATGCCGTATATCGTGGGCGTGAACAGCTTGCGGATCTCGATCGCCGGTTGTCCGTTTTGATCGAAGATGAAATTGATCTGCTCGATGTCGAGCGTTTCAGCGAGATACGACTCAAGCGGGAAGAGCAAGCTGCGCGTGAGCTGGGCGTTGAAGTACGCCTGCGCCTCGCCGGTGAGAACAGACTGCGCTTGCGAAGGCGAGCTGGTCAACCCGGTCACGACCGACGCGTGAAGCAGCGTCGCCGCGATCTCGTCGCGCGACATCGACGGATTGGACGACATCTCGGTGTTCAAGCGGTCCACGCGACCGCTGATCGCAAGCGTGATCTGAGAACCGCCGGTATTCGTCGTCGCCCTCACATCGAGTGACGGCAAGAGTCCTTGCGACGAATCGAACGTCACGGTACCGCTGTCGATGCGGAACACGGTGTCGAAGTACGTCACCTGACCGCGAGTGGACGAGAACGATCCGTCAAGCGTCGGCGCGCTCAAGCGACCGCCGATCTTCAGCTTGCCCGCCGCCGTGAGATCGATAGCGCCGCCTTTTATGCGGACGCGCTTTCCCGCCGCGGCGGTGACGTTGAGGTGCATCGTTGGCAACGAAAGTATAGATGGTTTCGGAGTCGCGGGCGCCTCGCTCGACACCAAGTGAAAACCGCCGCCGTAGATGCTGCCCGCATACGCGACCGTGCGGCCCGGGAGCGGTTTTGGAACGCCGGGTACCGGTCCGGGCGCGCTCGGTGCAGACGATCCTTGACCGAACGCGGTGGCGAGCGTGTAGATCGCCGAAAATGGTACCAGCGCGTCGCTTGCCGTGATCGTGCCGTCGAGATACGGATTCACACCGGACTTCGTCAGACTGAAATTGCCGTTCAGCGTGCCGGAGATCCAACCCGGCACGTTGACATTCGCGCTATTGAGCGCAATCGTTCCGGAGTATTGAAAGCCGGGATTCGAACGGAGACCTACCGCCGGCACGACGTGCGCCGATGCCTTCGCGACCACGTCGCCGGAGCCGAGCGATCCGCGGAAATGCGAGAGCGTTACGGTATCTTGAGCGAGCGCAAGATCTGCCGCCAGGTCGGTCAGCGGCACCGTCTCCAGGGGCGAGTGCACGGATGCGCCGCGTAACGTCGCGGAGCCGCCGAGCACAGGATTGCCTGCGAGTCCGGTCGCTGAGGCCGTCGCCACGAGCGTGCCGGTGAGCGTCGCATAACGATTCGTGAGCGGATCGAAAGCGGAGAGATCCACGTTATCCGCCGTGAGGCGGAGGTTGATCGGTTTGTTCTTCGGCCCGAGGGCCAACGGCTTGAGCTGCAGCGGCAGCGTTCCCGCAAGCGTCAGCGCGCCGCGTTTCGATGCGAACGCCAGACGCGCGTCGCTCACGTCGAGCTCGCCCGGTTGGAAGTCGACGTTCGCGCTCACGCTGTCATAGCGAACGCCGAGCAGCGAACCCGCGCCGCCTGCGACAACGGCCTGGACGCGTGGCTTGCGATACGTGCCGCCGACGCTCAGCGACATCTTCGCCGCACCTTCGACGATGCCGGGCTGACCGAATGCCGCGGCTACTTTTCCGAGGTCTTGGGTATCGAGACCCGCCGACCCGACGATGCGATCGCCCGGACCGAATTGCGCCGACCCGGCGGCTTGCGCGAACGGCAACTGCAGATGCGCGTCGGTCAGACCGAACGAACTGCCGTCGCTCTCCAGCGACCCGCTCAAGGCGTTGATCGCCAGCTTGCCGAGATGTCCGTCGCGCAACGCAAACGTCGCGATCGCCGACGGGTGCGCGAGCCGGCCGCGCAGTTGACCCGCGATGTCCAAACTGCCGGTCAAACCGATGTCTTCGTGACGGATCAACGGCATGACGATGCCGAGATCGACGCCGGTCGCACCGCCGTGGACGTCGAATCGGGCGTCGGCCAAGTCGGGCAATCCCGCGCGGCGAGCGTCGAAGGATGCGCTGCCGGCCAGCTGCGCGTTGTCTGCCGGACCGCGTTGACGCAAGGTCGCTAGCAGCTCGTTCTTCGAACTCGCGAACGTCGCGTCCACCACGCCGAGCGGGTAACCGGCGAGCGCGGCTCCGTTGAAATCTATGCGCCCGTTCGCCGCGACCGTCGCCGGACTCGATGTGAATGCGATGCTCCAGCTTCCGACGCCGTCGAGCGTGTCGTAGCCGTCGAAGAAATCATTGAAATCCGATAGATCGACGTGCGGGCTCGTGGAACGGACGTGGATATCCGACGGTGAGACCTCGCCCGAAAGCGTGATGAGCGAAGATCCGAATTGGACTTGGCCGTTCTGCAGCGCGAGCATGCCGTGCTCGAGGTGGACGTCGCCGTGGAAATCGTTGAACGCGACGCCGCGTACGGTTCCTCCATCCGAATCGATCGCGCCGTCGACGGACGGAGAGCCGAGCGTGCCGCGCAATCGCATGGCGCCGCCGACCACGCCGGTCAACGTCGCGGCGCGCGGCAAGTAACTGTTCAATAGACCGCCGAGATCTCCGACGCGCATCGTCGCGTGCACGTCGAGCGGGTCGGATGCGAGCGGCGCGCCGCCGGCAAGGTCGGCGAGGGTTCCGTTCACTTCGACGCGGTTGCCCGCGTACGCGACGCGGCCCGCGCGTGCCGTCAACGTGCCGCCGCCGTACTGCACGTCGACATCGCCGGAGATCGGCACGGATCTGTAGCGGCCTCCGCTGACGGCGGCTTGCGCCGAAGCTTTAGGCGCGTTCATCGATCCGCCGATCTGCGCGAACGCTGTCGCGGATCCCGCCGACAACGGCACGCCGAGGCTTTTCATCTGGCGCAGGTCCAGCGCGTCGGCCCAGACCGCCAACGTTTCCGCGTTCGCGCCGCCGTGCGGAAGCGTGCCGGTCGCCGCGACGGCGCCGCCGGCGGCATTTGCGGTCGCTGCGAAGACCTGCGTCGGCAATCCGCCGCCGCCGGTCATCGTCGCATCAAGTGTGCGCACCGGAACGCCGGCCACGGTCGCGTCCGCGCTGTTCGCGTCGCCGCTCATCGTCCAGCGTCCGCCAGACATGACGCCGTCAAAGCTCGCTTCGCTCCGGCCGCGCGCGCGCAGAGCGGCCGGTAGACCAGGGAGCGACGCGATGTCCGTCGAGCCGGAGCCTTGCAGCGCGAGCGCATACTTTCCGGCGGACGGCGACGCAGATGCGAAGCCGCTCGCCGTGAGCGAACCGTCGGGACCATCGAATGACAGACGAGCGACGCGGATCGATCCCGCTGATCCCGTCGCGATCGCGTGCCCTTCGCCGAGCCTGTAACCGGCGACGACGAGCCCATTCGCGAGTAGATCGATGCCGAGGCGCGGCGCCGCTTCGGGACCTTCGAGCCACGCAGCGCCGTCGAGCGTCGCGGCGATCGAGGGCAGCGCGATCGAACCGCCCACGCCGGGAAGCGCGTGCGATCCTTCACGGAGATCGAGAACGATGCCGCGCGCCAGCGCGACGCCTTCGATCGTGCGAAGGCCCGACGGCGGTCTATCGATACCGGCTTCGAGCATGAGTTCGCCGCCGTCCGCCCCCTTCACGAGCGCGCCTGCTGAGAATCGCTGTGGTCCCGCCTGCACCCCGGTGCGGATTCCGACGCCGTCACCGCCGGTCACTTGCGCGTAGCCCTCGCCGCTCAGACTCGCGAGCGGGCCGCTGAACGAGGCGATCGCGCTCGCGTCGCCCGACGGATTGAGATTGGCGACGATCGGAAGTCCGGCCGCCGGTATGCGACCCACAAGCGCGAGCTCGGTCGGCGATCCGTCTTGGGAGACCTCGATATCGCCGCCGCCGTGAACGGTTCCGCCGTCGTAGATCCCGTCGATGGATGTCAGTGTGACATGACCGTCAGCATAGTACATGTCGCCCGCGAAATCCGCGAGCGAGATGTCTTGATACGACACAGAGTCCGGCGCGCGGAGAGCGGCGCGCACGTGGACGTCGGATGGCGGGCCGGTGGCGAAGACGTGCGCCGCGACATCGCCGTGCAGCGGCAGATCGTTTGCCACCTTGAACAGACGGCGAAGCTGTGCGGCGTCGGCCTCCAATGACGCGCCGATCGACAGCGTCACGTCGCCGATCAACTGCAAGCCGCCGTCGATCGCGATCGGGATGCCGGCCGCGGATCCGCTCGTCTGCACGAAGCTGAGCCGGCCGCCATCGAACCGCACGCGACCGTTCACATCGCGCAGCGGCACGTCGAGTGGTAAGACCGTCAGCCGCGCGCCGTGCACCGCGCCTTCGCCGCTCAACCGCCACTGCGGACCCACGGCTGGATCGTACCCTGCGTCGAACGCGCGCAGCTCTACGTCAGCCGTGCCTGCATGCAACGCGAAGTCGCGCGTCGACACGAGACCGTCGACGATCGGTACGAAATCCAGATCCGGCGCGGCGAGCGACGCGAGCGCGAACTGCGATCGGTCGTCTTCGACGAGTTTCGCGCGGATCGGCGTCGTGTGCGCCGCGCTGCCGCCCGCGAAGTCGTCGAAGAGTGCCGTGAGGTCGCCGTGCGTGTTTCTTCCTTTGTCGATGTCGACGGTCGCGTTGACGCTGACGACGCGGAACTTGCGCCCGCGTGGGTCCACCGAGCTCGGATCGGCGAAGACGACGAGGCCATCTGATATCTGCACGACCGCGCGAAATGGCGGTCCGGTCTGTGCCGGCGGTTGAGCGGCCGGACCTGACGAGAGCAACTGCGCGATGTTGAACGTGCCGTCTTCGTAGCGGGTGATGTGAAGGGCCGGCTGGACGGCATCCACGCGGCGCAGTCCGTATGCGCGATCGCTGCTGCGCGCGAACGGACCGCCGCGATCGTACGTGATGGCGATGTGCTTCGCGGAGAACAATTGCGCGCCCGACTTGTCTGTTATGACTAGTCCGTCGATCGTCGTTTCGTCGCTGCCGACGTCGATGGCGCGGACGTCTAGGTGAAGGCCCCGCGTCGCGAGCGCGACCTGCAGCGCCACCCGGACCGCCAATGACCGTGGACCCTGCAAGAAGATCGTGAGGGCGGCGACAAGCGCGATCGCCGTAAGGATCGCGGCGAGTTTCCGAAGCCTGCGCACGCGTCTCTTCTTCCCTTATCTGGCACGCGTATCATGGCAAGCGGCGTCACTGCTCTGAAGGGGCCGATTTCATATCAGCACACGTAATATTCGCGGGGCCGACATAAAGTCGGCCCCTTCAGACAAAGTCGGCCCCTTCAGACGTCGAGGTTGACCACATCGCGCGCGTTCTCAGCTATGAAGAGCTTGCGCGGTTCGACCTTCTCGCCCATCAGGATCGTGAACATCTCATCGGCCGCCACCGCGTCATCCAGGAGCACTTTGCGCACGATGCGCGCCTCGGGGTCCATGGTCGTCTCCCAGAGCTGCTCCGGATCCATCTCGCCGAGACCTTTGTACTGCTGGATCGAACAGCCGTCGCCGGCCTGCGCGAGCACGGCATCGCGCTCTTCGTCGCGATAGCAGTACCAGAACTTCTTGCCTTTGCGGACCTGATAGAGCGGCGGTTGCGCGATGAACAGATGCCCGAGCTCGATCAACTTCGGCATATAACGGAAGAAGAACGTCAGAAGGAGCGTGCGGATGTGCGCGCCGTCCACGTCGGCGTCGGTCATGATATAGATGCGGTGGTAGCGCAGTTTCGAGACGTCGAAGTCTTCGTGGAATCCGGTGCCGAGCGCCGTGATGAGCGTGCGGATCTCTTCGTGGCTGACGATCTTGTCGAGGCGCGCCTTTTCGACGTTGAGGATCTTGCCTTTCAGCGGCAAGATAGCTTGGAAATGTCGATCGCGCCCGAGCTTCGCGCTGCCGCCCGCCGATTCGCCCTCGACGAGAAATATCTCGCTCTTGGCCGGATCGCGCTCCGAACAATCGGCGAGCTTGCCGGGCAACGAGCCGCCATCCAACGCGTTCTTGCGCCGCGCGAGATCGCGTGCCTTACGGGCGGCTTCGCGCGCCCGCGATGCGTTGACGCATTTCTCGATGATGCGGCGCGCGGGTCCTGGATTCTCTTCGAGATAGTAACCGAGCGCTTCGCCAACGATCTCGCTGACCACACCGTGCGCTTCAGCGCTGCCGAGCTTCGCTTTCGTCTGCCCTTCGAATTCGGGGTTGGGGATCTTCACCGAGATCACGGCCGTCAGACCTTCGCGCAGGTCCTCGCCGGTCAGGTTGCCTTCTGCGTCCTTGAGCATGCCCGATTTTTTCGCGTAACTGTTGAGCACGCGCGTCAGCGCCGATCGGAAGCCCGCCAAGTGCGTGCCGCCGTCGACGGTGTGGATGTTGTTCGCGTACGCGAGGACGTTCTCGATGTAACCGTCGTTGTATTGAAGCGCGGCTTCGACTTGGATATGCTGTTTTTCGCCCGTCATGTAGCGGACGTCGTGCAGCGGTTCTTTGTTCTTGTTGAGCTGCTCGACGAAGCTCTTGATGCCGCCTTCGTAACAGAAGTTCTGCTTCTTGTCGTTGCGCTCGTCATTCAAGTTGATGCGCAGGCCGCGATTGAGAAACGCGAGCTCGCGCAGGCGCTGCTGCAAGATGTCGAACGAGAACTCAAGCGTCGAGAATATCTCGCTGTCGGGCTTGAACGATTGCACGGTGCCGGTGCCGTCGGCGACCCCGACGACTTTCATCTTGCCGGCGGGAATGCCGCGCTTGAAGCGCTGCTCGTAGATCTTCTCATCGCGCATGACGCGGGTGACCATCCACTCCGACAGCGCGTTTGTGACCGATATCCCCACGCCGTGCAGGCCGCCGGAGACCTTGTAGCCCAACCCTTCGAACTTGCCGCCCGCATGCAGCACGGTCATGACGACTTCGAGGGCGGGCTTGCCCTCGGAAGCGATGACGTCCACCGGAATGCCGCGGCCATCGTCGGCGACTGATGCCGATCCGTCTTTGTGCAGCGTGACGTCGATCTGGCGGCAGTAGCCGGCAAGCGCTTCGTCTACGGCGTTGTCAACCGCTTCGAAGACGATCTGATGCAAGCCGCGCACGCTCGTGTCGCCGATGTACATACCAGGCCGCCTGCGAACGCCTTCAAGGCCTTTGAGAACCTTGATCTGTTGCGCGCCGTACTCTTGCGGGTCGCCCTTGCCGTTTTTTGGGTCGCTTTTACCGTCTTGCGAGTCGTCGCTTTTGTCTTTTTTGGCCAATACGAAATCCTCATGATCGCGAAACTACGTGTGAAATCAGCGTGTTCGCGCTGTTTTTTTGTTCTCCCACGGCGCCGCGCGAGCCTCTCGTCGCGGCGCGTTTGCGCGCAATCCCAGAGCGTCCGCCCACATCTCGTCGAGCACATCGGCGACTACTGCGCGCGGCACCGCGCGTTTGTGTTTGCGCGCGATCAACATGACGTACGTCCATGCCGCGACGCGATCGGCGGCTTCGAGCGAACCGCGCCGCAAGCGCCGGCGCGAGTTGTCCAGTTGGACTTCGAGACTCGCAAGCAGGTGGCGCCGCACGCGCTCATACCCGGCGCGATCGGCTCCGGGGATGTTCGCGATGAATTCGCGCGGCGTCTGCCACGGCGCATCAGCGAGTGCGCGCGCAAGCGCCCGGTCTGCGGACTGGCGCTCCTCCTCGGCGCATCGCACGCAGCGCAGCTCTCCTGCCGTTTGCGGTGGCGTCCACGCGCCGCATGTCGCGCATCGCGCCCATCCTTCGCGGGCGCGGCGGGCGTCGAGCGAGCGCTGGCGATCGCGCAATCGACCGACGATCGCTTCGGGATCCTGCTCATGCGTCGCATCCCGTTGCGCGTCCGCGTCGTCAATCGATGCGGATTCCCGCGACTGCGCAAAGCGACCCGCCTGGGGCGAACGTGTGACCACCCCGTCGAGCAGCCGTTTCGTGCGCCCGCTCGCGACCGAGAACCGCACGCGAGTCACGCCGGCATGGGGTACGATCGTCTGCAAGTTCGCGAGAATGGAAGGCTCGAGGAACGAGAGCTCGGCGCTCCATGCGCTCCCAGCCGTCCAGATGGTCAAGATCCCGTTGCGCACACCGGCGGGTCGAGTGCGCGCAGCGACCGCCGGACCGACGACGTCGGACCACGCCGCCGCGATCGCGCCGGCGCTATCCGCCGCACCGCTTGCGCCGCCCGGTTTCCATGCGGCCACAAGAGTCCGCAAGCTCCGCAGCCCGCTCATGCGTGCGCCGCGTTTTCGATCGCAAGCGATCCCGCGCGCACGCGCACGACTTCGCCGCGCAACGTCGCGGGCATATCGGGCACGTCGGTGGACGTGATGAACGCTTGGTCGAAATCTCCGAGGCTGCTCAAGAACGCGTGTCGCCGCTCGCGATCCAATTCGGAGAGCACGTCGTCGAGCAGCAGGATCGGCGGCTCTCCGGCCGCGGCGTGCAGCGACGCGTATTCCGCCGCTTTGAGCGCCAGCACCGCGGTGCGCTGCTGACCTTGCGAACCGAAGCGCGCAAGCGGAAGCCCGCCGAGCGAGAGTGCGAGATCGTCTCGATGCGGCCCGTATAGCGCGCTGCGCCGCTTGATCTCAAGGGTCTGGTTCGCCTCGAGCGCCGCACGCAGCGCCTGTTCGATCGCTTCCGGCGTCTCTTCCGCCAGTGCGGGTGACGGTCGATACGCGACGTCGAACTCCGGCGACGCACCGACCCAGCGCGCGTGCGCGGCGGTGGCTTCCGACGCAAGCTTGCGCACGTATACGGCGCGCGCGCTCGCGATGCGGCCGCCGCTGATCGCCATCTGTTCGTTATACGTGAGCAGGAGGTCGCGATCGGGAGCGCCGCTCGCGCGCAGAAGCGCGTTCTTCTGCGTCACGACCGCGCCGTACGCTGCGAGGTCGCGGTAGTACGCCCGGCTGGTCTGCGCGAGTCCGGCGTTGAGCAGCCGGCGCCGAAGCCCCGCCGGACCGATCACGAGCTGCAGATCGAGCGGGATGAACGTCACCGCCATAACGCCGCCGAGAAATTGTCCGTACGGCACCGCGCGGCCGTTTCGGAAAAAGCGTTTGCGAGCGCCTTCGCCCGCGCGCGCGACGATGCACGCGGCTTGTATCTCGCCATGTCGCGTCGCGACGCGCGCAGACACGCTCGCGGCGGGCGCATCGTCGCGGATGAGATCGGCTTCGCGGGCGGCGCGGAATGATTTGCCGGTGGCGAGCAGCGCGAGCGCCTCTAAGAGGTTCGATTTCCCCTGGGCGTTGTCGCCGATGAAGACACATGCGCCGCTCGGCGGTGTGAAGCGCAGGGCGGCGTAATTGCGGAATTGATCGAGTTCGAGCGAGAGGACGCGCACGGCGCTACTGGCGCAGCGGCATCAAGATGAATAGCTGCCGTGCGGCATTCTCGCCTTCGTTCGGGCGGATGGCGGTGGGCTGAAGCGCGCCGACGAACTCGAGCGCGACGGTGTCCGACGTGACGTGATTGAGGATCTCCACGAGATACTTCGCGTTGAACGCGATGGTCAGCGGGTCGCCGGTGCGCTCGACGTCCAGCTCCTCGTACGCGTTCCCGGTCGTGTCCGAGGCGGCGGTGATGACAAGGCTCGTGCCCTCCATCGCAAGCTTCACCATGCTGGCGCGCTCGCCCGCCACCACTTCGGCGCGACGCAGTCCGGACAGCAGTTTCGCCGTGCTGGCGACGACTTTTCGCTCGAACTCTTTCGGTATGACCTGCTGGTAGTTGGGATACGGACCGTCGACCAGGCGCGCGATGATCTTCGCGTCGCCGGTGTTGAACACGAGTTGATTTGCCTGTCCGCCGAGCGCGGTCACTTCGATCACGCCGCTGCCCGCCGCCCGTACGACTTCTCCGAGCGCTCGTGCCGGCACGATATACTTAGCGCCGGCTCGAACTTTTTCGGTCAGCGGCGCCTCGTGGCGTGCTAGCCGATAGCCGTCGGTCGCGACCATCGTGAGGCGCTGATCCTCGATCTCGAGCAGCGCTCCCATGAGGACTGCGCCGCGCGCTTCCTCGCTCGACGCGGCGAACGTCACCGCGTTGACGGCTTCGCGAAACACCTTGGCATCGATGCGGAACTGATCGCCGGACTTGCCTTCCGGCAGCGGCGGGAATTCCTCGGCTGGAAGCGCCACGAATTCGTATTTCGAGCGGTCGCACGTGACCGTCGCGCGGCTTGGCGTGCCGCGCATGACGAGTTCGGCCGCAGGCAGATTCGCGAGATAACCGGAGAACAAGCGCGCGCCGACAGTGCACGCGCCTTCTTCGCTCACCTCTGCGGCGAAATTATTCTCAAGCGTGAGTTCGAGGTCGGTCGCGCGGACGTTCACCCGGCCCTTGCCCGCCGTGAGCAGCACATTGCCCAAGATCGGCATAGTCGTGTGCGCGTTGACGACTTTCACGGCCGCGGCGACGGCCCCGGCTATGTCCTTCGTGTTGCAGGTGAACTTCATGCTCGCTCCGGGAGGCAGAACGCCTAAAGCGCCCTATCGGTGATTGTGCGATCGCTATGCGTTGCGCGGATTCGTCGCACTGTCGTCTTCTCCCGCATCCACAGATGGCTTGCGCGGATCAGGAAGTTATTAGAGATCTTTACGATTGGTCGTCGTCACAGTAGTGATGTGTATGCTGTGGAGTTTGTCTGTACGCGAGACGCAGCGCCGCATTGCGATGTGCGCTGCGGTGTGCATGAGATGCCCGATCCATCCACGTCGCTCACAGAGGACGCACCTCTACGCCGCGGCGCGCAGAACAGTCCACATCATTCGCAGACCATCCACCGGTCGTCATCCTTCTTGCGTGATCGTGGTCTGAACCGAGCGCACTTTGCTGCGGAACTCGGGATCGCGATCCTGTTGCTGCTTCACCTTATCGCGCGCGTACATCACCGTGGTGTGGTCTTTCTTGCCGAACTCGCGCGCGATCTGCGGCAGCGACGCATTGGTCAATTCGCAGGCCAGGTACATCGCGATTTGGCGCGGCACCGTCAAGCGCTGATCGCGCCGCTGGCCCTCGAGCTCCTTGACGGTGATGCCGTGGAAACGCGCCACTTTCTCTTTGATCAGCGAGATCGTCACCTTGCGCAGCGGAACCTCGTTGATCTCGTTGCGCAGCACTTCCGTGGCGAGCTCGACCGTGATCTGTTTCTTGTAGAGCGACGCGTACGCGGTGAGCTTGATCAGTGCGCCCTCAAGCTGACGGATATTCAGCGGGATGATCTTCGCGATATAGGACGTCACTTCGTGGGGCACGTCGATGCCGTCGCTCTCGGCCTTCTTCCGCAGGATCGCTTCGCGCGTCTCGAGATCGGGCGACTGGATATCCGTGAGCAAGCCCCATTCGAATCGCGAACGCAAACGGTTCTCCAGCGTCTGGATGTCCTTCGGCGGCCGATCGCTCGAGATCACAAGTTGGCGCTGCGCTTCGTGCAGCGTGTTGAAGGTATGGAAGAACTCTTCTTGCGTCTGCTCTTTGCCTTCGAGGAATTGGATGTCGTCGATCAGGAGCACGTCGACCGTGCGATAGCGGTTGCGGAATTCGACGGTCTGGTTGTTCTTGATCGCCGTGATGAACTCGTTCGTGAACGTCTCCGACGAGACGTAGACCACGCGAGCGCGCGGATCCGACTGAAACGCTTTGTGCCCGATCGCATGCATGAGGTGCGTCTTGCCCAGACCGACGGCGCCGTAGATGAACAGCGGATTGTACGCGCGGGCCGGCGCATCGGCGACCGCCTGCGCGGCGGCGTGCGCGAATCGATTGGTCGCGCCGACGACGAATTGCTCGAACGTATAGCGCGGGTTCAGACCGGTGTGGCGGAACTCGTCAGGGCTGCGAAATGCCGTTGGCGTCGCGGAAAGCCCCGCCCCGTTATCCGGGACAGCATCGCTAGGCAGAGATCTAGAATCGGTCTCTTCCGCCGGCTCGTCGATCACGAAGCGGATGCTGATCGGTGCTCCGAGCGTCTCGGCCAATGCGGCGGAAATGGTGCCCTTGAAGCGGTTTTCCGCCCAATCTTTTGCGAACTGGTTTTGCACGCTCAGCGTGATCTCGTCAGTCGACAGCCTCAGCACGCGCATCGGCTTTATCCACGTTTCGAAGATCGGTTTCGTGAACCGCGACTCGAGACCCACGAGGGTCGTCTGCCACAGGTATTCTTCGTTCGTGATGACCGCGCTTGAGTTCATCGTGACATCCTTCGAAATTCAAATGCGTACGCCGGCCCGGCCTTGAAACCGGAGAGCCTGCGGTCGGCGCGGTTTAGGGGCCGCAAACCCTTATTCCTTCAGGGTTTGCGCGATTTACTTATGCACATATCCACAGCGAAATCGCCGAACGTGTGGATAGTCTTGAGAGCGCCGCGCGTGACGCCATGCGACGTATGGCTTTGCCGTCTCTCACGAGCACCTCGCGATCCGAGATCGCGCATTTTCGCTCACGCCGCGCCAGCCCTCGAAACGATGGCTTATCCGCGGTGCGCGCAGTGGCCACGGGCCTTCAGGCTCTGCGGGCAAGTTATCCACAATCTCATCCACAGGTGTGAATAACGCTCCATCTCGGTGTTGTGAATCGGCGCTATCGGCCGCCGGCATTGGCGTTGCGGCTGCGCCGGCAAAGGCTGAGTTTTGCGGCCCATGCACCGCCTGTCCACCGCGGTCCGACCCCTCGTTATTTTCCCTCGGTGGGAGACCGCTGGCCTTCGCCTCGGGCTGCACGGCGTCCCACCGGCATCGCAGGCGCCTTGGCCCGTCGCGCCGTACCATTCTTGACCGTGGGCCCCGGCCGGGCGTAAAATAAGAGACTCTCAATTATTCATTCGGCGGTGCCGCCATCGTGGGCGGCACTCATCGTGTTCGCGGCCATCTCGCGACACCGCAAGACCATTATTAGGAGCTCCGCCGTCCAGTGAAACGCACTTTTCAACCGCATAACCGCCGCCGCAAGCGCACGCATGGCTTTCGCGAACGCATGTCCACCAAAAACGGCCGCCGCGTCTTATCGGCGCGGCGCCGCAAGGGCCGCAAGCGCCTGACCCCCGACTAGCGGTTACCACCCGTGCCCTCGTTCGACAGCCTCAAGGGCCGCCGCGAGTTCACGCTCGTGATGCGAAAGGGCCGCATCGCGTCGATGCGTGCTCTCACTGTTTATGCATTTGCGCCGCGCGGCCGCGCGCGCACGTCTATGCCTAAGCTCGGCGTGGTGATCACGAAGAAAGTCGGCAACGCGGTCGTGCGCAATCTGCTCCGCCGCCGGTGCAAGGCGTTGTTCGCCGGATTCGCGTCGGCGAGCGATCCGCGATGGTTTCTCGTGCAGTGCAAACCCGAAGCGGCACGCGTGCCTTTCGCGGCGCTGCGCGAACAACTGATGCCGGCCCTGAAGGCGGCCTCGTCGTGATGGCGTCGCTGCTTATCGCGCTGCTGCGCGCGTACCAACGATTCGTCGCACCGCTGCTGCCGCAAGTCTGCCGCTTCCATCCGACGTGTTCGACGTACGCCGTAGAGGCGATCCGCCGACACGGCGCGCTGCGCGGCCTTGCACTGACAACCGCACGTCTCGCTCGCTGCGCGCCGTGGCATGCCGGCGGCCTCGATCCAGTGCCCTGACCCTGAAAGGATACCGGCGAAAGATTTGTTCCACCTGATCCTCGCGTTGGCGGCGTTCGCCAATCCGTTCACCGACCTCATCGACCTGCTCGGCACGGGTTTCAACGACGTGCTGCAGTGGATCAACACGGCCGTGACGCACAACTACGGCTGGTCGATGATCGTGCTCGCATTCGTCGTGAACGTGCTGCTCGTGCCGCTCACGATCCAACGCTTGCGCAACATGCAAGAGATGCAGGCGCTCGCACCTTACCTCAAACGCATTCAGACGAAGTACAAAAACGACAAGCAGAAGCTCGGCGAAGAGACCATGAAGCTCTACCGCGAGCACGGCGTCAACATGTTCGGCGGCTGCCTGCCGACGCTGCTGCAGATGCCGGTGCTGTTCGGCGTCTACAACGCGATCAATCGCAACAACGACAACTTCCAGCACGCGACGTGGTTGTGGATCGGCTCGGCGCTCTCGCATTCGTTCCCGCAAGTGCTCGCGCAGAATCTCTACCTGCCCGACATGGCGCTGCTCTTGCTGTATGCCGTTTCGATGTACTTCTCGGTGAAGCTCACGACCAATTCCGGGATGATGGACGAGCAGCAGCTGCAGATGATAAACACGCAAGCGATGATCATGCCGGTCATCCTGTTCTTCATCGGAAGGACCTGGCATTCGGCGTTTATCTTATACTGGCTGTCTTACAACGTGCTGTCCGTCGCGCAGACCGTGCTCTTCATGCGCTGGAATCCATCGCGCATTCCAAAGCCCGCCGAAGAGACGGACGCGATGAAACTCGGTTATCCGCACGACTGTCCGTCGTGCAGCGAAACGCTCGTCCTCGTCAATAACAATAAATGTCAGAAATGCGGAACCAAGGTGAAGAAATTGCAGCCGAAAGCGACGACTGCTTGACGCCTTCCGTCGTCGTTCGAGCGCGCGCCGGCCAGCGCGCGGGGAGAGAGCATCATGAGCGGATTTGAGTCTGGATACAGCGGCGGCCGCGGCGCGGGCCGATCGGACCGCGGCGGCGGATATGGTTCGGGCGGCTACGGCCGCGGTGCCGGCCGATCGGACCGTGGCGGATTCGGTCGCGGCGGCGGTCGCGGCAGCGGCGGTTTCCACCGGCGCCGCGAGGAGTGCCCGCAAGATCTGCGCGCTCCGTTCAAGGACGCGCGGGATTTTCTCGCCGGTCTCATCCACACGTTCGGCTTGCCTGCGAGGCTTTCATACGGCGGCATCGAGCAGGCGCGCGACGGGCGCCAGATCATCATCGACGTGCGCGGCGTGCGCGAGCGGCCTACGCGCGGTTACGATCGCGACGACGAACGCGACGAAGAGCTCGGACTGCTCATCGGCAAACGCGGCAACATGCTCGACGCGCTGACCGTGGTCACCAACGCGGTGATGCATCGGGAAGGCGATCGCGAGATATTCTTCGCCGTGGACGTCGAAGGTTATCGTGCGCGTCGTCGCGCGACGCTCCGAAGCATCGCCCTGCGTGCGGCGGACCGCGTGGTGCATGAAGGCGTGGAAGTCGAACTCGAGCCGATGCCGCCGTCCGAACGGCGCATCGTCCACATGGCGCTTGCCGCGCATCGCGACGTCGAAACAGAGAGCACGGGCGCAGGCCTTGACCGGCGCGTCGTGATCCTCGCGAGACGTGCTGGCCGCGCTGCGAACTCAGGCGACGTTCGCAACGGCCATGATCGCAACGGCCACGATCACAATGGCCACGACCGCAATGGTCCCGATCGCAACGGTCCCGATCGCGATGGCCGGGATCGGTCACCCGCGCGTGGGCGCGACCGCGGGCCGGAAGTCGCTCGGCCTCGCGAAAGCGAGCGCCCCGCAGGCGACGACTATCCGCGCGACGACCGCTACGTCGACTAACGGATTCTCCGACACCATCGCCGCCATCGCGACGCCGCCGGGCGTCGGCGCCGTGGCGATCATCCGCTTGTCAGGGCCCGCGGCGCGTGCATGTGCCGCGGCATGTTTCTCCTTTTCTTTAGGCGACGCTGATAGATGGCCTGCGGCACGCTTGCGTCGCGGGTCCGTCGTGGAGCCGACATCGGGAGCGCTGCTGGATGACGCGCTTGCCGTCGGTTTTTGGTCACCGCGCTCGTACACCGGCGAAGACGTCGTCGAACTGCACGTCCATGGCGGCGCCGGGCTCGCGCAAGCGTGTTTGCACGCCGTGTTCACCGCGGGCGCGCGGCTTGCCGCCCCGGGCGAGTTCACGCGCCGCGCGTTCTGCAACGGACGCATGGATCTCGCACAGGCCGAAGCGGTCGCGGATCTTATCAACGCCGAAACGCGACTTGCGGCGCGCGCCGCGACAGCGCGGATGGATGGCGAACTCGGAAAACGGCTAAAAGCGCTGCGCGCCGAGATCCTCAGCCGGCTCGTCGAGATCGAAGCGGCGGTCGACTATCCTGATGAAGTTCCCGCACCGGATCAAGTCGCGCTCGCTCGCTGCATCGTCGATCAACAGAGCGCGGTGCGCGAGTTGCTCGCCGGCAGCGATACGGGAAAGATGCTGCGCGACGGCGTCGTCTGCACGATCGCAGGGCCGCCGAACGCCGGCAAATCGTCGCTGCTCAATGCGCTCGTCCGCTCGGAACGCGCGATCGTTTCGGCGCAACCCGGCACGACTCGCGATATCGTCGAGGAGCGTTTTGTCGTCGACGGCGTCGTGATCAATGCTCGCGATACCGCGGGTCTGCGAGCGACAGCCGATCCGATCGAAGCCGAAGGCGTGCTGCGCGCGCGCGCGGCGATCCGCGATGCCGCGCTGCGCATCTGCGTGATCGACGGCTCTAAAGCGCTGGACGACGACGCGATCGCCGCACTCGAGGCGACGTCCGCCGCTCCACGGATCGTGCTCGCAAATAAGGCGGACCTCGGCGGAGCCGGTGCCGACGAGCTCGCCCGCCGGCATCCCGAAATCGCGAGAACGTCCGCCACGAGCGTGTTTCTCAGGGGCAGCGTGCGCGACGCGGCGACGATCGACGCCGTCCGGTCTTCCATCGCGACCTTGAGTTGGGGCGGCGGTCTGATCGACGCGGGCAAGGCGCTCGTCGTCAACGCGCGACAGATAGACGCGCTCGCGCGAGCCGCGGAATCGCTTGCGCATGCACGCGCGACGATCGATGATGGTCTGCCATTCGATCTGATCTCAGGCGATCTGCGCGCCGCTGCGGCTGCGTACGGCGAAGTGACGGGCGACGCTGTGACGGACGAAGTGCTCGACGGCATTTTCGCGCGGTTTTGCGTCGGCAAGTGACGACCGCTTCCTAACCCTCTTGTCAGCGTCTTCTTCCGCTCGCGAACATGGACGTTGCGGCGGCGCGGCGAACGCATCCGTCGTGCAAGATTTTGGCGTGATCGTCATCGGGGGCGGGCACGCGGGCATTGAATCAGCGCTCGCGGCCGCGCGCATGGGCGTCGAAACGCTGCTCGTGACCGGCGACAGATCCACGATCGGCCTGATGCCGTGCAACCCGTCGATCGGCGGGCCCGCCAAAGGTCAGCTTGCGCGCGAAGTCGATGCGCTCGGCGGCGAGATGGGATTGTGCATCGACGCGACATATCTGCACGCGCGCTGGCTGAACGAGAGCCGCGGACCCGCGGTGCGTGCGCTGCGCGCGCAAGCCGATAAGCGGGCGTACGCGAAACGCATGCAGCGCGTCGTCGAAGCGACCCCGCATCTCACTTTGATGGAAGGCTTTGTGGGGGAGATCGCCGCGTCGGCCGGATGTGTTAGTGGCGTCGTCCTGCATGACGGGACGCTTTGGAAGAGCAGTCAGGTCATTATGGCCGCGGGCACGTTTATGAACGCCAAGATGTTCGCCGGCGAGCGCATGACGCCGGGGGGACGCGTTGGGGAGTCACCGAGCGTCGGGCTGAGCGGTTCGCTGCGCCGGCTTGGATTTCAGACCGCTCGGTTGAAAACGGGCACGCCGCCGCGCGTGCATAGATCGAGCGTCGATTTTTCGCGCACGCTCGCGCAAGAGCCCAGTGCCGTGCCGCTCTGTTTTTCGTATCGTTCGGTGCCCGGTTTTCCCGGACCGCAACTAGCATGTCACATCACGCAGACGAACGCGGCGACGCACGCTTTGATCCGCGCGAATCTGCATCGCTCGCCGATGTACGGCACAGGCTTGATCGTCGGGAAAGGACCGCGCTATTGCCCGTCGATCGAAGACAAGGTGATGAAGTTCGCGCACAATCCGACGCATCAGATTTTCCTCGAGCCGGAGGGCTGGGATGTCGACGAGATCTACGTCGGCGGATTCTCGACTTCGTTGCCTGCCGAAGTTCAGCTCGCGATGCTGCACACGTTGCCAGGGTTGGAATGCGCGCAGATGCTGCGCGCAGGTTACGCCGTCGAGTACGATTTTGTCTCGCCCACCGAGCTCTCGTCGACCCTTGAGACGAAGCGCGTACGCGGTCTGTATCATTGCGGTCAGGTCAACGGCACGTCGGGTTACGAAGAAGCCGCGGCGCAAGGCATCGTCGCCGGAATCAATGCGGCGCGGCGAGCGCAGGGCCGCGAGCACGTGACGTTTTCGCGCTCGTCATCGTACATCGGCACGCTCGTCGACGACCTCGTCACGAAAGGCGCGCCGGAACCGTATCGCATGCTCACGTCGCGCGCGGAACACAGAATGCTCTTGCGGTTCGACAATGCTGACGAACGACTGATGCCGCTCGGCCGAGAGATCGGACTGATCGATGAGCGAACCTATTCAGAATTCGAAGCGCGCATGGCCGCTCTGCAACGCGAACGCAACCGGCTTGGCGCCGCGCGCCGCGATGGAAAGTCGCTCGCAGAGCGGCTGCGCTCCCCCGGCGTGACCTATCGCGACGTCAGCCCCGATGGCGAACTCGATGACGAGCTCGGCGAGCGGTTGGCAGTAGAGATAAAGTACGAAGGATACATCCGGCGACAATCCAGTCTCGTGGAAAAAATGTCGCGGTCGGAACACGTCACGATTCCGACCGGATTCGCGTATGCGAAACTCGCCGCCCTTTCGAGAGAAGCGATCGAGAAACTCAGCGACGTGCGGCCGTCGAATATCGGTCAGGCAGGCCGGATCCCCGGTGTGACGCCGGCGGACGTCGCGGTTCTCGCCATCTATCTCGAAAGCGCGCGGCGCGCGGAAAATGTGGAGACCGAAGGCGCGCGGGCGTGAGCGCACGCGATGTCGCCACATTGACAGAAGGGCTGCAGGAACTCGGGTTCTCCGAGGCATCGTCGATCGCGCAGCGCTTGATCCGATACGGCGAGATACTATTGGAAGCGAATGCTTCGACGAATCTTTCCGGCGCACGCACGATGGCGGATCTTGTCTCGCATCATTTCCTTGATAGCCTTGCACCGCTCGCGGGCTCAAGACTCCGCTCTCCAGTCGTGGACGCCGGGAGCGGTGCAGGTCTTCCGGGCATCCCCTGTGCGTTGGCCGATGGGCATCTTCGGGTGCTGTTGATCGAGCCGCGCAGGTTGCGGGCCGAGTTCTTGGTGTCCGCGGTTGCTCGACTCAATATTGCCGACCGAGTTACGATTTTGAAGAGCACGTGCGAGACGGCAGGCCGATCGAGCGCTTGGCGCGAGAAGGCCGGCACCGTACTCATGAGAGCGGTCGCGAGACCGGTCGTGGCTCTTGAACTGGGAGCGCCGTTGGTCAAGGTCGGAGGCGATCTCACGCTTTATCGCGGACGAGAGAGCGCGCCGTCGCCAGAGGAACTTGCGTTCGCAGAAACGTGCTGCTTGGTCCTAACGGAGACTCGCCGAGTCGCTGTCCCGCATTTGGAGGCACAGCGCCACGTCTGGGTGTTCCGCAAGGTGAGAAAGACACCTGAGGGGTACCCACATCCCAGCGGCGGGCCGCCGCGTCGCCACGCTGGAGAAGCGTAACGTTTCACGTGGAACATCGGCAAACCGACATGGATCGGCTTCTCTCGCGCATCCTAGGGAGCGCCGGAGTATTTGCCGTTGGCGGCCGAGTTCGCGACGAATTGGTAGCCGAACTCGGCGGGCCAAAGCCCGATCACGTAGACCTCGACTATCTCGTTACCGGGATTCCAATGACTGAGCTCCTCGCATCACTCAGCCGTGCGGGCACGGCCGAACTCGTTGGTGCGTCGTTTGGTGTCGTCAAGTTCGCAACAGATTTTGGCAAGGCTGATATCGCGCTTCCGCGCCGCGAGCGATCGACCGGAACGCATCATCGCGATTTCGAGGTCATCGCCGACCCCTCGATTCCAATCGAAGAGGATCTCGGGCGGCGCGATTTCAGACTCAACATGCTGGCAAGGAATATCCGAACCGGCGAACTTGTCGACCCTTACGATGGCCTCGCAGATCTCAAAGCTAAGCGTCTGGATATCGTCCGTGACGAAACATTTGTGGAAGATCCTTTGCGGATCTTGCGCGCCGCGCACTTCACGGCCCGTTTTGATTTGACCCCGACGGCCCGCGCCGTGAACTCTATGCGCGATGCCATCGCGCTCGTTTCGACTGTCGCCCAGCAACGCGTCTCGGAAGAGCTCAGCAAATTGTTCGTCCGATCCGCAAAGCCGAGCCTCGGTCTTGAGTTGCTTCGCGATGTCGGCGCACTCGACTTAATTCTTCCGGAACTCATGGAAGGATGGGGGATGGAACAAAATGAGTACCACAAGTATAGCGTATATTTCCACAATGTGAAATGTTGTGATGAAAGTAAGCGAACCCTCGCGCACCGACTTGCCGGGCTTTTCCACGATGTGGGAAAATCGAGAACGAAAGACGGCCCGCATTTCTATGGCCACGACATCGTCGGCGAAGCGATGACGCGTTCAGCGTTAGCACGTCTATCCTTTCCGAACGATCTTGCACGCGATGCCGCGCACCTCGTGCGGCACCACATGTATGCCGCCGACGATCGACTGACCGACGCCGCGATTCGGCGTTTCGTCCGGCGCGTCGGGGTGACGCACGTCGAAGCGCTCTTCGATTTGCGCGCGGCCGATGTGGCTGCGAGCGGATTACCGCCGCGCGATCCCGATGTGGCGCGCAGATTCGAAGCGCGCGTCCGAGCGACGATCGAAGCGCGCGCGCCTTTCGGCCTTGCGGATCTGCGCATCGATGGCGGCGACATCATCGCTATCATGCGCGCGGAACATGTCGTCGATGCGGATTTCGACGGCGACAAGCGCGTCGGCGAAACGCTGGCATATTGTCTTGAAAAGGTTCTCGACGATCCCGCGCTCAACGACGGGCACGCGCTGAACGCCGTGGCGCGCGACTTCATCGTTTCGAACTACGCAGGAGCACACAAAGCGACGTGAACGAATCCGTCGCGCGCGCCGGCCGCATCCTAGCCGTCGCAAATCAAAAGGGCGGGGTCGGAAAGACGACCACTGCAGTCAACGTGAGCGCTGCGCTTGCGCGGCGCGGTCAGCGCGTCTTGCTCGTCGACATCGATCCGCAGGGCAATTCAACGACTGGTCTCGGCATCGAAAAGTCGGCCGTCGAGACGTGCATGTACGATGTGCTCCTCAAAGACGCGACCGTGCGCGATGCGCTGCATGCTACCGCCGTGCAAAACCTGACGCTGCTTCCCGCGACGCTGAATCTGGCCGGCGCGGAACTCGAACTGGTCAGCGCGCTGTCGCGTGAGCGACGCCTCAAGGCGGCGCTCGAGCCGATCGCGGCGGACTTCGACTTCATCTTCATCGACTGCCCGCCGTCGCTCGGTCTGCTGACGCTGAACGCGCTGACGGCGGCTGAAGCCCTCTTGATCCCGATCCAAGCGGAGTATTTCGCCCTCGAAGGTCTCGGTCAGTTGACGCGCGTGATAGAACTCGTGCGCGCGCATTTGAACCCGACGCTGCGCATCCACGGCGTCGTGGTCACGATGTTCGACGGGCGCACGAATCTCGCGAAACAAGTGGTCGACGAAGTCGAGCGTCATTTTCCAGGCCTGGTATTCGCGACCAGGATTCCGCGCAACATCCGCGTCTCCGAAGCGCCGTCGTACGGCGCGCCGATCACAGAGTTCGATCCACGAAGCGCGGGCGCGCTCGCATACGCGTCGCTCGCAGAAGAGGTGCTTGCACGATGTCGCAACGGCGTGGCTTAGGCCGAGGGCTCGGCGCGTTCTTTCCGGTCGGACGGCAGGAAACTGCAGCACCGGGTCTGCTCAGCATCGCGTTGGACGAGATCGCGGCGAACCCAAATCAGCCGCGTCGCGCGTTCGACGTCGCTGCGCTCGAATCGCTCGCGGATTCCATCCGCGCGAACGGACTGCTCTCGCCGATCATCGTGCGTCCGGCCAAAGGTGCGCGCGGACAGTACGAGATCGTCGCGGGCGAACGGCGCTGGCGCGCGGCGCGACTCGCAGGACTGTCGGAAGTACCTGCGATCGTCCGCGATGTCGCGGACGGCGCGTCGATCGAACTTGCGCTTTTGGAGAATCTGCAGCGCGCCGACCTCAACGCGATAGAAGAAGCCTCGGGCTATCGGCAATTGCTTGAAGAACACGGATTCACCCAAGACGCGCTGGGGCAACGGTTGGGAAAGAATCGCTCCACGATCACAAACGCGCTGCGACTGCTCACGCTGCCGGATTCCGTACAGGCTCTCGTGCGCGACGGCGCGCTTTCCGCAGGCCATGCCCGCGCGTTAGCCGTCCTGCCGCCGGATCAAGCGGAAGCTTTCGCGCGGCGGATCGTGGCACAGGGTTTGAGCGTTCGCGATGTCGAGCATCTCGTCGCGGATGCGACGCGCGCACGCTCGACCGGCCGAAAGCCGGCCGCACCGTCGCCCTTGCCGGGCGCCGGCAAGCCGCTCTCGCCGGATATGGCGGATGTCGAGAATCGGCTGCGTTATGCGCTGGCCACGCGCGTGACACTGAACGTCGGCGCGCGCGGCGGCACCATCGTCGTGCACTTCGCGGACGATCGAGAACTGCAGCGAATCGTCGATCACCTCTCACCACAATGAATGAAGGGGCCGATTTTATATCGGCCCACGTTATTTTCGCCCGGGCCGACGTAAAGTCGGCCCCTTCATGAAATCGGCCCCAATCAAGAGGTCCGGCAGACAACCGGCGACAATCGGAGACGCATGCTGCGCATCGGTTTTTTCTCATTATTGACGGCACTCGCGCTTGCCGCGCCGGCGCAAGCGGCGCGCGCGACGGTCGTGCTCGTCTGGTCGGTCGCTGATCCGATGTCGAGTTACACGGACGTACGCCGGATGGACGTCGCGCTGCGCGCACCGTTTGAGATCGGCGCGCTCGTCAACGCGCTGCGCAACCATCCAGGTGCGCGATTCGCGATCGAACTCGCGCCGGGCTACGAAAATGCACTCCGCGCGGCGGCGATAGATCCGCTCGGTGCGGCCGACCAAGCGCCCGACGCCTTGCGCGACGAGCACACGCGCGACGTTCTTGAGATCCTCGCACACGTGCCGACGATGGACGCGGCAACTGCTTCATCGAACGGAGGGCTGGCTCTCATCGCGTATGCCGTGCGCGCGCGATGCAACCTCAGCGGCACGGCGAACTGCACGATGCGGCGCAGCGAAATACAGCGTGCGGCGGCGCTCCATGCCGCCGCAAGCCTTGCGATGACGGGATCTGCGGCGGCGCGCGCGCTGCTCGATGCTCCGCCAAGTGGTGGCGATGCACTATCCGCCGCGGCCGGCTCGCTGCTCGCGGAAACCATACGGGATCTCGCCGCGCAACTCGAGGTGGCACTGACGACCGGCGCGCTCGAAGTCGTCGCCACACCGGATGGCGACCCGATTCTTCCGCTTCTGATCGACTCGGGCGGAAAGTCGGCATCAGATCCGACCGCCATCCCGCTCGATGCGAGCGCTGACGCGACGATGCTGATATCGGACGCTCTCTCGACCGCCGCGGCGCTGAACCAAGGCGCGCGCGCCGGTCTTGCATCACCTTTCGGCGCATACGACGACGCGGCAGCACAGGCGATCGCTGCCGCCGGCGCTCGATTCGCGATCTTCTCCGATCGCGTGGTGCGCGCGTCGCAGGCGGGCGGCTCCATCGCGGCGCTGGGCGCGGAACTCGCCGCACCATATCAGCTCTATGATCTGCAGACGTCGAAGACCGCGCACATGCCCGTACTTTTTGTTGACGAAGCGTCGTCAAGCGCGCTCGAGTCGATCGCCGCGTCGTCGCCGCCGCAAGCTTTTTCGAATCGACTCTTGTCGTTGGCGCAGTACGCGGCCGACGCGTCGCCCGGCACGAAAGCGATGATCGTCCTGCGCGTTCGAATGAATCAGTCATGGGCGCAACGCGCCGACGCGCCGGCCGTTGTCAGCGAAGTCGCGCGCGCTCTTGGCGCACGCGATGCAAGCGCGACGCCGAGCGAATATGTCGACGCGCATCAGAAAGCGTCGCCGGTGTATGGTTTTCCGGCAGGTTCATCGCTCGGCTCGCTCGATGCATTCGACGGAACGCCGAATCAGCAAGCGTTGTGGTCCGCGCTCGCGGCCGCGCGCTTTGCGGCGAGCGGCGGCGGCGCGCTGCAAAACGCGACCGCGCGCGCTTTGATCCTGCGCGCCGAGGCGGGAATGTGGTACCGTGCCCCAGACCTGCCGCTTCCGCCGCAGACGGTGAAGTCACAGATCGACCGCTTCCGCTCGCTGCTTGCCGACGTCTATAAGGCGTGCGGAAAATCACCACCGCCGACCATCGCGCCGCAGCGGACGCCCGCGCCGAGCCCGGCCCCCGCAAGTTCGGCTCCAAAGCCAAGCCCCGCTCCGGCAAACGCGGCTTCAACTCCGGCTCCAACGCCGAGCCAGAGTTATCCACAGGGCCTGTGAATATGTGGAGAACAGGCGTTTGATGTGTCCCGACGCGCACGAAGACACGGTGTGAGCCGAGCGCATCCACTGGTTTGCAGTATCGGCAGCACCGACCCGACCTGCGGGGCGGGAATCGGTCTGGATATCGCGCTCAACGCGATGCTCGGCGTCCGATCGGCCGTAGTCATCACCGGCGTGACCGCACAAAGCAGCCGGGCGGTGACCGGCGTCGCGCCCATCGCCCCGAAGTTAGTCCGGTTGCAGCTCGAGTCGATCTGGTCCGAAGCGCGACCAGACGCGATCCGCGTCGGACTCATCCCAGGCGCGTCTGCGATTCGCGCAGTCCGATCGTTCTTCGCGGAACATCCGCAAAAATTGCCGCCGATCATCCTCGATCCGGTGCTTGCGAGTACGAGCGGCCGTCGATTCAACGGCCCCAAGGATATTGCCGCGCTGACCAAGCTCTTCGAGTGCGCAGAACTCGTCACGCCCAACGCCGATGAGGCGTCACGATTTGCCGGAATGCGAGTGCGGTCGGTCGAGGATGCGGCCGAGGCGGCGCAAATCATCGCGCGACGCGCCGGTTGCGCGGTGCTCGTCAAAGGCGGGCATTTGACCGGCGGCACGTGTTTCGATGTTCTTGCAGATCGGCGCGGCGTCGTCTACATCGGCGCGAAGCGGCTGCGCAAGACGATGCGCGGCACGGGCTGCGTTCTCGCCGCCGCGATCGCGGCGCATCGCGCGCACGGACTGCCGCTGCTCGACGCGATCGAGCGCGCTCGCGACGTGATCGCACAGGTGATGCGCGGAGCGACGCCGCTTGGGAGAGGCCGGCCGCAATTCACTCCGGCGGGGAGCACAAGGACTAGCCGCCAACAGATGAGCGCTGCGCGCCCCCCGACGCGCGACAAGGAGTGATCGACCGGTGACCGATTCCTCGAGCGCGCCCAAGCCTGTCGCGAACGCGCGAAAGCGGATCATGGCCGGCATGCGTCCGACCGGGAAGTTGCACGTCGGACACCTGCTGGGGGCGCTCAACACGTTTGTGGATCTCTCGCGCCGCCACGACTGCTATTTCGAGGTCGCAGATCTGCACGCTCTCACGACGAAGTTCGAGCGCAGCGATGAGATCGCAGCCGACACCCGCACCATGGTCATGGGCTGGCTCGCCGCCGGCCTGGATCCCGAGCAGTGCACGATCTACGTGCAGTCGCGCATTCCGGAGATCTCGGAGCTTTACACGCTGCTGTCGATGGTCGTGCCCGTCTCGTGGCTCGAACGCGTGCCTACCTATAAGGATCAGATCGGCGAACTCGGCAGCGAGATCGCGACGCACGGCTTTCTCGGCTACCCCGTACTGCAGACGGTGGACATCGCGATCATGAGGGGCCAGGGCGTGCCGGTCGGGCAGGACCAGTTGCCGCACCTCGAGCTCAGCCGCGAAATCGTCCGGCGCTTCAATCACCACTATGGTACGGTGCTGCTCGAACCGGAAGCCATTCTTTCGGAGACGCCGTACGTGCCGGGAACCGACGGCCGCAAGATGAGCAAGTCGTACGACAACGGCCTCATGCTCGCCGAGACCGACGACGAGACCTTGACCCGCATCAAGACGATGTACACCGATCCGACGAAGATCCACAAGACCGATCCGGGCCATCCCGAGGCCTGTCCGGTTTTCTTCTTCCAGACGGCGTTCAATCCGTCGATGGCGCCGGACATCGCGCACCGTTGCCGTGCGGGAAAGCTCGGCTGCGTCGAAGACAAAGCCGATATGGCACGTCACCTGAACGCTGCGCTCGCCCCGCTGCGCGAACGCTTGCGCGCAATCGCGGCCAAGCCTCGATTCGTCGACGAAATTCTCGCGGACGGTACGAAAAAAGCGCGCGCGACCGCGCAGGCGACGCTCGCGCAAGTCAAAGCAGCGATGGGGCTGTCGGGTTAGGGCGGACTACGCCGCGAGCTAGCGCTTGTAGGCGGCAACCACGCGGGTGATGCGCGCGAGCGCCTCGCGCAGATTCTCTTCCGAATTGGCGTACGACATCCGGATGAAGCCTTTGCCGTTCGGACCGAATGTGGAGCCGCCGAGCACGGCGACGTTGCCCTCTTCCAAGATGTGATTGGCGAGTTTGACGTCGTCGGTGTCGATCTTCGAGAAATTCGGAAAGACGTAGAAGGCGCCGCCGGGCATCTCGCACGTCACGCCCGGGATCTTGCGCAGTCCTTCGACGAGCAGCGCGCGGCGGCGCAAGAATTCGTCGCGCATCTTCTGCACCGGCCGGTCGTCGCCGCTGAGCGCCGCGATGCCGGCGTCTTGCACGAACGTCGTCGTGCACGAGACGGTGTTAAGCATGAGCGCGCCGACCGCGTCGGCGATGTACTTCGGATAGACGCCGAAGCCGAGCCGCCATCCGGTCATGGCCCACGCCTTGGAGAATCCGTCGATCAGGATCGTCTGATCGGGCAGTCCGCTCAACCCGTAGTATGAAGCGAATTCAGCATCGTAGGAATGACGATTGTAGATCTCGTCCGTCATGACCAAGATGTTGTGCCGGCGAGCGATATCCGCGATGGCCGCGATGTCGGCCGGCGTGAGAATGCCGCCGGTCGGATTGTGCGGCGAGTTCACGACAAGCATCTTCGTCTTCGACGTGACCGCGCGTTCCAGATCGGCGGGATCGAAGCGGAATCCGCGGCTCTCTTGCAGCGGCACTGAGACCGGAACCGCGCCGACGTACGTCACGATCGAACGGTAAGCCGGATAGGCGGGATCCGGGATCACCACTTCGTCGCCGCGATTGAGCATCGCCAGCAGCGTCATGGCGATGATGGGCTTGCCGCCGGGTCCGACGACGACTTGATCGCGCGTCACGGGGACACCGCGGGTGCGAGTGACGTGGGCGGCGATGGCGTCGCGGAGCTCGGCGATGCCCGTCGACGGCGTGTAGTGCGTGCGGTTGTTGCGAATCGCAGCGATGCCGGCTTCTTTCACGTGGTCCGGCGTGTCGAAATCGGGCTCGCCGACCTCGAGGTGGATGATGCTGCGGCCCAGCGCCTCGAGCGCCCGCGCTTTGGCGAGCATGACGAACGCGCTCTCGGTGCCGAGTTGGCTCATCGTTTCCGCTAACGCGAATCTGGGCGCAGTCTGCATCGCAAGTCCACCTCGTAGTAGTAGGGCGACCAACGGTCGCCCAATTCAATCCTAAATTTCGCGGCGCGCTTGTGGGCCCCCTTGAGATCTATCTCCCGGCTGCGATGCACGCCACACCTGCAGCGGCGCACGCAAGACCGATGCTCTGGGCCGGTGTGAATCTTTCGCGCAGCAGCGCGCGCGCCAGCACCACGGTGCTTGCGGGATACAACGAAGCGAGCACAGCCACGATCGAGAGATAGCCGAACCGCGTCGCCTCTAGGTACATCGCGTTTGCCGCCATGTCGACCGCGCCCGCTGCGACGATGAGCCGGAACGAACCGGCCACTGGCCGCAGCGAATGCTGAAAGACAAGCGCGGCGGCTGCACAGATCAGCGCTGAGACGAGTCGTGAAGGGACGAGCGGCCAGAGGCCCGAGGCCGGATTCGTTTGCGCGATCAGGATGTAAAAGCCGCCGATCGCCAGACCGGAGATGAGCGCATCGATCACGCCTGGCTCGCGCCACCACGGGCTGCCCGCATCGCGCGCCGGCACGTTCGCGTCTTGCTGGCTCGGTGCGGCGGTGACCAGCGCGATCGCGACGAGTGCGATCGCCACACCGGCGAGCGCGAGCAGCGACGGCCGCTCGCCTTTTGCAAGTCCGAACACGAGCGGCGCGATGGCGGCGACGACTGCGGTGACAGGCGAGACCACGCTCATACGCCCGCGCGACAGACCGCGATAGAGAAACGCGATCCCGCAGGAACCCGTGACGCCGGCCAGCGCGCCGAACAGCCAATCGCTCGGAGTGACGGTGGCCCCCGGCAAGAACGGGAGGACCATGAACAGAATCGCGAGTCCGACGAGCTGCGAGAGGACCACGACCGCAAGCACGCGAGCCCGCCGGCTCGCGATGCCGCCCATGTAGTCGGATGCGCCGTACGCAACTGCGGAGAGCAGCGCGAGAAGGATGCCCACGTCACGCCGGTTGTACGCACCGGCGCCCAAGCCTTCCGACGATCCGCTCCCGCACGGAAACCGCGGTCGCCGCGTATAATCCAGGGACCATGAAGATTCGAACTTCCGTTATTGCATTGGGCCTTGTCGCCGCCTTATCCGTCGCGGCCGCGGCAGCAGACGATTCGACCATCACAGCGCCGCCCGTCGATCCGCAGATCGCCGCGCTCGTCTCCCAAGTCAGTGCCGACCGCTTGCGGACGAACGACACGACGCTGGTGAATTTCTTCACTCGTAACGACTTCTCGGAGACGACCTCCACGGCGACGAGGGGCGTCTTCGCGGCCCGCGACTGGATCAAGGCGCAATTCGAAGCGAGCGCTCAACAGAGCGGCGGCCGCATGACGGTGCGGCTGGATACGTACCTGCAGCCGAAGACTCCGCGAACGCCACGCGCCGTCACGGAGTCCAGTGTCATCGCGACGCTGCGCGGCGACTCACCCGGTCCGCTGTACATCATGTCGAGCCACTTCGACGACTGCAACGGCGACTGCACGAACGGTACTCGGGTCGCGCCGGGTGCGGACGACAACGGGTCGGCAACATCGGCCGTGCTCGAAGCGGCGCGGATCATGGCGCCCCATCATTTCCGCGGCACGATCGTCTTCGCGTGCTTTGACGGCGAAGAACTCGGATTATGGGGCTCGCAACACTACGCCGATGAGTTGAAGACCGCCGGCACCGCGGTAGAAGCTGATCTGAACGACGACATCATCGGGAACAGCACGGGCGGCAACGGTGCGCACGAACCCAAGGTGGTCCGCGTCTTCAGCGAAGCTCTTCCGGTGGGGTCCGTCGACGACCGCGTGAATCTCGTCGGTTCCGAAAACGATTCTCCGTCGCGCGAACTCGCGCGTTTCGTGGGCGACGTGATCCCGCAATATCTGCCCGACTTCACGGTGCGCCAGATCTGGCGCGCCGATCGCTTCTTGCGCGGCGGCGACCAAGAATCGTTTCAAGCCGACGGTTTTTCGGCGGTGAGATTCGTCGAGCCGAACGAGAACTTCACGCATCAGCATCAAGACGTGCGCGTGCAAGACGGCGTGCAGTTCGGCGATCTTCCGCAGTTCATGGACTTTGACTACCTGGCGCAGACGACGCGCGCGAACGTCGCGGCTCTCGCCATGCTCGCGACGGCGCCGCCGCGGCCGACCGGTGCGCAGCTCGTCGCCGCGCATCTGGGCTACGATACGTTGCTGCGCTGGACTGCAGTACCAGGCGCCGCGAGCTACGAGATCGTTTGGCGGGCAACGGATGCCGCCGACTGGCAGTTCGCTAAGAACGTGGGCAACGTGACGACGGCGACCGTGCCGGTCAGCAAGGACGACTACATCTTCGGCGTGCGCTCCGTCGACGATGCCGGGCACGCAAGCGTCGCGAGCTACCCGACCGCCGTCCGCGAATAGCCGCGTACAGCTGGCCGATTTTCTGAAGGGGCCGGTTTTATATCGGCCCTCTCTGGACGCAACATACAAAGGCCGCACGGCATGCCCCGCGAGGACGCTCCTTCGCTCGCATCCAGCTCGCTCAGTCGCTCGCATCCAGCTCGCTCAGTCGTTCGGTTCACTTCCTCGCTCTCGCCATCCATGGCTCCGCTCCTTGTTCAACGCCTCGCTTGGGCATGCCGTGCCGGCCGCTCTCGATCTGCCACGGCATCATCGGCGATGTCGAAAGCCGGGGCGTCTGAGGCGGCGAGAGCCGCCGAAGTCGAGCGGCGGAATTAGATCATATCCCGACGTCCGCCGCGTCCCCGGCGAAGACTTCGCCGAGGGATGCCGGGGTAATATAAAAAGGGGCCGACATAAAGTCGGCCCCTTCGGTATCCGAGCGACGGCGACTAATCACGGATGCCCGAGCCGTTCGGACCCGCCGGGCGGATATGGAAGTACGCTTCGATGATCGCTTGCGCGACGGGCGCCGCGTTCACCGCGCCGAAGCCGCCGGTGCGATCCATAAACACGACGATCGCGATCTTGGGGTTGTCGTACGGCGCGAAGCACACGAACCACGTGTGGTTGTAGCCTTTTGGATTGTCGATCGTCGGCGAATTCTCGGCAGTGCCGGTCTTTCCGGCAAAGTGGAAGCCCGGGATCATCACGTTGTGCGCCGTTCCAAACGGGTCTTCGATCGCACCGAGCATGCCGGCGCGGACGATCGCGAGGTCGTCTTCCGGAACCGGCACGGATCCCTGAAGATCGGGACCGAAGTTCTTGATGATCCTGCCGCGCACGTTGCGCACGTCGGCCACGAGATAGGGCGCGTAAAGGCGCCCGCCATTCGCCACCGCAGCCGCGACACGCAGCATCTGGATCGGCGACGCCTCGACGTATCCCTGGCCGATCGCCATGTTCACGGTATCGCCGCCGTACCACTCATCCCCGACGACTTTCTTTTTCCATTCGGGCGTCGGCAACGTGCCCATCGTCTCGCCGGGCAGATCGATGCCGGTCTGGTGACCGATGCCGAACGCCGATGCGTAGTGGTCGAGCCGGTCGATGCCGAGCTCGTGACCCACTTGATAGAAGAAGACATCGCACGAGACGGAGATAGCACGCTGCACGTTCAGCGTGCCGTGGCCGCCGCCGAGGTCATCGTTAAAGATATAGCCGTTCAGGTCGAACGCGCCGCCGCAGTATTTCGTGTCCGATCCGCTCATCAGACCTGATGCGAGGATGGCCGAGCCGCTGATCATCTTGAACGTCGAACCGGTGGGATATTTGCCTGCGATCGCGCGATTGAAAAGCGGATTGAGCGGGTCGGCGAGGTAGCCTGCGTAGCGCTTCTCGCTGATGCCGGTCGCGAAATCGTTCGGATCGACGTTCGGCTGGCTGACGAGGGCAAGCACCGCGCCGGTGTTCGGATCTTCGACGATCGCCGCGCCGGCGACCGGATGCCCGGTGCGCAATGAGACGATTCGCGATTGCGCAGCCACGGCCGTCTCGGCGGCGCGCTGCAGCCGCCAGTCGATGGTGAGGTCGAGGCTGTCGCCCGGCAGCGCTGCAAAAGGAAAGCCGTCCGCAACGAAGCGACCCGCGGAATTGACTTTGATCTGTTGGCCGCCGCGCACGCCGCGCAGCACGCGGTCGTACTGATATTCCAAACCGTCTTTGCCGACGACGTCGTTCGGCCCATAGCCGTTCGATCGTCGAGCAGCATATTCTGTGGCGGTGATCTGGCCGACCTCACCGAGGATATGCGAGCCTATCGTTCCGTAGGGGTAGTCGCGCACCGGGATCAGTTCGACGGCCGTGCCAGGCAAGTGATCCGCCTGTTCCGCGAACCTGCTTACGACAGGCGAACTAAGGTCGTCGGCGACCGTGATCGGTCCGAGTGGAATCGCATTGGCCAGCTCGTCGAAGTTCGCGTACGCGACACCGTTCTGATGGAGGAGCCGCTTCCATATCTCCGACGACGGCACGCCGATGATGCGGCTGAGCTCGTCGATCTCGGCCGACGGATCGGCCAGTTGCATGGGCACGATCTGGATGACGAACGACGGGCGATTGCGCGCGACGACCGTTCCGCGCCGGTCGTAGATCACGCCGCGCGGCGCGGCGACGGGAATCGTGCGATACTGGTTGAGGTCGGCGAGATGCGCGTAGTGCGCGCCGTCGCGCAGCTGTACGCCGGCGAGCTGGACGACGAGCGTCACGAACACGATCGCGATCCCGGCGGCGAACGCGACGATGCGCGCTCGCCGTGTCGCAGGCGTTTCCGGCGCACTCGCGCGCTGACGCTGCGAGACGAACGTCACGTGCGGATCATGCCGCGGCTGCGGCCGAAGCGGACGAGCGCAAGCGCGATCGCGGCGAGGGCACAATTCACGATCATCGCCCACACGGCTGTGTGCGAGTCTCGCACGAACGCACCGCGTTCACCGAAAGCGATCGCAAGTGTCGCCCACGACAGCAGCGCGCTCAGCGCAGTCGCCCCGGCGACCGCCGCGATGAAGACCGGGAACGAATCCCAGAAAAATCTACTGGCGAGCAGGCCCGTGCCGAATCCGGCCAAGGTGAAACCGAGGACATTGACGCCGTTGCCGCCTAAGGCGTCAGCGATCAACCCCGCCAGCAGTCCCAACCAGCCGCCGGTGACGACGCCGCAGCGCAGACCCGTCCACACGACGAGCACGATGAGCAGAGAGATGTGCGCACCGCGAAATTCCACGCCGCTCAAGACCGTGGATTGTACGATGCCCGCGCAAAGCGCGAGGACGGCCAGAACGCCGAAGCGCGGCGGCACGGAGATCTCCGCGTCCACGCGCGCCCGTCGGCGCGGAGCGCTCGGTCCGATCCGCAGCCGCTCATCGGCGCGCGCCGGATCGAGCGAACTCATCGCGAGACCAACACCAGAACGCGGTCGAGCGCTTCGAAATTCACGGCCGGCTGGAGCACGGCGACCTGATAGAGCGCGTTGTCCTTGCGGTCGATCTGGCTCACGGTGCCGATCGGGATCCCCGCTGGGTAGATCTCGCCCAAGCCCGTCACGACGACATCGCCGAAGGTGAGATGTACGTCCTGTCCGATGTACTTCATCCGCGCGTGAAGCCACGTGCCCGTCACGATGCCCCACGCATGGGTGTGTTGCAGATACGCGGGCACGGCGCTCGTCGGATCGACGATCAGCAGCACGTGCGCAGACGATGGCCCCACGTCGACCACATGGCCGATCAGCCCGTCGCCGTTCAAAACGACGTCGTTGAGCGCGATACCCTGACTTGAACCACGATCGATCTCGAGCTCGCGCCGCGCGGCTTCCGGCGCATAGCCGACGACGTCGGCTTCGATGGTGCGGCCGGGAACGGCGGCGCGAACGGCGAGCATGCGCAACAGCTCGCGATTTTCGACGCCGTGCGCTTTGAGCCGTTCATCGGCCGCGGCGAGCGCGCGCGCTTTGGCTGCGAGCGCGGCGTCTTGTTCGGCGATGACGCGCGCGTGCGTCGTCACGTACGCTTCGTTCGCGATCGCGCGGCCTGTGACCATGAGCGCGCCTTGGATCGGACCGACGACGGTTCCCGCGAATTGATCTGCGAGCGATTGGCTGCCGCGGCGCGCGGCGTCGATCTCGATGAGCATGACGACTGACGCGACGATGATCAGCGCGAGGAAAACGAGGAGCTTTCTTTCATCCCAGAACGAAGGAATCGCCACCACCTGCCGATCAGCGAAACGGACGCCGGGAAGAGCGTATCGAACAAAACGCGATCGCGCAGGATCTCGCCGGTGCCGAGCGCCACGCACGAGAGCGGCCGGTCTGCGAGACGCACGGGCAGCCGCAGAACGAGACCCAGCGTTTCCGCGAGTCCCGCGATCTGCGAACCGCCGCCCGCCAGCACGAACCCGCGCTCTGAAAGATCGCGCACGAGCTCCGGCGGCGTCCGTTCGACGACGGCGCGGATCGCGTCCACGATCTCACCGAGCGGCTCGGCGATCGCCGCGCCGATTTCTTCCTCGCGAACCTCGAGCGTTCCCGGCCGCCGCTCGCGTATGTATTGACCGACCACCGCCACCGGCTTCCGTCCGAGCGGGCGCCCGTAGTATCCTAACGTGATCTTCAACTGTTCGGCCGTCCGCTCGCCGATCACAAAGCCGCGCGACGAGCGCAACCGTGCGGTGATCGCCTCGTCGAGTTTGTCGCCGCCTAGTTTTATGGACGAACCGACGACGATGCCGCCGAGCGCGATGATCGCGATCTCGGTTGTGCCGCCGCCGATGTCGGCGATGCCGGACGCGTTGGGCTCGAGCACCGGAAGTCCGGCGCCGACGGCGGCCGCCATGGCCTGCTCGACGAAGTAGACGCGGCCTGCCCCGGCACCGAGCGCAGCCTGTGTGACGGCCTTTTTCTCGACGATGGTCGCGGAACCGGGCACGCCGATCATCACGCGCGGCGGGATCAGCGGCCTGCCGCGCAGCGCGCGTTCGAGCAAGCGCCTGACGAGCGCCTCAGTATAAGTGAAGTTCGAGACGACGCCGTTGCGCATCGGTCGGACGACCGTGATGTTGCGCGGCGTGCGGCCGAGCATCTGACGCGCGCCTTCCCCGACCGTGATGATCTCGCCGGTGTCCGTGTCCACCGCGACCATGCTCGGCTCAGAAAAACGGATGCCTTCACCGCGCACGAACACGGGCGTATTAGCCGTGCCGAGATCGACGCCGACCTCCGGAGCGAAGTGCGCATACAGCCGATCGAAGAGTCCGCTCATCCGTCCTCACGCTACTTCGTAACCGAGTTCGGCGAACACGAGACCGAGCCGCGCGAGCGGCAGCCCCATGACCGCATAGAAATCGCCATTGACCGATGCGACGTTGAGCGCGCCTTGGCCTTGGATGCCATACGCGCCGGCTTTGTCCATAGGCTCGCCGCCGTCGACGTACGAGCTGATGCGCGCAGCGGAGAGCGGCAGAAACCGTACTCGCGCGGATTCGACGCCGCTGTAAAGACGCATTCGCCCTCTGTCGACGACCGCAAAGCCTGTGTGCACTTGGTGTTCCCGGCCCGATAGGAGAGCGAGCATACGGCGCGCGTCGGCGGCGTCGCGCGGCTTGCCCAACAGGACTCCGTCGACGTCGACGACCGTATCCGCGGCGACGAGCAAGGGCGGGCCGTGCGTTTGGGCGGCGGCGGCTTTGCCTTCGGCATGGCATTTCGCTAGCGCCGCTGGACCCATGCCCGGGCCGAGCGTGTTGTCTTCTTCATAAGAACTGCGCACGACCGTGACTTCGAGTCCGAGGCCGCGCAGCAGATCGAGTCGCCGCGGCGACGCGGAAGCCAGCGTGACGGCTCTCAGTTGCTCAGCCACGCTCGGCACTCACTCGTTCATGCACGGGCGGCGCTCAATCGTAGATCACGCCGTGGTCGCGGATAAACCCGGCAACGTGCCGCCCACGCGGATCGTGATGCGTCCAATGGATGACCGGTCCGGTCGGATCGATTGCGAGTTCGCCTTTCACGGTCACGTCGTCGCCGGCGCGAACGGGCGCAGCGCGCGCGATCGAGATATTGTCGGCGACCAAGATATCTTGCTCGTCGCGGCCCGACTTGACCGCGACGACGAATCGCTCGTGTGCGCCGCTGTCGCTATCGCTCGTGTGGAGCACGCGCAGAACGCTGCCTTCCACGATGACTTCGGCGCCCGTCCGGCCCTGCGCGATCAAGTTGCGCGCGCCGGCATTGTCCGCGTTTCCGCCGTTGAGCGCGCAGCCGCATAGCGCGAGGCCGGCGATGACGGCGAACGGTGTGCCGCTCGTCACTGCGACCACACGTTCGGAATTGTGGGGAACCATTGGTCCTACTATAATGGCAGACGTGCCGTTCGATACACCGTCGTCAGATTCGTGGCCGCGAAAATATCGGCTACGCATCGCTGGCCAATGCCGAATACTGATGCTTGGCTGGTTCGGCACGTCGGCAGCGCGGAAGCGAACCCGACCGATTGCGACGGGGCGATTCGCATTCCCCGCCTTCGGCGCGAACTAGGCTCGCCTCGTTCAATTCCGATATAACCCACGCTCCACGATATAACTCGCCACCGGCTCCGCGACGAAGCCATTTATAGATTCGCCGGCCTTGACGCGTGCTCTGATCTCACTCGCCTCGACATCCGGTGCGATCACGTCGAGCCGTTCAAAGCGGGCTTGCAGATCCGGCGCGAGGTGCGCGATGACCGCCTGAACGTCCGGCCAATCGCAGCCGCGCCGCGGCACGACGTAGAAGCGCTCGACCGCAAGCGCGACTTCGTCAAGCCGTCGCCACACGCTGCGCGCGAGCGAATCGGCGCCGGCGATGAAGAACAATACATCGTTTGGATGCGCCGCGCGGACGAGCGCCAACGTATCCGCCGTATAGACTGGGCCGGTTTGATCGAGTGCGGTCGCGTCGAACTGAATGCGCGAATCCTCGCCTGCAAGCGCGAGCCGCAACATCGTCGCGCGATCTTGCGCGGACGCATGCGTGGCGCGGTGCGCCGGAGTGCCGACCGGCACCACGAGCACGCGATCGAGCTGCGCTGCGAAAAGCGAACCCCGAGCGATCGCGGTGTGACCGATGTGCACAGGATCGAACGTGCCGCCGAAGACGCCGGTGCGCAAGCGGCCGGTCACCGCGCCTACGATAGCGTGTACTCGATCGAGCCGACGCGAACGGCGTCGCCCGGCCGAGCACCGAGTTTTTCTAGTTTGCGCTGCGCGCCGCAGCGCTGCAGTACGCGCTCGAAGTACGCGCGCCCGTCCTCGGAATCAAATTCGGTCATCGCGGCGAGACGCTCGATCTTCGCGCCGACGATCCGATAGCCGCCGTTCTCTTTGCGCACCTCGACGCGCGCACTCGGCGTTTTCGGTTTTGGATGGAGCGTTGTCGCGTTTGCGACGTCGGTTGGTCCGGCGGCGCTGCGCGCGGCGACGATCGCCGCATAAGCCGCACCCATGAGATCTCGCACGCCGAGACCGGTGGCGGCCGATATCCCGAAGACGTGCGCCGATGTGGTGCGCCGCACCGCTTGGAGCGTCGCCGCCGCATCGGGAAGATCTTGTTTTGAGACGGCGACGATGCGCGGCTTGGCCGCGAGCAGTGGGTTCCACGCCGCGAGTTCGCGTTCGATCATCTCCATCTGCGCGAGCGCTTCCTCCGGCGCCAGTCCGCCGTCTACCAGATGGATCAGTACGCGCGTACGCTCGACGTGCCGCAGAAATTTATCACCCAAGCCGGCGCCGTGGCTTGCGCCTTCGATCAACCCGGGCACGTCGACAAGGACGAAATTTGCGTCGACGTCGATCTGCACGACGCCGAGCTGCGGTTCGAGCGTGGTGAAAGGATAGTCGGCGATCTTCGGGCGCGCGGCCGAGACGGATGCGAGCAGGGTGGATTTTCCGGCATTCGGCGCGCCGACGATACCCGCGTCGGCCAAAAGTTTGAGCTGCAAGTCGAGCTCGTGTTCTTCGCCCGGTTCACCCTTCTGAGCGAAACGCGGCGTCTGCCGGGTCGGCGTCGCGAAATGCTGATTGCCGAGACCGCCGCGGCCGCCGCGTGCGACGAGTTCTCGCGAACCCGGATCGCTCAGATCTGCGATGAGCAGCCCATCGCGATGGACGAGCGTGCCGAGCGGCACGTTGATGACGACGTCAGCGCCGTCTTTGCCGTGGCAATTGTCTCCGCCGCCGTGCTCTCCGTGCTGCGCCTTGAACGAGCGCTTGTGACGGAAATCGATCAGCGTCGTTCGTTGCGCGTCGGCTTGGACGTATACCGATCCGCCACGGCCGCCATCGCCGCCGTTGGGTCCGCCGCGCGGCACGAACTTCTCGCGCCGAAATGAGACGAGTCCGTTGCCGCCGCCCCCGGCATGTACCGAGATATGCGCTTCGTCTACGAACATCGGTTATCGCTACGGGGTCGGCCAGGGCCTGAGAAACACAGAGGCCCGCAACGTCGTGCGGGCCGAGCGGTCAATGGCACGAGCTGCGCGGCGCGGGTCAAGCCTCGGATGCGACCGCCACGACCTGCTGGTCGCGGCCGCGGCGCACGAACTTGACGACACCGGCCGTCAAGGCGAACAGCGTGTTGTCTTTTCCCATGCCGACATTTTCGCCGGGATAGTAGCGCGTGCCGCGCTGGCGCAAGATGATGTTGCCGGCGCCGACTTTTTCGCCGCCGAACTTCTTGACGCCGAGGCGCTGGGAATTGGAGTCGCGACCGTTGCGCGAGGATCCCAAACCCTTCTTGTGGGCAAAACGCTGAAGGTTAATGTAGATAGGCACTTCGATGGGTTCTCCAGTTCAGTGTTCGGGACAGCGGCACGGCGCCGCTCCGTTGCAAACGCCCCGGTAGTATACCAAACGCGGCGCGACGGGTCAAACCTACTCTGGGATAGGAGATAATGGCCTTGAATCCGGCCCTCGTCCTTCAGCGGAAGCGCTAAGTACCGGCCAATGTCTTCAGATTCAAACTGATGTGCCATAAAGGCTATTGATTTTAACTTGTGAGAGTCCGATTGTCGCTTGCCCATTGATCGCTGGAACAACGTCGTAACGTTGGAGTCCAGCGCGCGAGGCACTCAAGGGCGTCGCAGGGCGCCGAGTTTGCCAAGCAGTTCGATATCCATTCCAACTGCGTTACCAGTCGAAGACGCAGTTGTTGCAAAAATGATGATGACAGCTTGACCTCGACGAGCTGGCGCAATCAAACGATAGCGCCAGCCCTTAGCGTCCTGAACCAGCTCGTTGTCAGCAACGCAGGTTCGAATTGAGGTCCGGGCGTCATCAAACGTTGACGCCACATTTCCCTCATCCAAAGGAGTTGGTGCATCCGTTCATAAACTCGGCCGAATACGTCCGACGCTTTGCAGTTGGCGTTTCTTGTCATTTTGCGCTGCCTCCATCGGGAGAGGAGATCTTACACATGATCCGCTCAATCTGGACGCGTGCACCGCGGAAGAAATTCGCGATTATCGCATCGGCGACGTTATTACTCGGTTTGACCGCAACCACGCTTGCGCTCGGTGCCTCGCATCGGCGCTTCGTCAATCCGTTCACGAGCGTGAGCTACACAGATAACACGACGGGTGCCGTCGTTTCGGGAATACAAAACGGCAGCGGCGTGGCCATGGAAGGCATCGTCGGCAACACCAATGGTTCGATCGGGATGCTCGGCTTTCAAGACAGCACGACGAGCAACGGCGTAGGAATGGAAGGACTCGTGTGGGGCGCGAGCTCGACCGGGTTGTACGGTCAAGCTCTGAAGAACACCGATGGGACCCATCCGAGCGTCGGACTCCTTGGAACATCCACGAGTGGAGTCGGCGTAGAAGGCCAATCGGAGATCGCGTCCGGCATCGGAGTCGAAGGCGTGTCGAATGACGGTCTGTCAATCGGACAGCTCGCGGTCAATGGTGGCGCGGGCGTGTTCGGCACGTCGGGGAACGACGCATTGACGGGCCCCGCCCTCGAAGGCGAGACGACGATTCATACAAGTGCCAACGATGTGGCGGCCGGCATCGGACTAGCATATGTGGCAAACGGAAACAACGCCGCGTTCGCACCGAGCACCGGCGGACTCGTCTACGGACAGAACGGCATCCTGAGCTTCACCGTTGCAGCCGGCGTACCGGGCGTCTCGCCGGGGCTCGGGATCGCCGGCATCGAGCAGCCGGGAAATGGCGAGAGCACTTCCGATGAAAATGCCGGCGTGCTCGGCGACGGCGGACAGGGCACAGGCGTCATCGCCATCGCTGGATCGCGTGGTGTTTGCTGCCTCGCAGGGGGATTCCCGATCGGCCTGTACGCCATGGGAAATTCCGACACCGGGCTCGGTTCGACACAAGCGGACGCAGAATTCGTCGAAGCGGAAGACTTGACAACCGATGGCATGTTCGCGTTCGGGTCGTGCTGCGACGGCACGGGATCCGGCGACGGCCGCATCATGCGGATCCTCGTGGGCAACAATCCTACCCTTGATCTCATGCGCGGACACGGCACCGTCAACACGAACAGGTTCGAGTTGGATAACACAGCAAACATCATCATCACCGGCCACATCACGACGGCGGGTGGAACCTTGATCAACGGACGCACGGGGAATGGTCAAACCATGCAGTCGTACGGCGCTCGCTCGACTGTGCCTGATCTCGAAGACTTCGGCGAGGCGCAACTGACGAACGGCGCAGGGTACGTATCGATCGATGCGTCGCTCTCCAACGCGATCGACCATCGCAGCAGTTACTTGGTCTTCATCACACCCGAAGGCGATAGCAATGGCCTCTACGTGACGGCCAAGACTGGCAACGGCTTCCAGGTTCGGGAGAACGCCGGCGGCCATCATACGCTCGCGTTCTCTTATCGCATCGTTGCGAAACCGTTCGGCGTTGAGGGTGCGCGTCTCGCGGTCGTGCCGTCGGTCGCGCAACTGATCGGCCCAGACCGGCCGATGACGGGCCGTCGCGCGAACTTCAGTTCGCTGAGCCCGTACACGCGTCTCGTTCATCAGGTTGGACTGGCGAAAGCGCAGGAGCTGCTCGCGCGCTTCAAAGCGCAGATGCTGGCGCGTCAACTCATGACCAGCCGTCTGCCCCGGCCGGATGCGAACGGCGTGTTGCACCCGGGTGGAACGCAGCCGCACCAGCTCCCGTAGCAGCTGGTCAACAGCCCCGTGACTTCAGGGCGCGCCGTAAAGGCGCGCCCTGAAGTCACGGGGCGGAACACCACCCGACGAGAAATAAGCTGCGGCGCTCAGTTCGGTTTAGGCCGGTTTGCGCTCTTATCTCCTATCCCGTCAACCGACTCTGGGGACAGTAGATAGGAGCTTTGAAACCGGCCTATAGCATTCCAAGCGGGGCGATCTAGCCATCGTCTGGACGGATTTCCGCCTCGATTACCTCGGCGAGAGATTTCCTTGTCGGCCGAAGTTCGCTTGAGCTCGCACAGATTGCTTTCGCCAATCCTCGACGACATCTGCAAGTAGATGCCTTCTAGGATTCCGACTACGATGAGCCCCGCAAGATCAGAATCTGATGGAGTTTCGTTCAACACCGATCGAGCAGGCTTGGTATCAAATCGACAGGTTTCACAGATCGGCTCCCGGCTTAAGGCCTCGCCACACCGTCCTTGATACCTCGGACAAATACCGCTTGGAAGGCCTATATGCCCATTTCAAAGCGCTTATCTTCTATCTCGTCAAACCGACTCTGGGGTAAGAGATGAGCGCGCGGAAACGGCCGTTGGCTAGTTACAAGTATACTGATCGACAAATGCGCCTCCGCCGTAAACGGTTCCCACGAGAAAAACGATTTGATGGCCTAGATCTAATATCGCAATGCTTGACGCAATCGTCGGCTGGTTCGGGTCGACCTCATTCCAACGCGAGCCATTCCAATGTTCGGTGATGGGGTGGTACAGGCTCGGCGTCGGTGTGCGGATCCCGGAGACCCACATGTCGTTTGGTCCCGTGCCCGAGATACTTGTCAAGAATGAATAACTGCTTTGTACTGGATTGCGGACAATCGACCAAGAACTTCCATTCCAATGTTCGATAAGCGCACGTGAACGGCCGTTGATGTCGTCCTGGCCAGCCGCCCAAACGTCCGTCGAGCTGTTAACTTTGACCGAAAGAAGTATTCCGAGGTCGGCTGGCAATCGACTTGCGATCCAATGGGTACCATCCCAACGATCGGCAATCGGTCTATTTACAAAGCCTTGGGGTGACGACGACGAGACAGATCCAACTGCCCAGACATCGGTTGGTGCATCTCCCGAAACGCTGTAGTAGCTCGCATACTTCCCCTGCTCCGGACCGTTGTGAATCACAAACTGCGTCCCGTCGAACATTTCTGCCAGAGGTTGACACACTCCGACTGCGCAGATGGAACCCACAGCCCAGACATCCGAAGTGCTTATGTCCGCGACCCCATCAAGGCTCTTGCCCTGAGCGCCTCCGGAAATATGGTCTGCCACCTCGACCCATGTCGATCCATCCCAGTGGAATACCAGGGGCTTCAGATCGTGCATTGGGGGAGAGCTCGAGCCAACGGCCCAGGCATCTATCGTGTTCAGCGCGGAGACGCCGTTCAGCACCTGCGTTTCGCTTGAGTTCTTAGTAAATACGCTCGACCACGAGAAACCATCAAAGTGGAGAGTTGGCGTCCCCGGCCCCACCGCCCACACATTCGATGACGACGTCCCAGCAATGGCATTCAGATGCGGAATTCCATTTGGGATAGTTGTTGCTTGCCATCCGCACGCAATGCTCCCCTCCGGTTGTTCGCGGGAGAATGCGGGAACCAGTAGCGCGAGACAGGCAACCGCGAGGGCGATATAGATCTTCTTCGCGCTCGAACGACGGGTTGGATAACCGTGCACCACTATGGACATATCATTCCTCGGCCTTTAGACTGCCTCTCCGGCGCACCAACATTTGACAGCCGGATTACGGCTGATAGATCTGCACGTAGTTGAAGTACGATGTCGGCGGCGTCTTGTTCGCACCGCCGAAGCAGTAAAGCAAGCCGTTGACCGTTGCCGACGCGGGTGCGACGACAGCAAACGGCATCGGCGCGAGAGTGGACCACGTGTCTGTCGTTACGTCGAACGCGGCAAGGGCATTGGATGTCGAAGTGTTGGTCTTCACGCCGCCCGCCGCGTACAATGATCCGCCGATTCCGGCAGCGCATCCGGACGACCGCGTCGACGGCATGATCCTCTCGGTCGTCCACGAGTTCCTCGTCACTTTGTAGAGTTCGTTGTCATCCGTCGCGTGGCCGGCACTGGAAAAGCCGCCAGCCGACACGATATTCGCGCCGACCGTAGCTGAAAAGGAGCCCGATTTCGCGACCGTCAACGGCGTCACGGTTCCCCAGACGTTCGTCGTCGCGTTGTACGTCTCAACGGTGCTCAGCCGCATCCCGGTTACGCTACTAAAACCGCCGACCACGTAGATGAGTCCGTTGTCGACAGCAGCGTCCGCGCTATCGACCGCTGTAGGAAGCGAAGCCTTTGCGGACCACGTATCGTGAACCGGGTCGTACGCCTCCACCGTTGTGAGCGACGCGCCCGCATTGGAGCCACCTATCGCGTACACGATGCCGTTGACCGCCGAGAGCGCCAATCCAGCTCGCTTCGTCGGCATCGGCGCACCGCTCTTCCACGTATTGGTCGTCGTGTCGTAGATTTCGTTCTTTCCCAAGTCTCCGTGTGTGGAGAATCCGCCGATGACGTAGATTTTCGTTCCAATAACGGCCGCCGCCGCTCCGTATCGTCGCGTGGGGAGCGGCGCGCCCGCGCTCCACGTGTTGCTGGTCGCGGACCGAACAACAGTTTCGGACGACGAGCGTTGCGACGCCGCGGCGCCCTGCCCTGCAGCGTGAGGTAGTATCGCGTTTGATCCGCCGCCGCACGCGGCGAGCGAAATGCTTGCGGCGATCGCGCACGCCGATGTTGACCAGAGCCTTCGCTGAGGATGCACTGAGAACATGGCCCGTCCTTCCGATGATAGCAGAATGCTACGGCTGATAGATCTGCACGTAGTCATAATATTGGATGTGGCCCGCCGTGCCGTTATTCGATCCCCCGATGCAGTAGAGCAGGCCGTTCACTGTCGCCGATTCCGGTCCGATGACCGCAAATGGCATCGGCGCAAGACTCGTCCATGTGTTCAGCCTGGCATCGTAACCGTCGAGGTGATTGAGCGGCGTCGTTTTCTTCGTGCCACCGGCGGCGTACAGCAAGTTACCGATACCGCCTGCGCAGCCGGCTTGGCGCGGCGACACCATATGCAACTTCGTCGCCCACGAGTTCGTATGCGGACTGTAGACTTCGTTGTCTTCGGTCGTGCTGCCGGAATTCAGAAGTCCGCCCGCTGCGACGATGGACGTGCCGACAGTTCCCACATAAGCGTACGATTTGCCCAAGTTCAGCGGCGCTGCGCTCGCCCAGACGTTCGTCGCTGGGTTGTAGACCTGCACGCCGTTGAATCTTCCGATGCCCGTGTTGAAGCCGCCGACGATGTAGATAAGTCCCTTGTCGACGGTCGCGATGATGCTGTCCACGGCGGTCGGAAGCGGCGCCTTTGTCGACCAGGTGTTGGCCACCGGATCATAAGCTTCCACGGTGTTCAATGTATTGTTGGCCACGTCGGCTCCGCCGATCGCGTACACGATGCCGTTGACGGCCGCCGCCGCAAGCGCGTAGCGTTTCGTCGGCATCGACGCACCGGTCTTCCAGGTGTTGGTCGCGGTGTCGTAGATCTCGTTCTTACCGAGCACGCCGAGCGGATCGAATCCGCCCACCACGTAGATATCCGTTCCGACTACCGCGGCGCCACCAGCATACCGCTTTGTCGGCGCCGTCGCACCGGTGCTCCACGTGTTGCTGGTTGCGGAGCGAGCGAAATTCGTTGAGGAGACGCGCTGCAGTGCCGGCTGACCCTCGCCGACGGAACGAGGCACGACAGAGGTTGAACCGCCGCCGCAGGCAGCGACGGCCAAGCAAACGGCAGCGGCGCCGATCGCCGATCCCCAAGTGGAGAGCGCAGAATTTCTACGAGACATGAACACTCCTTCAATGAATAGCAGCGCTTGAGCTAAAGCGCTTCGCCGAATCGTCGAACCGAGTGTAATTACGCGAATCACCAACCGTCACCACCCGAGCGGGGACAATTGATTCGTAAGCCCTACACCCGACGGTTTCACGCTCGCTTGGGCTGTTCACTAATGGCCCAGGCGCCCGCGCGGTCCGCTGAAATAGACGATGCGAGGACTCTGGTCAGAGCCTCGCATCGTATACGCCGCGTAGAAAACTCGAGCTTAGGTCTTTTCGCGCAGCTTTCGCTTCGCCTCGTCTATGTCGGCCTTGGTCTTCTCGACATCTTCATTCACAAATGACTTGACCTTGTCGCCGGTCGTCATCGCGTCACCCGCGATGTCGCGCTTCGCGTGTTCGAAACCGGCCTTCGTCCTATGCTCCAATTCATGTGCCGCGTCTTTCGTGTTCTCCACGGCTTTCTTGAGATCGTCTGTCATGGTAAGCGCCCCCTTTTTACAACGCTCACACCGTATACCCGACGATGACCGACCGAAACCGTGCAAGCGATGGTTGACCGGGAGGTTAGACCGGATTTTCCAGCGCCGCCGCAGCCCGGTCGAGCTCCCGGTAGCCGACATAGTGGCGCAGGCGATTGGTCAGGTAGGCGGTGACGAGGAAAAGCCCGGCCAAACCCACCGCAGTGTCGAAGTACTTGCTGGTCAGCGCAGAAAGGATCAGCGCCAAGCCGCAGACCACCCCGGGGACCACCTTGATCGCGCGCTCTGCATTGACATAGCCCGCGAATCGGCTTGGCCACGCGAAGACCCAGTAGAAATTGAACAGCGGCACGAGATGGTAGAAGGCTGCCTCCGGCGGTTTCACTGGATAGTCGCCGTCGGTCTGTTGGCGAAGCACGCTGTGAAATCGATACACGCACATGAGATAGTAGATGAAGATCAGGATCGTGAGAATCACATACGCATCCGAAGGCGGAAGCGTCGCCTTGACGTGGGTGAGGAGATTGACGGTCTCCTCGTCGGCCGTGTCTTTGAGCTCGACGCCGGCAAGCACGATGATCAAGGCGAAGCCAGGCCATACAGGATAAGGCTTAAAAGCATGCTGGCGAGCGGTGTTCGACATCGCGCGAATCGTGTGCGACCCGCGTACCGGTCTATCCTCTGAATAAAGAAGGGGCCTCGCGTTTGCGACACCCCCGGATCTTTACCGATAGAAATATCCGCTTGTAGGCGGTTATTTCTTCTTCTTCGCCGCCTTCTTTGCCGGCTTCTTCGCCTTCTTCTTCGTGGCCATGGTGTGCAGGTCACCTCCCCCCTGGTCTTCCATCGCATGCGGGGCGTTGCTGTACGCCTCTACTATTTTGCGCTTTCTGTTTTCACACTTCGGCGCGTATCGCTTGCGGACGGAGAGTGCGGAGACTCTTAGGGTCCACATACGGACGCTTCTTACTTGGAGAACGTCCTCCTTCTCGTCATCGGCACCTCACTCGCGAGACATTAGCGCATGCAAATCGCGGATCATCGGCGTCATCGAATGCGGATGTTGATCGCGTTCAGCACGCCGTCGGCGACGATATCGCCGTAGACCGTGATCGCTCGACCGGCGCGCAGCGCTTCCCACGAACTCGCCGCGCCGGACAAGTTGAAAACGTTGGCGCGCTTGCGATTGACGGTGTTCATATAGCCGGCATTGCTGCGCATCCGCAGAGAATCGCGCGAGACGCTTACCACAACGCCCATGACGACGCGCTTGCCCTCAGGAATCGGACCGGTACGGATTCTGACGTTGATCGCGTTGACCGTGCCGGGAGCCACGACGGCGCCGTATACCGTGATCGTATCGCCGCCGCGAATGGTGCCCCACGGGAGCGGCCGATCGGAGAGGTCGAATACGATGGCATTCGCGCGACGCACGGTAAGCACGTTGCCGGCATCGCTGCGCATTTGGAAACTATTCCCATTCATCGCTGTGACCTTGCCCATGATGACCTGTGTGGTGGCGGCCGTGGCGCTATTCGGGGCGCTTACCGCCGTGTACGCGATAGTGAGAATGAGCAAGACGTGTGCAGCCCGACGGAGCATGATGTGCCTCCTCAAGCATATCCGGACAGCGCCGAAAAAAAAGAAAAAGCGACGCATCCTCACGGTTCGCTCGAGCGAGCGAGCGTTCCCTGGGATGCGCCGCGCGCGTCAGCGTATCTTAATAGCCGAGATACGAGCGGATTCGTATGGACGATGCATAGAGTATCGCCGATGATGGCGTCACGCCCGCGACGGTGATCGCCTCTCCGGCCCGCAAGCTCCCTGTTCCAACTGCGTTCGAATTGGCGTCCATCACTCGCATGCCGCTTGTGAAGTAGACAGTCCACGTGTAGCCGGCCGCGCTGCGCATCGCAAGCGAACCGCCGTTGACGGAGAGCAGCGTTCCCATGAGAACCTTTGTGGCCCCATTGACCGGATACTGGCCGTTCGGGTATTGGCCGTTCGGATATGGAACGACCGGACGTTGCGGCACGTATGGCGGATTGTACTTGTTGTTGACATAACCGCAGCCGTTGTCGTCGCGGTCGAGGTTTCCGTTTCCGATCCGCTGCACGTCATCAGCCACATAGACGCCGTTGCCGTTGTAGCGACCGTTCAGCCGCACTTCTGCGCCGCGCTGCAGCACATCGTCGAGATCGCGGTTCTCGCGGTTGTAGCGACCTTGTCCGTTCAATCGGACTTCGACGGTCCCGCGTTGCGTCTCGATCGCAAATCGGCGGTCGTTGTCCACGCGCAACACGCAACCGGTGAGCGAGGCTTGGCGATTGTCGTCGCCGTCATTATTGTTGTTATAGTTGCCGCCGGCTTGGTTTCCGCTATACCAGGATGGGGGCGCGGCGAGCGCCGGAGCGGCGCCGATCGTGATAAGTGGGGCGAAGACGCCCGCGGCGGCCAAGAGGGCCGCAAGGTACGCGCGCATAGTATCCTTCCTCCGAATAAAATCGCGTTCAAAATCGCGTTGCTGTTGCGCACCCATATACTGTAGAACGAATGGTCACGCAGAAGCGTTTCCCAACCGACCCACGGGCAGGAACAGCGCGCGGCCTAAGACCATTAACCCGAACGTATGGGTTCATCCAGGCGCGTGGTCGTGACTGGCCTCGGCGCGGTCAGCCCGCTCGGCAACACTGTCCCCGAATTCTGGGCAAACGCGATCGCCGGCAAGAACGGCATCGGGCCGATCACACACTTCGACCCACGCGATCTTCCGACTCGGTTCGCGGGCGAAGTTCGGAACTTCGACCCGAGCGTACTCGTCGGCAAAAAGGATGCGCGCAGGATGGATCGCTTCGCGCAGTTCGCCGTCGTGGCGGCGCGCGAAGCGGTGACCGAATCCGGTCTGCAGATCACAGACGAGAACCGCGACCGTATCGGCGTGATCGTCGCGTCGGGCATCGGCGGCATCATGACGCTTGAGGAACAGCACAGCGTTCTTCTCGAACGCGGTCCCGACCGCGTTTCGCCGTTTTTCATCCCGATGCTGATGGGCAACAGCGCGCCCGGGCAGATCTCGATCGTATTCGACGTGCACGGACCAAGCCAGACGACGGTATCCGCGTGTGCGTCTGCAAACAACGCTATCGGCGACGCGTACCGCCTGATCGAGCACGGCGACGCCGATGCGGTCATCTCTGGCGGCGCCGAGGCTGCCGTCACCCCGCTTGCAGTCGCCGGTTTTTGCTCGATGAAGGCGCTCTCCACGCGCAACGACGATCCCGCGAGCGCCAGCCGGCCGTTCGATCTGGATCGCGATGGGTTCGTGCTCGCCGAGGGCGGCGGCGCGCTCTTGCTCGAAGAATTGGAGTCCGCCAAAAAGCGCGGGGCGCACATCTATGCCGAGATCATCGGCTATGGCCAGTCGTCCGATGCGCACCACATCGCGACGCCTGACCCGTCGGGCCGCGGTGTTCGATTAGCCATCGAGCGCGCGCTGAAAGACGCCGGCTGCGTGCCGGACGACGTCGACTACATCAACGCGCACGCCACGTCGACCGGCCTTGGCGACACTGCCGAAGTTCAGGCCTGCGCCGCGGTGTTCGGCGCGCGCGCCAAGACGATCCCGATGAGCGCGAACAAGTCCATGTTCGGCCACGCTCTGGGTGCCGCCGGTGCGCTCGAAGGCATCTGCACCGTCCTGGCGCTACGCGACGGCGTATTGCCGCCGACGGTCAACTATCATACGAAAGATCCGCAATGCGACATCGATTGCGTGCCGAACGTCGCGCGCAAAGCGTCGCCCGAAGTGGCGCTGTCGAACTCGTTCGGCTTCGGCGGTCATAACGCGGTGCTCGTCTTCCGCGCGTACTCCGACTAAAGAATGTCTCGATCGGTTGGCCGCCGCCGTCAGGTGCGCGCGTTCGCCGAACGGCTGGGTGTCTCCGCACCGGACGACGCGTGGCGCGCGTACGACGAAGCGCTGACCCACGATTCGTTCGCGCACGAGGGCCCACGGGCGAAGGCATCGGCCGGCTCCGCCAATACCGCCACTTCGAACGAGCGGCTCGAATTTTTGGGCGATGCCATACTCGGCGCCGCCACAGCGGCATATCTCATCGTCCGCTATCCTCAAGAGTCAGAGGGGAAGCTCTCGCGCCGGCGCGCGGCGCTTGTGTCGCGCACTGCGCTAGCGGCGACTGCCGAACGCTGGGGCGTGGCGAAGCTGCTGCTGCTCGGCAAGGGCGAGGCGGCGGCCCACGGTGAGCGCCGCCCGACAATTCTCGCCGCAGCGGTTGAAGCAGTCATCGGTGCGGCGTTCTCGGTAGAGGGATTTGCAGGCGCTGCCCGGCTCGTGACGCACGAGCACCTCGCGTTCTCCGACGTCGGAGTGACCGCCGATCCGAAGACCGCCCTGCAAGAGCTGCTCCAGAGCCGATTCAAGAGGGCGCCGGCATATGTAGTGACTTCGGAAACGGGCCCCGCGCACGCCAAGGTCTTTGTCGTCCGAGTCGCGATCGGATCCGACTTGCTGGGAACCGGCTCGGGTCCGACGAAGAAGTTGGCGGAAACTGCGGCCGCTGCGGATGCGCTGCACACTTTACAGACAGCCGGAGGGGTTCGTCCATCTACCTCAAGAGCATAGACATCTTCGGGTTCAAGACGTTTGCGGATCGCACGCGGCTGCTGTTCGAACCCGGCATATCCGCTATCGTCGGTCCGAACGGCTCTGGTAAATCGAATTTCGTCGACGCCGTCCGCTGGGTGCTCGGCGAGCAGAGCGCAAAGCAGTTGCGCGGTGCGCGCATGGACGAAGTGATCTTCGCCGGCAACAGCCACCGCCGCCCGATGGGCATGGCTGAAGTCACCCTGACGTTCGACAATGCCGACGGTGCACTCGCGCTGCCGTATTCCGAAGTGGCCGTGACCCGGCGCGCTTACCGCAGCGGTGAGGGCGAGTACTTCCTCAATAAGACCCAAGTGCGGCTGCGCGACATCATGGATCTGCTGCTCGGCACGGGACTGGGTCCCGATGCTTCGGCGATCATATCGCAAGGTCAGATCGATGCGATCCTCTCGGCCAAACCCGAGATACGGCGGGAGATCTTCGAAGAAGCCGCCGGCACGAGCAAATATCAATCGCGCAAACGCGAGGCGCAGCGGCGCCTCGAACAGACGGACGCGAATGCGGTGCGCGTCAACGACGTGATCGTCGAGCTGGGCAAGGCGCTGCCTGCCATGGAGCAGGCGGTGCGGCGTGCGAAGCGCCACAAGAAAGTGAGCGCGCGGCTGCGCGAGCTTGAGATCTATTCGCACGTGCGTAAAACCGCGGAGCGCCGAGAAGAGCGTGCGACGCTCGTTGAAGTGCTCGGCGAGGAAGAGGCTGAGCGAGCCGGTGCCGACGCGGCGACCGCCAAACTCCAGGCCGAATCGTCGGCGGCCCGTTACGAAGAATATCAGTCGACGATGGCGCTCGACGAGCGCAACGCCGCGTGTACGAATGCCGCCCACGAAGTCCAGGATCTTGCGGCCGCGCAGGCCGGTGCGGACGTGCGGCTGCAAGAGAGCGAACGGCGCTGCTCCGAGGGCGAGCGCGACGTCGAAGCGGCCACGCGCGCCGTAGCCGACGAAGAAGCGCGTGTCACGCGGCTCTCGTCAGAGATGGCTGCAGCTCGCGAAGCACGCGATGCGGCGCTGCAGCGAGCCGAATCCGCCGCCCGCGCCGAAGCCGACGGAACCGCCAAATGGGAGATCGCCTATGCCGAGCTTCGCGCTCTTGAAGATTCTCGCGCGACGGCGGCCGCGAAGGCCGCGGAGAGCGATGCGGCGTGTGCCACCGCGCGAGCGGAGCGCGACCGTCTGACGCGGATCGTCGAATCGCTCGAAGCTGCGTTGGTCGCGGATCGCGAAGCGGCCGAGTCTCGATCGGAATCGGCGCGCACGCTCGCGGCAAACGTCTCGGCGCTGGATGCGTCGATCGAGCAGTTGCGCCGTGATGCGGCGGCCGCGGATCGCGTCCGCGAGCACGCCGGCGCAGAACTCGAGAATTCGCGCACCGCGCTCGAAGCGGCGCGCGGACGCGCGGTCGAGATCAGAGCTCGGTTGACCGCGCTGAGCGAGATCGAGCAGCAGAGACTGGGAGTTCCAGCGGGCGTCAACGCCGTAGTGGCCGGGCAAGCGTCATCGCGTCTGGGCGGGATCGTAGGCGTCGTGTCGGATCTTATCCGCGTGGACGCGCGGTACGCCGCGGCGATCGACATGGCGCTCGGCGCGCGCGTGCACGACGTCGTCACAGAGACGGCCGCCGACGCACAGGCGGCGATCGCGATGCTCGACGCGACGAAGTCGGGCCGCGCCACATTTTTGCCGTTGGATCTCGCGCGCCAGGTCGCGCTGCCGCTCGTTCGAGATGCCTCTGCCTCGGCCGGATTTGTCGGCCGCGCAGCGGATCTGGTCGCGTGCGACGACAGCGTGCGCGGCGCGCTCGATCATCTCTTGCGCGACGTCGTCGTCGTGGACACGCTGGATACCGCGCTGCGCCTCGCGCCCACGCTGCTTCCGGCGACAATCGTCACGCTTGCGGGCGAAGTCGTCCGCAATGCTTCAATCACCGGCGGCGCAAGCGAAGCCGATACCGGGCCGCTCGCGCGGCGCGCGCAAATCGTCCAGCTCTCTCAAGCGAGCACGACTGCCGAAGAAGCCGTCCACGCCGCAGAAAGTGCGTGGGGCGAAGCGCGAAAGGCGGCGGCGCAAGCGTCGGCCGCCGCGGAGCGCGCAGCCGACTCGCATATCGAAGCCCAGCTCAGGCGCCGAGACGACATCGCGGCGCGCGAGCGCGCCGAGGTCGAAGCCGCGCGTTACCACCAACAGATCGAGGCCACGGCCGGCGAACGGGAACGCTCGGCGCGCGAGGTACGTGCGGCTGAGGAGGTTCTAGAGCGCGTCGCATCCACGGCTTCGGCGAGCCGAGCAGCGGCGAACGCGCTCGAAGACGAGCGCCGCGCTTCGGCGACTCGCGCGGACGAACTTCAATCCACGGTCAGCGGCTTGCGCGACGCGCACCGCCGCGCGGCAGCCGAAGCCGCCGGCCTCGTCGAGCGCGTCGCACAGGCCGGCGACGACGTGGAATCCGCGCGCTCCGACGTGATAGCCGCGCGGACCCATCGCGAAGAGCGCATCGAAGCGCTGGGCGCGGCGCGTGGTGAGCGCGAGCAGAACAAAGAAGAGCTGACACAGATCTCGCGGCGGCGATCTGAATCCGACGCAGCGCTTGCGGCGCTCCAGGCGGAGGCCGACGCCGCACGGGCAGAGCGCGACAGGCTGACGGCTCGGGCTCGCGCGCTCGAAGAACAGGTCAACGCGCAGTCGGCCCAGCGTCAGGCGCGCTCGCTCGAATCGGAACGTCACCGCATACGCTTGGCCGAGATCGACGCCGAGATTGCGATGCTCGCCGAGTCCTTCGCCCAGAATCCGGCGACGCAAGAGGAATGCGATGCCGTGGCCGCCCGTTACGCCGAGTACGACGGCGACGCGGACGCCGAGATCCGGCGCCTGCGCGACGAGCTCGCGCGGCTCGGGAACGTGAATCTCAACGCACTGGAAGATCAGGCAGCGCTGGAAGAGCGCCGCGAGTTCCTTCTTCGGCAGCTCGCCGACCTCGAATCGGCGCGCGCGAGCATCCTTTCCGTCATCGCGGACATCGACGCGGAATCGGTTCGCCAATTCAATGCGACGTTCGAGCGCATCGCCGCCGCGTTCGGCGCGACGTTCTCGCGACTGTTCAACGGCGGCATCGGCAAGATCTGGCTGGCGGATTCGGACGATCCGACGCAGGCTGGCATCGAAGTCGCCGCGCAGCCGCCCGGCAAGAAGATGACGAGCTTGAACCTGCTTTCGGGCGGCGAACGAGCGATGACGGCGGTCGCGCTCATCTTCGCCATCTTGAGCGTCCGGCCGAGCCCGTTCTACATCTTCGACGAGATCGACGCCGCACTTGACGAAGCCAACGTCGGCCGCTTCGGCTCGGCGCTTGCCGACGTCGCGCGCGATGCGCAGACGATCATCATCACGCACAACAAGGCCACGATGACGCTTGCGGACCGCATCTACGGCATCACGATGGGCGAGCCGGGCTCGTCGAGCGTGCTCTCGCTCGCGCTGGAAAAAATCGGGGCCTGACCGTGGCTGGGCCCGCCGCACTGCTGTCCGTGTCGGACCGGACGGGCATCGAATCGCTCGCCTCAGCACTGCAGCAGTACGGCTACGCGCTATACGGAACGTCCGGTACCGCCGCGCATCTTCGCGCCGCGGGCCTGCCGTGTGAAGATGTAGAGGCCCTCACCGGCTTTCCGCCGCTGTGCGACGGCCGCGTCAAGACGCTTCATCCGAAGATCTTCGCCGGCATTCTCGCTGATCGGACGCGCGCGCAGCATCTCGCCGATCTCGCGCAGTACGACATCCCGCCGTTCGCCGTCGTGGCCGTGAACCTGTATCCATTCGAAGAGGCGGTACGGCGACCGGGCGCGTCCGAAGCTGAAATCGTCGAGCAGATCGACATCGGCGGGGTGACGTTGTTGCGCGCCGCGGCGAAGAACTACGCGCACGTCGCCGTGCTTTCCGATCCGCAGCAGTACGCGGGCTACACAACAGCCTTGGCGCGCGGCGGGTCTTCGCTCGAAGAGCGAAGGGTCTGGGCCACGGCGGCCTTCGCGCGATGCGAACGCTACGACGCCGCTATCGCGGCGCACTTCGCGGGAGCGGCTGATCTTGATCTCCCGGACACGCTGCGCATGCAGCTGACGCGCGCCGCACGACTGCGCTACGGAGAGAATCCGCAGACACGCGCTGCGTTTTACCTCGGCCCCAACGCGATGCGGTTGCCGAAGCAGCTCTCCGGCAAGACGCTTTCTTACAACAACCTGCTCGACCTCGACTCGTGTCTGCGGTTGCTTGCGCCGATCGAAGCGCCGCTCGGTTTTCCGGCGGGCGTCGTACGGCACGCCGTCGCGGCGGCGATCGTCAAACACACCGTTCCCTGCGGGTTAGCGGCTCGCGCGAACGTGCACGACGCGGTAGTTGCCGCGCTCGGCGCAGATCCGATCTCGGCGTTCGGCGGCATCGTGGCGTGCGGGGCTGAGGTGGATGAAGCTACCGCCGACGTCTTGGCGTCGCGCTTCTTGGAAGTCGTCGCGGCGCCGTCGTTCTCGCCGGCCGCACTGGAACGGCTGCAAAAGAAGAAGAACCTTCGTCTTCTGGAGTTCGATGCGTCGCTGCCGACCGCACTCCTGGAAGCCGGGAAAGTTCGCTCGGCGCTCGGCGGCATCTTGGTGGAACATCCGGATCCGTCCGCGCCGCCCGATGCGTGGACGGTCATGACTGAGATCGCGCCGACCAGGGAGCAATGGCGCGATCTCTTGTTCGGATTCGGCGCCGTTCGCCAAGTGAAATCCAATGCGGCGGTCGTGATCAGCGATGAGGTGACGCTCGGCGTCTGCGGTGGTCAGACAAACCGCGTCGCTGCGGTTGAGCTCGCCTGCGAGCGCGCCGGCGACGGCGTGCGCGGGGCAGTTCTTGCCACGGACGGATTCTTTCCGTTCGCGGACGGACTTGAGGCAGCCATTCGGGCCGGCATCTCTGCTGTGATCGCGCCAAGCGGTTCCGTGCGCGACGCCGAGGTCATCGAGGCGGCGCGCAACGCCGACATAGCGCTCGTCTTCGCCGCCCGCCGCTACTTCTTGCACTAACCGATCGCGCCGTTCGACCGACCGCGCCGATTTATCGACGGGGCCGACTTTATGTCGGCCCGGGCGAACAAAACGTGGGCCGATATAAAATCGGCCCCTTCATAACCTATACGTAACGCGGCGGGTCGTCCGCGATCTTGTCGTCGGCACTTCCGCGAACGAGATGTCGGTGAGCCTCAATGCTTGCGCGGCCTCCACGAATGCCGACGTGGCATAGATGCACGACGGCACGTCGATGCTGCGGAAGACGTCCAGCGTGCCGCTCACCGTGTGCGGATCGATGGCCGCTCGCCGCCCGCTCGGAAGATCGCGATGGCCGCACGCTGCGCACGCCGGCGCGCCGCCCGGCGGCAGCGATTCATCGAAGACGCGGCCCTCATAGCCGAACACGACCTCGCGGTAGAGCGGATCCTCACTGCCCCAGTACGTGATCCGGGTCGGAACCGCGCGGAGGCCGGTGATGCCTGCCGCTTCAAGGCGCAGCGCCACGTCGGGCCGCACGAGCATAACGCCCGGCCACGCCGGCCAGCCGAAATCGCCGAACGTTCCCTTTCCATGTCCGACCAGCGGACCGAACTCCGCGCCCGGCGGCAGCGCCGTTCCGGGAGCGACGAACGGTCGGACCGCCTCTCGCATGCGGTGCACGACATAAAGCGATTGCGGCCGGCGGATCCGGTAACGCTCTTGGCCTTGCAACGCCGAAAGGTCGACGTCCGGATATGCGACGCACGACGCCCATGTCTCGTAACAGCGGGGACAGTTCTGGATGCCCGGCAAAGCCCACGTGTGCGCAGCGATGATCTCATTTGCGATCAACCGATCGGCTGATGTAAGATCACGGCTGACGCGAAATAAGCGCACTGTTGAATCCTTCGACTGGTGTGCGCAGTCGCGCGCACGATCGCGGATGAGCCGCATGCTCTTTGCTTGAATCCTGCGGCGCGTACCTGCGAACGGTGCGCGCACACGACGCGCATCACCGGCATTGGAGCACAAAAGTGACAGACGACACACGGGCCACTCACTTCAACTGCAACTGTCCGCACACGCCGTATTCAGCGACGATCCATCAGCGCGCGTCTGCGGTCTTAGGCCGGCGTTCGTTTCTCGCCGGTCTCGGCGCGCTCGGTGCGGGCGTTGCGCTTTGGCCCCGCCGCGCTCTCGGCGCGACGCAAGCCGTCGTGCTTCGCGCGGCGCGACTGTTCGACGGAATGGCGATGCGGACACCGGGCGTGCTCGTGATCAAAGGCGACCGCATCGTCTCGATGATGGCGGGCGACGCGGGCGCCGATGCGCACGTGGTGGATCTCGGCGACGCAACGATAATGCCGGGTCTGATCGACTGTCATACGCACGTCGCTGCGCGCGTCGTCACATCGATCTACCTCGAAGGGTTCGGCACGCGCGACGAATCCGGCGACAGTGTCGCCGAAGCCGCGATCTTCAGCGTCAAAAACGCCGCCTCGATGTTGCACAACGGTTTCACCACGATTCGCGACGTCGGCGGCGGCAGCGGCATCGACCTCGCGGTTCGCGACTCGATCGCGCTCGGTGAGATCCAAGGCCCGAGGATGCTCGTCGCCGGTCTGCCGCTCACGATCACCGGCGGTCACGGTGACGCGAATGACGTGCCGAGCGATGTCATCGTCAACCGCCCGACGGGTGTCGCCTTCGGTCCCTACGGTTTTCGCGAAGTCGTACGTGAAAACGTGAAGAACCACGTCGATCTCATCAAGATCCTCGCCACCGGCGGCGTGCTATCGTACGGCGACGTGTGGAACATCCCGCAGATGAATCTCGATGAGATCCAGGCTACTGTGGATGAGGCGCACAAGTTCCAGCGCAAAGTCAGCGCGCATTGTCATGGAGATCCCGGCATCGCGCTCGCGGTCGAGGGCGGCTGCGATTCGATCGACCACTGCACGGGAGTTTCCGAGAGCACAGCGCGGAACATGAAGGATCGCGGCACGTATCTCGTCCCGACGATCTGGGCGCTCGACTCCATCATCCAGCCCGGAAACCCGAATCACATCCCGCAGAACAGCCTCGACAAGGCGAAGATGATGAGCGACTTGCGCAATGCCGGTGTGCATCGGGCGCTCGGAACAGGCGTGAAGTTCGCATACGGCACCGACGCCGGCGTTTTCCCGCACGAGCAGAATAACTTGGACTTCGCCTTGCTCCACAAGCTCGGCATGGATCCGGTCGATTTGCTGCGTTCGGCGACTTCTTCGGCGGCCGATTTGATCGGCGTGAGCGATCGCGGTCGTCTCGCACCAGGATTGCTGGCCGACGTTGTCGCCATGCACGGCGATCCGGTCAATGAGATGGATGCGATGACGCGCCCGAAGTTCGTGATGCAGGGCGGCGTGCAGGTCGAGCTTTCCTAAATCACGCGGCCCCTTCAAGGAATCAAGGCGGGGTGACCGTCGCGCCGGCGATCTCGTAGCGGATGTCGCCGTCGCGCAGCGTCACGTGTACGAGGCCGGTCACGCGCACCCACGATCCGGCGCGCAGGTGGACTTCGCCGCGCGGCACTACATCGAAGCCGATGTCGACCGCATCCGCGGCGCAGCACGTCATGATGCGGCGCGACACCGCTGCCGGCCAACCGCCGCGCGGCGGGAGCCACGTTCCGCTGACCGAGATCTCGCGATGTTCGACCGCCCGCGGATCGGCATCGAGCGCATCGAGCGCATCGAAGAGGTCGTCTGCCGCGTGACCGCGCGGCGCATGGGCCGCGACATCGCGCACCGCCGGAGCGCCGGCTGAGACGACGCACGATCCGGCGAGCGCGCCGCAGACGAGAGCAAACTGGATCGAGCGCGCCGGAGCGCCGCGAAACGCCACCACGATCAAGATTGCAGCGGTGCAGGCCGTGACCGGCGCGGGAGCAGCCACCAGCATGTGGCCGTGCGGCTCGAACGCGATCGCTCCGGTCATCGCGCCGACAAAGCCGAGAAGAGAACGAGCGGTCACGCGACGCAAACCGCTGCAGCGCACGCGATCGCGCAACTCAACGTGGCCACGATGGATCGCGCAACGCCGAAACTCCGGCCCAGGAGAAGAATCTGTCGCACGCTCGCGCCCTGCGCGGCGACGACGAACGCCGCTTGGTCGCGCGCATCGCGAAGCAGAGAAGCGGCCATGAACGGATCGGCGGTCGAACACGGCGAGAGCAGAGCGCCGGTCGCGGCGATGGCCGCCGCCGAGACGTGCAAAAAGAACTGCGGCGGCAGCAGCTGTTTGCCGGCGGCCGCTGCCGCCGCGGCGCACAGCACCCCGACGAGCGCAGTCGCGAGCACGTGCGGCGGATCTGCGGCGACATCGCACGCGTGATGACCTTGCATTGCGCGCGTCGGCATGACGCGCCATGCCAGCGCCGTCAGCGCTGCGGCGACTGCGGCACCGAAAAGCCTGATGACGGTCATGTGCGGTCCGAGCGCGGCGTATGTGACGGCAAGCGAAACCGGCGATGCGATCGCGGCAAACGTCAGAACAAATCCGGCAAGCGATGGATCCGCGTGCGAGAGCGCATCGGCAAAACCGTTGAGCGCGCAATCGCAGCCCGGATTGCAAATGGCGAGCATACAGACAGCGAGGTGACCGCGCGCGTGAAACCTGCGCAGTGTCATGGCCGTAAGCGTACCCAAGACGACATACGGAAGCGCAGCCACGACCACCGAAGCCCAATCGGCGAGCATCGCCAGCAGCTGCGGCGTATCCGCGGGCGTGGTCGCACACAACACACAGATCGCAGCCAGTGGGCCTGCGCGGAGAACGAGCTCACGGGGGGACGGAAATCGGCGAGGCCGAACGTGCACCGCTACTCCCGTCTTTTGATAAGGCGCGGGACGCTTACGCCGGCAGCGCGAACGCTCGGCGCATCGCCATCTTTCTTCCATTAGGCTGACCGAAAAACGCGCGACGTGAAAAACCTGACGGCGCCTCGCGGCACATACGATATCCTTCCCGATGACTCGCGGCGCTGGCAAGCGCTCGAGGCCGTCATCGACGGCGTCTGCGCGCGGTACTGCTACGGCGAGATCCGCACGCCGCAGTTCGAGAGTACCGAAGTCTTCATCCGCACGATCGGGGAAGGCACCGACATCGTCGACAAAGAGATGTACACGTTCACCGATCGCGGCGGTCGCAGCATCACGCTGCGGCCCGAGCTCACGGCTCCAGTCGTGCGCGCGGTACTCGAGCACTCGATGCTGCAATCGCTGCCGCTCAAGCTGTACTACCGCGGTCCGTTCTTCCGCTACGAACGGCCGCAGCGCGGCCGGTTCCGGCAGGCCCATCAGGTCGGCGTCGAGTGTTTCGGCACCGCGGCTCCGGAAGCGGACGCTGAAGTCATCGCGCTGGCGTTGGACGTCGTAGCCGGTGCCGGCATCCGCGACCGGCATCTCGATCTGAACTCCATCGGTTGTCCGGCGTGCCGCTCGGTCTACCGCAAAGCGCTGGTCGAGTATTTCGAAAAGAACATCGCGACCTTATCCGAGCAGAGCCGCGTGCGCCTCCAGACGAATCCCATGCGCATCCTCGACTCGAAAGACGAAGCGGATCAGCGGCTGATCGCGACGGCACCGCGCGTGCTGGACTTTCTTTGCGCCGGGTGCACGGCGCACTTCGACGGCGTGAAGTCGAGCTTGCGGGCGATGAGCATCGAGTTCTCCATCAATCCGAACATCGTCCGCGGCTTGGACTACTACACGCGGACGGTCTTTGAGATCACGTCGCCGGCGCTCGGCGCACAGAGCGCGGTCGCCGGCGGCGGACGATACGACGGTCTTGTCGAATCCATGGGCGGTCCGCCGACGCCCGGCGTGGGATTCGGCATGGGGATGGACCGCTTGATCATCGCCGCCCACGCAGCTGGTTCATCGGCCGGCGACGAGCGGCAACTCGACGTCGCATTCGTGGCGCTCGACGCGGCGGGCCTCGCTGCGCTCGTTCCGTTGCTCTATGCGACACGCACCGCGGGATTTCGCGCCGACGTCGACTACACGCTGCGCAAGATGGATAAACAGCTCAAGGGCGCAGCTGCGCGCGGCGCACCGTTGGCGGTGATCGTCGGCAGCGACGAACTGTCCGCGGGCGAAGCGACGATCCAAGACCTTGTCACCCGCGAGCGCGCGCGCGTCGCGATCGCGAAAGTCGAAGATGAGATAGTCCGCCGGTTGCGGCATCGGGAGAGCGCATGACACCCGAGAAGAAAGATCTCGACAAACTGGTCGATCTGATGCAGCGCGAAGGATTGGACCGGCTGCGCGTCCGCTTCGGCGATACGGACATCGACTTGCGCATGACGCTTCCCAGCACCGCGATCGCTTCGGAATCGCCATCGTCGGTTCGTTCGGGCAACCCTCTTGCGCCCGATGCCGGACGCGCGAGCGCGCTCGCGCCGCCGAACGTCAAGAAAGTACTGGCGCCGTTGGTCGGCGTGTTCTATCGCGCGCCCGCCCCCGGCATCGCACCGTTTGTGGAGACCGGCGGCGCCGTCGCCGAAGGGCAGGTTCTTTGCATCCTGGAAGCGATGAAATTGATGAACGAAATCGTCAGTGAATATGACGGCACGATCGCGAAGATCTGCGTCAACGACGGCGATCTGGTCACCCTGAATCAGGAACTCATGTGGATCGAGACCTGAGCGACGGCCGTGCCCGCTCGAGCGTCTTCTTGGATCGAGATGGAACCCTGAATGTTGATCGACGATATGTGCGCACACCCGACGACGTCGAACTGGTCCCGCGTGCCGCCGACGGAGCACGTATGCTCGAAAATGCGGGCTATGCGCTCGTGATCGTCTCCAACCAATCCGGGATCGCGCGCGGCCTGTTCACAGAAGAGCAAGCGCAAGCGGTGGACGACCGCGTGATCGAACTGCTGGCGCAAGAAGGCGTGAACATCGCTGGTTCGTATCGCTGCCCGCATCTTCCGGACGCGCCGGTCGCGGCATACGCGAAGATTTGCGACTGCCGCAAACCGCAGCCGGGACTCATCCTCCGCGCGGCGCGCGATCTGCACCTCGACCTCGCGACGTCGTGGGTGATCGGCGACCGGGCGCGCGACATCGTCGCCGGCATCGCGGCCGGTTGCCGCACCGTGATGGTTTCGCCTTCGCCGCCGCGGCACGATGCAGAAGTTCTCAACGGGTCGCAGCCGGAGCACTTCGCTCACGATCTAGTGGATGCCGCGGGATTCATCATCGGGCACGCGGCGCGCACATGACGGCTCGCGAAGACGGCCGCTGGGTCGCCGACTTGCTCGCAGCGATGCGCGGCCGGCGCATCGTCGTCGCGGGCGATCTGATGCTGGACGAGTGGCTATGGGGCCGCGTGCGCAGGATATCCCCCGAGGCCCCCG
>Ga0210384_10000141_pt1 | contig 109817 bp, 100 predicted proteins | sample IncBWH2MmetaG_FD_160574 | JGI IMG/M metagenome (GOLD analysis project Ga0210384, IMG submission 160574) | Forest soil microbial communities from Barre Woods Harvard Forest LTER site, Petersham, Massachusetts, United States - Inc-BW-H-2-M | ecosystem: Environmental > Terrestrial > Soil >... | reverse complement strand
GTGAAGCCGGGAATCGTGTAGCTGAATGTGGTACCTGCGCCGATGGTCGCCGCCACCCGTGCCGACTGGTACACCGCCATCGGCGCCGGATTGGTTGCTCCGCTCAAGTCGATCGTGTTGGCATGATCGATCGTCACCCCACCGGTGAAATCGGCATCGGCCACGAAGGGACTCACCGCCGGCCCACCCGCATTGATCCGCACTGCCGGCGTGCAGATTTGCGTGGTTGCGCTCGCCTGGTTCGACGCTGCCGAAGTTCCCGCCGAGTCAGAGCCTTGCACGAGATAGAAGTAAGCAGTGTTGCACCCCAATCCTGAATCGGAGAAAGTCGTGCCGCCTACTCCACTGGCAATCTGGTTGCTGCTTGACGGCGTAAAGCCCGAGGCCGTGCTGCGGAAAACCTTATAACTGATCGTGCAGCCTGACGCCGTGCTTGCCCCCCAGCTCAGGTTGATCTGGGTGCTGGAGGTTGCCGTAGCGCTCAGTCCGCCGGGAGCGGTCGGCACTGTGCTGCAAGTGCTCGCACCGGGGACAATCTCGATGCCGCTGATCAGCGCGTTGTTCACAACCGTAGTCGTGGTGATGGTGTAGATGCCTTTGGCATCAGCATTCTCGGTGAATTCTTCAATTACCGCTTTGTTGGTTGCGCCGGCGGTTGCGAAGATATCGAAGTTCGTCAACACCTGCGTGCCGTTGATGCTTACGTTGAAGGTCCGCGACCCGGCTGTGGTAAAGAAGGTTTCAGCAAAGTGCAGCCGCACCTTCTGGCTCGACCCGGGAGCAAAGCCCCCAATCGTGTAGGTGAAATTCCCAATGCGCGCGGTCTGGTACACGGCCATGGGCGCCGGGTTGGTTACACCGGTCAGATCAATCGTGTTGGCGTGAGTGATGGTGGTGCCGCCGGCAAAGTCTTCGTCGGCCAGGAATGGGCTGACTGCCGGACCGCCGGCATTGATCGCAATGCTGGTGATGGCTGGTCCGCTGGTAGCGCTCGCCTGGTTCGAGGGAGACGATGCGCCAGCCGGATCAAGGGCCTCCACCACGTAGAAATAAGTGGTAGAGGGCGTGGCGGTCGTATCAGAGAAAGTAGTGCCAAATATGCCGGTGGCAATCTGGTTGCTGCTGGAAGGAGTGAATCCAGACGTTGTGCCGCGAAACACGCTGTAGCTGGGAGTGCACGTGCCCGCCGTGCTAGCCGTCCAGCTCAGGTTAATTTGACTGCCGGAAATTGTCGTTGCGCTCAGCCCACCAGGCACCGTAGCTATGGGGCAACTGGTATTGAACAGACCATAAACGCACAATTGTCCGCTGCCTGCGTTGGCGGTGCCGAAGCTGCCGAGATATACCTTGCCGTTGGCAATCGTGGCATAACCGTCTTTGGCAAAGTTGTTGCAACTGTCACGACCGGCATTCTGCTGGTTGTTGTAAAGTTCCGTGGATATCTTGTTGGCGTCATATGCCCGCAGCACGCCCGGTACCGTTCCGTGGTTGGCATCGCCGCTGAGCACAGCGTTGGCCCACACAATTCCGTTGGTGTTGCCGTTCGCAGAAAGCGAAAGAAAGGCACCCGGCTCACCACCAATAAAATCGGGCCCCGTCTGGAAATTCGGCAGGTTTAAGTCATTGCCATTGAATTGAAATGCCTTGAGGTTGTCGCCCTGGGACCACATGTAAACCTCAGGACCATTGAGCGCGCTATCCCAATACACAGCGCTTCCGTGAAGCGCCGACCCGAGCTTAATGGTCTGAACGGCGCTCCCGTCGCCCAGATGTCCGAGGCTTGCGCTGTCAACCACATATCCTGTCGAAGATTTGCCAACCATGACCAGGCGGTTGCCCGGCGGGATCAGCATCGCCCCGGAGGTATCGAGATCCAGGTCGGCGCCGTCGAGGTTGGCATGATTCGCGGCGGTAAACCAATCCAGAAGCCCGAGGCTGGGGCTCAGTTTAATGAAGCTTTCACTGAAATTCGAGACTCCGTCCCAAGTCCCGTTGCTGGTTCCGAAATAAATGTTGCCGGAGGCATCGACCGCCGGTCCTTGCCCTGACCCCCACAGGCTGTCGCCGTTTCCTGTTGGAGAAGTGTTGAAGACCGCCAACTGGGCAAGCGTCGTAGGATCGTAGGAAAAGAGGAATCCGTGATAAGTCCCCATGTCGCAATGGGAACTGAAAGGAATCAACAGATGGCCGCTGGCCAGCTGCAATCCTGCGCGCTGGTTTTGCGCCGTGGCGCTGAACCCACCATGGGTAATCTGCACTGGACTTCCGGCTTTGTTGGCCCCCGTGCTGATATCGAGGGCGTGCAGCATGAAGGAAAAAGCGCCGCCGTTGTTCAGCGAATTCACTACATAAAGCGTTCCGGTGGAAGGATTAATCACCGGCGTGCCCACAATTCCCGCGTTGCCGTTGATGTCGACGCAACCGGCGCCATAGTTAGCATTCGAGATGGGTGTTCCCAGGTTGACATGCCAGTACTGGGTCCCGTTCTCGGCGTCGAACGCATAGACGCTGTTGTTTGTCGTCGCGACATAAACCACGTTGTGCGTTCCGCCTGCAATACTCACATTAGCCGCGACCAGCGGTTGCGAGTAGACCTGATTGTCGACCGCAAGTTTAAACTGCAGCCCGAAATTGGTGGGATTCACATTCGATGGCGTTAAGGTGGTTTCATTGAGGTTTTGCCCGGTTCGCCCAAGGTCGTTGTGCTGGGTAAGCACACTGACCTGGGCCGACGCGAACATGTTGGCCAGCAGTAGAAATAAAGCCAAACCGAAAAATAGCAAGGTCCCTCTTCCGTTTTTCACTTCGTATATCCTCCTCATGCTCTCGTACTGACAATGGGCTTAGGTTGTGATTTGTTTTGCTTATGCAGGTCAATTTGTCTTGCTTATTCGCGGCATTTGTTTCTCAAATGGCACAACTCTCAATCAGGAGCGGCAGTTTGCTCTGCTTTCCACGGGGAATCAAGTTTCATCGGGTTAAATTAACGGGTCGAAACGGTTAATTTAACGAAGTAGTAAAGATTGAAAACTGGAGCAGCCAGCCATCGATCGAACCAAATCGCGTGTGCGTTGCCGGGTCATACTTAGCAACGGCGGATGACTTTACTACGGTAAAGGACAATTCACAATTGAAAAAACCAAATTTTATGTGGACTTTCCGGTCTGGCGGGATTCTGAACCGTTTTTTCCCAAGAACGGAGGGCGTGCTGTACTAGTGGACATAAACTTCATGCCCACTAGAGCAATCCCACAAATGGGGTATCACACGCGGGCACGGGCTGAAAGCCGCAATAGTAATCATTGGAGCCCTTTGTGGCGAATATGGAAAAGCAGCAGTTGTTCTGCTGGCCTTTGAAAAGCGTTGGAGGGACAAGGCCAGACAGTGAAATTTACAAGGTTAGCTTAACTGGAATTGCCTGGAACGAAAAGAACCGGCTATTCCTCCGCGACCTCGATGGCGGTCACCAAAGCGTAGTTATTAATGGGAACAAATGTGAGATTAATTTTCCCCTGAGGTGAAGCCGGCATCTTGTGGAAAACCTTGACCACGGCCCGGTTTCCGACGCCGCCAGATTCCTTGAGAATATCGAAGTCTTTCAAGAGCGTGGTGCCGTTGCAATAAACATCAAAGACCCGGCTTCCAATCCCTCCCGCCGACTCGGGAGTGGCGAAGTAGGTCTCGGCAAAATACAGCGTGATGGCATAGTGGCCGCCTTCGGCCACCGGAATGGAATAGGTGAAATGTCCGAACCGTTGCGCAATATACAGTTCCGGGTCTGCCGTCCCTTCGATAGCCGTCTTTCGGGAAGACCTTCGGCCGCCGAGAAAGTACTGGTCTGGCACCCAGACATGGCCGCGTTGGTCGCGATAGGTTGTGTCACGCGCCGCTATCCGGACAGGTAGCATCTTGCCGGGAGTGCCCGGCAGAATTTCCAGGGCGTTTACGAAACTCGGGCCGGTGCCCTGGAAGGTCAAATGAAGTATTCCATCCTTTGCCGGAGAGATGTCCTTAAAAATTTTCATGGTGGCCGTATTCACACCCTCGGCATCGGAAGCCACATCCAGGGTTGAAACCGGCAGGCCATTAATAGCCAGACTGACGCTTCGCAGGGCCTCACTCTCAAAACTGGTCTCGGCGAAGTAGAGGTGCAGTTCGTACGTTCCCGGGCTCAGGGGAATCTCGTATACGAATTGGCCTTCCCGTCCGCTAAGAAAGATTTCCGGGTCTTGTGTGCGCGCAATCTCGCGAGAGTCGCGGCGAAAGGTTTCACCGCCTTTAAAATAGCGGTCTGACAGCCAAAGATGGCCGGCTTTATCCACATAGTTCCCATTATGATCGCCGGCTAATATGCGTATTGCTTCAGTCTCGCCAGGCAAAGCGCCGGCCGGAGCTGTTTTGCTCTGGGTGGCATCTTCTCCGTGGGGAACAGTGGCGGCTGTAGCGCCACTCTGGGTGGCGCCTTCCTTCTCGGCCAGGCGTGGCCGGCTAAACGTTGTCCACAGCAGTGGGCCCGCCACGGCAGCTACAGCCAACCCGATAGCGAACCACAGCCACTTGCGCGAAGAAGCTCTTAGTTTCTCCTCCGCCCTTTCTGCTTCTGCAGGCCTTTTCTCAATCTCTTCGACCGCCGGCAACGAGGCTTCATCCGTTAGCTCTGCCTCCTGGGGTTCGGCTGGCCGCTGGATGGATTCCGGAATCGGAACAAATTTCGGCGTGTACTGTCCCGTAGGGACAACAATCTCGATCTGATGACTGCTTCCTTCGGCCGCATAATACTGCTTGAGCCGTTTTCTCAAATGGTGGGTATCAACCCGCACCACGGCATTAAGCTGCGGATCGAACTCGGTATCGCGTCCAAGCACATCCACCGCAATGCTGTACTCTTTAAGCTCGTTACCTTCGCCGTTAAAATACTTATCGCAGAGGTAGCTCAGCAGACGGGAAAGCTTCGGCGAGCGTTTAAACATTTCAGAGCCAAGCACGCGCGCCAGCTCCGCTCTTTCCTGTTCATTGGTGAGTTGGACTGAGGCTTTCACATCCGGCGTGAATGAATCAACAACGTTAGCTGTTACTTTCGCCGAGGTCCCCATAGATTGATGGTCAGGCTCGTGTAGCGCAGCTCGTTCGGCGCTGGAGCCCGCTTTTTTGCTGTTCTGACCAGCATTGCCGCTCTCCTGCGCGGCATCGGTGGATTGATTATTAGCAAGCTTTTCCATACCCAGGCAGCTTTCTAATGAGATGAGCATATCACAGCAGATCACGCTGATTTAACAGTTTTAACGTCATTTTTCTTTGATTTTAACTCCGATTTTCCGGCATGGAGCACGTTTGCTTCCACTCTCCAATTTACCAGAAACGTGCTGCATCGCTTTTGCCTCTTTATGGACAAACCTCCTTTGCCCCAGCGGGCTTCCCACCACGACAAACAAGACAGATTCTTTGATTTTTAACTTTCAGACAACTCGTATTCGAAGAAAAACCTCTGGGCCTCTCCGCTGACGAGTTCACAAAAAGAAGCAATCGTTTCGAAGCAGCATGCCATCTCTGGCTCCTGAGCCAGAGACGGCAACTCCAGACGAACTTACTTGGCGAGAGACCTTAATTTTGCTCTTCGCATCCTAGCCATGATTATCACAAAGAGAGGTCGGATTTATGAATCAAGCTGCAAGCATTCATTCACGGAATGCCGGGATGGGCGATGCTCGATCGATTGCATTCCAGCGTTGGGGTGCATTGCTCGGCGGTGGCGCACTGGTAGTGTTCGGTCTTACCCGAGGCTCGGACCCCTGGGCTGATGGAGCGAAAGGCGCGTAATTCTATGAAGCCAATCGCTGTGGTTTGCGAAGCAAAGGTTTGAATTTCTTAACGGCGAGGCCGGCGTCTTTGGCGAGCAGGTATGCTTTTGCCGGTAGGCTCCGCGCAATCGCCAATGTCGTGGTCCTCTTGACTTCACGGGCAAAATGGAATTTGTATTCTTCGGCGCCACGGAGAAAATCGTAGCAGAGCAGCCCTTCCTCGATGGCTCGCTGTATCGCATGCAGGATAAGAAGCGTACCGGGACTATGCGGCGCCAGCTCGCAATCCGGATCGAAACCATTCTGAAATTGCAACGCGCTCACCCCATAATGAAAGTTAAGCATGGCAGCGATCGGCGTTCCCTGCAGTTCCATAATGTACAGACGAAAAGAATCGCCCACTGCATCCATCTTGCTCAGGTCTTTCAGGAACTTGCGGAAGCCGGGCTGGCCCAGAGTGCCCGATTTGCCAACCGACCTCCAGCGCAATAAATGCAATTCGATCAATGTGTCGATGGCCATCTCCAGTTCATCTGGCCGGGTATATGTCCTGATCTCGACGCCGTGCTCCTGGAATATTCGACGGGCGCGGGCCAGATTTTTTCTCTTCTTCTTGCCGAGAGCAGAGAAATATTCATCAAAGCTGGCGGGGAGATTGGCGAATGGCGAGATCCTGTCGCTTTCAGCTCTCAACATCAGGCCTTTATTCGCGGCCCAGTTCTGCGCCTCATGGCAGAGATTGCTCTGGGCAGGGGTGGCGCCCAGCACCAGCAAATCCCAACGTGATTGCATTTTGTCGACCTCGCTCCAGACGGCGCGCACTACGGCAACTCTGTAATCAGGAAGCGACAGAATGTCGAGATATTCCCCACATGCGATATCATCTCCCCCAAAGGTTAAAGCCCAGAGACAGGAGTTGTATCGCAGCATGCAGAACGGCGCGATGCCAACGACCTTGCCGGCATCGCGCACAACAATGACGAAAGGCCTGGCATCCGGACGCAGATTTTGAATCCAGGAGAGATACCAGGAGGCGGTGCGAAAGAAGCCTTCCACGGTATCTCGTTTCGCCAGTTGCTCCCATGCAATCACAATCTCGTTCAGGGAAGCGACCGTAGTTAGTGTTTCGGTCGCCAGAATCGGTAATTCCAGCGTGCAGGTCAAAGCTAGCCGGCCACTTTCTTTACGCTCGCCAGGCCTCGAAACAGGCGATGCTTGACTGTGTCCTTCCACGGTGAGAGACCAACCGGGGTGGGCGAGAGGCCAAGGCGGCGCAGATGAGCATTGATCCAATAGACGTTTTGCCGCCGGCGCGTGGAGGAACTCCGGAAAGTGATGCTGAAAGAAATAGAGACGTTGGGGCCGTTCTTGACCCAATGCGGCGCCGTTACCGGACAGTGCACACCTACCCCAGGAGAGAGGTTCGCTACAAAAGCGTGCTTCTGGAACTCTTCTTTGTATTTCACCACCCCCAGGTCCTCAGCCAGCGAAAATTGCTCGAGATCGCGCTCCGGCAGGATGTTGCGGTCGGCCGAATCAAAAATGCTCATGGATTTCGACCCGCGGACCTGCAGCAGAAAATTGATTTCCGGGTCAATGTGGAATGGAGTAACGGAATTGGCTGAGCTGATGAAAATAAAGGCGCGTGCATCGCACATTCCAGGCTCCATCGGCTCAGAGTAAGGCTTGAGCTCATCAAGACATTGCATGAGCAGCTCCCGATATTCTGGATCATCGTGAACATTCTTCAATACCATCCATGAACACTGTTCCTCGATGCGCCGGATCGTCTCCTCAACGGAAAGCCCGTTGGACGGCACAGCTTCAAGGTTTTCGGCAACCGCCAGATTACCGTCGTTGTATTTCACACTCTTCTCCGGCAAACGGCGCGAAAGCTCAACCAGCTTTGACAGGGTAAAGAGCGGATGACCGGCGAGGCTGTGGCGAACGAGAAAGGGGCGGCGATTGAAGTGCTTGTGAAATTCGCCGATGTCGAACGATAGCAATCGCTCCCCGGCGGTGTTCGGCGTGGTCTGGTAGTTCAAGGATGTCGGCATGGCGCTCATACAGTGTCCTTCATTTCAGTAGTGTTCTTGATCTCGGCTGGAGGCGCGGCGGGCATTAGGGTGCGCTTTGCCCATTTCAGCAAGGGGAATGCCGCAAGCAGCAATCCGCTGAGGCGTCCGCGGACGGCCACAGCCGTGGTTTGTATGGCTCGACTATCGCTCCATAGATGGTTGGCCATAAAGTGGTCGGGATCGGCACAGGAATCCATCCATTCCATTCCGGGCATGGCATGGAAACAGCGGACGTTTTCCAGCTCCAGGTGCACGCCCGGCGAGTAGCTGCTGTACTCCTCGTCATACGCAATCTTGAAAGCGAATGCTCCCCGGCCACTCAGAAAATTGCACTTGTAAGCGATTGCGCGGCCGTTAAGGCGCAGCCTCATCATCATGAGCCGGCCGCGGGCAAAGGCCGCACGCGCCGACTCCAGAAAAAATTGGCGCTTGCCTTCAGTAGAAGCAAGAGCCGTTCCGGCTCCGCCCTTCCAGCCGCGCGCTTCCAGCGCGAGGAAACCCTCAAGCCACTCCGTAAGATTTCCCGCAGGGGTAAGTTCTTCAAAGGAGAGTGTTCCTTTTTCGGCCAGCCGCCGCCGCACGCGATTCAGCTCTTTCAGCCGGCGGCCGGGCAGCGCGCGCCGGATGCACGTCTCAGCGTCACCTGCCCGCCGCAACAGAGCGCGAGTGTAAAGCTCCCAAACGTATCGCTGAAGCTTGAGTTCGTTGACCACGTCGATCAGCGCGCGCGCCATGGGACCCTCTGCGGGCATCGACCCGAATTCGATCAGAGAACACGGAGTCTGTTCTGAACGCATCCACTCAAACAGCGCTCGCAAGCTCTGGTGCTCGCATCCTTCTCTGATCAATGGTGGACACCAGTAATAATGTAAGTAGGTCCATAGTGTTGCTGTACGCACTGGAATGCCGCGATGACGTTCCGTTATTTCCAGGGGAAAGAAGCCGCAAAGCAAAGGTGGCTTGCCGGCCTGCTGGCCGAAAATCAGGACGAAAGCAAACGAACGCTCCTGGCCAAAGGCCTTCAGGGATGGCAACAACATCCAGGGCTCATAGAATATGTTAGGTTCTGACGAGGAGCGGGCAAGTTCATCCAAAGCGCCGGAGTAGTCAGTGAGAGCCGCCGAATCGGTGTGAACCGTAACGGAGAATGACAGGTTCCGCCAGGAATGCGGGAAGCCAATGTTATTTTCAGGAACACGGTGAGCAGAAGAAGTGGGAGCCTTGCCGCTCTCTGTGGAGCTTTGAGAATTGCAACGTGCGCCCGAGAGCTGTGCAGCGTCAGTAAGAGAATGAGAAAGCATCGGGGCCCGCGTTCCATTGCCTCCTGGACACACAAATGGCAACAGCTACTTGGATTACGAATCCGGGCGTAGTGTTGCACAGCGGGCAAATCCCAGAATTTTGCTGGGCGCGTCGCCGTTTAGAGTACCTCGTACCCGGCTTCGTGGCGCTTCCTGACGCAACCGCCAGCCCGCTCAAGCCGGTGCACTTTACTGAATAGCACCAATCCATACACTGACTTGCTCGCCGCGGGGAGTTTAAATCGCAGCAGGCGAAGTGCGCTGCGGTCATTCGTTGTCCGGTGGACCGGCAGCGCCTGCCAGGTCCTGGGGCTTGATCTTCTCTACGTTGAATTTGCCCGCCCGCTCGCGCATGGTTTGCAGCACCTCTTCGAGGGGTGGAGGCTCGTCTTTGATCCAGCGCAGCGGATTGATGCGTGCCACCACAAACGAACGCAAATAGGGGCTCACCAAGCCGCGCTCCTTCAACTTCTTCACTACTGCCGCCACCTTCTCTTCGAGGTCGAGCACCAGGGTTGCGCGTTTTTCGTGATGCTTGAGCGCGGCGCGCAAAGGCTCATCGGAGAAACTCTCCAGCCGCCGCAGAATGGAATGATACGCGCCGCCGCCGAATCGCGGCGCCCGTTCGTAGCACACCCCGAGCGTGACCAGGGCGGCTTCATCGAGATAAAAAGCAAAATCGGATTCCGGACGCGAAGCCTCCTCGCCGACCAGGCCGCGGCAGATGCGGATGACCTCCAGCGAGCGCTCCTTCAGGTTATGCGCCTTCTCGGTATTCAGCGCCAGTATCTGCCAGGCCACTTCCCGATCTGGAACCACTAATGCAGTAATCGCTTTGGCGCCCAACCGGCGCATGGCCGCAAGCCGATGACGGCCGTTCGGCGTCCAGAAGCCGCCCTCGGGAGCAGTGACTGCAATAATTGGATCAAGAAAGCGGCCTGTCTTATTGATTACGTCTGCCAATCGCTTGTGGTGGGTATCAGAGAGATCACGCTGAAAGGGCGTGGGTTCGATGGCATCGATGGGCAGCACCGAAAGCAGCACCGGATGTCCGCCCAACGGCTCTTTATACATTCCGGCCACACAGCCGCCAACGCTGCTTACAAGCGACGCGACTTCAGCAGCAGCTCCCACCGGCTCTTCCAGCCTGCACTCCGCAGGTGTAAAACCCTTCGTGCCAGGCTTGGCCTTCCGAGGACGTTTGCGAGCAGGTGCGCGTTTTACCATGGTGACGTTTCTATTCTAACTATAAGGGTTCGAACTATGACGCGATTAGATCATTGGAAGGCTATGCTTCACGCCAATCCAGAATCACCTTGCCTGAATTACCCGACCGCATGACGTCAAATCCCTTCTCATATTCGCGCCAGGGAAAACGATGGGTAATCACCGGGGAGATATCCAGGCCCGATTCCAGCATGACGCTCATCTTGTACCAGGTTTCAAACATCTCCCTGCCGTAGATGCCTTTGATGGTCAGCATGTTAAAGATCACCTGCTTCCAGTCGACGCTGATAGGTGAAGCGGGAATTCCCAGCATGGCAATCTTGCCGCCGTGGCTCATGTTCTCCAGCATCTCGCGGAAGGCGTCAGGCGAGCCTGACATTTCAAGTCCAACGTCGAAGCCCTCTTTCATGCTAAGCTGCTGCTGCACTTCTTTAAGCCGCGTCGTCTTCGCATCTACAGTGACAGGAATTCCCGCCTTCTTAGCCAGCTCCAGGCGATAAGGATTGACATCGGTAATCACAACATAGCGCGCGCCGGCAAACTGCGCCACCGCCGCCGCCATGATTCCGATAGGGCCGGCTCCTGTGACCAGGACATCTTCACCAAGCACAGCGAACGAGAGCGCCGTGTGCACCGCATTGCCGAACGGATCAAAGATGGCGGCGATCTCCAGTGGCACCGGATGCGTATGCTTCCATACGTTCATCATGGGCACGACGATATATTCGGCAAACGCGCCCGGACGGTTCACGCCCACGCCTTGAGTATGAGCGCAGAGGTGCCGCCGGCCAGCGAGGCAGTTGCGGCAGCGTCCGCAGATCACGTGGCCCTCGCCGCTGACGATATCTCCGGGATAGTAGTCGGTCACATTCGACCCCACTTCGACGATTTCGCCAACAAACTCATGGCCGATGACCAGCGGCACGGGAATGGTGGAGCGCGCCCACTCGTCCCATTCGTAGATGTGCAGGTCGGTGCCGCAAATTCCCGTGAGCAGTACGCGAATCTTGACGTCGTTAATGCCCACTTGGGGCTCGGCCACGTCTTCTAACCACAACCCGCGAGCATCGCGGCTTTTAACAAGAGCCTTCATTTCATCACGATAACATTTCTCTGGCTTTCAGGTTGTTTGGCCTACCCGCGATCCAGCCATGCAAAAGGGGCCCACGAGACACGCCGGCTTTTAGGCGTGCTGTGGGGAAGGGCCTGGGTGCAAACTCAATTTACGCTGGAACAAGAGAGAACAGTTCGCAAGGGACGGGCGCTCTTTCCTGAGCCCTCATATTACACGGAGCTATGGTTCCCATTTTTTTTCATATCGGGAAGTTCCATAATGGAACGTTGTGATGACAAAAGTAATATTGTCAAATATGTCTGCGAGAGAAATACTAACGGTGAGCATGAGAGGAGTAAGGAAGGCGCAATAAGGATCTTTAACTTCACCCACCCCCAGTACAAAACCTCCCCCCACATGTTCATCAGGCGCCATCGAGTGCAAAAACTATGCGCAAACAAAGAGGATTTTCGGTAATTGAATTGCTTCTTGTGGTGGCAATCATCCTGATCATTGCGGCGATTGCGCTTCCCAACCTGCTCCGCGCCCGCATTGCCGCCAATGAGGCATCTGCCGCCTCGGGAGCGCGAACCATGATGATAGCTCAGATGCAATATCAGACTTCGTATTCGTCGGTCGGATATGCGCCCAGCCTGGCGGCGCTCGGAGGGACATCGTGTGCAACCCCGACGGCAAACGCCGCTTGCCTGATCGATAACTCAATTGCCAGTGCTACGATCTTGAGCGCCGCCAAGGATGGTTATCTGTATGGCGCCAGCGGCAACGCATCGGGGTTCAGCGTAGGCAATTACCCGGCAAGCCTGGGCAGCACTGGCAACAATTCGTTCTGCGCTTTTGAGGATGGAGTGCTACGCACCGATGCGACCGGAGCCAACAACAGTTCGTCTTGTCAATCTCTGGGTGTACCTCAAGTGCTGACCCACTGACCGCATTCCTTTCAGCCAAAGCTATATCCAGCAGAAACGTTCAAGGTTCCGAATTTTTTTTAAATTAATACGCACTTTCGGCAACCTTTTCTTGCCACGCTGTTTGCCGCTCAGCACCATCGAAGAAATTGCGAGTCTCTGCTGATCCACGCGCCTAACTTAAGCATTTTCAACAACATAATCTGGAACCAAACTTGCATATCTATCTGGGTCCCCTGGCGTGAAAGGAGGGAAAACAGTGGGCAACAAAAATACTAAACGCGAGAGCAATTTGTACAGGTTCAACATTGACCCACAAATTATTATGAAAGAGCTTCAGAGCAGCGGACAAGCAGCCTTGGTTTCAGGGATCTATCGGGTAGAGGACCATAGTCATTTTCCCGAAAGAGAATTTTTTGTGCACGAAGGCATCGTCTTGCCGCTTTGCCCAGTGTGCGGTCTGGCAATAAGGTTTCGGCTCTTGCAAAAGGTCATTCATATTGCTGAAGATCCTGATTTCAGCCTGTAGCTACTTCGCACGGTGAACCCCGGCTTTTAGGCCGGAGGTAAAGCTCGTAGAGTTTGGGATAAGAAGACGGGCGAGAACTACCGTGCTTTCAGCCATTCCAAAAGACGGCGGCAAACAGTTCGATTCCAACGTGCGTTGTATAGTTAAAGATGTAGCGGTTTGCAAAAATTTGCCGTCTGCGAAGCGGCAATACGACCCAAGGAATGACTGCCATTGCCGTCGAAAGAATCCACTCCCAACGCCTCCCGATTCAAGTTTGCGCTTCGCGCCCTGAAGCACAGGAATTACAAGCTGTTCTTTGGCGGGCAGAGTTTATCGCTGATCGGCACCTGGATGACGCAGATAGCCACCAGTTGGCTGGTCTATCGCGTCACCCACTCTGCCCTGCTGCTTGGCCTGGTAAGTTTTTCCGGACAGCTTCCCGCGCTCCTACTGTTGCCCTTTGCCGGCGTGTGGGTAGACCGGTGGAATCGCCACAGCGTGCTGAAAATCACGCAAGTTCTCTCCATGCTGGAATCGTTTGCTCTGGCGGCGCTGGCGCTGAGCGGAAACATCGCTATCTGGCAGATCATTGTTCTTACTATGTTCCAGGGCGCGGTCAATGCGTTCGATATGCCGGCGCGCCAGGCTTTTCTGGTTGAGATGATTGAAGACCGCGCCGATCTGGCCAATGCCATCGCCTTGAATTCCACCATGGTCAACGGCGCCCGTCTTGTAGGACCTTCCATTGCCGGCATTATCATTTCCATCGCTGGCGAGGGTTACTGCTTCCTGATCGATGGAATCAGCTACCTCGCCGTGATTGCATCGCTATTCCTGATGCGCATCCGCCCTTCCGGCGCTCGCCGCCCGCAACACAACGTGATATCCGAATTGCGGGAGGGTTGGAGCTATGTCATGAATTTCGCCCCCATACGCTCCATCCTGACTTTGCTTGCGGCCATCAGCCTGATCGGAGTCCCCTACATGGTGCTGATGCCGGTCTTCGCCAGCACTGTGCTGCACGGAGGCCCTCACACCTTAGGCTTCCTGACCGGCGCCTCAGGCGTGGGCGCGTTGATCAGCGCAATTACTCTGGCCATGCGAAAGAGCATTGTTGGATTGGGAAGAATGATCGCAATCACCGCTTTCACCTTCGGTGCTGGACTGATCGCCTTCGGGTTTTCCCGTTCTTTATGGCTTTCGCTTCTCCTGATGCTGTTCATCGGCTTTTCCATGATGCAGCAGATGGCCGCGGGCAATACCATCCTGCAAACCATTGTCGACGAAGATAAGCGCGGCCGCGTGATGAGTTTTTACACCATGGCATTCATTGGGGCTGCCCCCTTTGGCAGCCTTATCGCCGGCGCTCTGGCCAGTAAGATTGGAGCTCCGCTGACAGTAGTTTGCAGTGGAAGCTTATGCGTCCTGGTTGCATTCTGGTTCTCAACTCAACTCAAAGAGATCCGCCGGATCATGAAGCCAATCTATGTGGGGCTCGGCATTCTGCCTGAGGTCGCAACCGGCATGCAGGCTGCAGCCGTTCTTCAGACACCGCCGGAGTAGTCGTGACCGAAACTTTTGCCTACCGTAGAAGAGCACGGCACTTCGCTCGCGCCCATCGTGTATAAAGAAATACTGTTGGCGAGGCACTCACAATGCAAGGTCATCTGACGGTAAAAAACGGATTGCTTCTGCTGCCCGGCCCCTCCGGAGAACGGTTCGTGAAACTGTTCGAACGCGGCTCCCTTTCAGTTGAACTCTATGCTCCCAGAGGTGTAGATCCTCAAAAGCCTCATACTCGCGATGAACTTTATGTCGTGATGAGTGGCCGCGGCCGCTTCTTTGTCAGCGGTGAAGAAGAGCCATTTGGACCGGGCGACGTTTTATTTGCACCGGCAGGCGCAGAACATCGTTTTGTAGACTTTGACGACAGTCTTACGGTGTGGGTCATATTCTATGGTTCCGAGGGCAGCGAGCTTCCAGTACCAGACTACGGCGATGAAGCCGCTATTAACGACACAAAATAGCCCCATGCATCCTTTCAAAACCATTTGCACCAACCCATAAAGCCGGCACTGGACTCTCTGCCTTGAGACCATTTGCCGTAATTGTCCGCAGAGACGCAGCTTGCCGCGTCTCTGCGGCGAGACGTGCTCTACCTGTCGTCCTCAGATTCATCATTCCTGTTACGGGAAGTTAACAAATTATCAACCACAAAGTCGGCCACTTTGTGGCCAAGCCGCTGCCCCCTGGTGAGGTCGAAACGGAAGTGAACTCCCGCGAAAATACGGCTCAGTGTCGCCTCCTCGGCCGCAGCCGCAAAGTCCGTGAAAGAACGTTGCACTTTCGGCATCACTTCGGAGGTTACGTTAAAGTCGAAACGCCGCCTGCCGAAGAACGAAACCAGCACGTCGGCTGCGGCTGCGCTGATGACCGCGTGTGCGCCGGGATACGATGGGTCGGGAGTGGTGTTCCCAACCTCGGGCAGCCAATTGGGGTCGGCCGCCGTTTCAGGATTGCCATCACTGTCGCCTGCGCGGACCGCGGTGACGGGTCTCCACAGGTTATAGGTGTACTTGGCATCGTAAAAAGCGATCACACTGTCGGCCACCGCTATATTCAACAGGGCAAATAGACGGGCGCTCTGCGCCGTGGAGAGATGGTGCGCCAAGGCCGCCGTCTGGGTGATCTCGTTCCAGTAGTTCTGGATAGCTCCATTCCAAAAACGTCCGGTGAGGGCCTGGTCTGGAGAACTGGCTGTGCCGTTGGCAATTCCCAGCGACTTCACCTCGTTAAAGGCATCGCTGTAGGCGTCGCTGCTAAGGGCCGGCGGAGGGGCCGGCCGAAACTGGCTGGCGCGTTCCAGGGCGAATGGAGTGACGTGCGACCAATGGGTGAATTGAGGTTGTTTGGGAAAATTAGGCGGTGTTGACTGATAGTCTCCCGGGGCGTTTCCAAAGACAAAAAGAATGGGTTGCGCATCTGATCCGTCATGGCTGCGCGACGCCAGTATGCGGGCCGCTACGGTCTGGCCTATACTGATTCCCTCAGCCTGATCTTTCCCATCGGTAATTTGAGCCAGAAGCTGCTGCAGTTCGGTATCGAGCGCCACCTGGAAGCCTGGATATAACGCAACCAGCACGTCGTGAGCTGCCGCATCGGCTGCGGCCTCTTCAGAAGCATCCCGGGATGGCGTGGAAAGGTGGACCAGATAGGATTTGTGCGTCCTGTCGATAGAATTGACGGCATCGTAAATCGCGGCGTGCATGATGGCAAAGCTGCGGGTCGGGTGGACCGTGCTCGGTTGCGCGCCCGGAGTGCGAATAATTACAAGAAGGGTTTTGTTCCATTCAACAACCGGATTACTTGCCGAAGAAGCAGAGGCCGACGGTTGCTGATTTGTATCATCTTCGGGAGCCGGAGTTAACGCGCTCAGCGGAAGAGACAGGCTTCCGCCTAAGAATGCAAGCATAACAAGGACCTTTATCATGGTGAATATCTCTTTCTGAAGTTTTAGCGGAGTAACAGGACAGGACACAGGAAACCGTTCCCCTGCACACTCTCAGCGCTGTTTAAAACCGGAAATAAAATGAAATATTCCAACTTGAATGTGGGGGAGTTGAGCGGCGCGGCCGATGTCCACGCGCCCAATCGCAACCTGGCGACTGAGTTCAACGGCAAATCGGCCGCTATCCGAATGGATGCAGTTCGGCGATGCGCGCGCTGAGAATACCGGCGCTACCGTGCCCTCAGGGCTCCTGCGACTTGATATCCGGCGATGCTTCGCCTTCTTTCATGGCTGCGCGGAACCCGCGGATGCCTTCGCCAAGCCCCTTGCCCAATTCGGGAATCTTTTTAGGACCAAATACCAGCAATGCAATTCCCAGGATCACGATCAGATGCATAGGTTGTAACAGACCTTCAAACATATACTTCCTTTCTTATGGCAATCATGCGCGGCAGGCGAAGCTTCCTGCTGCCCACAAATCCGTGTTTCTTTTCAAGGTGTTTGCTGAATCTCTTGCGAAGCTGCTGGCGTGCCCGAAACAGGCAGGTCTTGACCGCGGAGGCTGTGAGCCCGAGAGTGTCGGCAATCTCCTCCATGGAAAACCCTTCCATGTCACGCAGCAGGAATACCATTCTCAAGTTCGGCCGCAGGCTCTGCAGCATCTCAGAGAGCGCATCCTGCAATTCAGAGGCATAACAAAGTTGCTCGGGATTATGGTTCCACTCTCCAATGTCCCGAGTATGGGTCTCCTCCGGGTCATCGGGTTCTTCATCCAGGGAGAATATGACGGTCTTGCGCTGCTCGCGCAATTTCATGAGCGCCTGGTTCACCGTAATCCGAACCAGCCAGGTCGAAAACTTCGATTTTTTCTGGAACTGGTGCAGCTTGCGGAAGGCATTCAGGAATGCCTCTTGCATTACGTCTTCCGCATCTTCCCGGTTTTTCATGATGCACTGGGCTGCGCGGAAGACTTTGCCATCGTGCCTTCGTATCAGTTCATCGAAGGCGCTCATATCGCCGGCCATGCTGGCCTCTACAAGTTCGAAGTCGCTGGTCTCGGCTTGGACCGGATTGGGAATCACATTGCTCATTCGAATCTCTCTTCACTATTGCTAACAAAGCCAAGCTGGCTTTATTCCGGAAATGAACCGGAACTTGCCAATGAAGCGCTGCGCTGCACCTGGGACAAAATATCTTCATTGGCTTGCTGTCTGTTCGTAAGCGCACTGGTCTTTAATCCTTATATGCAGAGAGTACGTTCTCACGCACAAGCGTTTGTCACCGCTTCATCGTTTGTTTGTAAAACATTTGTTTGTAAACAATTGTGAAGAGAGCACAATTACCTGAATGGGAACTCTATATTTGGGGGCGGAGGACGAAAAAGAACAGCTCCAAGGGGGCGTATTATAGCCCAACGCTTCCAGCTCTGGATACCAATGCCAAAATGATTTCAGTCCCGTAGGGACGGCGCTTTGACTGCAGATTCTCACACAGACTCGTTTCCGTGCCGCATATATCCTGCCAGCTCCCCCCGGAAAATATTGCCTTTTCCCCTGGAATATTCCCCCACCCCCCTTGTTATGACCATAGCCACACAAACTGAGGAGGAAATTCATGGCTGATCCAAAGAAAGACGAAATTTTGTTCAACCATAACGATGACGGCATTGACCGCAGGGGCTTTTTGAAATGCATGGCCTGGGCGGGTACAGGAGCTCTCTGCGTGCTGCAAGGCGGGGTCTTGAAGTCCTACAGCCTTGGCCGCCCGTCAGAAATACCACAGCACGCGCTCAAGGGAGAGCTGAGCTTTGTGCAGATCAGCGACAGTCACATGGGCTTCAACAAGCCCGCAAACCCTGACGTCGTGGTCACTCTGCAGGCCGCAATTGATAAAATCAACGCCTTGCAAACCCCACCAGCATTTTTGCTGCACACCGGCGACATAAGCCATCTTTCCAAGCCCGAAGAGTTCGATAACGTCGATCAGCTATTGAAATCCGCCAGCGCCAAAGACGTGTTTTTTGTTCCCGGCGAGCACGATGTCCTGGGTGACGATGGCAAGCAATACATGGAACGCTATGGCAAGCAGGCAAAAGGCGGCGGCTGGTACAGCTTCGACAAAAATGGCGTGCACTTCATCGGCCTGGTCAATGTATTGAACCTGAAGGCCGGCGGACTGGGAACCCTCGGCAAAGACCAGCTTGAATGGATGGAAGACGACGTAAAACATCTTTCCAAGAGCACTCCGATTGTTGTGTTCGCCCACATTCCTCTGTGGACCGTTTACCCCGATTGGGGCTGGGGAACCGAGGACAGCGCCCAGGCGCTCGGCTACCTGAAGCGCTTCGGTTCGGTTACGGTCCTGAATGGTCACATTCATCAGACCATGCAGAAAGTGGAAGGCAATGTCACCTTTCACACCGCCATGTCCACGGCGTTTCCGCAGCCTGCACCCGGCTCGGCGCCCTCGCCCGGCCCCATGAAGGTGCCGGCAGATCAACTGCGCAATGTGCTCGGCATCACCGATGTGAATTACATCAAGGGCAAGCATTCCCTGGCGATTATCGATTCGACATTGCACTCTACCGATGGAGCCTGACGCCCGGCAGGTAATGGAAACGAACGGCTGAAGTATCCAACAATGGTTTTTCAGAAACCGTAAACTATCATTTTGTCAAAACACCGGATAAAAAAGGAACGCAACTACTATGAAAAGAACTCTACAGATTTTCGGGCTGACCGCGTCGCTTGTGCTTTCATTCACACTGCTGGCTTGCGGCCAGAAGGCACAGAGCGCCGGGGCAGGCGACAATCAACCCGCATCCGCCGCTGCCGATGATCAATCCGCATCTGCCACGCAGGTCAAGATTGATAATTTCAGCTTCACGCCTCAAACCCTCACCGTCGCCGCGGGAACTACCGTTACATGGACGAACCATGACGATGTGCCGCATAACGTCGTGAGCACCGACAAAGTTTTCAAGTCGAAGACTATGGATACGGACGAAAAGTTTTCCTATACGTTTAGCAAACCGGGAACGTACAACTACTACTGCTCCATTCATCCCCGCATGACCGCTACGGTCGTGGTGAAGTAGGAGGGCTGCATTGGACCCGTTCGACATTAAATCCGCGCTGCTCGCAAAACACGCGCAGCACGTGGTACTGATCCACTTCCCCATCGCGTTGCTGATCATTGGCATTGTCTTTGATTTTCTTGCGTTGTGGAAACCGCTCGCCAAACACAGCCGCGATCTCGCAGTCGCGGCTTATTACAACCTCACGGTGGCGGCGCTCTCAGCGGTGCCGGCGGTGGTCACCGGAGTTCTGGCCTGGCAGTTGCAGCTTGGCGGCGAATCGCTGAAAGGAACCCTGCGGCTCCACTTGATGCTGGGGATTATTTCCAGTCTATTGATCTGGCTGATATGGTGGCTGCACTTCCGGGCGCATCGCCGCCCGGAGCGCACCTTGCCGGCTTATCGATTGCCGATAGAAGTCCTGGCGGTCTGCCTGATCGCACTGACCGGACACCTGGGAGGGTTTCTCAGCGGCGTGAATGGCGCTAACTAGGTTCCATTTGGGATGGAGCCTTGGGGGGAAGAGCGAGACCCTTTACTGCTGGGTTCCGCCCGTTGGACCTGGTTGGCTGGGCCCGGCAGGTTTATCTTTCAGCGCGTCTTTAAAACCGCGGATGCCTTCGCCCAACCCTTTGCCCAGATCTGCCAGTTTAGAAGGACCAAAGACCAGAAGAGCAATCACCAAAATCACGAGCAGATGCATAGGCTGTGCAATGCCTTCGAACATACTACCTCCAGAAAGTAATGAGTACGTTTCAGTCTACTACAATAAACCCTAATTCTTACCGGTTGTTGCTGGTTGAAGGTATCTCAATTTACAGCTTGCTTTTTCCAGGCACTATTGCCGCAAGTATGTTCCCGCATGATACGATTTCTTTCCATGCGCCCAATATCCTTGCTTTTGTCCGTACTTCTGCTGGCGACAACCGCTTTCGCCGCGCCCAGAAAATCGCTTGATATTTACTCGATTGACGTAGAAGGCGGGCAAGCCACGCTTATCGTCAGCCCTTCCGGCCAGTCCATGCTGGTTGATACGGGGTTCCCCGGCTTTCAGGGCCGCGATGCCGACCGCATTGCCGCCGTCGCCAAAACTGCGGGTCTGAAGCAAATTGATTACGTCCTGATTACCCACTATCACCGCGATCACGTTGGCGGGGCGCCACAGCTTACCGATCGCATGAAGATTGGGACTTTCATAGATCACGGCCCGGCCAAGCTCGACGATCCTGATGTTGCCAGCGCAGACTATAACGCTTACATGGGCGTCTTGCCTAAGGCAAAGCATCTTGTGGTAAAGCCGGGCGATAAAATTCCACTCAAAGGCGTGGATATCAAAGTTCTGGCGGCAGCCGGGGAACACCTTACCAGCCCTCTGCCGGGAGCTGGCCAGTCCAATCCGTTTTGCGCTTCGGAACCGGCTGCAATCCCCGACTTGGGTGAAAATGCCCGCTCAATCGGCATGTTGTTCACATTTGGGAAGTTTCGCTTCCTTGATCTCGGCGATTTGACCAAGAAGAAAGAATTGGAATTAGCGTGCCCTGAGAACCTGATCGGGACGGTTGATCTTTACCTGGTCACCCACCACGGTTTGGACCTGTCAAACGCCAAGGCCCTTGTGCACTCACTGCATCCCAGGGTGGCGATCATGAATAATGGCGCCCATAAAGGGTGCCGGCCGGCGGCATGGCAAATTGTTCATGATTCTCCCGGCCTTGAGGACCTGTGGCAGTTGCACTATGGCCTCGACGCCGGCAAAGATCACAACGTCTCTGAGCAATTCATTGCCAACCTTGACGAAAAAAATGATGCCGGCAATTACATCAAAGTCACAGCTATGCCAGACGGCAGCTTTACCGTCTTGAATACCCGCAATAACTTCGAGAAGAACTATAAGAAGTGAAACAGTTGTGCGGCATAGCCGTCCCCGGCCGTGCTTCCGTCATCGGGCTGGAGTGCACGAGCATATCAAGATACCTGCGAATGGTGGAACCAATTCCACGTGTCGTCAACCTAGAAAATGCATGTATTATTATTGAATTTATTGGGTTTATTCATTCTCTGGACCCACCTTATGGCTCAGCTTTATTAGGAGTGCTAAACTTCCCGGCATGGCTGACAAATCAAATGCAGGTTTGACCAGGACCTTGATTGGGGTCCTGAAAAATCTGATGTCCGATGGCAGCCTGGTGTTGGGCTCTCGCCTTCCGCCCGAGCGGCAACTGGCTGAACAATTCGGTGTGCACCGCAGTTCGTTGCGGCAGGCGCTCAAAGCGCTTGAGACCATGGGTGTGCTGACCCAGCGGGTTGGCGATGGCACTTACCTCACCAATGATGCGGCCAGCATCCTGAGCGCCCCCATTGAGTTCATGATCATTGTGGATGGAATTTCTTTCAATGAATTGATGGAGGCCAGGCTCATCGTGGAACCCGAACTGGCGGCGCGCGCCGCCGAGCGCGCCACTTCCAACGACCTGACCGATCTGCGCACGGCGCTCGACGCTATGAAAGCCACCCGCAACGACCGTACGGTTCGCGCCCAGCACGACCTGACATTTCATGAAACCATCGCTCGCGCCTCGGCCAACCGGGTTTGCCACCGCATGTTCAGCGCTATCCATAAAGCCACCATGAAGAGCATTCTTCTGGCCACGTCGGTGGATAACAACTACAAAGAGACCATCCGCTCCCACGAGGCGATCTACAAAGCAATCTGGCGGCGGGAATCTGAAGACGCACGCCAGCAGATGACGGAGCATCTGCTGAATGCCAAAGGCCTGATCTCTTCGGTCACTGAAAACCGTCCGCGCAACGAACCGCGCCAGGCCTCCGCAGGAGGCGTTTCAAAAATCGCTCCCGTGAAATCGCCCGTAAAATGAAAGGCACAACCGGCTATCTGCCGGGTTGAACTCCAGAGTGCACTGCAGGCACGTTAATCCACTCGCAGATAGTATCCATATCGAGCGCGCTCTCCACCCAATCTGCCAGCCTGTCAATCCTGCTTTGCCGTTCCGCGGCAACAAAGGCATAGTCCGCGCGGGGCTCAAGCTGACATGCCATTCGGGCATTTCTTAAAAATGCATGACGGAAGCTGTCAGCGTCGAAGAGTCCGTGAACATAAGTACCCCAAATACGTCCATCCGCGCTTTGAGCGCCATCGTAAATGACTGGGTGGCTTGCATGAAAACGCCGTAATTCAAATAGAGGTTGCGCGCCGGCGTGGTAACTGGTTTCGCCCAGATGAATCTCATACCCTGAGGTTTCTCGTTGCTCGCTCGGGATGCCGAACATCTTGTCTGAAATAAGCCTGGCGCTCACCTGCGCCGTAATTTTATCTTTGCTCATGACGGTGCCGATTGCCAGCAGCCCCAATCCTCTTACCTCGCCGCCACTTTCCATACCATGCGGGTCTTCTATCGTCAGGCCCAGCATCTGCATGCCGCCACAGATGCCAATAATCGGCTTGTGATGCTGGTGAGCAATCATTGCATTCGCCAGCCCTGAATCTTGTAGCCAGCGGAAGTCCTGAATCGTCCGCTTGCTTCCCGGCAGGATAATTACATCCGCCCTTTCCAGTTCCGGCGGTGTCTGGATAAATCGCAGCAAGACGCCAGGCTCAGCCGCCAACGCGTCGAAGTCCGTGAAATTCGACAGGTAAGGCAACGCGACAACGGCAATACGAAGCTTGCGGCCCTTGTCTTCTCTTTCTTCCTGTTCTCTCCACTCTGCCGATCGTGAAGTTCCATATCTCGATTCCAGGCTTACACTATCTTCTTCGTCCAGGCCCAAATCAGGAATATAGGGGACCACACCAATACAGGGTATCCTGAGCCGCTTCTCCATCTCCACGATGCCTGGGGTCAGGAGCTTCATGTCTCCGCGAAATTTGTTGATGACGAAGCCGTGTATCCGCTGCCGTTCTTCGGCCTCAAGCAGCTCCAGCGTGCCGAGCAGCGAAGCGAAGGCGCCGCCGCGATCAATATCGGCCACCAGCAGGCAGGCTGCATCAGCCGCGGCGGCCATCTGCATGTTCACAATATCGCCATCTTTTAAATTGATCTCTGCCGGAGACCCAGCGCCTTCCAGGATGACAAGATCGCTATTCTCCGCCAGCCGGCGGTAGCTCTGGACCACAATGGGAAACAGCTCCTGCACTCGCTTCAGGTGATAGTCCCCGGCCGAGAGTTTGTTCCAGATACGGCCCTGCACAATCACCTGGCAGCAGGAATCAGACTCAGGCTTGAGCAGTATCGGGTTCATGTCTGCCGTGGCAAACAATCCCGCAGCCTCTGCCTGCAGCGCCTGCGCGCGGCCGATCTCAAATCCGTCAACCGTCGCCGCCGAGTTGAGCGACATATTTTGGGCTTTAAATGGCGCCACCCGCACGCCTGCGCGCGCAAAGATGCGGCAAAGCGCCGTGGTGAGAACCGATTTGCCGACGTGCGATGCCGTGCCCAGCACCATCAAAGAACGTGCGCTCATAGGTCAGGAACCACCGATTCTACATGATGGCCGGAGAGCGGTTAGGAGTCTGTCAACTGCGAGAGCCTGCGTTGAAGATAGGCATCCTCGACCCGGTTTGTGACTAAAGCAATGGCTTTTTTGTAGGCATCTATTGCCTCTTGCCTGCGGCGGAGCCGGCGCAACAGATCGGCGCGCGCGGCGTGGAACAGATAATATTTTTCGAGCTCGCCCGAAGCTCCCAACTGATCGATAAGTCCCAACCCTTTCTCGAGCCCTGCGCTCATGGCAACTGCGACTGCGTGGTTCAGCGCCACCACCGGGGTTGGTGAAATGCGCGCGAGCTCCCGGTAGAGGGCGGCGATTTCATGCCAGTCGGTATCTGCCGCGGCCCTGGCATGGCCATGCACGGCCGCAATGGCCGCCTGCAATTGATACATGCCAACCCTCTGCATGCGCAGCGCTCGTTCCACCAGTTCCTGCCCCTCGCGGATATGCTCTTGATTCCACAGCGAGCGGTCCTGATCTTCCAGCGGCACCAACTCTCCCTTTGGATTGATGCGGGCTTCGCGCCGTGAATCGTGAAGCAGCATCAGCGCCAGCAGTCCGATATTTTCCGGCTCTTTGGGCAGCAACTCGCAGAGCGTCCGGCCCAGGCGAATTGCTTCCATGCAAAGTTCTTTCCGAATAAGGCTATCGCCCGCGGTCGCGCTGTAGCCTTCATTGAATACCAGGTAGATGACTGCTTGCACCGATGTCAGCCTCTCGGGCAGCATGTGAATCGGCGGGATCTCGTAAGGAATTCGCGCGGTGCGAATCTTTGACTTGGCCCTCACCAGGCGTTGCGCCAGGGTAGGCTCGGGAAGCAGGAAGGCGCGGGCGATCTCAGTGGTGGTTAAGCCGCCCAGGGTCCGCAGAGTGAGCGCGACTTGCGCTTCCAGATTCAGCGCCGGATGGCAGCAGGTGAACATGAGGCGCAGGCGATCATCCGAATACATCATTGAAACGTCTTCAGCCAGATCAAACTCTGGGATATGGGAGCTTTCAGTCTCGTACGAGATTGCCTCCTGCTTGTCACGTCTGGTGTTCTCTCTTCGCAGCGAGTCAATGAGCTTGCGGCGGGCCACGGTGGTGATCCAGGCGCCGGGATTATCAGGGACACCATTTGCCGGCCAACTGGATACAGCCGAGGTGAAAGCCTCCTGCATGGCTTCCTCGGCCAGGTCAAAGGAGCCCGAGAGCCGGATCAATGTAGCGATGATCCGGCCGGACTCCTGCCGAAAAACCGACTCCACCAAAGCTCTGGCATCCACCGTCAAAGGTCTTGCGTCAGCCATTCATCTGTTAACCATTGCTCCGCCAGCTACCTGACAGAAGTTGCATACTGGCCACTCGCCGGCTGCTCTGCCCTGACCGGAAGCGGGCGGATGGGTCGAACTTCAACGCATCCCCGCCCGCTCCAGCAGGCGATGGGAATCCTGGACGCCCAGGCGATGGCTTCGTCGAGGTCTTTGCAATCCAGAATGTAATATCCGGCCAATTGCTCTTTGGTTTCGGCGAATGGCCCATCAACGGTCACTACTTTACCTTCCTGCATGCGAACGGTAGTGGCCGTGCTGGTGGGCTCGAGTGGGTCAACACCTTTGAGTATGCCAAGCTTCTTGGTCTCGTCGATCAAAGACCAGTGAGCTTCCATGGCCTTTTGTCTTAGCTCGTCTGACTGCGTTATGGTGTTCGTCTCCGAGTAAATCAGCAGCATGTAACGCATTGTCAATCTCCTGAATTGGTGGTTGGATTGTTTGTGTTCGAGGAGGAGAGCCCTTTGCCCTCCTCCTGCCGGGGCCGCGCAAACTCCGATTACTCTGATACTAACGCGGTGGCGATTATTTCGCAGCCAGCGCTCCCATCCTTTTTTCCATCTCGGCGGGCGTCACATCCTCTTTATGTGTCGCCAGCATCCATTTGTGCCCGAACGGATCGGTCAGCTTGCCAAAGCGGTCGCCCCAGAACATGTCCTGCACCGGCTGTGTCTCTTTGGCGCCGGCTTTGACGGCCTGTTTGAAGCTCGCATCAACATCTTCCACATACAAGAAGATGCCAGTGGCGGTGCCGTTCAATGACGTTGGGGCCTGTGTCCCCTGGACCGCGCATTCATCCGCCAGCATGATGCGGGAATTGCCAATCGTGATCTCAGCATGCATGATCTTGCCGTCAGGTCCAGGCATGCGGAAGAGCTCGGTCGCGCTAAGAGCCCGCTTGTAAAAGTCTATGGCCGCGGCTGCGCCTTTGACCGTCAGATATGGCGTCGCTGTGTGAAAGCCATCGGGAATCGGTTTTACACTATTTTTCATTGCAATCTCCTTGGATTCTAATTGCCCTTTTTCTGCCGGGCACAAGTACGACGCTCCAACCGCCGGAATTCGACAACAAGGCGATTTTTTTCGGCGTTGAGTAGTGCTACCCCCTCCCCATTACTTCAAGTAGTCAATTTTCTGTTAAGTCATTCATTATCAGATATATACAGGAGACGCCGGAGTAGTGTTCAGAGCCCAGGCAGAACAAGGGTTTGCTGACTCGCGCTCCCCGCGTGACGGATTGCCAAAGACCTAAGGGGCGCCGGCCCGGCATTCTTGAATGCTGTCTTCGCTCTCTTGCGGTTGTTTTTCGCTGGCAACCGGCAACTGGTAGCTGGCAACTGCCTTTCAATGATAGGCCACCATCGTAGAGAGTCAAAGGGTTTGGAAGGATATTGCGGCGGCTGGCTGGAGAAACCACTAACGTGCAACCTTTTGCCGGTTTTTAGCTTCTAAATGTACTCACCCTTAAGCCGAGAAGGAAAGCTCCGTACAGGAGGCTCCTTTGAAAGCATCGCTATTGTTTTGCAAGAACCAGGTATTCGCGGCAGTTCACATTCTTACCTGCTGCCTTCTGCTGTGCGCAGCGGCCACAACGTCGTCCGCCCAAACCCCTGACGCCAAAACCCCTGACGCCAAAACCCCTGACGCCAAAATTCCCGGGGGCGCTCCCAGCGTCCGCGCCGGCGGAAACTGGAGGGCATTTGACTCTGAAGACAAGATGACCGCTGTCCACAGGGTCACGTTTGAGCTTCTTTCAGACAATGCCCCGGCCGAGAATGACGGCTTCCAGTACAAAATTGACTTTACCTGCGAGAAGGGCAAACTCAAATACAGCGAATTCACGCCCAGCAAGCGGCTCGGCCCGCCGGATCATCCTGGTTTCTGGGGACAGCCCCAGATGGAGGTCACGGTCCGCGTAGACAGCAGCCATAGCAATCACGGCTGGAACTGGGACGGCGACTCCCTCTCGATGGATAAAGGAACAATCCGCGAGCTGATCGGGGCCCAGATATTCAAAATCGAATTTCAAGGACGCCGTGGTTCACAGATCGCAGAGTTTTCGCCTGACGGCCTGGATTTGTCCAGAGTGTCGCAAGCGTGTGGGCTGGCGCCTAAGCAGCCATGAGCAGGACGAGGTCAATTACAGTGCTGGATTAACCATTTTTGCGCCGGAAATAGTTAACCCCTCACTACGGCCGCCAGCTATCATCAATTAGTGTGAAGCAACAAACGGAGACTCGGCAGCTTGACTCGGTGGCGAGGGAACGTGTGCCGCGTGCGAGGGCGACGGTATACGAGTTCTATTCCGGCAAAGTACCGCTTCGGCCTATTGAACGCGCTGGATTACTGCTGTTGAACGGGGTCCCTCTCCCAGTGTGGGCCTTCTTTGAGGCAAAGGCAATTTCCTCCCTTAGGGACGCTGCAAGCACAAGCATACTAGCTACGTGTCTGATGCTGCCGCTTACCTTATTCTGGTCCCTGCTTGTGTTGCCCATGGGCCGCATGATCTGGGCCGCGCTCACCGCACCCTCGCAAGGGGATGAGGGGCCACCCAACTTCAAGTCCTAACCACACCTTCTACATAGCGCCCGTAACGGTGCTCACCGTCCCTCACTGAGGTTCACTACTTTGGAATGCTTTCTCTGGAAAGTGTCATTTTCCACTTGTCCTTAGGCTGGCCATCAACGACAACAGCGCCGCGTAGCAGCTGATCTCGTACAAATCCCAGGCGCTCGAACAGTTTGAGCGCGCGCTGGTTATCTGCTCTAACCATCAGCCATACCGTTTTCAGGCCGAGAGTATCGAAGGCATGACGGAGGAGGAGCATGGCTGCCTCGTGGGCGATACCACGGCCCTGAAATCGACGCTCTCCAATGACGATGCTAAACTCAGCGGATTCGCCGTCAATGTTCCTGAGCCCGCCGCAGCCGATATACTCGCCTTCTGCTTCGATACTGACGGCCTGCTCTGGCCTGTCGCTGCCACTGACACGCGCAATGAACTCGCGAATCGCATCCATCGGCAATTTGCCTTTGCCCGCCAGCGGCAGATACCTGGTAATCTCTGGATCAGCAAACCACTTATAGGAACGATCGGCATCCTGAAATTGCGGCGTACGCAGCGTAACCCGCTTACCACAAAGGACCAATCTGGGTGCTTCTGTAGCCGACATTATTCCATGCTAGCCCGTCTGGGCCGGTGGCAGCAAAGTTGGCGAAGAGTGGTGCAGAGCGGACGCTTAATTTAGCAGAATTCCCAAAAGCAAATGGCAACGCCATGCCCCCCTTTATCAAGTTAAAACGGCATTCGACCCTAACAAACCGCAAAATATAGGGGATTTTACCGATTCAGGTGTACAATCACTTGGTTCTTTCAACGGTTATTAACGTTATAACGGGGATTTCAGGCACGCCATTTTTGGCTTTTTCCCGATTTACGTTTTTGTCAATGAACAATCCTGGCTCAACGATTGTTTTAGCGGGAATCGCCCGTTGATTTGAGCGTATGAGGCTAAAACCAGGTTCTGGAAGTATCCTGAAGATTTAAAGGGTAATCACTCTTTTTATGACCGCGCCACATCGTAAAACCAAACGCCAGAACAAGTCACCGTACCAGATTCAGGTACTGGATCGCGCATTAGCGGTCCTTAAGGCGCTTTCACACGAAGGCCCCGACCTTACTCTGGCCGAGCTCTCGCAAATGCTTCATTTGCACAAGAGCACGGCGCACCGTCTCATCATGGTGCTGGAAGGCCACAAGCTGATTGAGAGGAATTCCAAGACGGGCACGTATCGCCTGGGAATGAAACTCTTCGAGCTGGGAACGAGGGCGGTCTCGCAACTCGATCTTCGAGAACGCGCACGGCCCATTCTGGAGCGCCTGGTGCGCGAGACCGACGAGACGGTGCACCTGTGCGTCTACGACAACGGCGAAGTGGTCTACGTGGACAAAGTCGAGCCGGCGCGCAGCGTACGCCTGGCTTCGACTGTGGGCCGCCGGATGCCGGCTTTTTGTACGGCTGTGGGAAAAGCCATCATGGCGATCTTGCCGGAAGAACAAACCGAAGCCGCGGTGCAAAAATATGGCTTGAGGCCGCTGACGCGGAAAACCATTGGATCGCTGGCCGAGCTCAAGTCCGAGTTAGCGAAGGTCCGCAAGACCGGTTACGCGGTTGACGACGAGGAAAATGAGGAAGGTGTATGCTGCGTGGGCGCCGTTGTTCGCGGGGTCTCGGGAGATGTGGCTGCGGCCATCAGCGTCTCAGGACCTTCATTCCGCATTCCGGCATATAAGATCCCGATTGTCGCCAAGGTAGTGATCAACGCAGCCGCCGCTCTGTCGGCCGAGCTTGGCTACAATCCCTCTGCGGAAGAGCGCAATGCAAGCGAAGAAGACGAAAAGCGCCCAAAAAATGGCCGGCCACAGTTGGTCAACGCGTAATACAGTTTAACCACCAAGGGCACAAAGGTACACGAAGGAAATACTGGTTCGGCGGTTCCTGCATGAAGATATTTCTTCTTTCCACATCTGCCAACGTTGTCAGCAACCCCCAGGACAGTGCATAATTGCAGCAACAAAGAACTTGGGCTTCTCGAGCGATGGCGTTCCCCCCGCCGTACGCGAAGAGCGACAGAGTTCAACAAACGACGTTATTTGCTTAACAAATCTTAAAATTTCATTCAGCAATTTCGCTTTATTAGAAACCCGAGTTTCTGGTGTAATGTCTAATTGAGCATTTTCAACAACAACCCCACGGGCACATGAATGACATTTATTAACGAAGACTTTTTGCTGCAGACCGAATCCGCACGCCATCTGTACCGGCGATTTGCAGAGACGCAACCCATTATTGATTACCATTGCCACCTCTCGCCCAGCGATATCGCAGAGGACCGGCGGTTCAAGAACCTGGCTGAAATCTGGCTGGGACACGACCACTACAAATGGCGGGCCATGCGCGCCAATGGCATTGACGAGCGCTACTGCACGGGAGACGCCGAGCCTTACGAAAAATACCTGGCCTGGGCAAAAACCGTGCCCCAAACGCTGCGCAATCCGCTCTATCACTGGACGCACATGGAGCTGAAGCGCTATTTCGAAATCGACGAACTGCTGGATGAGACGACAGCTCCTTCGATCTGGCGGCGCGCCAACGAATTTCTGGCAAGCAAAGAGTTCAGCACGCAGGGCCTCCTGAAAAAGCTCAGGGTCGAACTTGTATGCACGACCGATGACCCGACCGACGACCTCGCGCCGCATAAAAAGATCGCCGAGCAGAAAGTGACGCCGCGCGTGTATCCGACCTATCGTCCCGACATGGCGCTGGAGGTTGGTAAACCGGAAAAGTTCAAAGCCTGGGTTGGGCGCCTGGAAAAAGCGGCGAACGTGGACATCCGCAATCTGAAAGATTTCCTGGAGGCCTTGCGCAAACGTCACGATTATTTCCATAGCATGGGTTGCCGGCTTTCCGATCACGGGCTGTGCTTTTGCTCCGCAGACTTGTGCCCGGAGGCCACGGCGGCGGAAATTTTTGCCAAAGCCTGCGCCGGAAAAGCGGCTACTCCGCAGGAGCAATCGCAGTTTGCCTCATTCATGATGATTTTCTTCGGCCATCTCGACGCCGAAAAGGGCTGGACCAAACAACTTCACATTGGCGCTCGCCGGAACAACGTTACGCGAATGTCGAAGAGACCCGACGTTGGCACGGATTCGATCGGCGACTGGTCCCACGTCGAGTCGCTGGCAACTTATCTGGACCGGCTCGATCAAGAGAACGCTCTTCCCAAAACGATCTTGTACAACCTGAATCCTGCCGACAACTACCTGTTTGCCACCATGGCGCAAAACTTCCAGGATGGCACGGTCCCAGGCAAGATCCAGTTTGGCACCGGCTGGTGGTTCCTGGATCAGAAAGAAGGGATGGAGTGGCAAATCAACGCGCTCTCCAACACCGGTCTGCTTTCCCGTTTTGTCGGCATGGTGACCGATTCGCGGTCGTGCATGTCGTATCCGCGGCACGAATACTTCCGCCGGATCTTGTGCAACATTCTTGGCAACGACATGGAAGCCGGCCTCATCCCCGACCAGGAAGAGCTGGTGGGAAAAATGGTCGAGAACATCTGCTACTTCAACGCCAGCCATTATTTCGGCTTTAAGCTTCCTGCCCGTGAAAGCGTGCGCGAAGAGGCGGTTTCCAAGGGGGTGTAAAGCCAAGCTGCCAGCTCCTAGCCTCCGGCTGTTTTTGGGAGTGGATCATGCAAGCAGCTTCGTGCCCAAAAACAGCTAGAAGCTAGTGGCTAGAAGCTTGCCCAACCTCACTCGATCCTTTTTTTCCTGATTTCTTATGGCTGCTGGAAGCAGTTGACCGCAACGCTGCGGCAATCGCTTTTTCCGCCAGTGGCCCCATAACCTGATAGCCGGCATCATTCGGATGCAGCCCGTCATTGGTCAGCTCCTGCTTGAACATCTTTTTGTCATCGAGCAAAGACGAGTAGTAGTCCAGGTAAACCAATCCGTTTTTGGCAGCGTAATCTTTCATCCAGTCATTGAGCGCAACGATTTGCTCCGGAGGACGCCTCGCCGTCTGCGGTTTGATGTAATCGCATACCGGCAGCAGCGAGGCCAGCACCACGCGAATCCCATTCACCCTGGCCAACTCCGCCATTGAGGCCAGGTTATTTTCAATCGCCTCCAGCGTGCTGGGCCCGGTGTTGCCGGCAATGTCATTGGTGCCGGCAAGAACCACAACCACCTTGGGCTTGAGCGCGATGACGTCAGGCCGGAAGCGGATGAGCATTTGTGGTGTTGTCTGGCCGCCGATACCACGATTGATATACGGCTTGCCGGGGAAAAACTTGCCGAACTTGCGCCCCCAGTTGTCGGTGATCGAATCGCCCATGAAAACCACGCGATTCTCGCCGGCTGCGGGCGGCTGGATTTGGGCGTTAGCATCCTGATAGCGGCCCAGGTTCGGCCAGTCTTTTAACTTATCCTGCGCCATCTTTAAATCAGATCGCAGCTTCGAAGAGTCATCTTGCGGCGCGGGCGTAGTCTGCGCCGTGGTCTGCGGCGCTGGCTCTGGCGAGGTCTGAGCCTGGGCCAAAACCAGCCTTTCGAGACTGCCGGGACCCTGTGCGAGCGCCCGGGTCAAAAGCAAAACCAGGACCCCTACAACCAAACTGAGCTGACGAAACGATGCCATCCCTCTTCTCCTCCGTCCCGCTTCGCGGGAAGACTTTCCCGATAGGTACAAATTGTGCGCCGTACATGTTGACACGTCCGTTGCATGCGTGACAATCTCTCATCGCATAACATAAAGCGATATTTCAATATGTAAAATAACGAGATTCACATCCTATCTCTTCCCGGCAGCGGCTGCATTATCATCAAGATATGCCGGTATGTTTGCCGAAGTCCGGTGGATAGGAAGAAACTCTCATAGCTAAAGCAATCCAACTCGTTCGTGACGTCATGCCCGCAGCCAAGGCGGCGCAGGCCAAAGTGTTGAAGATCCACCCTGAAGATAATGTTCTGGTGGCGCTCACTGATTTGAGAAAAGGCGAGACTGTCGCTACGTCCGATAAAGAATTTGTCGTGCAGTCCGATCTCCCGGCCAAGCACAAATTTGCCGCCCAGGAGCTGAAAGTTGGCGATGCCGTAATCATGTATGGCGTGCGCGTGGGCCGCGCGGTTGAGACTATCCGCGAAGGGGAGGCGATTACCACCCGCAACACGCGCCACGATGCTGCCGCGATTGAAGGCAGGACCGCAACCTGTCATTGGACGGCGCCCGATGTCTCCCATTGGAAGCAACAAACGTTTATGGGATACCGCCGCCCTGACGGCCAGGTAGGCACGCGCAATCACTGGCTGGTGATCCCACTGGTGTTCTGCGAAAACAGGAACGTCGCGTTTATCAAAGAGGCATTTGTGAAGGAACTGGGCTTCGCCGCGCCCCAGCCCTACCGCAACCAAGTCGCGGACATGGTCAAGCTCTATCAAGCCGGCAAAATCAAAGACATTGAAACGTTCCACAGTGAACCCGCGGTCAAGGCAGCCCGTAGCCGCAGAGTTTTTCAGAATGTCGATGGAATTAAATTTCTAACCCACGAAGGTGGATGCGGCGGCACGCGCGAAGACTCGCAAGCTCTTTGCGGCCTGCTGGCCGGGTATATTCACCATCCCAATGTCGCCGGAGCCACGATTTTGAGCCTGGGCTGCCAGCATGCCCAGGTGCCGATCTTGCAGGAAGAGCTGAAGAAACGCGATCCTAAATTCAACAAGCCACTGTTGATTTTCGAGCAGCAGCAAAGCGGTACAGAATTTGAGATGCTCTCGCAGGCCATCCGCCAGACCTTTTTGGGTTTGGTTGAAGCCAACAAAGCCGAGCGCACACCGGCCCCGCTGTCGGCGTTATCCATTGGGTTGAAGTGCGGCGGGTCGGATGGATTCTCCGGCATCTCCGCCAACCCCGCCATTGGCCACGTGGCCGACATAATGGCTGCCTTGGGCGGTAAAGGAATTCTGGCGGAGTTTCCCGAACTGTGCGGCGTCGAGCAGGAACTGGTAAATCGCAGCACCCGCGATGAAGTGGGCCAACGTTTTCTGCAGTTGATGCGCGCCTACGAAGCGCGGGCTGAGGCTGTACATTCAGGGTTCGATATGAATCCTTCGCCCGGCAACATTCGCGATGGGCTCATCACCGACGCGATGAAATCTGCCGGAGCGGCCAAGAAAGGCGGAACGTCGCCGGTGAGCGCGGTGCTTGATTATCCTGAGTACGCAACCGAACCCGGATTGAATCTGCTATGCACGCCCGGCAACGATGTTGAGGCGGTCACCGGCAAGGTCGGCTCCGGAGCCAGCGTCGTGCTGTTCACCACAGGGTTGGGAACCCCGACCGGCAATCCAATAGCGCCTGTAGTCAAGATTTCCACCAACTCCCGGCTGGCGCAGCGCATGCCAGACATTATCGATATTGATAGCGGTCCGGTCATCTCCGGTGAAACAACCGTCGAGCAAATGGGCGAAGCTATTATGGAACTCGTGGTTAAAGTTGCGAGCGGCGAGATCCATACCAAAGCCGAGCAACTCGGGCAGGATGACTTTATTCCCTGGAAGAGAGGAGTTTCCCTCTGAAAGAGCACGCGCATAGCAACGGAACATTCAGGCTTGAAGGCAAAGTGGCTGCCATCACCGGGGGCGCCAGCGGCATTGGCCGCGCCATAGCTGAGACTTTTGCCGCGCACGGCGCGCGCGTCTGCGTTGTTGACCTCGATGAAACGCTGGCCAAGACGGTCGCTGCGGAGATCACGAAAGCCGGCGGCGTGGCGAGCGCATATACCTGTGATGTCACCCAGCGCGACAGCGTTAAGAACGCATTCGATAAGATCAGGCAGGAAGGGCCCATTGAAATCCTGGTGAACAGCGCCGGCATTGCTCATATCGGGAAGCTGGAAAATACCAGCGAAGAAGACTTCGACCGCATCTTCCGTGTGAACGTAAAAGGTGTTTACAACTGCATGTTCACCTGCATCGAAAAAATGAAAGAAGCCCGCAAAGGCGTGATTTTAAACCTGGCGTCCATCGCGGGCACAGCCGGGCTCTCCGACCGTTTTGCCTATTCCATGAGCAAAGGCGCGGTGCTCTCCATGACGCTCTCTGTGGCGAAAGATTACATAAGCTACAACATTCGCTGCAATTGCATTTCACCGGCGCGCGTCTTCACGCCATTTGTAGACCAGTTTGTGAAAAAATATTATCCCGGGCACGAGAAAGAGATGCTGGAAGAACTCTCCCGCTCCCAGCCCATGGGCAGAATGGCCCAGCCGCAGGAAGTAGCCTCGCTGGCGCTGTTCCTGTGCTCGAACGAGGCTTCATTTATCACCGGGACCGATTACCCGATCGACGGCGGTTTCTTCAACCTCCGCTGACGCATAAGACACGTAGTTCGCGCGCGCTTCACAGGATTACCGGCCACAGCGCCCGATCATCCGCAGACCACCATCGTCATCAAGTGCGCTAGCGGAAGTACAGGTAGTTTGAATCCGTGCAATCCGCGGTAAGGTTTTGTTCTGACATTGTTCTACTCTGGCTATTGCCGAATTTGACGCTTTGCCGACATTAGGACATCTGTCGTTTGATATATCATCGGAAGAATCGGGATAAACTCGGCACGAGAGTTTTTATCAAATTTTCATCAGGAGAATCTACCATGGACCCTCGACAATCGCGGCATTCGAACAGCCCGACTCGGGGGCATCAGTCGCTCAACCATGATCGAGAAGACAAATGAATACAAGTTCGAAAACGCAAATGCTAACCCGCGAAGGCTCTCAGCCGGCCGGCGCCGAGCGGCGGCTGCAAGAACTTGGCATCAAGCTCCCGGCGCCGCCTGAGCCGTTCGGCGCCTATGTGGAAGCAGTGCAGACGGGCAACCTGCTTTTTCTGAGCGGGATGCTTCCCACCGAAGGCCACGCGGCGAAATTCATTGGGCGCGTCGGCGCGGAGTTCGATGTGGAAGCGGGGCGCAAGGCGGCTCACCTTGCGGCGCTCAACGTGCTCGCTGTGGCGCGGCAGCATTTGGGATCGCTCGACAAAGTGACGCGCATCGTCAGGCTCGGCGTATCGGTGGCCACTGTGGGTGACGTCCGCGATCAACCCAAAGTCGCTGATGCCGCTTCAGAGTTGCTGCAAGACGTCTTCGGAAAAGACAAGAGCCCTTGCCGCCTGGTGTATGGCGTCGCCAGCCTTCCGCTCGGAACCCCGGTTGAGTTGGAAGTCATTTTCGAGGTGACCGGGTAAGAGCTCCCGCTGGGAGCAGCGCAACGCGGCGGGCAGGCTCGAATCAAATCCATTACCGAAACTCAAACGCTTAAGGAGAATGCTATGACCAAACTCGAAAAAGTACTCTACACTGCCAAGGCTCACACCACTGGTGGCCGCGACGGCGGAGCATCCCGCACCGACGACGGCAGGCTGCAGATTACGCTGACGCAGCCTGGCACATCGGGCACTGGCACCAACCCGGAACAATTGTTCGCTGCCGGTTGGTCGGCTTGCTTCTTATCGGCGACCAAGCTTGTCGCCGGAAAAAGGAAGATAGCGCTTCCCGCGGAAGTGGCCATCGATGCCGAGGTCGATCTTGGCACGACCCATGGTGGCTTCGGCCTGGCGGCCAGGCTGAACGTGAGCCTCCCGGGCATGGACCAGGAAACGGCCCAATCGCTGGTGGAAGCCGCAAGTCACGTGTGCCCGTACTCGTTAGCAACAAGCGGCAACATCGAGGTGAAGTACAACGTGATTACATCTGAACCTGCGGATCGCGTCAGGGAAACACAACATGCTTGAAGCGGGCAGCAATAGTCGCCGCAGGTCTTTGCGCAACGCGGCGGTAGCGGTCGCCGCCGCGGAACTCGGCGGGGTCGCAGACACCACCTTTGAGATTGAATTCCCTGACTCCGGGAAAGACAAAAGTCCTTGCCGCCTGGTATATAGCGTCGCCAGCCTTCCGCTCGGCACGCCGGTCGAGTTGGAAGTCATTTTCGAGGTTGCGGCATAAATGCGCGAGAGTAATAGTCCATCGCATAGTTAACACCAGAAACTGCCTATCAACCACAACTGAGAATTCACAAGGAGGCATTTATGGCAACGACAACAGTCGCAGTAGCAACCATGAAAGTGGCCCAGGTTCCCAAACCGGGAGCGGATTTCCAGATCGTCGAGCGCGACATTCCTACGCCGGACGCGGGACACGTGCGCATCAAGGTGCAGGCCTGTGGCGTCTGCCACAGTGACGTGCTCACGAAAGAGGGTCTTTGGCCTGGAATTCAGTATCCCCGTATTCCAGGACACGAAGTCGCCGGCATCATTGATGAAGTGGGCGCGGGCGTTTCCACGTGGAAGAAGGGACAGCGTGTCGGCGTTGGCTGGCACGGCGGCCAGGACGGCACGTGTCCCCAGTGCCGGCGCGGAGATTTTCGCAATTGCCAAAATCTGAAAATCGCGGGCCTCAGCTATGACGGTGGATACCAGCAATACATGATCGCTCCCATAGAGGCGCTGGCGGCCATACCTGAAACTCTACGTGATGTCGACGCAGCGCCGCTGCTTTGCGCCGGCATTACCACCTTCAACGCGCTGCGGCACAGCGGCGCACTCCCCAGTGATCTTGTCGCAGTCCAGGGTATCGGCGGTTTGGGGCACCTGGGAATTCAATTCGCCAGCAAGTTTGGTTATAAGGTCGCGGCCATCGGGCGCGGCCCCGAAAGCGCCTCCCTTGCAAAAAAACTTGGAGCGAGCGTGTACATCGACAGCCAGGCGACGAACCCAGCCGAGGCATTGCAAAAATTAGGTGGCGCGCAGGTAATTCTTGCGACGGCCCCAAGCTCGAAAGCGATGTCGGCACTGATCGACGGTCTGGGGCCGAACGGCAAGCTCATGGTCATCGGTGCGGCATTCGAGCCCATTGAGGTCACGCCGATACAGCTCATCAATGGAAGTCGGGCCATTCAAGGCTGGTCCTCGGGAACACCCACCGATTCCGAGGACACATTGCGCTTCGCCGAGATGACAGGCGTGCGTCCCATGATTGAAACCTATCCGCTCGAAAAGGCGGAGGAGGCTTACGCGCGCATGATGAGCGGCCAGGCACAGTTTCGCGTCGTTCTGACCATGTGAGGCCGGCAAGAATGAGAAACACTGCGAGCACTGGGTTCGAGGGGCTTGCATGATTGGAGATAAGCCGTGCGTCTTTTCCCATTGCCCCGTTGCGCCCAGCGCTCACAGCTTTCCTGCGTCGTCATGGCGATTTCTGTAATGCTCACATCATTTCAATTTCTTCCCCAAGCCTGCGGAAAGGGAGATCAAGTGGAACACCCGACTTTCTATCGGACCATACAGATCGATGGGCTTTCCATCTTTTACAGGGAGGCCGGTCCCAAAGATGCGCCCGCGATTCTCCTGCTGCACGGACTTCCCTCTTCATCGCGAATGTTCGAGCCTCTCTTCGCACGGCTTTCCGATCGCTATCACCTGGTCGCGCCAGATTACCCGGGCTTCGGACACAGCGACTGGCCGGACCCGAAAAAATTCGCCTACACGTTCGATCACTACGCCGAGATCATGAATCACTTCACCGAAGCGCTCAAGCTCTCGCGCTACACACTCTATATGCAGGATTACGGCGGCCCTGTGGGTTTTCGCATGGCCCTGGCGCATCCGGAGCGGATCGAGGCTCTTATCGTCCAGGATGCTGTGGCGCATAACGAAGGACTGGGGGCGAATTGGAAGACGCGGCGGGCCTTCTGGGCCGATCGCGCCACCAACGAAAGCGCGTTGCGCACCAATCTCCTGTCGCTGGCGACCACGCGTACGCGCCATGTTGGGAACGATCCTAACGTGGAACGCTATGACCCGGACCTCTGGACCGATGAGTATGCCTTTCTCAACCAGACCGGCCAGGCCGACATCCAAAGCGACTTGTTCTACGACTATCGAACCAATGTGGACTCCTACCCGAAATGGCAGGCATGGATGCGCGAGAAGAAGCCGCGCCTGCTGGTGATCTGGGGTAAGTATGACCTCTCGTTCGATCCCGGCGAACCGGACCGCTACCTGAAGGATGTACCGACCGCTGAAGTTCATGTTTTCGACGCCGGTCATTTCGCGTTAGACACAGCCGCAGATGAGATTGCCGCATTGGTCCAAGGCTTTGCCGGTCCTTCACGTTGAACAATTTCTGGCGCGGCCAAACACCTAAGGTGCGCCGTCCCTAGCTCTACCAGGGCGGGGGCTAAATTAGAAAATCTAGTTGAAGCGCAGTAGACTCCTGTTCATGCCATGGGGGCTTACTTATTTTTTGGCCTCCCGCAACGATTGCGCCCGCTGCATCCACTTCCACGCAGTGGCCACGCATTCTTCCAGTGACCGCTTGGCCTTCCAGTTCAGCACCTTCTGGGCTTTTGCCGGGTCTGCGACAAGCATAGGCGGGTCGCCTGGGCGGCGGGCTACGATGCGCCTGGGCACAGGGCCGCTTACTTTCTCGACTGCGCTTAGGATTTCTTTTACGGAAGAGCCGCGCCCGGTTCCTAAATTGAGAAAGATCGAGCTTCCCTGGTTGGCCAGGTATTCGAGCGCCAGCGCGTGGGCCTCGCCCAGGTCGTTCACGTGGATGTAGTCGCGGATGCAGGTTCCATCGGGAGTGGGATAATCGTCGCCAAAGACTTGCAGCTCGGGCCGCATGCCGGCCACGGCTTCCAGTGCGGCGGGAATCAGGTGATTTTCCGGGATGTGCAGTTCGCCAATGTCGCCGCTCTCATCGGCTCCGGCGGCATTGAAGTAACGCAGCGATGCAAAGCGCAGAGCGTAAGCCTGATCGTAGGCCTGCAACGCATATTCGAAACACGCTTTGGAAGAGCCATAGGGATTGATGGGCTCGCGCGGCAGGTCTTCAGTAATCGGCATCTTGGAAGGCACTCCGTATACCGCGCAGGTCGAGGAAAAAACAAAATGCTTGATTTTAGAATCGATCAGAGCATTGAGAAATGTAAGCGCGGCCCTGACGTTGTTTTCAAAATATTTGCGCGGGTTGCGCACCGATTCTCCGGCATCGGCACTGGCGGCAAAATGCATGACCGCATCAACCCGCGCCAGGGCAGGCGTGAGGCGAGACAGATCGGCAAAGTCTGCCTGAATGAGCTCAAAGCCATCGGCCAGAAAAGCATGGCCGGTGGATAAATTGTCATAGACCAGCACTTCGTGCCCGCGGCTGCGCAGTATCCGGGCGGTGTGGCTGCCGATGTACCCTGCCCCGCCCACTACAAGAACGCGCATTACGCCTCCTGACTTTTTGAGTAGTGAATTCCTACGCCGGCGTGGGCAAGATGCCCACGCGACTCCATTTATCTAAAGGTTTCGCGGTAAACCCGCTTCACCCTCGCTTTTGATTCCCGCTGCCACGGCGCTCATCAAAAGCTCACCCGCAAGACGCCGGCGCTACGGCGAACTGAACCACCAGCCATTTTATTTTTCTTTGACTTTGATCTTGGCCTCGCCCTGCAGCCGGATATCGCGCGAAGATGAGCCCACCATGATCTTATAGTCGCCCGGCACTACGGCCCAGCCATGGCGCTTCACATCCCAATATGAGAATGCGCGCGCGTCGAGCACTAAATGTACATGGGCCTTCTGGCGGGGCTTCAGAGTTATCTTCTGAAAGCCTTTCAACTGTTGGGGGGGCTGCGGAACGTCGCTGGTTGAGGGCATGCCAAGATAGAGCTGCACTACCTCGGCGCCTGCAACGCTGCCCGTGTTGCTTACATTCAGGTCTACGCTCACCGTGCGGTCATTGTTCCCATTGAGAGAAACATTAGCAGGCGAAATTTTAAGGTCTTTATAAGCAAAACTGGTATAAGAAAGGCCGTGTCCAAATGGAAACAGTGGAGCGATCCCCTTGGCATCGTAGTGGCGATAGCCGACGAAGATTCCTTCCGAGTAATGAGCGACCTTATCTACTCCGGGATATTGCTCCGCTGTGCCGGCGGGAACATCGGCGAGATTTTTGGGAAAGGTAAGGGGCAGTTTTCCGGAGGGATTGTAGTCTCCAAACAGCACATCCGCTACGGCGTTGCCATCTTCTTCCCCCGGATACCAGGCTTCGAGGATCGCAGGCACGTTGTCTGCCCAGGGCATAAGAACCGCCGATCCGCTCTTGACCACGACGACCGTGTGCGGATTGGCGGCCGCTACCGCCTGCACCAACTGATCCTGATTCCCATTCAGGGAAATAAGATGATCGCGCCCTTCCCTTTCGTTGTCGCCCACCATCACAATGGCAATATCGGCGGCGCTGGCCGCGGAAACGGCCTGCGGAATATCGCTGCCGTCATTTAAATTGACCGCAACTTTTTCACCGGCATGGCTGCGCAGACCATCGAGTGGATCAACGGCATAAAGAGGTATGACATGGGAGCTGCCGCCGCCCCCGGTCATGGCTTTGACCGCAAAAGGCCCTATCAGCGCAATGGACTTAAGTTTTGCCGCATTGAGCGGCAGCACGGCGCCATCATTCTTGAGCAGCACCATGCCTTCTTCCGCCAGGCGACGGGCCACGGCGCCGTTGGGTTGCGGCGAAAGCGGCTTGGCTACCGGGGGATGATCGAAGATGCCAAAGGCCATCATGGCGCGAAAGCGGCGAATCAACTTGTCGTCAATCACCGACATTGGCACTTTTCCCGACTCGACCGCGGCTTTCAAATCGTCTCCGAAATATTTTCCGGTCGGCATCTCCAAATCGAGCCCGGCCAGAGCAGAAGGAATTGTGCTGTGGACAGCGCCGAAGTCGGAGATGACAAAGCCATCGAATCCCCATTCTTTCTTGAGAATCTGGTTCATCAGCGGATCGTTTTCGCAGCAGAACGTCCCGTTCACCTTGTTATAGGCGCACATCACCGAGGCCGAGTGCCCCTGCTTGATGGAGGTTTCAAAAGCGGGCAGATAAATTTCGCGCAGCGCCCGCTCGTCAATCTCTTCGTTAACGCTGAGGCGGTCGGTCTCCTGGTTGTTGGCGGCATAGTGCTTCACGTTGGCAATTACGTCCTGGTCCTGGATGCCGATAATATTGTTGACGGAAATCTGCCCGGCCAAATACGGGTCTTCTCCATAGCTCTCGAAGGTGCGCCCGTTCTGCGGCACGCGCGCGATGTTAATGTCGGGCGCTTCCAGCAAGCCGCTGCCAAGCTCTTTTGCCTCACCGGCGGCCACCGCTCCGTTAAGATTCGCCAGCTTGAGATCCCATGTCGCCGCCAGTGCGATGGGCGCGGGCAGCGCCGTGGCCTTGGCCTGAGTCGCAGCGGTCGGGTTACCGCCCGGGCCCGCTCCCGCCGGGCCGTTGGTGATATGGAAGTCCGGAATACCCAGGCGGGGAACGCCGGGCACCACGCGATAGCGCTCGGCGTCCCTGATTCCATGCAGCTCCTGGATTTTTTCATCCAAAGTCATTTTGTTGACCAGCTCCCGTGCACGGGCGTCCGGAGATTGGGCTTGAGCGGTGTTCGCCATCAAACCGGCGGTTAGAAGAGAAAGAATGATTTTGCGTGCGGTTAACAAAAGTGCCCTCCAGTTTGGTTTATATTCGCTTGCGGTGAAGCTTGTTTTTCAAGAGTTTGGGAGAACTTGAAGGGCGTCGTCACTACGGGGCTAACATCAATTCTTATGCGTACCCAGCGGTGAAGCGCTGGGCTATAATGCGTCAGCCCTTCGGGGTTGTTCAATCCTTCACACTCCAAAAATAGAGTTCTCATACAGACTCTAAAGCCCGACACATTATAAACAGCTTGAGGCACGAGTAAACTCGCGCCATGACACAAGTCTTCACACGACGGTTTTCGCAAACTCTTAAGCCATGTCCTTCAGAAAATGCCCTGATGCTGCATGGAAGCCCGCGACATTCTCGGGATCCCTTCGGCAGGCTCAGGGCAGGCTCTTCGACTCGGGCATTCGACGACCTCAGGATGACAAATGCAATTGGACTCTATGCAATCTGATTGACCAGGGTGCCGACGCGCTCGATCTCAACTTCCATCCTGTCGCCCGACTTCAAGAACACGGGTGGCTTGCGCGCAAAACCTACGCCCGGAGGAGTGCCGGTCAGGATCACGTCTCCGGGGTTCAGGGTAATGCTGCGGGAGATGTATTCGATCAGAGCGGGTATGTCAAAGACCAGATTTGACGTAGTGGAATCCTGCATCACATTGCCGTTCAGACGCAGTTGAATACGCAATCCGCTGCCATCACCGATCTCGCGCTGAGAGACAATCCACGGGCCGATGGGGCCAAAACTGTCCGCGCTTTTTCCGCGGTACCACTGATTATCGGCAAACTGAAAGTCGCGGGCGCTGATGTCATTGCCGCAAGTGTAGCCCGCAACGTATTTGAGGGCGTCGGCCGCCGCAACCCGGCGGCAGGTCTTGCCGATCACAACGGCAAGCTCGGCTTCATAATCCACTTGGGCGCTCTCCGGCGGCAATGGAACCGGACGGTTGTGCGCATGAATGGCGTTGGCCGTTTTGGCGAATAAAAGCGGGGCCTGGGGCAGCTTCATGTCCGATTCTTTGGCGTGATCGCGATAGTTCAAACCGACACAGATAAAATTTTGCGGGCGCACCGGCGGATTGAACTGGATGGAGGAATCGAGCGCCGGCGCTCCTTCCAGAGCTTTCCCGTCGTGAGAGAAAAATTCCTCTACGACCGGAAGCGCCGCGCAAAAGCTGGCATCGCCCGCATCTTGCATGGCCTTCCCCGCGGCTTCGCGCACCGGGGCCGGCACCGCAGGACTTTGGAGAACACTCCAGTCCAACAATGGCTGCCCATTGCCCGCCAGGAACAGCCCTGTCTTTCCATTTAAGGCGTATCTGCCTGCTCTCATCTATATTAGTTCCTTTTCCGGTTCAAACATTCAAACCTCAGAGGCTCAAGCCCGCGATTTTGTTAAGCCTTTGCGGCACTGACGAATCCGTGCCCCCGACAGGTTTGAAAGAACCAACATTTTAGCGTAACACCGGCTCACTTCGTGCCTGGCGCGCTTCAGCGGCGGCTCTTGCCGCCGTCTCCCGCAATCTGCCGGCGGCGGTCTCAGGAGTGATGTCGCGCTGGGGACTGCCCAGCATCTCATATCCAACCATGAATTTTTGCACGGACGGCGAGCGCAGCAGAGGCGGATAGTAATGGGCGTGCAGGCGCCACTCGGGCTGGCTCTTGCCATCGGCGGGATGCTGATGGAAACCTATGGAATATGGGAACGAAAGCTCGAAGAGCTTGTCATATCTCGCGGTCAGATACCGGGACACCGCGGCTTTATCTCCAGCCCAACGCCGGGCAGTTGCCCAGCGTTGGGTTGGAACGATCTTACGGTGCAGGCGTGCAGCCTGGCAGCAGATTGGCGGGCGAAAGCGCAGTCAAAGTAGTTTCGTCGGGGAAGCTGTAAGCTCCCAGGTGCGCCTGGGAAGGCGACTGGAATGCGAACCAGGAGAATAGCGCTTCATTCTGCGGGTGATAGGTGCGGCCGTTCATCGAAATCGGAAACACCGCATCGCTGCTCAGTATTTCGATCACGTCGCCGCTCTCAAGGTTGTTCTGGCACTGAGCGGCTCCCTTGCGGAAGGGATCTGTCACCAACCACCAGGGCGTCGCATTGTTGACGAACGGGTCATTGAACGTCTCAGACATTTCGTGGCTGATGGCGGTGACATCCTGGAAGCCGCCGGAAAAGAAATTTGTGCTGACCCAACTGGAGTAATTCAAGACGAAGCGGCGTTCGCGGTTCCCATTGGTGTTGTCTCCGGCTTCGAGGTCGTAACTGTGAAATCCGATGATGCAGCAGTCCTTGGGATTACCGTTGCCGTAAAGAAAAACGTTGTTGAAAAGGAAAGTCGAGATATCGTGCGTGGTGATGTCGCCGGCGATCTCGGCAGCTCCGACAGGCGTGGTATTGTCGGGTGCGGCGGGCGGGAACAGCAGGCTGGCAAAGGCGTTGACATCAACATTGGCCGCCACCGGAACCTTATTTTTGTCGACGAAGAAGGACCAAAAACCAAAAGGTATCTGCATGTGCCGTCCGGTTTTAACCCTTGGCCTCAAATTGTTGTGCCAGCCGTCATCGCGATCGGCATCGGCATCGGCACTATGATGGTTGATGCGGTTCCAGAACTCGGCGCGCATCATCTGGTCATTAAACTGTCCGACACCCGATGTGTAGAACCAGGGCTCAAAGATAGGAGACTCAAGGACGTTATCGACAATAGCAGGCGTTGCGACGAAGGTGAGCGGGTGGCCGTTGGAAACCGCCACCGTACCGTCAGGAGCAAGCAGGTCGAGAGTCATGGGAACGACGGGCGCGTTGAAAGTGGTAGGTCTGTTGGATTCCGGCGGATTTCCAACCATGGTATAAGGCCAAACCGATTGCGGGTTGCCGTTCGAATCGAAGCCGGGCTCGGTGAACTGGTCTGACCAGTTCGTAACGCTGTCGACTCCCGGCAGTCCGGAGGTCGCCGCGTCCTGGATGATGCCGGTACCACCGTGCTTATTGGCTGCGATACCGACAGTTCGCGGGGTCACTTGCTGTAGATCACTGATTGGGTGGCTTAGACTTTCTACGGCAGAGTTGTTAGGGGTCTGGGCAAAACCGATACTAGCTGATCCGCAAAGCAGAGCGGCCAGGACGATGTGGTGGGTTAACTTCCGCATGGTACTCCTCCTAATGATTAAATAAAGCCGTTAAGAAAAAGTAAGAAGCAAGCTGGTTCAAAAAGCGCGCTGAAGGAAAGCTCCTTCAGCGCTGGTTATGGTTGTTATAAATTCTTTAATTTGCAGGAAAGCCGGCTGACGGCTCATCATCCCCATCATCAGGCGGACGGGTCAGTTTCAGGGCGTTGATCGCATCAATCAATCCAAAACCATCATAGATCTGATATCCAAAATCCAGATCGTTTCGGAAGATACCGGTTAAAGTATCGGAATCTTTGTCACGGTCTCCCTTGGCAGAAAGCGTTGCGGTTAGTTTGGCCCCTGCCATTTCGTCGCCGGAATTGCCGCCGAATTCGACCGCCTTGCCGTGCACGTCGGCGAAGTCGCGATCAATTCCAAAGGTGAGAGACTGGCCCGAGGTAAATCCGCTGAAGTTCAGCGTCACCGTTGCCGATTGCGTGCCTGGAGTGGAAGAAACGATGGCCGGACCGGTGGTCGTACCAACATGCACAGGATGGGCAACAGGATCGAACAGCAGGCCTGTTCCGGTCAAATCAATGGTAAGCGAGTAGAGCGTCTGGCCGGGCCTGCGAGAGCGGAACGTGACCTTGAAGAAGTTATCGCTGAGTCCAACCGCCCTTAAATCTTCGCCGGTTGCCGTCACCGAGACATTGGCATCATTGTTCGTAGCAACTGCTTCACTGAAGAACAGGTCGCTGTCGCGCCGCGGGGCTGATGCTTTTAATATCGTGCTTACACGTCCGGGTGAGATAGACCCCGGGCCTCCTGCCTTCTGTATGAGCAATGCCGCGACCCCGGCTGCATGGGGAGCGGCTGCGCTGGTCCCGAAGAAGTTCGGAAAACCATCGGGCGCGCCAACGAGGGCCTCATAATCGTTCCCAGGCCCTTCGGGAAAGAACGTCGTGTTGACGCCGTCCACAGCGGCGATGTCCGGTTTTTTGCGGATCTCGGCATGAGCCAGCCGATTTCCATTTTTGTCGAAGACAATCGTGGCCGGGCCCGGCGAGCTGAAGCCTTCGTACGCCGGCAGGAATGTGGGGAATGCCGGATCGGTCGTGTAGACGTAGGCCGCAACGCCATTGGCGCCGCGCGCACAAGGATGACCGAAGGTAACAGGTGTCTGCGCTGTGATCACACCATTGAAGTCAATGACGGTGCCAAAATCCACGTACTTGATCCTCTTGGCGAGGTGTGCGCCTTTGCCCGTTCTGGCAACCACCATGAGGACCTCAGCAAAGGTGCCCGGGCCGCCCCCGGTATTGAGCTGAAAGAGCTCGATAGGCTGATTGGTCATGAAGTTGTCGTCATCGAACGCGAAGAGAAACTTTCCCGTGACCGGATCAAAAAACAGCACGTTAAGATCCGTCGTGATTCCGGAGGGGGTGAGATTGAAAGGATCATCCCACTGGAACGAGATAGGCGTGCCATCGGCGTAGGCAAAATCCTGGACGATGTTCAGACCACCGCTGGCGTCGAAATTGTGAAAACCGCCGGTGGTATCGATGGTAGCCGGAATTGTGCTCAAGTCCACGCCCAGCGTTGCCGGCGTAATGCTGCGAGCGACCGTATCGGAAATAATACGCAGGTCGGAGGCATAGCCCTGCTTGGCTTCGTTGCCGGCGGAGGAGAAGTAAGCGACTTTGTGTCCGGGCAGGGTCTCACTGCTGGCAACATCATCAACCGCCTGTGCCAGGATGCCATCGGAGAAGAACGGCTCGTCAAAGTACGCCACGTCATCTGCGATTACATCGGCATTGCATGCCGGATTGGTCCGCAGCGAGCGGATGTTATTGGCAAAATCGACCTCGCTGCTAAAGGCGGTAGCAAAGCAGAGCGAGGCATTGGGCGCGATGTCATGCACGATCTGTGCCATGCCCCGGCCTTCATCGGTGCCCGGTCCGAATATTGTTGGATCAAGCTCAATCAGGAACTTAAGACCCTCGCCTCCGGGGATGGCCGTGGTGTTCGGCAGGTCCCCTGTATGTACATCGGTCAGGGCCGTATCGGTCGCGCCACTGGTATTAAAGCTGTCGGAGAGAATGCCCACTGTGACGCCATCGCCGTTGAAGCCTCTCTGGTTGGCGAGGTCGGAGCGCAGCACCGCCGCTCCCTGGGAGGTGGTTAAACCAACATGCGTTATGGCGCGATGCTCCAGATGTATTGACGACACGCCGATTGCGTGTGCAAGGGTTTCTGCGGCTGGTACCGGTAGATACGCGGAAATCAGGCCGTTGTTCTCATCGGAAGCGACAAAAGCTCCACCCAACTCGCCTACCATGTTCTTCACGGTAGCCAGCGAGACAGTGCGATCGAGATTGGCGGTCACCAAAACGCGGTTCTGCTGATCGGACTGAAGGCGAAACAGTCCTGTGGCATTCTTGCCACCTGTCGCGCGGATTACGGGTTCGACGGCGCTCAGCCTGACGCCTGGCTGCCCTTTGGCCAATGCTTCATGATTAAGCCGGATGAGTTCATTCAAGCCGCCTTCGATGTTAGAGATGTTAGGAGAGTTATCTGCGGACTGTGCGGAAACAGGTCTGCCGGCAAACACAATCAGAACCATAGCGGCCAGCGCCAGGATCATTCTCAGAGGAAACTTACACACGCTGTGGGGGGTAATTCGCTTCATGGGTGCTTCTCCAAATAAAGAAATCAAGAACCAATAATTAGGTTTTCGCAGGAGAGATTTCTCCCCCCCGGTAACTCGAGCGGTTGTAAGGGTCTGAAGTTTGCTATGCCGGACACACTATTCCGTCCATCCTCACAAACGTGAGCTGAACAGAGTCACAAGTATAACCGAAAATATGGCTCGTTGAAACCATTAAGTATTACCTTTAGTTTCAACTGTTTCCGCTTGGATCAAAGGAGCTTTGTCGCTCCACTGATTCAGCTGCGGGATAGGCAGCCTAAGAGCGTTGTGGTGGATTGGCTTGCAGTCTGCCGGTATAAACTGCCATGCCCGCGACCGCGTCAATCTGCATGGCATCGAGCTGATCAATTTCCTGCTGGCTGGTGATGCCGCCGGCAACAATCAGATGGCGCTTTGTGGCGCGCCGTAAATTACGGATTGGCTCCATCGGAATTCCCGACATGAGCCCTTCTGTATCCACGTGTGTATAGAGAAAGCCTTCGCACCAGGGCTCAAGCGCCTGGATCGCCTCTTCGGCGGTGTAAGGCGTGGCCTGCTTCCAGCCATGGACGACGACTTTGTTGTTGCGGCTGTCAATAGCGAAGAGCAGCTTTTCTTTTCCAATTTCTTCGGCCAGGCAGCGGGCGAGATCGGAATTGATTTTCCCATTTTGGAAGAGCGCCGAGCCGATGATTACTTTTTTCACGCCGAGTGCAATTGTCTCGGAAGCAATCTTCGCATCCCGAATGCCGCCGCCCACCTGGCAAGGCAGCCGCCTGGCGATCTGTTCGATGCGGCTGCGATTGGAGCCGCGATTCATGGCCGCGTCCAGGTCAATCAACTGCACAATGGGAAACGCGGAAAAGCGTTCGATCCAATAATCGAAGTCGGTAAACTCCAGGGCCTTGCGGCTGCCTTGCACTAGCTGGACAATTTTGTCTTCCATCAGGTCAATGGCGGGAATCAGCATGGCAGCCTCACCGGGATTCCAGATGTCTGCAACTCTTTCTTCAACTCGCGGGCATTTTGCAACCCAAAGTGAAATATGGAAGCCGCCAGGGCGGCATCGGCCTTGCCTTTGGTAAATACGTCAATAAAGTGCTGGCCAGTGCCCGCTCCTCCGGAAGCAATTACGGGAATGGAAACAGCTTCGCTCACCCGCGCGGTCAGCTCGCAATCGAATCCGCTGCGCATGCCATCCTGATCAATCGAGGTCAGCATGATCTCTCCCGCGCCATATTCCTGCGCCTCGCGCGCCCAGCTTACGGCATCGCGCTCCGTGGGCTCGCTTCCGCCCTTCACCCAAACGCCGTAAGAGTTCCCCGCCCTTTTGGCATCAATAGCAATCACCACTGCCTGGCTGCCAAAGCGATTCGCAATGATGGAAATAAGCTTGGGATTAGAGACTGCGGCCGAGTTGATGGTCATCTTGTCGGCGCCGCAATCGAACAAGGCGGCCGCCTCTTCAAACGAGCGCACTCCTCCGCCCACGGTAAACGGCACAAAAATCTGCGACGCCGTTCTGCGCACCGCATCCAGCAACGTGGCGCGGTTCTCGCGCGTGGCCGAGATATCGAGAAAGACCACCTCGTCGGCCCCGCCTTCCGCATGAAAATGCGCCAGCTCGGCCGGGTCGCCGGCGTCGCGCAGGGCCACAAACTTTGTGCCCTTGACCACGCGGCCGCCACTTACGTCAAGGCAGGCGATGATGCGTTTGCTCAGCAAGGCAGCTCTCCGAAATTCTTCAGGATGCGCAAGCCGGAATCGCTTGATTTTTCCGGGTGAAACTGCACGCCAAAGACATTTTTCTTTTCCAGCGCGGCGGCAAATTCGGTCTGGAAGCGCGAGGTAGCGCAGCTCGAACTTTCTATCGGACACCAATACGAGTGCGTGAAATAAAAATAACTGCTGTCAGCAATCCCCTGGAACAACCGCGAGGCGCCGTTGCGAAAGCTGATCTGGTTCCAGCCTACGTGCAGCGTGCGGGGAATTTCCGTAAAGCGCGCGCATCTTCCCGGAAAAATCCCCAGGCCTTTGACTTCGGGCGCTTCCGTGCTGGTCTCAAACAGCCATTGCATCCCCAGGCAGATGCCGAGGAAGGGCACGCCGCGCGCAATGCTCTCTGCAATGGCCGTGCGGATGCCCGTCTGTTCCAGTTTTTCCAGCGACTTGAAATTTCCCACTCCGGGAAGAACGAGTTTTTTCGCCTTGATAACCTGCTCAGGCTTGTCAATAATCTCTGTCGCCAGCTCCAGATGCTCGAATGCCTTGCGCACAGATGCCATATTGCCGGCGCCGTAATCAACGAGAGAAATCATAGTAATCCTTTCGTGGTGGGCAGCAGCTTGCCTAATTGTTTGTCGCGCGAGCAGGCAAAGCGCAGCGCGCGGGCAAAAGCCTTGAACAGAGACTCCAGCTTGTGATGGTTTGAGCGCCCATAGAGCACCTTGGCATGCACGTTGGCATTGGCTCCGCGGGCAAAACCCTCGAAGAAATCCGTGACCAACTCGGCTTCCAGGTCGCCGACGTGCCGCACATTGACTTTTGTTTCCACCACTGCGGCGGCGCGTCCGCTGAAATCAACCGCTACCAGGCCCAGGGTCTCATCCATGGGCATCACGAAGTAGCCGGCGCGCAAGATTCCGCGCTTGCTGCCCAGGGCCTTAGTGAAAGCTTCGCCGAGTGCGATACCGACGTCTTCTACCGTGTGGTGCTGGTCTACGTGCAAATCACCGGTTGCGTGCAGACGCAAGTCAAACGCTCCGTGCCGGGTGAAAAGCTCCAGCATGTGATTGAAAAAACCGATGCCAGTGGAAATGTCGTAACTCCCCTTACCCTCGACTACCAGCGATAGATCGATCGAGGTCTCGTTGGTCTTGCGCTGAATGGTTGCCCTTCTTGCGCTCATGCTTCACGCCTCCAGCCGATGCGTTTGAGCACCTTGGGCAGGCGCCCGATCACGCGCTGCATCTCTTGCGGATTTCCAATTGTGATGCGCACGCAGCCCTCGCACAAAAAGTCGCTACCGCGATCGCGTAGAAAAATTCCCTCGCGGGCCATCTCTTTGAGGAATGCCGCCCGGCCTTCGCCAATCTCAACCAGCAGGAAGTTTGCCTGGCTGGGCCAGTAACGAAGTCCTATTTCCTCGAGTGCGCTTTGCAGCACCTGGCGCTGGCGCTTGACGTTGCCAATATAGCTGCGCACAAAGCCCTGATCCGCAAGCGCAATCGGCAGGATGGTCAAAGCAATGGTGTTGACGCTGAACGGCGAAGAAATTGCTTGCAGCCGCTGCATCGGTTCGGCATTCGCAATCAGCACCCCTACACGCATGCCTGCCATACCGTAGGCCTTGGAAAACGTTCTGGTAATGTGCAGATTGGGAAAGCGATGCAGCTCAGGCAGAAGCGTCTGCCCATAGAATTCAAAATAGGCTTCATCCACCAGGACGGCGCTCCTCGGCGCGGCTTGCGCTGCGGCTTCGAGAATACGAAATATGTCTTGCGGAGGGACCGTCGTCCCCGTCGGATTATTCGGGTTCCCGATAAAAATCAATCCTGTCTTGTCGTTCAAAATCGTGAGCACGTCCCGGGTAGGAAAGCTGAAATCCTTGCTCATCGGAACTTCGACGATGTTTGCCCCGGTGGCCATCGCGTAATGCCGGTACATGCCAAAGGAAGGAACGGGAATCACCGCTTCGAGTTTCGGATTGAGATACAGCTCGCACAACAAATGAATGCCTTCATCGGCCCCGTTGGTCAGCATGACCTCTTCCGGCTTCATGTCCAGGTGACTGGCCATCAGAGGCTCGTACATGCTGCGCTCTGGATAACTGGCGACCTCTTGCCCCAGCAGGTTGCGCAATCGCGCCAGAACGCGCGGAGAGCATCCGCCGGTATTTTCGTTCTGGTCGAGGCGCAGCTCCTTAGGATTGACCACGCTCTTGGGAACCTTCGGCTTGGCGTTCTTGCGTAATATGGCTGCCCGCGCGCTAGGCATTGGCGCACCTCACAGCGACTGAATTGGCATGCGCCGCCAGCCCCTCGGCCTTGGCCAGGGTGATGGCGCTGGCGGCGACCGAACGCAGCCCGTTTCGGGAAACCTGCTGCACGCTGATGACTTTCAAGAAATCGCAGACGCTCAATCCGCCGCGATAGGTGGCCGAGCCGGAGGTGGGCAACACGTGGTTGGGTCCGGCGATGTAATCGCCCAGCGTCTGCGCGGAATAATCGCCGACAAAGACCGACCCGGAATTCTGGATCATCGGCAAATCTTCCTCTGAAATACTGATGTGCTCAGGAGCCAGGCGATTGGCAATCTGCAGTGACTCGCGCCGCGACGAGGTTACAAAGATCACACCATACTCGCGCAACGACTGCGCTGCCGTGGGGTTATCTGCCGTCATAACTTCGATTTCTCGCTCGACCTTCTCTGCCAGCCCTGCCGACGATGTAATAAAAATGCCCAGCGCATCGGGATCGTGCTCGGCCTGCGCTACCAGATCGGCGGCGATGAACTTGGGATTTCCCTTGTCGCTGACCACGACTGCTTCGGTCGGTCCAGCAAGAAAATCAATGGAGCAATCAAAGGCCACAAGTTTCTTGGCTGTAGTCACGAATATATTTCCCGGTCCAACGATCTTGTTGACCTTCTTCACCGATTCCGTGCCATAAGCCAGTGCGGCGATGGCCTGCGTTCCGCCGATGCGGTAAAACTCCTGCACTCCGAGCAGCGCCGCCGCGGCCAGCGTTTCGCATGCCGGTTTGGGCGAAGCCACCACAACTCGCTCAACCCCAGCGACCTGTGCAGGGATCACCGTCATGAGCAACGATGAGGGCAGCGGATATCTTCCTCCGGGAACGTAGCAGCCAACCGCATCAATTGGCCGGATAATCTGCCCAACTCTAATTCCTGGCTGAATATCGCGGAAGAACTCCGCCGGCTTCTGCCACTTGCAGAACTGGCGAATGTTGGCCGCGGCTTTTTCCAGAGCTGTGCGAAATTCGGGACTGACTGAGCCCAGCGCCCGCTTCAACTCTTTCTCCGGCACTTTGAAAGAGCCCTGTTTTTTTAACCCATCCCAACGCATGGCGTACTTGCGTAGCGCCGAATCGCCATTGCGGCGCACATCGTCAATCATGGCGCGCACTTTGCGGTCCACATTCTGCGCCAGCTTTTGCCGGCGTGCCGCCACCCGCTCCACTTCTTTGTGCAAGGCGCGCCCCTTGACGATCTGCATTACATCACCACCTTGTTCAGCGGATATTCAACAATGCCCTGCGCCTTCGCGTCTTTCAATTTGGGAATGGCCTCGCGCACGACCGTCTCTTCCAGAATGGTGTTGACCGCCACCCAATCAGGATCGCTCAACGGCGAAATCGTCGGACGCTTCAAGGCCGGCAAAACCGCCAGGACGCCATCCAGATCGCGTTTCATGACGTTCAGCATTAATCCCACGCGTCCCTGCGCGGCGAGCGCGCCGCACAGCATCAGGGCGATGTTCTCGATCTTTTTGCGCTTGGCGTTGTCCTGCCAGGCGTTCTTGTTGGCAATTAACTTCGTATTCGATTCCAGAACCGTATCAATGATGCGCAGCTTGTTGGCGCGAAGAGAGCTCCCCGTCTCGGTAACTTCGACAATGGCGTCAGCCAGGACAGGCGGCTTTACTTCCGTAGCGCCCCAGGAAAACTCCACCCGCACCGGAACATTTTTCTTTTCGAAATATTGTTTGGTCACACTGACGAGCTCAGTAGCAATGGTGCAATTCTTCAGGTCTTCCGCCGCGTTGTATGCCGACCCCTCCGGCACGGCCAGTACCCAGCGCACCTTGCCGCGGCTTTGCTTGGCGTAGATAAGATCGGCGACGGAAACCACTTCGAGGTTGCTCTCGATGATCCAATCGTGGCCGGTGAGCCCGGCATCCAGAACACCGTGTTCGACGTAGCGCGCCATCTCCTGCGCGCGAATCAGCATGCACTCCAGTTCAGGATCGTCGCTGGTGGGAAAATACGAGCGGCCGTTGCTGTAGATATTAAACCCGGCCTTGGCAAAGAGCTGAAACGTGCCCTCCTGCAGGCTGCCTTTGGGAATTCCTAGTCGGAGCTTCATGCTTTCACCCCTGCGGCTGGTTTTGCGTCGGTAATCGAAGCAGCTCCGTTTTTACCCGCTGCCAGTGGTTTAGTGAAACATGACCGGGTGCCTTCGTGGCAGACCAGGCCATCGCCTTCCACGTTGACGCGCACCAGCACAGAATCGTTATCGCAATCGGTGGAGGCGCTGATCAGCTTCAGCCGGTTACCCGAGGTCTCGCCCTTCATCCATAGCTTCTGCCGGGTGCGGCTGTAAAAAGTGACGTAACCGGAGCTCAAAGTGAGTTGCAGGGCCTCGCGGTTCATAAAGCCCAGCATCAGCACCTCGCCGTTGGCCGCATCCTGCACGATGGCGGGGGCCAAGCCTTGCATTTTTTCGAAATCAATTTCCATATTTTCCTCGCGTGTTTTGGCGGTAAAACAAAAAGCCTGCTGAGCTTTTGCGCATCAGCAGGCCGGATTTATGATTGCTTTACCGCTTTTATCCGCACACCCTCGCTGACACGCTCGCCACGTGATGATGATGGTGATGATGGATCAGCAAAGTCATGCAGTTAGAATTGAAACACAAAGCCATAAGTTTGTCTAGTAGTACCAGGATACTTCGAAGGAACAGAATACGGTGCAGCATATGCCCTCAACAAGCAACATATCAGAGCTGGCCCTGCTCGCTCTGCAGGCGTTTCAGGTTGTCTTTCTGTGGGTTCACGACTGGATTCCGCTCGGACGCCTCAATGACGTTGCCGCTGTGCGCAGCCAGGACACGCTGTCCCGTCTTGTGACTGTGACTCTCCTGCAGAGCGTGCCATTTACCATCGGCCTATTCTTCAGCGCGTGGTACTTCGGCCAGCCGCATCCGGCCTGGCTTGGCAGGTGGCTATGGATCAGCTACGGCATACTCTTCGTTGGCCAGATGCGCGCCTGGTGGGCGCCGTATCTTTTTAAGGCTGAACCAAAGCGGGCCGAGCGTTATGAAAAGATGTTCGGCAATACGCACTCGTTCTTGCCGAAGCGCAATGGCATGGTCCCCAACACGGCGCATATCCTGCTTCATCTGTCTACGGCCGCCACGTTGCTCGTCCTTTTTATGAGAGGATTCATGGCAGCAAGGCGTTTATAGCAGGAGTCGAGAATAGCGTGAATACAAATTGTCACTTCGCCTAACGAATTGCCGCTTTGATGATGCTGACCCTCTCCGCTAGACTTCCTCGCTCGACTGAGACCAGTTCGAAGCCGAAGTTTTGGTAAATCTCCTCGTGGATTTTCTCAAAACGCACCGTTTCCTCAAAGCTGATTCGCCGCGCTTCGGTCGGCGTGATGAAGCCAAGGTTGCGAATGAAGAAGACCCGGTTTTGGTAGATCGCTTCTTTTTGGATGCGGTCCAGTTCGCTGGTAAGAAAGGGAGAAAAAGAGTACCCAAGGTGGACTGCCAACGCCGCGGTACAGATAAGGCAACGGTCGTGAAACTGAACCTCATCCGGTTGATAAGACGCTCGAATCTGACGGTCCCTTTGCAGGTGAGCGATTGCATCAATGAACGAAGGATGTCTCCAAGGTTCAACCGTCCCTTGCGCACGCGCGGCAGCGATAACGTCAGTAGCCGCCTCTTCGACGATGCTGAACCCGTCGAGTTCTAACTGACGGATGATCGCTGTCTTCCCTGCACCCGGCGCGCCAGTGATGATGAACCTTTTCATGCGGTTTTCTTCTTCGGCGAACTGTGGCCTAAGTCAGAAGTCGGAAATACGTTTAGCAGTCATGTGAACAAGATCAGACCGGCATCTGGGCTCATTTTCTTCCCGACATACTTGACCTGTGCAGCGCCCCGTGGCACCGGTGTCGCGCCAACCGGTGGCTGGCTAATCGAAAACTCAGTCATGCTCAAGGTTTTTCTCTGTGTCTCCGTGTCTCCGTGGTGATAATTGCGGTTAGGTTCCTCTCTTCGAGGCCTCTGCCTCCGCCGTCACCTCATCGGCCGGCCGCAGCATTCTCTTCATCGCCGACTCGGCCAATGAGGGCCAGAGTCTGTAGAGAGCAATCGTGAAGCGGTCGCGCCAGGGGACAACAATCTCGCGCTTGTGATTCAGATATGCCTTGAATACCGCGTTGGCGACCCGTTCGGGGCTGATGCCGCCTGCCGCCCGGTTCAATCGTTGGCGGTCCTTTCCCTTTACGGAATTGGCGGCAAAATCGGTGGCGATGTAGCCGGGGCAAACCGTCATCACGTGCACTCCCGTGCCCAGCAGTTCCACGCGCGCCGCTTTGCCAATGGCATTGAGCGCGTGCTTGGTCGCGCAATAAGCCGCCATGTAGGGCACGGCAATATAACCGGCGATGCTGGAAATATTGATGATGGTTCCCTTCCCCTGCTTCTGCATCACCGGAATGACCACCTGCATCGCTTCCGTCGCGCCGAACAAATTCGTATCGAACATCTCCCGGCATTGCTGCATGTCCATATGCGCCACCGAATCCTGCAAACCGTGGCCGGCATTGTTCACCCATATATCCACATGGCCGAATTGGTCGAGCGCTGCCTGCAGCAACTGTTCAATCTGCTGGCGATACCGCACGTCGCAGGCGGCGGCCAGCGTGCGCTCCAGGTAACCGACCCTGCCCCGCGCCGCTTCAGCCCGGCTGCGATCGCGGGAAGAGAGCACAACGCTCGCGCCCTGCTCCACAAATTTTTTTGCCAGCGCCTCGCCAATGCCCATGGAGGCGCCCGTAATGACCACAACTTTTCCGATAAGTCTCATTCTCTTGCTTGTATTCTCTGAACGGGTCTGGCGTCAAGGGTACAATGTCAAGGTGGCGATTTTGCTGCCCATCTTCCCGCTGCCGCTGGTCTTGTTTCCCAGCATACCTCTGCCACTGCATATCTTTGAGCCTCGTTACAAAGAGATGGTCGGTGAATGCCTGGAAAAAAACGCGGTATTCGGCATCATCCATGCAAAGCAGGAAGAAATGGCCGAGGTTGGCTGCACCGCCAGGATTCTCGATGTAATCAAACGCTACGACGATGGCCGGCTCGATATCCTCACCCAGGGCCTGCGCCGCTTCGAAATCCTGCGCGTGAACGAGGAGCGCTCTTTCCTGCGCGCGGAGGTGAGCTTTTTCGATGACGAAGGCGGCGCCGCCGCCGAGGCCGCCCGCAAACAGCTCGTGCACCTGCACAAACAGCTCCTCGCGCTCAGCGGAGAACAAAATCCGGAGATCCCGACCGAAAACTCTCCGGCGCTCGCCTTCGAGGTGGCGGCAAAAGTGCCTTTGGACCTGGAATTCAAGCAATCCTTATTGGGCATACGCTCCGAGGCCGAGCGCGTCGCAACCCTCATCGCGTACTACGAAGCCCTTATCCCCAAAATCAGCCGCGCTCTGCACATCCGCACGAAGGCGGGAGGCAACGGCCACGCTCATTAGGACGTAAGCTCGTATGGCCCACCTTCAGGGTCTCGGGCAAACGCTCGGCGACGACACGCTCCATTACGATCTGCCACAGGACGAAAGTTACAGACACATATTTATTCTTTGATGTGCCTGCCGAAACATCCGTAAGGAAACGGCAAGGCATGTCTTGCGATATGCCTTGCCGTTTTTTCTGGAAGGTTGTTGATGCAGGTGCTTAGAGTGAATTCAGGAATGTAAAGAGCTCTTGCTTGTCCTCGGGGCTTAATTCACGGAAGCGTTTCCTTACATGTTCGGCCTCACCCCCATGCCGTTCGATAGCATTTTCCAGTGTCAGCGATTTCAGATCATGCATGTGCCGCGGATGCATGCGCAATCCCCACAATGGCACTGTCCGCAGTTTGTTGGCAGTATCCTGCGGCGGGTTTTGCACAATGCCGTCGCCCGTCTCAATGTCATGCAGCAAAAAATCGCCATAAGGATGAATGATTTTATTGCCCAACGCATCTGGCACTCTGAACGCTCCGCCATTAATCGCAGTTCCCGGCGGGGCTGTGACCATGGTGCTCACATGGCAGACTGCGCAGCCGATCTTTTCAAAGATCTCTTCACCCTCACGGGCTTCGGGTGTCGCTGCCAGGGCTGCGTCGCGCGGAGGCGTTTTTGTGCCCCTGATAAACTGCGCGAAGTGGTCAATATCTGCCAGGTCAAGATTGTCAGGCGTGTCTTCCGGATCTGAGGTAATCTTGCCGATCGTGGTCACGTCTTTCGGGCGCAAACGGTTTGTAACTCCCATTTCATTCAGGTAAGCATCGCCAATGAATGAAAGCAGGCTGCTGTGTTGGTCCTTCCAACCAAATCGTCCAATGCGCGTCTGACCTGGCGCTTCCAGGACCGGGACCTCGATTGCCTCGCCATGGATTCTGCCGTCGCTTACCTCGATCTGGCGCTGGGCGATCGCTTTCAGCGTGCTGTCGTCTACGGCTTCAACGAATCCGTCTCCCAGGGTGTTGAGCGCAGCTCGTAAGGCGCGAATGTTTTCAGTGGCCGGCACATGCTCCTGCGCCTGCGGAATCAGCGCGCGATCGTTGATGATCGAGCGGTTAGCGATGAGGTTGGCGCCATCGTTGATCGGTACGGTTGCGGCTACGAAAGTTCCGGTCGCGTCTTTGTGGCCCGCACGGACCTCCGTAAACTGGCTGGAGCCGCCGGTCACCGGATTCTGATGGCAATCGGCGCACGCCCGCGCATTGAAAACCGGCCCCAATCCTGTGCTGGCATCGTGATCCAGCTCAAAAGCCGACTGGTCGAGCGCGTAGGTATCGCCCGGCGGTTGTGCAATGCCATTGCTGGTGCTTTGCGATCCGGGGTTCTGTGCCAGCGTGGGAGTATCAAAACCCGCAGGCGCTTCGGTTGCAGACTGCTGCGCCACCCCGGCGAGGCGGATGGCAAGCATTCCGAGTAACACGGCAAAAACACAAATGTATATGCGTCTCATAGTACGAGTCACCTCCTAGGCAAAGTTTGGAAGACAGATCAAAAACAGATTGAAACTTTCCAAAGCGCCCCACGATCTCGAACACAAGAGATCGAGAGCACTCGGCAAGTTTTAAAACCTGTGTGAAAATGCTTTATTCCCAGATCATTGTTAAAAGTCCGTGAAAAAAGAAAACTGTTTTGAAGGGTACGTCTTGAGGGAGCGAAGACGGCCGTCACATCAAAGAAGTGAATAAAAGCGGCGTAGCGCCGGCCGCCATCAATCTAGCCTCCCAGATGGCAATCGAGCGCCGGCGAACAAAAGAGTTACAAACAGAACTTGAGCGCAGACAGGCCAAGACTCTCGATCATTTGGCCAACGACCATAACGTGAGCATTCCGTATCACCAGGCTTAGGAGCTTCTTTCAAGCGTATAATCGGTTCAAAGAGACCTGTTTTTGTTTACAACAGGAGGTATTCTTCCCCTATGAGTCTTCCTCGTACGCTCGGCGAACTGCGCCGCAGCGAATTTTCTCCAGAGCGGCTGACCTGTCGCCGTGTTAAAGATGAACTCCGCGACAATCTGTTGAAGCGGCTGCGCAATCATAAATCGGACCCCATTTTCCCCGGCATTGTTGGATATGGTGACACCGTGATTCCCCAGATCGTGAACGCGGTGCTGTCGCGCCATAACTTCATTCTTCTCGGGCTGCGGGGACAGGCCAAGAGCCGCATTCTGCGCGCCCTGACCGGGCTGCTCGATAAGCACATGCCCTATGTTGCCGGATGCGAAATCCATGACAATCCCTACGCTCCCATATGCGCGCGCTGCATCGAGATGCTTGCGGAAAAGAAAGACGAGACCTTCATTGACTATCTCGCCCCCGAGCAGCGCTACGTAGAAAAGCTGGCGACCCCCGACGTCACCATTGCCGACCTGATTGGCGATATTGATCCCATCAAAGCGGCGCGCGGCGGCCACGACCTCGCCAGCGAGCACACCGTGCACTACGGCCTGCTGCCCCGCGCCAATCGCGGCATCTTCGCCATCAACGAACTTCCCGACCTTGCCGGAAAAATACAGGTGGGCTTGTTCAACATCATGCAGGAAGGCGACGTGCAGATTAAAGGCTATCCGATCCGCCTGCCGCTGGATGTGGCCCTGGTCTTCAGCGCCAATCCCGAAGACTATACCGCGCGCGGCAAGATCATCACCCCTTTAAAAGACCGCATCGGCTCCGAGATTCGCACTCACTATCCCGCGACCGTGGAAGAAGGCATGGCCATCACATCGCAGGAAGCATGGGCGCAACGCAATGGCATGCCGCTGACGGTCCCCCAGTTTGTGCGCGAAGTGGTGGAGCACATCGCCTTTGCCGCGCGTGAAGATAAAAAAATCGATAAGCGCTCGGGCGTGAGCCAGCGGTTGCCCATCAGTTGCATGGAAAACGTGATCTCGAGCGCCGAACAACGCACGCTGCGCAATGATGAAAAAGTTGTCGTGCCCCGCATTGGCGATATCTATGCGGCGCTTCCCGCCATTACCGGCAAATTGGAGTTGGAGTACGAAGGCGAGATGCGTGGGGCAGATAACGTCGCGCATGATCTCATCCGCGCCGCCATTGCCAAGACCTTCGATGGCTACTTCGACGGCGCCAACATGCAGCAGATTGTGCAATGGTTCGATCTGGGAGGCGAGATCAAGGTCTCTGATACCGCGGCTGCGGCTGAGGTCTTCAGTACTCTGAAGAGTATCCAGGGACTCAGTGAAAAACTGACCGCGTTGGGCGTGAAGACCAAAGACATGGTCGAAGAGCAGGTGGCTGCGGCAGAATTCGTTCTGGAGGGGCTCTACGCCCATAAGAAGATCAGCCGCAGTGAAGAGCGCGTCTTCAAAGCCAGCGCCAAGCAGCCGCGCCCGGAGCCGGAGAATCGTCCTGACTTTCCCGGAGGCAGAGGCAGAAGGTCGTTTAACTGAAATTGAAGTTCAAAAGGGTTTGAAGATTTCTGAGAAATGAGAATTGTGATATCAAAAGCTTGGCTGTTTTGGAATTTCAGGCGATCATTTGGTTGGGCGTGCCCGAAGTTAAGGATATGATTTGATGACGGACAAAGATAACCAGCTTATGTCCCGCATGTCATTGGACCTTAAAAATGCTGAGGTTACTTGGTGTCCCGTATGTCCTTGAATCTTAAAGGCTGAGGTTACTTAGTAACCCCCCACCCCCCACTGCTGGGGGATGACCAACGCAAGGGCGGGTACTGAGAACTGAGAACTGAGAACTATTTATGAAGTTCACCCGCTACGGCAAATACGTTCCTGACCCGGCTTCGGAGATGAGCATGGAAGACCTGCTCAATGCTCTCTCTGACTATCTGCTGCAGAGCGGATTTCAGAACTCCTACATGGATTTCTACCAGTTGCCCGGCGAGCACACGTTAGACGATCTGCGCCGTGCGATTGAAGAAGCCCTGCTGAACGGTGAATTGCTCGACGAGCAAATGCAGGAGCAGATCAACCAGATGCAGATGGATGGAACCCTGGAACAGCTCATCGAAGAGCTGATCCAGCGCATGGAGCAGCAGGATTTTATTTCCATTGATCAACCCCGCGATCCCTCCCAGCAATCCCTCACCGCCGGACAAGCCGGAATGCCGCAGGGCCAGGCACGCTTTGAAGTCACCGATAAAAGCCTCGACTTCCTTGGCTTCAAGACCTTGCGCGACCTGCTGGGCTCGCTGGGAAAATCAAGCTTTGGCCGCCACGATACCCGCGACATGGCAACGGGTGTGGAAGCCAGCGGGGCTTCGCGCACCTACGAATTCGGAGACACGCTTAACCTCGACATCACTGCTACCCTGAAGCGCGCCATCCGCCGTGAGGGCCTGCAGACGCCCTTGAACATCGAATATTCGGACCTGCAGGTGCATCAGTGCGAATATCAGTCTTCCTGCGCCACGGTGGTCATGCTCGATTGCTCTCATTCGATGATCCTCTATGGTGAAGACCGCTTCACTCCCGCGAAAAAAGTCGCGCTGGCGCTCTCGCACCTTATTCGCACGCAATATCCCGGCGATTCGCTTTCCCTGGTTCTCTTTCATGACTCGGCGGAAGAGGTCCCGCTCTCGCAATTGGCGCGCGTGCAGGTAGGGCCGTATTACACCAACACGCGCGAAGGCCTGCGCCTGGCGCAGCGTATTTTGCAGCGCCAGCGAAAAGACATGAAGCAGATTGTGATGATTACCGACGGTAAGCCCTCGGCACTCACCCTGGAAGATGGAAGGATTTACAAGAATGCCTTTGGTCTCGACCCGCTCGTAGTCAGCCAGACCCTGGAAGAAGTTTCCAAATGTAAACGCGCCGGAGTTTTAATTAATACCTTCATGCTGGCCAGCGACCACGGCCTGGTGCAATTCGTCCAGAAGGTGACCGAGATGTGCCGCGGCAAGGCCTACTTCACCACACCCTACACCCTCGGCCAGTATCTGCTGATGGATTACATGTCGAGAAAAACAAAGACCATCCATTGAGCCTTATGCCTTTAATTACTGCTTACATTCGGCTCTGTTGACATCCTGGAAAATGTCGCTTGTTAGACCCACTTTTTAGAAAGTGTCATCCCGAGCCCCAAGGCGAGGGACCTCGGATGGAGTTGGAACCGCCCACGCCTTGAACCGGACCACCTTGGATGATTTCCTCTCCGTGATTGCAGCTAGACAAAATTTAGGGAAGTCAACAGAGCCAAACAAGTTCTAAGCAGTTTTAGCTCTTGATGTTCTGAACGGCAGGCGCCGTGGATTCTTCCTGGCGCACGGCAGCCTCCGCCGCCTGAAAGCCAATCTTAGAGTGGGTACCATCGCAGAACGGTTTTGTTACCGAAGCTCCACAGCGGCACAGGGAAAAAGCAGTCTTCCCTTTCAGGTCGTAGTGGTTGCCATCTGCATCCACCAGTTGAATCGAGCCTTCGGGAGCTTCTACCCTGTAAGGTCCATTCTTTTTGATTGTGATTTTCACTTCCGCCATGCCCAGCTCCTTGTGTAGATTTAAGTAGACCGCAATCTGTAAAGACTACCACGAGCCGCATGCGCCAGACTTATTTCGCTCTATTTCCGAAAGGCGACGTTGATAAACATTTTTTCGCCCTCGACCTCAACCACATTGCAAAATGTGCGTTTGCCCTGGCGGGCGAAGTCGAGTCCGATGCGGGTGTTGCCCACGCGCAGGTTCCTGATCCTCAGATAATCCAGCCACTCGGGCAATGAAGGATTCACGATGTTCAATTCTTTGCGATGGGCGCTGGGCCGAATTCCCAAAACCGAACTGAGGATGAGGAACATCGCCCCTGAAGCCCAGGCTTGCGGCGAGCACGACACCGGATAATGCACCGGCTCATCGAACTGACGGCGCTGGATGCCGCAAAAAAGCTCGGGCAGGCGATAATCGCGGAAGTTGAGCGCCGCCTGAAATAACGCGGTGAGAATCTGCTGCGCCTGCTCGCGAAATTCATTCAGGGCCATGCCATGGGCGATCAGGGAATTGTCGTGCGGCCACACCGAACCCCGGTGATAGCTCAGGGGATTGAAGATGCTTTCATCCTGCGACAGCGTGCGCCATCCCCACCCGGAAAACATGTCGGGCTTCATCATCCGCTGCATCACGGCGCGGGCGCGATCGCGATTGAGGATGCGAGTAAAGAGCAGATGTCCGGCGTTCGAAGAAATCGGGTCTACCGGCTTCTTCTCCGCATCCAGGGCCATGGCGTAAAAGCCGCGTTGCGGTTGCCAGAAGGCTTTTTCGAAGCGCTTGGCCAGATCGACGGCCTCACGCTTCAACTGGTCTGCCTTCTGCACGTCTCCAAAAGTTCGCAGCAGCGATGCCATGCGGTACTTGGCGTCATAGACGTAGCCCTGCACCTCGGCCAGGGCGATGGGAGGCTTGGCAACCACGCCGTCGCGATGCATGATGGCGTCCCATGAATCCTTCCATCCCTGGTTGACCAGGCCGCGCGGAGAACGCCGGATGTATTCAACAAAGCCGTCGCCGTCAAGGTCTCCGTATTGCTCAATCCAATCAAGCGCACGATAGGCTGCCGGCAGCAGTTCGCGCACCAGCTCTTCATCCGCTGTCCACTGGAATGTTTCACTCAGGAGAATGAGGAACAAAGGGGTGGCATCCACAGAGCCGTAATAGGGGCCAAAAGGCATCTCTCCGGCGCGGGTCATCTCGCCGGTGCGATATTCGTGCAGAATCTTCCCCGGCTGCTCATCCTGCCAGTCGTTCATGCGGGCGCCCTGGTAGCGGGCCAGCACGCGCAGCGTATCTACCGCCAGTTGCGGATTCAAACACAGAGACTGGTAGGCGGCAATAATCGAGTCGCGCCCGAATATGGTTGCGAACCACGGGATACCGGCGGCAAGAATATGCTGTTCGCCGTCGGGAATTTGCAGGGCGTGAAAATCGCCAATGCTGGTTTGCAGGGCCTCATCAAAAACTTCGTTGCTCGACTTGAAGTGGGTCGAGTTCTCTTCCCACACCTGAAAGGCTTCGCGCCGCTTGCGCAGGCTCGCGTCAAAGTCGGGAAACGTAAAGCTGCGTCTCTTGCGGGATGTCGACTGCCCCACCCGGGGAATCACCGTGACCCGAATCTCTACTTTTTTCAACGGCGACAGCTTAAGGTTCCACACAGCTTTCTTGTCGCGAATCTCCTCCGGGTTCGGGTCGAGGTGGACCTCAGTCTCGCGGAAGATGTCATCGAGACCGCGATAACAAAACGTAATGCAGCCCTCTCTGACCACCGGCCGGTAGTAGTGGCCGGCGCGGTGGCGGGCGCAGCCACGCGCCTGGAAGACATCGACAAAGTCGGCATCCAGGGCCAACTCTACGTGGAACTCTATAGGGGTTAAATTGAAATTTTCAAAGGTAAAAGTATCGAATACGGTGACCCCGGAGAGAAGCTGCTCGCGGCGTATATGCACCGTGTTTTCCGGCAGGTCAAGGGAATCTCGCAGGGTTATGCTTCCCGTGGTCAACTCGATGCGCGAAACAAAAGTTTTTTCTGTGCTCGAGCTGAGCACGACCGTGCGAAAGCCACCGATCCGCAGCTCAAGCTGGCTGAGAAAGCGGGTGTCATCGTGAAAGAGCCCGACGTCGGGCGCTCCCGCCGGAGTAATGTCGCCGGCGACAGTGGTAGAAATAAAAGTCTTGCCATCAATCAACGTGAGATTGTTCAGCTTACGGGGTTCAACCGTCTGGTAGGCAAGGCGCGGCTCGACGTGGGGACAGGGAATCTCTTCCAATGGCTCCTCATCGCCTCTATAAAAGATCTCGGACAACGTGCTCATGCGACGGCTCTTGGCTCAATTTCGCTTTCAGAATCCTGCGGTCGGCTCAACACCTCTTCAAACAAATCAAGGTACCTGCCGACCATGACGTCAAGACTGAAGTTTTGTTCCATGTAGGCGCGCACCTGCGCGGGGTTGAATTTCAGCTCGCGCGCATAACCCGCCAGCTCTTCCACAGAATGGCCGACATGGCCGGAAATTCCATCACGAACAACTTCGGGCACCGAACCGCCCGGAAAAGCCAGCACAGGAGTGCCGCACGCCATTGCCTCGATCATGACCAGGCCAAAAGGTTCATTCCACTGAATAGGAAACAACAGTGCCAAAGCGCCCCCCAGCAGCTTGTTTTTTGCTTCCAAGTCAACTTCACCAATGAATTCGATAAATTTTCCATCCACATGAGGCGCTATTTCACGATCAAAATAATCTTTGAATACCGGCTGCACCTCTCCGGCGATTTTCAGGGGGATGCCGCTTTTTTGGGCAATTGCAATCGCCAAGTGCGTTCCCTTCATGGGCGCAATGCGGCCAAGAAACGCCAGGTACCCGCGAGGGGCTTCAGAGAGCCGATAGCTTGCCATATCAATGCCGTGATGGATGGTGCGCATGCGCTGCATGGTTTCACAACGGCGTTGAAAATCGCTGATGCTGACGAATTCTACTTTGGAGCAGTAGGCGTACAACTGGCTCAGCTCCGGCACATGGGGATGATGAAGGGTCGCCACTACGGGCACGGGCGAAAATCGCGAGCACAGGACGCCTGGAACGTTGTTGACCTGGATCAAATCGCTGGATTCAATGGCGTCGCGCACAGACCACATTGTGTGATTATAGTCCGTCAGGTTATCGAAGATTTCGCCCTGAATCGGCCATTGTGCCTTGGCATATAACCAACGGGTTTCAACATCGATGGTAGATTCCCCGTTGCTGTACACAACCACGTCCATCCCGCGGGCCTTCAATCCTTCCGCCAGATGCCCAATGAACAACTCTGTTCCTCCATAGACCTTAGGAGGCACGGGAATAAAAGGCGGTGCGACAAGGGCAATTCTCAACGGACGCTCCTCAATGTTTCGCTGGAACTCTATTCAGCGTAATTTACAATTCTCTGGTTTTTAGGATGCTGAGATCTAACTGGACGTTGGTTAGGTCAGGTACACGGCATTTGCGGGCTGCGGCCACATGGCTCTCAAATTCCAGCGCTCTTTGTTGGTTGGTATGACTTGCCAGCACACGCGCCTGTGCTCGTTCTCCTATTTCCCGCAACTCACGTTCGGAATAGTCGCGCATGTAGCGCAACACGTCATCTGTGCCGGATGGAATCAGGATCTCTGTCCCGGGCACGAAAAAATTTTCCAGCCCCGGCCAGTTGTCGGAAACGATGGCCGCCCCGCAGGCCGCGGCCTCAAACAGGCGCACGGAAGGCGAATAGCCGGCCATGACCATATCGCGCCGGGTCACATTCAGCGTCAGACGGGAAGAGGAATACAGATGAGGATGCCAGCAGGGGTTGAGATGAATAACTCGTTCCACATTCTCAGGCCACTCGATGCTCGCAGGATATTGCGGCCCAGCCACGATAAATCTTTGCTGTCCCGAACGGCGCGCGGGTTCACACAGAAATTCCTCGATCTTGGGTTGGCGGTCAGGGGCATAGGTTCCCATATAGCTCATTGCGCACGCGTATTCCTTACTGACGGCAAAGCGGCGATACTGATTCGGATCGAAGGAGCAATACAGGGCGACAGCGCGTTGCGCTCCGAATTCTCTCTCAATTTCCGCTAACAGGGGCCCGCCGGTGAAGCTGAAGTAGATATCAAAGCCGGGAATCTGGTCGGCGCGCAGATAGGATGTCCCGCCTCGAGAGCGCAGTTGCGCGATGGTTATGGGTGTATCGATGTCATAGAAGACTTTGACCGCGGCGGAATCCGCGACCCGGTCAATAGCTTCGATTCCCTCGGGAAAATACGAGCCGACGACAGCCACCTCCGCGTCTCTCAACTCGCGATGAACGCGCGGCAAAACCTCCCCCCACTCTTCGTAGAGAACCACCTGGCAGCACTCCGGCTCGGGAAGATCGCGGTTCGAGGCGTACCACTCCACGTTGTGTTCAAAAAACGTGATCCTGTGGCCGCGCTCAGCCAGGGCGCGCGCCAGGGCGCGATACGTGGTTCCGTGGCCATTTCCCCAGGAAGAGGTGATAGTAAGGCCAAAGATTACAATTTTCACTTTAACCACCTCACTCTATGCCACCGCCGATCGTGTGCCCAGCAATGCGTGGTAGAGAGTCAAATAATCTTCAGCCATGCGTTCGGCGTTATACCGCTGCAAGGCGCGCTTGTAGGCGCGATTGGCATATTCGATGCGCATGCCCACGTCTGTCATCAGTTTTCGAATTACTTTCATCAGACTGGCTCCGTCATCGCGCTGGAAATAAACCGCGTCCCCGCCCCACAATTCACGAAAGCTGGCGATATCGTTGGCGACGATGGCGCAACGTGAAAGCGCAGCCTCAACCGGCGCCAGGCCAAAGGGCTCATAACGCGAGGTTGCCGCATAGACCGCTGCCCTGCCATAGAGTTGGCGCAATTGCGATTCAGATTGACTGCCTTTGAAATGAACATTGGAGAGGACAGCCCTTCCCGGCAGAGCTCCCGCGCGTAAAGCGGCGTCGGGATGGTGATCGGAACCAGCAATATCAATCTGCACCGAAGGATTTTGCCGGCATAACAAAGTAACCTGCTTGCCCGAGTCCCACACACGTCCAACAGTCAGCACCCTGCGTTCCTTCGTCATGTGAGGATTGAAGCTATTGGGGCTACGTCCGTTATAAATCACAGCCGTGTGTTTCGGTTTTCCGTACAGTGCGATCAGGGAATCGAGCATCCATCGCGAAGGCGCCACAACCGTATTGGCATGCTGAATGCCCCTGGCCAGCATCCCGCGGTACCATTCCAGCCATTTCGTTGTCGGAGGCTCGTGCTGATGAACAGCGAGCCACCAGCTCACAACATCGCTATGGGCAACCACGACACGCGGCAATTCAGCAGGAATCGCGCCGTAGAAATACTGGTTGAAATGCAGCAAGTCAGGGCGCACATCGCGAATGATACCCTGCAGAAATTGCTGGGAGGCTTCCATATCGCGTTCGACATCGTGCATCCATTCCAGGGCAAATGCAGTTGCGCGGAAGTCAAAGTTCGGCAATCCTTCCATCCACAGCGTCTGCTCCGGGCTGGGCATCTCGCCCAGGCTCACCAGTGTGACCCGCACGCCCCGGCGCACCAGAGCTGTGACCAGCTCCTGAGCGTATGTCCAGACGCCGCCAACCGTATCCGCTGTCATTAAGACATGCATAAGAAATTATTCAAGCATTGTGTTCAACAATTTTTCGCTCTAACTCAGACGACAGCGCCGCCTGGCGAGTGCGAGACGCATACCGCTCCACTGCCCAGACCGCGAACTCCGCAAAATCCTCAGGCGATTTCGGTGGACTGGTGTAGTGAGGCGCCACGCCCAGATGTTCCGGCGTAAAGCATAAAGTCATCGTGGTTTCAAATTCTTCCAGTCCTGCCATCTGCCGGTCAAACCACGCCTGCGCCTGCGGACGAAAATAATCTGCCCAGCTTACCCCTGTTCGCAAATAACGAACGTTGAGCTTGCGCAGCCAGGCAACTCCTAATTCGAAACGTGGATCCTCGAAGTGGAACCATTGGCAGATTCCCATGCCCTCGGGAAAATGTTCCGCCGCCGGCTTGGGGGTGCCATCTTCGCGGATCAATCCCATGTAATAGTGCCGATAGTAGGCGCTTCCCTCAGCTTCTTTGTGGCGTGTGGTCGCGGCCCATGTGGCGGGCAGGTCAAAGAGGCTGTACCAATGGACCCGTTCCACAATGGGCAGCAATAGTTCAGCGGTCTTTTGCAGACCGAAGACCTGAACTTCTTCGGCGCCAAAAGACGATGCTCCTGCCTCGGAAACCCATACGGGAAGCCCGGTCACCGCGCGAATCTCCGCGATCTTCCTGGGCCACTCCTCTATTTTCCAATGGTTCCAATCCAGGGGGAATCCGTGCACCGCAACCACATCCACAGCATCCAACACGCCGTGGGAAGCCAGCAGTTGAATGAAATGCGGATCAATCGGTGAAATTCCGCCCAGCGCAATCGTCAATGCAGGATTGACCCTGCGGATCGCTTTGGCTGCCGCAATGGCCATGGCGGCAAACATCTTCCATTCAGGATCGATCTTGAAATCCCAATGCGAAAGATTATTCGGTTCGTTCCACAACATTACCGCTTCCACCATGCTGCACCTTGCATTTTTAGATTAGGAATTCTCTCTACAGTGTGCCCGCCAGCTCTGCATCCAGAATGTACTGGCCATTCCGCAGCACGTTCTTGGGTTGGCAAATCCAGATTTCTGTTTCCGGATGAGCGACGATCTCAAGTCCGGAGCTGCGCAACATTGCCTCTGCCGCAGAGCTGTTGGGTATCCACCAGTTGGTGGGGTCTTCGGCATAGCTGTTTTCAATGAAATATGCGCGCGGAAAATCCGGGTCGGAAAAAATGCTCTTTTCCCAGAAATTGTAGTTTTCCTCCCATGAGCGCGCTTCTTCCGAGCCCCGAATCATGGTCTGGAAAACCAGCGTTCTTTTTACCTTCTTGATAATCCTGTCGAGCGCGTAGAGGGGATAACGCAAGTGATAAAAAATTCCCATGAAGAGCACGTAATCAAACTGTCCTGGAATGGAATCGGCCTCATAGACCGAGAGCTTTTTGAATTCAATCTCAAGGCCGAGCACGTCAGCCGCAAATCTTGCCTGGTTCAAATAGCGGTCATCCACGTCCACGCCTACCACCCGTCCCGCACCGCGGCGCTTCATTTCCAGGGAGTAGAAGCCGGCGTTGCAGCCCAAATCCAGGACGGAAGCGCCATCCAGGTCCTCGGGAATGATCGACGACAGGTGCTTCCACTTGATGTTGGGGAAATCGCCCAGGAAGTGATGGGGAGCCGTCCACACTCCATCAAGGTTGATGTTGTGAAACCATTCTCCCAGTTCGCCAATTTTGCGCTCTATTTCTCTTTGCTCCAGAGTCTTGGAGAGAGAGTCCGTATTTTGATTTATCATCCCGGTAATGGACATCGCAACAGTTCTTTTATCCTTGTTGATCCTTGTTTCAACCTAAGATGCCACTCCACTCCGGGCATTGCTCGGGCATCTCCATAAATGCGAAGGGAGAATGACGACTGGCAGCGAGACGAAGGGACAGCGGTTCAAGCCCGCATCAGCTTCCACGCGCTCAAACGCGAACAGGGTTGCGCACATTCAGCAAACTCAACTGCCCAGGGTTCTAAACGACTGTGCGCCGGCCCGTGAGCAGGTTAATGACCGCAATCACCAGGGCGACGACCAGCAACAGATGAATCAAGCCGCCGGCAACGTGAAATCCCCAACCTAAGAGCCAGAGAATAAGAAGTATTACGAAAATAGTCCAAAGCATGCTTCACCTCGGCCATTCGACAAATGGCTATGCAAACTAAGAGGCTGGACGGGAATTCAGAGTTGTCTATTCAGTAAATGGAAATTGTGCCGGTTACGATGAACAGATAAACCTTAGGGCCGGGAAAGGAACTTTCAAGATACCGGGGCGCCTACATTCTCCTTCTTAGGTGCTCTTCGCAATTTTCCGCCATCAGGATCAAGCCTTGCCCGCAAGGCCAGGGCAAGCTGATAGATGTCTTGTACTTTGGCCTGGGCCGTTTTGGGAATGTCAGGAGTCTCAAGCGCGAGTTGCGAGGAAAGCAGGATACCGGTGACCGTATCTTTCACCTCGCCGCGCAGAATGCTTTCGGCCGCCTGCATGGCCTGGAATTGCTCTCTCTGGTGCCGATGTAAGGCCATGCGAACTTCGCGCGTAATGCGCTCCATGCCGCTGATGGCAAAATTGATGAATACGGGGATGGCGGTCTCCATGGAATCGAGGAACTCTTGTGCGCTGATAGGTTCGGCATCCAGCATGCCTTCATCCATGACCACAACCGTGATCCTTCCCTGGAACTGTTCTTTTTCCCCTTCCTTTGCCGGAGCCTGGCGCGTGCTCTTAATTACCTGCACCTGCTCGCCCGTCGCCTTCTGCAAGGCAGTGGCGCATTCCTCGCCGCGCTCACACGTTGTCACTAATAGAATCATGGCTTCCTCACATTCTGATCCCGAAATCTTCCAGGTGGTACTCCCTGATCTTGCGATAGAGGGTGGTCTTGCCCATTCCCAGCTTTTTTGCCGCTTCGAGCTTATCGCCTTTGAGCTGGCGCAACGCGTTGAGAATGGCCTCTCTCTCCAATTGCGCGATGGGGATGATTGTGGTCTGGCGCATATCTGCCGATGCCTGGTGCCGCATTGCATTCTGCAACGCCGTAGGCAGGTCAGCCGAGTGAATGAGCGGCCCTGAGCTCATGGTACCGGCCCGCTCCAGGCAGTTTTCAAGCTCGCGCACGTTGCCCGGCCAATCGTAGGCCAGCATAATTTTGAGCGCTTCGTCGCTGATGATGCGTTGCGCACCCGTAAGCCGCGACAATCGCTCCAGAAAATGTCCAACCAGCAGCGGGATATCCTGCTTGCGCTCGCGCAAAGGTGGAATGCGCAGAGAAAGCACATTCAGGCGAAAATACAAATCTTTGCGGAAGACTCCCTGCTCGACAGCGGTCTCCAGATTCCGGTTGGTGGCGGCCAGAATGCGGACATTAATAGGGACCGGACGCGTCGCGCCCACCGGCCGAATTTCTTTCTCCTGCAACGCCCGCAGCAACTTCACCTGCAGGTCTGTGCCTAATTCTCCAATTTCGTCGAGAAAAACCGTGCCACCATTAGCGAGGGAAAGTAACCCTTCCTTGGATCGCGTCGCACCGGTAAACGCTCCTTTGGTATATCCGAATAACTCGCTCTCGATCAAAGTTGGAACCAGCGATCCGCAATCCACGGGAATAAAAGGTTTGTCCTGGTTGGGGCCTGAGAAATGAATGGAACGCGCCACCATCTCCTTGCCCGTCCCGCTCTCGCCCTGAATCAGCACCGGATACGCGCTGCTCGCCGCCTTGCAGATAAAGCGGTAGAGCTTTTCCATCTCCGGCGCGCGGCCGATAATATTACCCAGCCCCTCTTTGGATTTGATCTTCTGGCGCAACAAGCGGTTTTCACTCGCCAGTTTCACGTGCCCCGCCACTCGTTCGAGCAACAGCTTCAACTCATCCAGATCAAAGGGCTTGGTCACATAGTCGTAGGCCCCATACTTCATGGCCTGCACCGCCGACTCCACGGTCGCATTGCTGGTGATGACAATCACCTCCGCCTGCGGCCGGCGCCGCTTGACCTCGCGCAATAACTCAAAACCGCTGCTGCCAGGAACCTTGAGATCAAGCATGACCACATCGATTCCGTGGGTTTCCAGTAACTTGTACGCAGCTTCTGCGTTCTCTGAGACGAAAGTCTGATACCCAAGCGAGACGGCGGCTTCCCGGCATCCTTCCCGAACTGCGCGCTCGTCGTCGAGAATCAACAGACTTAACAGCTCAATTGGGGGATGCTCGATACTTGAGGAAATCAGTGTATTTGCGGCCATTGTTGGTTTCCTAGTGCACGTCAAGTTCCCTTTTACAGGAAATGAGATTAACTCTTTTGTTTGTAATAACTTACAATATGCTTTCGACTAAAGTTACTACTCCCTATATCTCAGTTTATATTCCCAAAAGGGGAAAGTTCGCTACTTATACAACGGATTTTGGTGCAATATACCATTTATTTTCAATATTTTGTTCGAATGTTCTCATTCTGAAACCTCGTCTCATTTCGGGAATAAACTATCCATTATCCCTGTGGATAACGCGAGACAACACTAACCTGCTTATTTTCTTTAATTTGCAGAGATTTTATTAACCGTGGGTCACCAAAGGCTGGGTCAAACGAAAGGTCAGGTGGCGCTCCACCCCAATGGCTACGTCTTTTTTCCCGGTGGCCAAGGTGGCGGTAGCGCCACCAATCAATGTCCAATTGCGCTTCCTAGGGGGATCACCTTGCACAAAAAAACTGGAGGTAGCCAGAAGCATCTGCTGTTCCTTCAGGTTGAGGGAGACCAGGGTGATCCGCAGGTATCCTGGCTTATGCAGCCTGCCAGAACGGCGCACCGCCACAACCCGGCCGGTCACATCGGTTCCATTGGGAGCTATGACCTCTCCATTGATTACGAGCGGCTCCTGCAAAACTGCTTCAAAGTGTTCTCCGGCTGAAGCCGTCGCGCTTGAAAGCGAACTTTGCATGCGAACCTCCAGCTCCGTGCCGGCTGGTACCGTTACTTCAGGAGTGGGAGTTGGGATTGGAGTAGCATGAGCGAGGTCGCTGCTTGCATCACCGTGATGAAATGGAAGCTGGGGCTCTTCCTCGCTTGGAGCCGCTGCCTCGGCGGAGCTAACCTGGCGCGAGCGGCCAAGATTTAGAGATAGTAAAACCACGGCCAGCAAAGCGGCAAGAATCGGCACGAACTGGAATTTCAACTTCATCAGAAAGCAATTTTCAGAGCCTGGCAAGCTAGGGTTGTAATTGAAATTGCATTTGGAGGGCCATGATAAGCTGTTATTTATCAATTGTTTACAAGAAGAACACTAGCCCTTAAGATGTAATTTTTGCCGAAACTGAGGAAAGATTCTGTGGGCCGCAAACGACGTGTACTGCTCTCAATTGTTCTGGCTCTGGCGTCATTTCTCGTTCTAGTTGTCAAAAAGATTTTTGATTATTCCGCTTCTCCAGGCAAAGACAGCAAAGACAAAGACAGCGACTTTGTTTTTCCGCACGCTTCCGGCCCGGAGAAGCCGACGACCGTGCGGGCAGAGCCGAGGTTGCCACTGATCACTTTTGAGCAGCGTGGCGGATTCTCTAACGATGCCAGTCACCTGAATAAGACCCCAGTCTACGGCATTGTGAAAGTTACGAATGAAGATGACATCCGCAATGCCTTGCAGTTTGCCCGCGAAAACAAGCTCAACGTCATCTGCGCCGGAGAACAGCACAGCATGGGTGGCCAGACGCTGCCCCAGGGTGGCATTGTGCTTGACCTGAAAGACTTCAACCGCATCCAGCTCAACAAAGAGCACAAGACAGTCAACCTCCAGAGCGGCGTGCGCTGGTGGCAGCTTCAACAGCTTCTCGACCGGGAGGGTTTGTCGGTAAAGGCGATGCAGTCCATCAATATCTTTAGCGTGGGCGGTGCTCTGAGCGTCAACGCGCACGGCATAGATCCGATGCCCGGCCCGGTGGCTCCCACGGTTCGTTCCATGCGCATCATGCTCAGCAACGGTGAAGTTCTGCGGGCGAGTCCTGCTGAGAATGCAGATCTGTTCCACCATGTTCTGGGTGGCTATGGACTGTTCGGGGTAATCCTCGATGTGGACCTCGATATCGTAGAGAACGAGATGTATGCCCGCAAAACGCTCTACATGGACTACAAACACTTCCCCAGCTACTACAAGACGAATATCGAAAATAACAGCGAAATCGGTCTGATTTACGGGCGCTTGTCCGTGGCTCCGCAGTCATATTTGCGCGAGACCGCTGTTCACGAATACATAAAAACTCAATTCAATGGTCCGCTTCCACCATTAACTGCCGCCACACATGATGCACTTGCCCGATTCGTCATTAATTTTTCGAAAACTGGCAGTTTGGGGAGGTGGTTACGCTGGACCCTCGAGAAGTATGTTGAACCCCATCTTCATCAATGCATAACGCGCAACCAGGCAATGAGCCAAAAGGGAGAATGCCTGGTAACCAGGAATGGAGAAATGTATGACAATATGGCATACCTCAAGAACCGGTTGCCTGATACTGATCTGCTTCAGGAATACTTCGTTCCCTACGATCGAATGCCTGAGTTCGTGGACGGCTTGCGCGATGTGGTGCAGAGAAATCACGCCAACCTGCTCAATGTGACGATTCGTACGGTGCACAAAGACACGGTCACCGCGCTCCCCTATGCCAAGCAGGACATGTTGGGCCTTGTGCTCTACTTCAACGTGAAATTCAATGACAAAGACAACGAGGCGATCCGGAAAACCACGTCAGATCTTATCGATGTAGCTCAAAGTGTTGGCGGTACATACTACCTGCCCTACCAGTTGTTCTATTCGCGAGAGCAGCTACAAGAGTCCTATCCTGAAATCAATGACTTTTTCGCAGCTAAGAAAAGATATGACTCAATCGGTCTTTTCACGAATAAGTTTTATGAAAAATATGGGATGTAAACAGATTTTTCGCCACGGCGATATGAAACCTGGCATCATTCACGTGTGCCCCCAAAGGGATGTATTGTCAGGGCACGGATTTATCCAAGGTTAGAGCCTGATGCAAACATTTACTGACATTTCGGCTTATAGTGCCCGGGTGGGTGCACCAACTCTCGAATTGCTCTAATTTCTTATATCCGCCAGCAGCTTCTCTATTTCCTGCTTGCCATCAGCCGTAACCGGCAACAGCGGCAGCCGGGGAGGCCCGCCGTAATATCCATTCAGATCGAGTCCGTACTTGATGCCGGGAATACCGAATTGACCCACGATCCTTTGCGAGGCGGCGGCAATGCGTTGCTGCTTCTCTTCCGCCAGCTTGGGATCGCGGTCCTTCCATGCCGTATAAACTTCAAAGCACGCCGTGGGAGCAATGCAGGCGAAAGCAATCAGCGCGCCGACGGCGCCTTTCTCGAAAGCATGCAGCGCATGATGCGCCGAGCCGCACAGTACCTGGAAGCCCGCGTTTTTGGTTCGGGTCTTAAGCTTTGGCTTGGCCGCAACCGCAGTAGCCGTGCTGCCCGCCAACGATTCAACCGGCACAACATTTTCAGCTTTTTCTGGATTGCCCTGCGCCAGCATGCGGGCCGTGACCGCCGTAAAAACTTCAGTTACCGGAACTTCGTATTGCACATGCCGCGTGCTCTCGACCAGGCGCTCGATTTTTTCCAGACTGCCGCCCGATTCCTTGATGCCAATGATCCGGGGATGCTCGGCCAGCTCGGCGACAATCTCTACCGGCATATCGTAGCCGGTAAACACCGGGACGTTGTAGATCACGACGGGCAACGGCGAGCGATCGGCAACAAAGCGATAGAAAGCCAGAATATTTTCCGGCTTCATCTGCGGTTTGTAGTAGTGCGGCGCGCGCAACAGGGCCGCGTCATAACCGAGCGATGCGGCATACTCGGTCAGCTCAAGAGTTGCGATGGCAGATTCCGCGCTCGTGCCCGCCAGAAGCACGATGTGATTGGCAGCGGTATTGCGCGCCTCGCGCAATACTTCGCGCCGCTCCTGGTCGGAGAGCATGACCGCCTCGCCGGTCGAACCCAGCACGGCGATCCCCGAGATCGGCGTACGCGAGTAACGGTCTACGTTGTGCTCAATTTTGCGGAAATAGATTTCCCCATCCGGATAAAACGGCGTGGTAATCGCGGCCAAGATTCCATTCAGCAGCACAGTGATGAATCCCCAGTTGCCAGTTTACTTTAATTTACGATCTGCGAATTACGATTTGGGAAGTTTTCATTTGAACCGAAAATCGTAATTCTTAAATCGAAAATTATTAGACCCAGATTTGTCCCAACGCACGGGCAAAATTTCCGCCGAGAATCTTTTCGATATCGGCATCGGAGTATTTGCGCCGGATCAGCCCTTCGGTCAGATCAAACATGCGTTTAGGGTGGTCGAGGCCGTCAATTTCTCCGCGAAAAGTCTTGTCGCTCTTGAAGCCGGTCAGCATCTTGCGCTTGAGCGCAGGCGGCAGCTTGTCATAGCCATCGAGATCAATATCGCTGCCTACGCCGACATGCTCCACCCCGACCAGCCTGGTTGCATGATCGAAGTGGTCAAGAACGTTTTCGATCGTGACCGGCTCTTTAGCGCGCACAAACTGGCGCACGCCGGTGATGCCAATCACGCCGCCGGTCGCCGCCATCTTTTTGATGGCATCATCGGTCTTGTTCCGCGGATGCGGATTCAGCGCGCGGCAGTTGGCATGAGTGAACAATACGGGGTGCGTGGAAAGCTTGCAGGTGTCTGCCGTCGTGCGCGGTCCGCAGTGCGAGAGATCAATGGCCATGCCTGCGCTGTTCATGCCGGCGACCACATCAATGCCAAAAGGCGTGAGTCCCGTATCGACATCCACGTATCCGCTGCCGATCGCGTTGCGCATGTTATAGGTGAGCTGCGAAACGCGCTGCCCCAGAGCGTAGAACTCGCGGATGTCTTCAGTTTTGCGGAAGTGGTCGGCGCCCTGGAAGCCTAGGATGATGCCGATCTTGTTCTCCCGTTTCAGGCGGATAAAATCATCTACCCGGGCCACCCGCAGGAAGTCATGGTTGAAATGTCCGATGAAGCCACCCCACGCCGTCAGTATTTTTTTGGCATCTTCATAAGGATTGATTCGTCCGGTACCCCAACCGATATGAAATACGTTGATGGAAGATTCCTTATAGCGTGCGAGATCGGCCGGCGTGAACGTTTCCGGATGCGACCACCACGTGACGGTGGGCTTGTTGGCATCAGGAATCACGTCGGGAAACGCGCCCAACTTGAACTGGCTGAGCATGTCAATGACTAAGGAACGGTGGACCAGGTCAATGCAGCGGGCGGAATAAGTTTCAGTGGTATCAGCAAAAAGCTGGAACCGGCCAAGATTAATACAAGGCGCAGCGGCTACTCCTGTTCCAATGGCCGCAGCGGCCTTGAGCAAATCTCGCCGGTTCATCCCCTGATCTTCCTCGAAATACGACTATCGCGCAGTCGCCGTCCGTTCCGCCTGAAGGTGTTGCAGCGCGCGCACGCTGATCTGCCCTTGCTGCAGCGCGGCGATTCCATCGGCGGCGGCCAATGCGGCGGCCAAGGTGGTGATGGTTGGAATCCTCTGCGTCACCGCTGCCCGCCGGATTGCCTTCTCATCGAACCATGGGTCCGGGCCGTAGGGAGTATTAATGACAAGCTGAATACGGTCGCCTTTGATGAGGTCCACTACATTCGGCCTTCCCTCCTGAACTTTGTAGACGCGGTCCACAATGAGGCCAGATTTTTCCAGGACATCGGCCGTGCCATGGGTTGCCACCAGCTTGAATCCCAACTCGAAAAAGCGTCTGGCGACATCGGCGACATGCGGCTTGTCACGCTCGCTGACGCTCACGAATACCGTTCCGTTTCGTGGCAGGGTCTGGCCGGCCGAAAGTTGGGCCTTGGCGAAGGCTTCGCCGAAGTTGTCGGCCACGCCCATGACTTCGCCCGTCGATTTCATCTCCGGACCTAAAACCGTATCCACACCGGGAAATTTGTTCCAGGGAAAAACCGGCGACTTCACGTAGTAGCAGCTTCCTGTTCCCAAATCGGACTTGTGCTCGATGTTTTCAGGAAGAAACTCGCGCAGCTTGCGCCCGGTCATCATGCGCGCGGCGATCTTGGCGAGAGGCACGCCCGTGGCCTTGGAGACGTAAGGCACCGTACGCGAGGCGCGAGGGTTTACCTCGATCACATACACAGTATCGCGTTGAATGGCGAACTGAATATTCATGAGCCCAATCACCTTCAGGGCACGCGCCAGTTTGAAAGCATAGTCGCGCATCGTATCCAGCAGGTGAGGAGCGATGCTCACCGCGGGCAGCACGCAGGAAGAATCTCCCGAGTGGATGCCGGCCTCTTCGATATGCTGCATGATGCCGGCAATCACCACGTCTTCGCCATCGGAAAGCGCGTCCACATCGACTTCGATGGCGTCTTGCAGGAAGTGATCGACCAGAACGGGCCGCTCCTGCGAATACTCCACCGCCTCTTTCATGTAGCGGACGACAGTATCTTCGTCGTAGGCAATCACCATGGCCCTGCCGCCCAGCACGTAGGAAGGCCTCACCAGCACCGGAAATGTAACCTTGCGGGCCCCGGCAACGGCTTCTTCCACGCTGGTGGCGATGGCCCCCGGCGGCTGGGGTATATTCAGGTCTTCCAGCAGTTTGCCAAAGCGCTTGCGGTCTTCCGCCAGGTCAATGGATTCTGGTGACGTTCCTATAATGGGAACACCCGCCGCTTTGAGGGGAAGGGCCAGGTTGAGGGGCGTCTGCCCGCCAAACTGCACGTTGACGCCGATTTGCGCGCCGCTTGAAGCTTCGTGCTCATAAACAGCCAGCACATCTTCCAGCGTCAGCGGCTCGAAGTAGAGGCGGTCGCTGGTATCGTAATCGGTGGAGACCGTCTCCGGATTGCAATTCACCATGATGGTCTCGTAACCGTCTTCGCGCAGGGCAAAGGCCGCATGGCAGCAGCAGTAATCGAACTCGATTCCCTGCCCGATACGGTTGGGCCCGCTTCCCAAAATGATAACTTTCCTTTTAGCGGTAGGCTTGGCCTCGTCTTCGGTTTCGTAGGTCGAATATAAATAAGGCGTGAAGCTCTCGAACTCTGCGGCGCAGGTATCCACGTGCTTGTACACCGGCGTGATGCCGTGCTTCTTGCGCAGGCGCCGGATCTTTTCCCCCGAACCCTTCTCGCCGGCAATACGCCAGGTATCCGCCAGCCTTAGATCAGAGACGCCCATGCGCTTGGCCTGGCGCACGACCGCTTCCGGCACAGACTCGATAGGATGCTTTTCCAGCTCAAGCTGCATATCGGTGATTTCTTTCAGTTGATAGAGAAACCACGGATCGATTCCGGTCATCTTGGCCAGCTCTTTTACCGTGAAACCCTGGCGCAAAGCATAGCGAAGATAGTCGACGCGCTCCGGATGCGGGGTGACCAGCCGCTGCGTCAGAATTCGCGGCTCAATCTTCTGAGCGACAGAGCGCTTGCCTGTTTCAAGCGACCGCAGACCTTTCATCAGCGCTTCTTTGAAAGTGCGCCCGATGGCCATCACCTCGCCTACGGACTTCATCTGCGGCCCCAGGCTCTCGTCGGCCCCCGGGAACTTCTCGAACTGCCACTTGGGAATTTTAACTACCACGTAATCGAGCGTCGGCTCGAAGCAGGCGGGGGTCTTGCGCGTAATGTCGTTGCTGATCTCATCCAGCGTATAACCCACGGCCAGCTTGGCCGCGATCTTGGCGATGGGAAAGCCTGTAGCTTTTGAGGCCAACGCCGAAGAGCGCGAGACGCGCGGGTTCATCTCGATCACAGTCATACGCCCGTTGCCGGGATGCACGGCAAATTGAATATTCGAGCCGCCGGTTTCCACCCCGATTTCGCGGATCACTTTAATAGCGGCATCGCGCATCGCCTGGTACTCACGGTCGGTAAGCGTCTGCGCCGGGGCGACGGTGATCGAATCGCCGGTGTGCACGCCCATGGGATCGAAGTTCTCGATGGAGCAGATAATGATCACGTTATCTGCAAGATCGCGCATCACCTCGAGTTCGTATTCTTTCCATCCCAGGACTGATTCTTCGATCAGCACTTCGTGCACCGGAGAAAGATCAAGGCCGCGCGTGACAATTTCCAGCAGCTCTTCGCGGTTGTAGGCGATGCCGCCGCCGGAGCCTCCCAAAGTAAACGACGGCCGAATAATGACCGGGAAACCAATCTTGCCCGAGAAATCCAGCCCGTCTTTCACGTTTTTTACCAGTGCCGATTTGGGAACATCAAGACCGATCCTCTGCATGGCGTCTTTGAATACGAGGCGGTCTTCGGCTTTGTTGATCGCCCCAATCTTGGCTCCGATGAGCTCGATATTGTACTTTTCCAGCACGCCGGCATCGTTAAGTTCCACAGCGAGATTCAAAGCGGTCTGGCCGCCAACGGTAGGAAGCAAGGCAAAGCCGCGCCTGCCGCACATTTCCGATTCAACGCGAATAATCTCTTCCACATAAGCGCGGGTCAGCGGCTCGATATACGTGCGGTCGGCCATTTCCGGGTCGGTCATGATGGTGGCCGGGTTCGAGTTCACCAGCACAACCTCATATCCCTCGGATTTAAGCGCCTTGCATGCCTGGGCGCCCGAGTAGTCGAACTCGGCAGATTGGCCAATGATGATCGGCCCCGAGCCGATAATTAGAACCTTCGATATGTCAGTACGCCGTGGCATAGTAGTTTGTTTTAGCCTTGTATTGAATCGTATTTGTTCCGCAACCCTCCGCGTCTCAGCGCCGGAGCTTTGCCGAATGAGCAGTAATGCATCAATCAGCGTTTATCCGCGGCAAAAATTTCTCTTCAATTCCTTGTTACCTCAAATGCATTACATTCCACTCCCAGCAAACGAACTTTGATCTCATGATTTACATTCTGTGAACGCGGGGTAATGCTTGCCAGTAACGTCCTTTCGAATCTCGCGGCCTTGATCTCCAGAAAATACGTTCCGGGTGTAATGGTGGAAAGATCAAAGGCGCCCTGGGAATCCGTCGAGACCGAGATCAGTGATTTCGCTGTCTTGCGCCAACCCCGGCTATCGGGACGCTGCATAGCGGCGAAAAATCTCACCTGGGCGCTGGCCACCGGCTGGTTCGAAAAATTGACCAGCACTCCGCGAGCGGCCTCAATCTCTCCCGGTGGAGCCGGTACGCAACTGGCAAAAATCATGGCGGAAAGTGGAATCACGAACACAATAGCTAAGATTCCCCGCCTCATTTACCGTGAAACTCCTCCATCATTTTTATGAAATCTTTGAACAGGTAATAAGAATCGTGCGGCCCAGGTGAAGCCTCGGGATGATATTGCACGCTGAACAAAGGCAGATTCCGGTGACGCAGGCCCTCGAGCGTGCCATCGTTCAAGTCGATATGGGTCTTCTCAACTTCGCTTTCGGGCAGCGAATCGGGATCAACGGCAAAGTTGTGGTTGTGGGCGGTGATCTCAACTTTGCCGGTGAGCAGTTGTTTCACCGGATGGTTACCGCCATGATGTCCGAACTTGAGTTTGTAAGTCTTGCCGCCGAGTGCCAGCCCGGTGAGCTGATGTCCGAGGCAGATGCCGAAGATAGGAGTGCGTCCCATCAAGCGGCGGATATTATCGGCCGCGTACGTGCAAGGCTCAGGATCGCCCGGGCCATTGGAGAGAAAAACCCCATCGGGCTTCAGGGCGAGCACGTCTTCTGACTTGGTTTCAGCCGGGACCACAGTAATGCGGCAGCCCTCAGAGGCCAGCTTGCGCAGAATGTTGTGCTTGATGCCAAAGTCATACGCTACAACATGGAAGCGCGCGGGCTCGTCTTTGACGCCGACCACCTCCGTGGGCTCATGCGAGCGCTCACCGGTCTCCCAGACATAGCGATGCTTGGTGGTGACGACCTTGGCGAGGTCAGTGCCATCCATCTTGGGAATGGCCCGCGCCTTGGCGACTAACTTATCCACATCGCTTTCGAGCGACGAGATAACGCCGCGCATGACGCCACGGTCACGCAGATGGCGGACAAGCGCGCGGGTATCAATATCGGCGATGACGGGAATCTTGAAGCGCTCCAGGTATTCGTCCGCCACCTGCTGCGAACGCCAGTTGGAACTCACCGGCGAAAACTCGCGCACAATCAGTCCCTCGATATACGGACGGGTGGCTTCGTTGTCTTCCGGATTGGTTCCGTAATTGCCAATCTGTGGATTGGTAAGAACTACGATTTGACCGGCATAGGAAGGATCGGTGAAGATTTCCTGATAGCCGGTGATGGAAGTATTAAAAACAACTTCGCCGTAGCATTCTGCTTTGGCGCCGTAACCTTTGCCGTGGAAGACCCTACCATCTTCCAGCGCAAGGAGGGTTTGCATTCGCTCTCCAGAACGTGGATTTTATCGATTTTAGCAGAACGAGGGAGGGTACGAAAGTACTTACTGAATTTCCGCCCCACAACAGACGTGAATAACCAGGAATTCAACAATACGCTACCGTTTTCCAGCTATCGCCTGGCGCAAAATCGGCTGAAAGCTTTGAGTAGTGATACGGAAAGAAAGGTCTCTAAGAATCAGTAACTCGGGTACTCAGTTTTCCGGCAAAACTGCGAGCTATCAACTTCTGCCTGTGCGAGATAGCTCTTAGCCTTAGCTCTTGGCTCTTAAGCTGATCTATTCTATTAGTCTATGACTCCGACACAGACAAAGAGTGAAATTCAAACGAAAGAAGACCAATGGGCCGCCGTTGACCACTACATCACCGACCTGCTGGTACCGCGCGATCCAGCGCTGGATGCCGCGCTGGAGGCGAGCACGGCGGCAGGGCTGCCGACGATCCAGGTTTCACCCACTCAGGGCAAGCTGCTGCATCTTTTAGCGCTGAGTCATGGGGCGCGCAACATTCTCGAGCTGGGCACCCTCGGCGGTTACAGCACTATCTGGCTGGCGCGGGCGCTGCCCGCCGATGGACGGCTGATCACCCTTGAAGCCGACCCCAGGCACGCCGAAGTCGCCCGCGCAAATATCGCGCGCGCCGGGCTGGCCAACATGGTTGAGCTGCGCCTGGGCCGCGCGCAGGAGACATTGCCGAAGCTTGCTTCCGAGAAGCGCGAACCATTTGATTTTATATTTATTGATGCCGACAAGACGGGATATCCCGAGTACTTCGCCTGGGCGCTCAAGCTCTCGCGGCCCGGCACTGTGATCATCGCAGACAACGTGGTACGCAAAGGTGCGGTGATTGACAGCGGCAGCAGTGATACCGACGTCCAGGGAGTGCGGCGCTTCTACGAATTGATGGCCCGTGAGCCGCGCGTGAGTGCAACCGCGATCCAGACCGTGGGCAGCAAAGGATACGACGGATTTGCCCTGGCAGTGGTGAAGTAGCTGTCGGTCCTCAGTTCTCAGAATCCAAATACAAAATAATCCAAGTCCAGCAAGGGACGAGGATTTGATCTCAGGTTCACCCGGATTTTTAACTCCTGCAAACCTTCTTCAAATCGTCTTCATGGAATGCCTTACCGTATTGAGTTCTTCGCTCTTTTTCGTTTGCGATGGCTGGGCGCCTTGCGCGCAGAACAACTCAGCAATCTGCACGGCATTGAGGGCGGCGCCCTTCAGAAGCTGGTCTCCGGCGACAAACATGGAGATCGAACGACCGCTGGGGTCGCTGGTGTCCTGGCGGATGCGGCCAACCAGGATCTTATCCTGGTTGCTGGCATCAATCGGCATGGGGAAGTAATTCTTCTGGCGGTCATCCACCACCTTCACTCCGGGAGCGTCTTCCAGCAAGGCGCGAACATCGGCCGGCGAGATGGGATTCGCGCATTCGAAGGTGAGCGATTCGGCGTGCGCCCGCAGTACCGGCACGCGCACACATGTGGCCGAGATGGCAATATGCGGATCGGAAAAAATCTTCCTGGTTTCGGCAACGATCTTTAACTCTTCGCCGTTGTAGCCGCTATCCAGATCAACCGCAGAATCATGGTTGAAGACGTTGAAGGCATAAGGATGAGGCAGGACTTTGGGCGTATAGGTCTGGCCATCCAAAAACGCTTTGGTGGATTCGCGCAGCTCGTTCATCGCGGGCGCGCCCGCGCCGGAGGCAGCCTGGTAAGTGCTGATAATGAGGCGGCGGATTTTGTACTTTTTGTGGATCGGCCACAGCGGTGTAATGGCAATGATGGCGCAACAGTTAGGATTGGCGATCAGCCCTTTGTGGCGGCGCACGGCCTCAGGATTAATCTCAGGAATAATGAGCGGAATATCAGGCGAGAGCCGGTAAGCAGAAGAATTATCAATCACCACCGCACCGTGCCTGACCGCGATGGGCACATAGGTGCGCGCGGTTTCGTTGTCCACCGCGAAGAAGGCGATATCCACACCCTTGAGCGATGGCTCGGCCAGCTCTTCCACCAGACGCTCGGCATTGCGGAAGCGCACCGTGCTTCCAACCGAACGCTTGGAGGCCAGAAGACGGATCTCGGAAATTGGAAAGCTGCGGCGCTCAAGGCACTGCAACAGCTCCGTACCCACGGCGCCAGTTACACCGACGATTGCGACTGAATAGCCTGACATGTGAAATCTCCCCTAATACAGTTTCCAGCTACTAGATCAGCTTCGAGCTGTATCAAATCGCTTTTAGCTCTTAGCCTTTAGCTGGGATCACCCTTTACTTCTTACTTCTTACTTCTTACTTCCCCCGTCCGCTTCCCTAGTCGCTGGCGATGCGCAGCAGCAGCACGGGCTGGAGCAAACAATCCAGCTTGTTGATTTCTTTCACGACTTTGCGTATTTCCGGCTCCGGCGTCGGTTCCACGGTAATCACAAAAGAAAGCTCTTCTTTCGCCATGTTGGGCTGCTGCAACACAGCGTCAATATTCATGCCTGCCTTGGATATGATTTGCGCCACATGCGCCAGAATTCCAGGACGATCGCTAACCGTCAGACGCAAATACCAGCTTGCCGGGCTGAAGGTTTTCGCCAGAGGAAGCGGCTTCATCTCCTGGAAGCCGTGCAGTTCCCTGCCGCGCAGCGCGCCGTTGGCCATGCTGCGGCCAATTTCCACCAGGTCTGAAATTACGGCTGTGCTGGTAGCGCGCGGGCCGGCGCCTGGGCCATAGAACATCTGGCGTCCAATGCGCTCTCCGACGAGAAAAACGGCATTGTTCACGCCTTCTGCTTTGGCCATCATGCTACGGCGATGCACAAGCCATGGACGCACCGAGATTTCCAGACCATGCTTGCTGAGTTCCGCGTAGGCAATGAGGCGGATGGTACTCTTCAACATGCGGGCGTAGCAGAAATCAATGGCGGCAATGCTGCGAATTCCGTCGGTGGGAATCTTGTCTTCACGGAGCCAGCCATGAAAGGCGAGGCGCGCGAGGATGCAGAGCTTATCGCGCGTATCGATGCCATCCACGTCGGAAGAAGGATCGGGCTCGGCGTATCCCGCCTCTTGCGCCTGGCTTAACGCCTTCTCGAAGCTCAAGCCGTTGCGCTCCATCTGCGTAAGTATGTAATTCGTGGTGCCGTTGAGGATGCCATACACCGCTTGCAGGCGATCTCCAGTCATGCCGTCGGTAATCGCGCGGACCACCGGAACGCCTCCGGCAACAGCAGCTTCAATGCCCACGGGAATATTTTTTTTCGCGGCCAGGGCCTGGATCTCGTGTCCATATTTCGCAAGCAGGTTTTTGTTGGCAGTGACCACCGGCTTGCCGTTTTCAAGCGCTCCCAGAACGACCTCGCGGGCGGCTTCGGTGCCTCCCATGGTTTCGACAACCAGGTCAACGTTCGCATCGCCGACAACCTGCTTCCAGTCTTTGACCAGCCGCACGCCCGCCGGCAGTTGCCTGGCAGGAACCGGAGTGCGGCGGCAGACGACCACAACCTGCAGTCCCACCCCGGCGCGCTGCTTGATCTGCTCCGCGTTGGCCACAAGGCTATCGGCAGTGGCCTGGCCCACGTTGCCAAAACCGACGATGCCGATTTTTATATTTTTTGGGGTCATGCTTTCTTGCTCTTAGCTCTTGCTTTGGAACTGGACGCCTTCATGGTTTCAGCGGCCCCGTGTTTTTCGATCTCAGTGGAAATCAGCTCGGCCTGGTGGCCACGGTCTTTGAGATGAGCGCCGACAAGCCGCATAATCTGCCGCATCGAGACCGCAGGACTCAACAACAACAACACCGATGGGCCCGCGCCACTCAGCACGACGCCGAGAATTCCCTTCGCGCCCGAGAGCTCGCGCAACTCAGGCAGCAGCGGACACAACGAAGCGCGATAGGGCTGGTGGAGCTCATCTTGCACCGCGTATGCCAGCAATTCGTCGCGGCCTTGCGCAAAAGCGGCCGCCAGCAGCATTGCAGACTGAATATTCGCCACCGCCTGGAAGCGAGAGAGAGCGGCGGGCAGCACGCGGCGAGATTCTTCCGTGGGCAAAGCTTGCTGCGGCACTACCAGCAGCAGCGGCCACGATTTTTTGATAACGACTTTATAGGCATACAGGCTCTGGTCTCGGGCGGCGCTCTGTGGCCCTCCGTTCCGATTGTGGCTTTGCGATTTCTGCCATTGCGAAACGGCGAAACCGCCCAGCCAGCAGGCGGCAACGTTATCGGCATGTCCTTCACGCTTGGCCGCCTCCTCCATGATGCGCTCAGCGGACCAGGACAGTTCGCCGAAGTGCACGGCAAGCGCGATGCCTGCCAGGCGGGCAGCGGCCGATGATCCCGTTCCTTTACCGATGGGCATCTGGTTATTCACTTTAAGCGCGAGCGCCAGTGGCGTCTTGCCCTCGGTCTGCATGACGTCCTTATAGGTTTCAAGAATCAGGTTACGCTCCAGCTTGCTGCAAATCTCCCGGTCGCGGCCGGTCGCAGCGATGGAAAATTCCGGCGCGACGGCGGCGTGAACATTCAGATGAAGCTTCAAGGCCAAAGCAGCGGAATCAAACGCCGGGCCAAGGTTGGCCGATGTAGCGGGAAGAACAAGCTTGAGCGGCGCGGGATGCTTTTTCATGCCCCTCTTCTTGTCCGTTTTCATATCAGCGCTCTTCATGCCAGGGCCCTCGCCGGTTCATTGGTAAAGCGCTCCAGAACTTCGATTACCGATTTGGGATTCGCGTCTGCCTGAATCGGAGGATTGCAGAACGACTTCATGGCTTCCGAGTACCCAGGCAAAAGCTGGCCGCTATGGAAGCGGATCACATAGTCCGCGTCTTTGAGTACATGCCCGGTAAGCATCATGACCACGGTCTCACTGGGGTTGACGAAGCCCTGCCTGCACAGGTTATACAAACCCGCCAGGGTCACCGCCGATGCCGGCTCGCATCCAATGCCCTCGGCGCCAAGCTGCGCCTTGGCGGCGGCGATCTCCTGCTCGCTGACATATTCGCAGGCGCCGCCGGTCGAGCGCAGCACGTTCACCGCTTTTCTCCACGAAACCGGACTGCCAATGCGAATCGCAGTTGCCAGGGTCTCGGCTTTGACCGAAACAAGCGACTCGCCCTTAGTCTCCTGCATGGTGCGTACCAGTGCCCGCGAGCCTTCCGCCTGGATGATCGAAACTTTAGGCAGAGTAGAGATAAAACCAAGCTCGTGCAGCTCCAGAAGGGCCTTCCCAATTGCGGAAGAGTTGCCAAGGTTGCCCCCGGGGACGATCACGTGATCAGGCACCTTCCAGCCCAACTGCTCAAGCATTTCGACGGCGGCCGTCTTTTGTCCTTCGAGGCGGTAGGGATTGGCGGAGTTGACCAGGTAAACCGGGGCCTGCTGCACCACTTCGCTCAAAATCTTCAGGCATTCGTCGAAATCGGTGGGCAACTGGCACACGACGGCGCCGTATTCAAGAGTCTGCGAGAGCTTGCCGACCGAGATTTTGTCTTGCGGCACAAGCACCAGGCATCGCAATCCGGCGCGGGCGGCATAGGCCGCCATAGAAGAAGATGTATTCCCCGTAGAAGCGCAGGCGACCCACTTGACGCCCAGTTCCCGCGCTTTAGAGATGACGGTGGTCATGCCCGTGTCTTTAAACGAGCCTGTGGGGTTCATGCCAAGATGTTTTACGTAGAGCTGCTCGACTCCGCTCTGGCGCGCGCTCTGCTGAAGCTTATAGAGTGGCGTATTCCCTTCCGCCAAAGTCACGGCATGTTTAATGTCACTCAAAATGGGCAGCAACTCGCGAAAACGCCATACTCCGCTTTGATCCAATGCATCGAGCGACATGCGGCGTTGATGCCAAAGGTTTTTGAGCGCGACCGGATTGGGCTGCTGGCTGCCTCGCTTCTGCCACGTAGGATAGACCGCCTCCAGCAATTCGCGGCATTTGGTGCAGCGAAGGTCTGCCGTGGGCGTAGGTTCAATGGATCCGCATCCCATACAGCGCAGTTGCGCGATATTTTGCTTTCTAGCCATAGAGCAGTTCTCGGTTCTCAGTTCCCAGTGCTCCATCAATGAAAAAATTCTTTGTGGATCGCCTGAATCACGTCAGGCGCATTGGCTGCGGGTACGGCGAAGCAGATGCTCAATTCGCTCGCCCCCTGCGCCACTGCCGTTACGCTCACCCGGCGCGCGCCCACAGCGCTGAAGATCCTGCCAATGACGCCATAGCTTCCCTTCATGGCCTCGCCAAGCACGGTGATCACGGCCAAGTCGCGCTCGACCTCCACTGACTTAAGTACACCGTGGCGCAGCTCGGTACGAAACATCCGTTCAATCGAAGCGGTGACCCGGTCGGTATCTTCCCCGCGCACCACCAGCCCCAGCGAGTTTTCAGCCGAAGACTGGGTGGAGAACAGGATATCAACATGGTCATGCCCGAGGCGAAGAAACATCCTGCCCAGAATATCGGACGCTACATAAAGGTCGTTTTGCGCCACCAGGGTAACCAGGCTGGCCTTGGTGACCGCGGTCACCGCCTTGACCGGAGTGCCATTCAGGTAAGGTGCGCCGGTGACCTTGGTCCCGGCAATCTCAGGCCGGAAAGAATTCTTGATCCACACCGGAATTTTCTTTTCCATCGTAGGACGAATAGCTTTGTGATGGATGACCTTGGCGCCGTAATAAGAAAGTTCGATGGCCTCGGTGAAGCTGATCTCGGGAAGGACGCGGGCATCGGGACAAATACGCGGGTCAGCGCTGAGAACTCCGTCAACATCAGTCCAAATCCAGACCTCATCGCACTCCAGTACCGCCCCGAGGATGGTAGCTGAAGAGTCTGACCCGCCGCGACCAAGCGTCGTAGGCTGTCCCTGCTTGGTGGCGCCGCTGAAGCCGGTAACAACGGGAACCCGGCCTTCATCCAGCAGCGGGAAGATCGCGGCATGGGCCTTGGGGCGGGTAGCTTCGTAGTCGGCGGCGGCATCGCCAAAGTGGTCGTCAGTAACTAAGATTTCAGTGGAATCAATGTAGCGGCTGGGAGTATTGGATTGCTCAAGGACGGCGGCAAATATCTGCGCAGAAAGTTTTTCTCCCATCGGCAGGGCCACATCCAATAACTGCGGGGTGAGGGATCGGAGCTGCAGCAGCGCAAAACATAGATCATGCAGTTGGCGAATCATAGCCCCAACCTGCTCGCGCACTTTGGGAGCGTTGCTGGCATTGAAAAGCGAGGCGATGACCTCTTCGTGCCGGGCTTCAATCTCCTGCAGCGCGCTGGCGACAGTAGCCTGCTCTCCTTTGCCGGCAGCCTTCACGCAGTTCAGGATGCGGTCGGTAATGCCGGCCAGGGCTGAGACCACGACCACAATGCGGTCGCGGGCTGCAGCCTCCTGCACAATGCGGGCAGAGCTGAGGATGCGCGCTGCATTCCCCACCGAAGTACCGCCAAACTTCATGACTAACGTCTTCTTCATATCACTCCGTTGACTTTCAACCTTGGCCTTTTCCGGGGTACCCAGGCCTTTGCAGGCAATTAAAAAGCCCACCGTCAGTTGCTTCTGGCGGTGGGCTTTTTGGAATCTCGATTTATTTATTCCGTTACCTAACCCTTGGCCAGAAAGCACATAGCTGTGCCTGTACCTGTGGATGTTGTTGTCATCCGCTTCAAGGCAACCGGCTTCTGGCTCGTGGAAAGCATGAAGGAGATACTTTATTAGGGAAATGGCATTGTGTCAATAGTACTAAGTACCGGGTACTGAGTACTGCTACTTGGTTTCGATATCAAACTTCGTCGGACCATCGTCAAAGATCACAATCGGCTGTTCTCGGGTGAGGCCGTTGTAGCTGCTGGCGATTACGTGCGGGCCAACCGGGAGCGTGGTTTTAAGCTTGCGTTCGGGCAGCTCTTTGCCGTCCACCAGCAGGGTGGCGTTGTCGGGTTTGGCTTCGAGCTCTACGTTGACCATCCGCGTTTTCTCGGCTTCGGTCAATTCGCCGCGGGCGATGCGATCAATATCTGATCGCCGCGTGGGATACCAGGTCTGGAAGTCCTGAAAGCGGTGGACGGCCTCTTGAACCGGCGGAGCTATCCGTATCGCCGGCGGATCAAACGACGAGCCCCAGCGTCCAAAGCTATTCATCGACTGCGCCCGCGACTGCAATGACGAACGATCGGAGCACAACATGCTTGAGATGTACTCCATGCGCGGCTGCGGTTGTCCCTTGGGCACTTTGGGCAGGGAGCTCTGCTCCGGCATCAGCGCCAGCCAGTGGAGCGCGCCGGCCAGCGAGGCGTCCTCACGTTCGCCATGTTGCGCTTTCCAGGCAAGCCAGTTGCCCAGGTTGTCTGCATCTTCCTGCTGCTGGCGCTCGTCTGTTGGCAGCGGTGTATAAGAAGGACCAGAGCTGAAAACCCTGCTCCAGAATGATGGCTTCTTACCCAGGGCAACAGTTTTTTCGTATTCGTAAAGCTGGCGCTTCTGGTCTTTCATATAGCTATCGCATGCCTCAGCCAGGGGAAAAGCATCGGCATGGCCGAGCATATTATGCGCGCTCTCAAGAGCGGTAATCGCGATCAGGCCATCGGGCCCGGGATTCGAGCGCGGATCGCTTCTCTCCAGTTGCGTGAGGTAGTCGGCAGCCTGCTGCTGCGAGAGTCCGAGATTTTGTAACGCGAGCTGAGGTTGGGTAAACCAATCTACTAATCCTGAAGTCAGCACCACGTAATGGCCGGTGCTAAAAGCATCCGGAACCTTGTCGCGCACGATGACAACCTTCTGCTCAGGCTGTTCAAACGCAGAATCTCCAGCGAGCTCGCTGAAGCGCCGGGCATAGGAGCTAAGCCACTCCTGGTCTCTCCAATATTCGCCGTCATGAGGACCGATTGCGCTCTTGCCGCCCAGCATATCGGCTTCAACCGCATCGAGAGCGCCAAACATCTGCTGTGGAGGACCAAGCAGAACGCTGCAAGACTTCTCCCCCGGCAAACGGTTCTTGATGGCGCTCACAATCTGCTGTTGCCAGTCGCATTGCGCATGCAGCGGTAGAGAGAGCACGGCCAGAATGCAGCGCAATCCGGCACGACGGATCATCGAACCGTTTATTTTCATATAGAAGAATTTAGTTAGAGGTTAGCCTGAAGCGTGCACAGACGCAACTGATAACTGCGTTTATCTATATCATCAAGCGCCGGTCCGCGGCCAGGAAAACGAAGCCGATGATTCGGGCCCACAATACGGCCCTTGGACCCACTCATGAATTAATGATCTCTCTCGATACCATGCCGACTGGCTTTAAGGGAGCCGGGCCCAAATTCAGGATTTGTATCCGGCTCCCCAAAACCATCTTTCCTTCCCCACCCGATAGTGCGGGATAAAGCGGTTTCGTTACACAAGCCGGCAGCTTCCAAACGCCGGAAGGCGTAGCGTACTATAGCCTGCCCTGCGATCCCTGCATTTGTCCAAACCGAATTTGAAAGGGATCTACCGTACGCGTCCGAGCTTTTCCATGGGCCAATAGACGAAGACCGCCTTGCCGTAAATGTACTGTCCATCCACAGTGCCAAAGCCGCGGCTGTCTTCAGACATACTCCGGTGGTCGCCAAGTACGAAGTAGGAATCGGAAGGCACAATCATTTCAGGCATGGAGCGCTGATCGGAGTACTCAGGGGGGACATAGCTTTCCGTAAGCGGGCGTCCGTTCAGATAAACCTGCCCTTCGACAATACGAATATGATCGCCCGCGATGCCAATGACGCGCTTGATAAAGCTTTTGGAAACATCGCGAGGATAGTGGAAGACAACAATATCGCCGCGCTCGATGGGCTCGAGCCGGTATACAAATTTATTGATAAAAATGCGCTCCTGGTCCTGGAGCTGCGGCAGCATGCTGGTGCCTTCCACTTTCACCGGCTGGTAAAGAAAAATAATGACGAAGACGGCAAGGATCATCGAAATAATAAGATCGCGCAGCCAGAGGCGCAACTGGGTATAGGGAGTGGGAGCCGGCTTTTTCTCTGGGCTCGCGGAAGCGCCAGGCTCTGGGATGCTGTTCATGTGCTTAGCCAGTTTTATTTTACTGTACAATTACTCTTCTCTGTAAGCTTTTAGTTCCTAGCTTTTAGCTCTTAAAGCTTTTAACCTTTAGCTTAATTTACTGTTTCAGTTAAGGAAACAGATCCGATGGGATGTTCCAATTGTCGGGGCTAAAGAGCATACGCCTTGCCGCTTTTTTATAGCCCTTACTCAAAGATGGAGATTACAAGACAAGCTAAGAGCTAAAAGCTTTAAGATGTTAAAACCAGGAACCCCAAAAGGGAGTACAATATCGGCATCAAGGTAAAACGAAATATGAAACGACTGCTCTCGGTGCTTTGCATTACCCTTGCTGCAATCATCTCCAGCCCAGCCCAATGGTTGGGACGGACTACCGATGTTCCGGCATATCACGATACAGGTTTTAAGAAAAGCGACAATATTCCGCCGATCCTCTCCCCATCTCAATTGAGTTTCCCCGAGAGCAAAATGAAGCCGGTGCAGGTGCACGCTTATGAACTGGCAGCCAAAATCCCCCAAGTCATCTACCAGCAGCCTTGCTTCTGCTACTGCGACCGGGGCCACGGACACAAAAGTCTGCACAGCTGCTTTGAGGTCGAACATGGCGGTAACTGTGGCGCCTGCCTGAAAGAGCTCTATTACAGCTATCAGATGACCCAGCAGAAGAAAACTCCAGAGCAGATCCGCGTTGGTATTGTTGCTGGAGAATGGCAGCAGATTGACCTGGCAACGGCAGCCTCGATTGGACTAGCTCCTGAGACTCCGGTTCATAAGACGGCGAAGAAGAAGGCCTCTGCCGGCTTATAGAAAGCATTCAGCACTCACTGTTCGGCCCCAAGCGCCCACAAATGATGATCCGTCTCTTTTTCTCGCGCGGAAGGCGGGGGTTGATGCTGACCATCCAACCCTGATATACATCCAATTACCCTGAAGGTTGACGTGGGGGGCAAATACGCGTATAAACTCCTGCTTTAAGTTTGTTGAATTCGACCCTAGCCAGATTTCCACAGCTCGCTGTAACCGAGCCGCAGGGGGCCGCAAGGAAAGGGTGTACCGATGACCAAGAGGGCCTCAGCAAAGGTTAAAAGATCGACAGTTAAACTCAAGAAAATAAAAGCCTTGCAGAAGAACAAAGCTTCCAAACCGCAAACCGCATCATTCGCCAAGAGCAGCTTCACGCTGACCCAGGACCCGCGTTTTACACAGGCTGTGCAAAATTATGAGGCGGGTGTGAAGGCCATGCAGGAGCGCAAATTTGAGCGCGCCAAGGCGCTTTTGGAGAAGGTAATGGGTTCGGGCAGCCGCGAACTGGCCGACCGGGCGGCGGTACATTTGAATACCTGCCAGCAGCAGTTGGCGCGGGCGTCCAATAGCGGGTTCAAATCTACAGAGGAACATTACGACTACGCCATTTCCCTGGTGAATGCCTCGGATTATGATGGAGCACGCTCCCATCTGGAAAAATTGCAGAAGCAGGTGCCCAAAGCCGACTATGTCTGGTATGGTCTGGCGTTGCTGGATTGCCTAACCCACCATTACGAAGCGGCGCTGAAGAACCTGGAGCAGGCCATCAAACTGCATGCGGCCAACCGGTACCACGCACGCAATGAGTCGGACTTCCAGAATATGGCCGACGATCCGCGCTTTACCGAATTGCTCTATCCGGAGGAACTCGAGGCCTCCGCAGCCCCAGCGCCGGCTGCGCCTGCTGCCGCAAAGACCAAGCGACGGTGACGGAAGCAATTAGCATTCAGCACCCACGGCATTCAGCCCTTATAGGCAAATTCGGAAGGGGAAGCTGCGCGACAGTGCTCATCCCTCAGAGGCGCACTGGAAGGCCGCTCGTCGAGAAAGACGTAACGTGGGAAGATTAAATCAGGGATGTTAACAGATCCAACCTCGATCAAAGTAGTAGCCATCGGCGGGGGCACAGGGCTTTCTACTCTGCTGAAGGGGCTAAAACATTTCGACCGGCCTGGCGCCTATCACGATTCTCAATCCGGGCGGGAGATCATCGTCGGCGATCTCACGGCCATTGTGACCGTGACCGATGATGGCGGCTCCAGCGGCCGTTTGCGCAAAGAGTTTGGCATCCTGCCGCCGGGAGACATCCGCAACTGCCTGGTCGCTCTCTCGGAAGATGAAGAACTTCTCTCGCGACTGTTCCAGTATCGCTTTAAGACTGGTGCCGGGCTCGAGGGCCACAACTTTGGCAATCTATTCGTCGCGGCATTGACGGAGATCACCGGCGACTTTGCCATGGCGGTGAAGGTTTCATCGGCCATCTTGAAGACGCGAGGCGTGATCTACCCTTCAACGGTTTCCAATGTGCAACTGGAGGCCCTGATGGATGACGGCAGCCGCGTGCGTGGCGAGACCACCATTACGCGGAGCAAGCAACGCGTGGTGGAACTGTTCATGATTCCACCCGATGCCCAGCCGCTGCCGCAGGCGCTGGAGGCCATCGCAAACGCTGACCTGATAACCCTGGGTCCAGGTTCGCTGTATACCAGCCTGATTTCGAACCTGATTGTGAGCGGCATTCCGCAGGCGATTGCAGCTTCCAACGCGGTCAAAATCTTTGTATGCAACCTCATGACCCAGGCTAACGAGAGTCTTGGTCTCACCGCCGCCGATCACCTGCGCGCCCTGGATGACCATGCAAAATCGCAGATATTCGACTATGCCTTGTTGAATACCCGTCCGGTTTCCGGAGAACTGAAGCAAAAATATGCCGCCGAAGGCGCGGAACAGATTCACATAGACCTTGAAGCCATACGCAAGATGGGCGTGGAGCCGGTTTGCGGCGACTTTCTGGAAGAAGAAGCCGGGGTAGCACGGCACGCAACCGATCAACTGGCGAAGGCATTATTGAATATAGCCGTCAGCAATCAGCATTCGGCAATCAGCCAAAAGCGGTAGCTTAACGGCAAATTTCAACCCACCTCGCTATGCCGCTTCCTGATCGCGGCAAATATAGAGTTTTTTCGCAAACTGTTAAGATGTCGGAAGCAATGAAAGCTTCCAAGACGATTCGCAGAAAGAAACCTCGGCCCGGTGATCGGCGCGAGTATCCGCGCGAGAGCGTCCTCGGCATGATCGAGGACGTCGCACACGGCGCCATCCGCAAGACACTTTCCCCTGGCGCCGGCAAGCTTGCCATCGCCATTATGGCTGCGGGAAAAGGCACACGGCTGAAGTCCAGGCATCCTAAGGTACTGCATTCGATTGCCGGCAAGACGCTGCTGGAGCATGTAATTGCCGCCGCCACTGCGGTGGTCCCAGCAGCGGATGTGCACGTCATCATTGGACACGAGGCCGAGCGGGTTCGCGCGCAAGTACAGCACACGGGTGTACGCTTTGCTCTGCAGAGCGAGCAGCGTGGCACAGGCCACGCCATCATGTCGGCCGGCGATGCATTAGCCGGTTACGATAACGTACTGGTGCTCTCCGGCGATGTACCCCTGATCCAGGCCGAGACAATTACCCGCCTGCGCGACTTTCACCTGGAGCAGCGAGCAGCCATGACCATCCTGACTGCGGTTCTGGCAGACCCAACCGGCTACGGGCGGGTGGTGCGGAAAGCGAGTACGGGAAATGAAGTCGCCGCCATTGTCGAACAAAAATCCCTGCGCGGCTCGCAGGAGAATATCCGCGAGATCAATACCGGAATTTACGGATTTCAGGTCAAGCCATTACTGGAAAACCTGAACAAGCTCACCACCGATAATGCCCATCTGGAATACTATCTGACCGACATCGCTTCCCTGCTGGTGCGCGCCAAAAAGAAAGTTATGGCCCTGCTCGCGCTCAATGTGGAAGAGACTCTGGGAATCAACACCCGTGCCGAGCTGGCCCAACTCGATTCCGCCTTGCGTATGCGCAAAAACGTAGAGCTGATGCAGTCGGGCGTAACTTTGTTCCAGCCGCATACCACCATGATTGACTCCAGCGTGCAGATTGCGCCCGATACTACGATTGATCCGTATGTCCAGATTTTCGGCAACACCCGCATTGGGGCAGATTGCCACATCCGCTCCTATTCGGTCATCCGCGACTGCGAGATCGGGGACAAGGTGGAGATAAGACCAGGATGCATCCTGAGCGAATCCCGCATTGCCGATGGAGCTGTCCTCGGACCCTATGCCCACGTGCGGCCGGGCAGCGATATCGGCGAAGGCGCCCACGTCGGTAACTTTGTAGAGACCAAGAAAGCGCGGCTGGGCAAGGGATCAAAGGCCAATCATCTTACCTACCTCGGTGACGTGCAAATCGGTGACAACGTCAATGTTGGGGCCGGTACCATCACCTGCAACTACGATGGAGTTCATAAACACACTACCGTAATCGAAGACGGCGCATTTATCGGCAGCGACTCCACCCTGGTTGCCCCGGTACGCGTAGGCCGCGGCGCTTACGTAGCCGCAGCATCATGCATCACAGTAGACGTTCCCCCCGAATCGCTGGCCATCGCCCGCGGCCAGCAGGTCAACAAAGAGGGATGGGTGAAGAAAAAGCAGCAGTCAGCACTCGGCGCTCAGCAGTCGGCCAAATCAAAAAGCACTTAGCATTTGGCCCCTAAACAGCATGTGACGATTGGGCCACTGCTAGCATTTCTAAGGGCTAAATGCCAAGTGCTAAATGCTTTTCCAGAAAAAAGCCCCTCTTTCGAGGGGCATGTAGTTTAGGAGAGAGAAGGGATTAGAACTTTAAGATTGCATTGCGGCCAGCAACTCGCGCATACGTAGCCGGGCTTGATGCAGTCCGTGGCGGCTTTCTGTTTCATTCAGTCCCAGAAGCCGGGCGATGCTGGCATGGTCGCGCTGCTCAACATCGTGGAGAAGGAAGATCAGGCGTTCGGTGGCCGGAAGCTGGACCACTGCCCGCTCCAAGTGAACCCTCTTGGTATTGGTGCGGACCTGGAGCACCTCTTTCACTTCATCGCAATGCAGAGTCAGAATTCCAATAGGTTGCCCCGTGCGCAATTCGCTGACGAGGGCACGATCAATAGTCTCAACGCTGGGTTCCGTGCTGGCTGCGAATGCCCGGCAAAACACCATGGCGCTGAGTTCTTCGGCTTCGAGTTCGTTATCGGTCATCCAGAATGCAAGAGAGTAGACGCGATGTTTGTTCTGCTCGTAGACATCCTTTGCTTTTCCGGCTGGAATTACCTGGGTTGCTGGAAGAAAATCTACAAATCCAGCAATTTTTGCGTGGTGTTGAGGGAGGATTTGCGTCGCCATTTGAGTTCAGCCTCTCTAAAAGATCACTTCTGTCACCTAAATGAAAGCACTTGAGTGGCCAATTTCTACATTGAAAGCATATGAGCTGCTCTCATGGCCGCCCATTTGCGAGTTTGATGCTCCTAAAAGAGGGGCAATGAGCATTTAACTGATTGAAAAATCTAGGAGTTAGCTTGAAAGCCTGAGAGTTATGCATCCCGCTGCTGGAAACGTGTTGGCCAATTCTCACAGCTCATGACGCAAGTTGACTGTGACGGAGAATACACTGTAATGGTATATGGATACACACATTAAGGTTAGACAGGCGAATTTTGCCAATTTGATACAAACAGTACCCGTTACTCACAAATCAATAGCAAGAATCATAAAGTTTGAAGGCAGAAATTTGCCATGTCATGTGATAATGAGAAACCCCCGAACCTCACCTGATGGTCATCCATGAGTGTAGATAAAATATTGGTCGTAGATGACGAGGATTCGATTCGAGAAATCGTGTCTTCTATGCTGACCGCTGCCGGCTACCAGTGCCGCAAGGCGGCTTCAGGGCTTGAAGCGCTCAACGTTCTGGCCAATGGCGAGGAATTTTCCCTGGTTCTCTCAGACCTGATGATGCGCGATCTCGACGGCATAGGTCTTCTGGAACAAACCAAGCTTAAATACCCCGAGATGCCCGTCATCATGGTGACAGCAGTGCATGATGTCTCGGTGGCCCTGGGTGCGATCCGCAACGGCGCCTATGATTATCTGCTCAAGCCTTTTGAACGCGAGCAATTGCTGGCCTCGGTGCGCCGCGCGATTGAAACCCGGCGGTTGCGCATGGAAAATCGCGCCTACCAGATGAACCTTGAGTCCCTGGTTTCGGCCCGCACCGAGCAGTTGCGGCAAACCATGGCCGACCTGGAGCGCTCGTACGACATTACGCTCGAGGCCCTGGGCGATGCCCTCGATTTAAAAGATTCTGAGACCGAAGGACACTCCAAACGCGTAACCGCCTTTACCATCGCCATTGCCCGCGCCATGGGACTGAGCGCCGAGCGCATCCGCGTAATTGCCCGGGGAGCGTTTCTGCACGATATCGGCAAGATGGCCATTCCAGACGCCATCTTGCGCAAATCCGGACCTCTCTCGGAAGAAGAGCGCTCCATCATGCGTGAGCACTGCTTCCGGGGCTACCAGATGCTGCGCAAGATACCGTTTCTTTCGGAAGCGTCAGAGATCGTCTATTCCCATCAGGAAAGATATGACGGCAGCGGTTACCCACGCGGCCTGCGGGGCGAAGAAATCCCACTGGGAGCCAGAATATTCGCCGTGGCCGACACCCTGGATGCCATCACCTCAGACCGCCCTTATCGGGCCTCACAAAGCATACGGGCCGCGCGTGATGAAATTATCCGCCACTCAGGTTCGCAATTTGATCCCGAGGTGGTGCGCACCTTCCAGGCCATGCCAGAAAGCATCTGGCAGGACCTGCGCAAAGAAATCGACGCCCAGGTCATCAGCTTTGCCAAGGAAAAGGTGACAGCTCACGTCATTGTGTAAAAAAGCTTCTAGCTTCTAGCCCCTAGCAGTGCTTGAACTTTGTAATCTTTAAGATGGTTCCCAGCTCGAACCCTAAACCTAAAACTGCTATAGCCGTGGCTAACGGCTGTAATCTAAAATGCTTCGATACAGCTGGAAGCTAGCAGCTAGGTGCTTCTTTCAATGGCATTACTTACAGAAACTGAAGTTCGCAAAAACCTCGAAACCCTTTCTGGATGGAAGCTTGCCGGCAAGGCCATTGAGCGCCGGCTGGAATTCCCCGATTTCAAGGCGGCGATGAAATTCGTGAACGCCGTGGCCGAAGCCGCCGAAGCAGCGAATCATCATCCTGATATCACGATTAACTACAACAAGGTGAGCCTGGTTCTTACGTCTCACGATTCCGGTGGCATAACCCAACGAGACGTAAAGATGGCGGGAAAAATCAATCAAATCTCGGGAAAGTAGGAAGTACGATTTACGATTTACGATTTACGATTTACTGATTTTCGCTTCGCCTTAAAAGAATCCCGATCTTCGTGATTGCCTTTGCTGAAATCGAAAATCATAAATCGAAATTCGTAAATCACAATTCGTAAATCATACTTCTAACTTCAGACTTCCAGTGAACTGGCCATCTCGTTCAGCGCCTTCTGCAGCCGATCCAATTCATGCTGTGCGGCTTCATTCCACTCCACAAACCGTATCGGAGCTTCCGTAATCCGTTGCACGGTCCAGCGGACCACTTCCAATCCCCTATCCGTCAATGCCAGCACCCCCAGGCTTCCCATCCCGAAGACCGCAAGCGGCAAAATCCAATTCTTCATTACTGCTACTCCATCAGATATAGTGGCCTGACTTTAACTGATGTCGCAGCCACGATTCTTACCATACCTCACTTATCTGGACACATCCACAGTACTAAAGTTGCAAAATTCATCCCCAAAAAATAGTACCTTTGCGTGTTCGCAGCCATGTCCATCTGTCAGCCACCACCATACAGCCATTCAAGCATCCGGCGGCATCCAATCAATGCAAGCGAGATTACCTGGAATCTGCTGCATTGCTCTTATATCCGCAAAGCCAAAGTCGGCTTTGACGGCGAACGGCGTTACAACAGAACCGCCGCACGATGAAGGCCGGACTTCGACCCTTGCCCCGGCCTTCCCGCACGGCGGTTCGTTCTTGGTTCTAAATAGATGAGTTCTAATTTCTTGCTGAATCCGCAAAAAATCTTACATCGTGCTTCTTCAATCGAAAATCCCTAAACCGGTATAATCCAGTCGAAGGAGAACGTTATGCGTCGCTATTGCCTGGTAATTTTGCTGCTGTTGTCTTGCATTGCTGCGTTTGCGCAGCAACAACCTGCCCCCACAGTGGAGCAGAACACGCTCTACGTCGGCGCCGACGGAAAATACGAGGCCGATCCCGATACGGCGCTGGTGCAATTCAATATCGCGGCGCAAGAAACGAACTCCAAAGACGCCTATGACCATGCCAGCCGCGCCGCCGAGCAGGTGCGGCAACTGCTGAAGAGCGACGGCATCGATCCCAAATCGGCCCAGCTCTCTTCTTTCGAATTTCAGCCCGTCTACGATTACCGCGATCCCAAGCGGAAAATTGTGGGGTACCGCGTCAGTTCAAACGTATCGGTAAAGATCAAGGATTTTGCCAAGATTGCCCCCCTGGTACAGGGACTCGGGGATATTGACATCAGCGGCGACCAATCGTTGAGTTATACCCTGGAAAATATTGACGCCGCCAAGCAAAAAGCCGTGCAGGATGCCTATCAGCGGGCGCGCGCTTCAGCCGAGACCATAGCCGGGGCCGCCGGCAAAACCGTAAGCCAGCTCCTCTACGCCTCAGTGGATACCTACGAGCAACCCAGGCCCCGTCCTATGGTCATGTCAGCCATGCGCGCCGCGGAAGCAGCCCCCGCGCCGCCGGCTCCGACCGAAGAGTTTGGAGCGCAAAAGGTCACAGTCACGGCGCACGTAAATACGCTGTTCGGGATGAAATAAAAAGTCTGACTTACGATTTTTGATTTTCGATTTGATTCATTATGCCGAGCATCTTAGGAAAATCGGTAAATCGTAAATTCCGACTTCCTAGTCTTTCCATACTTCGCCAGCGAGGTTTCTATGCTCGCCCTCGTGCCCGCGCTGCCTCACGCAGGATTGATATTCTCCATCCACAAGCTGCACTGCTGAGCATTGCAGTTGCAGGAGAACGATCTCTCTAAGAGCTTCGTCAAGATTATCGCCGGCCATCAGTATCCCAAAATCGTCAATCGTAAATCGAACTTCGACTTAGTACCGCTCGGGCGGCGCGGGCGTGAGTACCACCGGATGATCATCAGTCCGCCGGTTCCTGTCTGGAATAGTAAATCGGCGAGACGACTGTGTAAGCGGAGGCCCGGAGTAGTAACGCGTGTGCGAATTGACATCGTCCAATACCAGCGCCCGTTGCAGCACCATTTCAACCGTGGTGCCCTGCTCCAGGCGGACGTCGTTGCCGCGGGTCAGCAGCACCGTGGCCAGGCCAACCATCCCGCCCGCTCCGGCGCCAATTCCCGCGCCTTTCGCGCCGTCGGCAATAGCACCCACTGCTGCGCCGCCGCCTGTAGATTCGGCAATGGTGGCGGTATCGCGTCCTTTGGTGCCATTGGCCTGCACTGTGCCTTCTTTATCTTTGACCGTGGAATTCTCCGCTCCCGGGACGTTGTTGAGCGCGCCTGGTATGTTGAACGTGTACCCATCGGGGTAGATGAGCGTAGTAAAGCGGAAGAGCACCTCGGCGCGTCCGCTGACGCGTCCCGGCCGCTTGACTTCGGTGATTACACCCTGAACGTAGGTGCCGACAGGAATGGCCATGGTATTATTGACCGCTACCGGAAATATAGTGCGCAGGTAGACTCCGTCGCCCGGACGCGCCGACTTGGTAGAGATGGAGTTCTCCAGCCGCAGTGGAATCTTGGTGCCGGCAGGAACCGTGACCGCATCCGGCCCAGGCGTAACCGGCTGGGTCAAGGGCGCAGGCTGAGGCTTGCCATCATAGTAAGGTTGATCGGGACCGTTGCTCTGGGCTGGAGCCTGATTCGCTGAACCCTGGTTTTGGGCCGGAGCTTGAGCGAATGCCATAACAGAGCTGAGCAAAAGCACGCATGCAAGACGAATCATAAAACTCTCCTCTGCGTTCATTAATCCTATAAAGACGTAGCTCGCTGCGTCTCCTGGATTGTTGAGATATGGGGTTCCTGCTGCTCTTAGACGCCAAAAAACGCCTTTAGAGTTAGCCAGCAGCTCACATTATTTCTCGATCTGGGTCCGAAAACAGTCGCGAAGGCCAATTGTACCCCGTTCCTGCGCTTTCTTAGCTTATTGCGCATGCTAGGAACGGATTCCAATCCGTTCCTTGCATAGAAATATTTATGCGACAACTTTTTTCTTTCTCTTCTCAGGAATGATGAATTTTGTCATTTTCCTCTCCTGCGCGTTTTTAGGGTGGAACACTGGAATGCTACCGGAGCTGCAAGTCAAGCCCTGCCCCTGAACTGGATAATCTTCCGGCGATCGCGTTTTGACGGTCTGCCTGCGGGCAGCTCTTCGAACTGTTTCATCGCCTTGCGTTCTGCTGCCGCCTTCAGGCGCAGCTCCCGGCTCTCATCGGTCTCGCGATAGAGGGTTTGCGCAACCGATGCGGGGCCGCGCACCTGGCTGAGAAGCAGCACCTCAACCTGAAACTCGCCGCCGTCGTTGATCACGCGCAACATATCCCCAATCCGGACCTCGCGGGCAGGCTTGACGGGCTGCCCGTTCGATTGAATCCGGCCAAGTTCACAAGCGCGCGCCGCGAGTGCCCGCGTCTTGAAGAATCTGGCCGCCCAAAGCCACTTGTCTATGCGCACAGAGGTCATGATCTATTTTCTTACATCGAGCGGTTTTTGGCTCTGGATACCCAGACTCGCGGTGGATGGATGCAACTTGCGCCCAAAGACTTGCTCTATCTTCTCAGCCCTCCGCGGTAAAAAAGCAATCCTTTGGTCTTCCAATGACCCGATGACCCGATGATTCAATGACCAATCCATTCAGCGATAGAGCAGATATGGCGCCCGTTGCTTCTCGAAGCTCTCCACCTCGTCCTGCCAGTCTTCGGCGATGCGGCGCGGGTCTTCGCCGGCAACGAGCGCATCGAAGGCCTTCTGGTTGGCGAGGATTTCGATCATGCGGTCGATCTTGTAATCGTTAGGATAAAGCGCGTGTAGGGCCGAGGCCAGCTCGATTCCCATTTCGGGAGAATCCAGTACGTTGCGGTCGGTCACAACCATGCTCACGCCCTGGCAAAGCTGGTTGGCATAGTTGCTGGAAGCGGGCGTAAAGCTGGTGGGAACGAAACGGATTCCAGCCAAATCGCGGGCGTTGAGATAGCCGGCCAGCTGGCGAGCGTTGATCCATGGCGCGCCTAAGATTTCAAACGGAGTGTCGGTTCCCCGCCCTACGGAAACGTTTGTTCCTTCGACCAGCGCCACGCCGGGATATAAAGTCGCTTCATTCAGGCTGCGCAAATTAGGCGAAGGATTCACCCACGCGACCGAAGTCGAGTCGAACCAGTCGCCGCGCAGCCAGCCTTGCATGGGAACCACCATGAGCCTTGCGCCAATCTTGCGCTCGCTGTTGAACATGCGGGCCAGCTCGCCCATGGTCATGCCGTGGCGAACCGGCACAGGATGGTAGCTGGTAAAAGCAAGATGAGCGCTGTCTGCCAGCGGGCCTTGTACAAACGAGCCGGTGACAGGATTAGGACGGTCGAGCACGATGACTTCAATTCCAGCCTTGGCTGCCGATTCCAGAAAAAATCCCATCGTGGTTTCGTAGGTATAGAAGCGGACGCCGGCGTCCTGCAGGTCAATCACAACTGCGTCCAGGTTTTTAAGCACATCCAGCGGAGGATGGCGCTGCACATCGGTCGCGCCGTAAACGCTGTAGATTGGAACATGCGTGGCGGCGTCTATGGAGTTTCCCACATCGGTCGTATCCACCTGGCCGGTCGCGCCGTGCTCCGGAGCAAAAATCGCCGTTAGCTGAATCCCTGGGGCCTGGGAGAGTACGTCAATGGTGCGGCGTCCCTGGGCGTCAACTCCGGTCTGGTTGGTAAGCAGGCCGATGCGGCGAGGTGTTGTGCTTTTTGAATTCCGCAATGAAGAAAAATTTTGCGCCTCAAGCACATCGATTCCCGTCAGGACCGAGCCGTTGCGGATTGCCAGCCGCCTCTCGCCGGCCAGAGTTTCGTTGTAACCGGTGATGGCGGCAAGTTTGGCCTTGTCCTCATCTTTAATATCAAGCTGCAAGGCATCGGCAACCGCAGTGGCCACGCGCGAGCGCAGCGAGACCGTGCTCGCGCCACCGCGAGGATGCACGGCGTTGCTCAGGATAATGATGTAGGTCTGGGTAAACGGGTCGATCCAGAGAGAAGTTCCGGTAAATCCGGTATGGCCGTAGGAGCCGACAGGCAGCAGGTCGCCGCGGTTGCTGGAAAAAGGAGAATCAATGTCCCATCCCAGGCCGCGGAGAATTGTGGAATTGGCCGGCTGCTGCGGTGTGGTCATCTTCTCGATAATTTCCGGGGAGAGGATTTTGTCGCCATCGAGCAGCGCCTGGGCGAAGCGGCTGAGATCATCCGCCGTGGAAAACAGGCCGGCATGGCCGGCGATGCCGCCCATACGGCGCGCCCGGGGATCGTGAACTACGCCACGCAGCATGACGCCGCGCTCGTCATATTGCGTAGGCGCGATCTGCGGCAGCCACGGCTGCGGAGGCAGAAACGCGGTGTGCGCCATGTGCAGCACACGGAAAATATGCGCTTCGGAGTATTCCTTCAGCGACATGCCCGAGAGGCGCTCAAGCAGCGCGCCTAGAACGATGTAGTTAGTGTCGCTGTAGTGAAATTGCGAGCCGGGCGGTGAAATTGGCTTTTCGTCAAACGCCAACTCGAAGGCCCGCTGCTTTCCCTGCCAGGGCGGATTCAGGTCAATATCGTCGCGCAGTCCCGAGAAGTGGGTCAGCAACTGGCGGATGGTGATCTCTTCTTTGCCGTTGCGTCCGAATTCGGGAAGATAGTGGGCCACGGGATCGTTCAGCCTCACTTGCCCGAGCTGGACCATGCGCATGATAGAAGGCGCGGTGGCAACGGACTTGGTAAGTGAAGCCAGATCGAAAATTGTGTCCAGGGTCATGGGCTCGCGGCGGGGCTCGATAGACCGGGAGCCGAAGGCGCGCCGGTACACGACTTCACCCTTGTGCCCTACCAGGACAACCGCGCCAGGGATTTGTCCGGTAGCGACGGCCTGCTCGACAATGCCGTCTACGACGGTAAACCGTGGGTCGCGCTTTTCGGTGTCCTCACCCAGCGCAAACGAGGCGAGAAACAAGACAAGACTGATGGCAAGAAGAACAGATGAGGTACGCCTTTTGCGCATAATGTGTCTGGTCTTTTATAAAGCCGCAGGGATATTCAGGCAAGCGGCGTGTAAAATCGCTGCGTGTAGAATAGAGATTCCGCTGAAAGGAACGGTCCTGCGCACTGCTACCCTGGAATAATCCTGTTTCCCTGAAGAACGCCTACAGCGGGCAGGCACAACGTTTTGCACGCGCCCTTGAAATATTGAAGCAGGGCGTGGCAGAATCTGCCTTCCCTGGGGCGTCCGTGGCCGTGACCCACCGCAATGAATTAGTCGCTCTGGCCGGCGTAGGCCGTTTCACTTACGATGCCGGCGCCCAGGCTGTAGACGAAAACACAATCTATGATCTCGCATCTGTAACTAAAGTCATCGCAACCACAACCCTGGTCATGATCCTGCATGAGCGGCGAAAGCTGCGCCTGGATATGCCGGTCAAGGAAACCATTCCCGAATTCGCGGGCAGCGATCCGCGGCGGGAGCAGGTGACCATCAGGATGCTGCTAAACCACACCTCCGGATTGCCCGCCTACCTGCGGCTCTTCGAACAGGCCCACGATCGCGAACGGCTGGCAGAAACTGCTTTCCGGGCTCCTCTTGCCGCAGATCCGGGAACGCGCGGCGATTATAGCGATATCGGTTTCATTATCCTGGGTGAATTGCTGGCACGCACTACGGGTGAGCCTCTGGAAATCTCGTGCCGTAAGGAGATTTTCAAGCCGCTGGGAATGCGTACAACTACCTACAATCCGCCGCTGAGCTGGAAGCAACACATTCCGCCCACGGTGAATGACCGCTCCTTCCGCAAACGGGTTGTGCACGGCGAAGTCCACGATGAGAATGCCAGCATCCTGCGCGGAGTCTCTGGACATGCCGGGCTGTTCGCCGGCGCCCACGATGTGGCCCTGTTTGCGCAATGCATGCTCGACGGAGGAGCGCCGATTCTTAAAAAAGAAACAGTGGAGTTATTCACCACCCGCGACTCTTCCACACCGGGATCGTACGCATTAGGTTGGGATACGCCCACGCCGCCTTCGCAATCGGGAAAACATTTCTCGCCAAAATCTTACGGCCATCTGGGCTATACCGGAACTTCGCTCTGGATCGATCCTGAGCGCCAGCTCTCAGTGACCTTGCTGACCAACCGCACCTGGCCCGACCGGGCTTCTGACAAAATCAAAACGGTGCGCCCGGCCTTCCACGATGCGATACTGGAAGCTTTGAAATAACAACAAAACCTAATGAGCCCTCGTAACCTGCTCCACAAACTCAGCACAGAACAGCGCAACCGGGCTTCGCGGCACCTGGATTTGCGCTCGGCAGCCGAAATCGCCCGGATCATCAACCGTGAAGATCGCAAAGTTGCAGGAGCTGTAGCCCACGCGTTGCCGCAGATCGCGCAGGCCATGGAAGCAATTGCGCGCGCCATCGGCGCAGGCGGACGTCTGATCTATGTAGGAGCGGGCACCAGCGGCCGGCTGGCGGCGCTCGATGCCGCCGAGTGCGCGCCAACATTCAATATCGATCCGAAGACTGTGCAGTACGTGATGGCGGGCGGAGATAAAGCCCTGGGCAGATCGACAGAATCGAGCGAAGACTCACGCCAGGAAGGACAACGGGACCTGGCCAGGCGCAGGCCGACCAGGCGCGACGTGGTGGTGGGACTGGCCGCCAGCGGATGCACTCCATACACCGTTGCTGCGCTGCAATTTGCGCGCAAACGCGGGGCTTATACCGTCGCTGTGACCTGCAATTACAATACGCCGCTGGCGCGCGTGGCTGATATCGCAATTGTGGCTGCCGTCGGACCGGAAGTGGTCACGGGCTCGACCCGCTTGAAGGCAGGCACGGCGCAAAAACTGATTCTGAACATGCTCACCACCGGCGCCATGACGCGGCTGGGATACGTTTTTGACAACCTGATGGTGAACGTAACTCCAAAAAACTCAAAGCTGACCGAGCGCGGCATGGGCATTCTGCAAACCCTGGCCAAAATATCGCGGGCGAACGCTGTGCGGGCGCTTAAAGCTTCGGGAAAGAGCGTCCCCGTGGCTCTGGTGATGCTGCTGGGGCATGTGCAGCGGCAAGCGGCGGAAAAGTTATTACGGAGCGTCCGGGGAAATGTGCGGCAGGCAGTGGAGGCGGCGCTGGATAGCAAGTAAAAACAGATATGGCATTTAGATACGGAAAAGTTAATTTCTTTGTCATTCCGCTCCCGCGAAGCGGGAGAGGAATCCCTATCGTGTCGAGGACTTATGGTGTGCCACGCATAAACCCTGGAAGCTCATAGGGATTCCTCCCCTCGGCTTCGCTCGGGGCAGGGTAAGAACGCCTTGCTCCTCGGAATGACAATGCAAACATGCCACCGTGAGGCTTTTCCGCAAAGCTCCGAAAGCCGTGCTCTTCCACGGTAGTTCTCATACAATGAATTAGCCACGGCGGAAATATAGAAACGGAAAACGACAATGGATAAATTCGTCATTCGCGGCGGCAATCCGCTGCTGGGAACCATTCGCGTAAGCGGCGCAAAAAATGCCGCCCTTCCCGCCATGGCGGCTGCCCTGCTCACCGATGAGCCAGTAATTCTGGAAAATATTCCCGACGTGCGCGACATTGGGACCACGCGCAAACTTCTAGTGGCCATGGGCGCCGAAGTGGAACTCGGCTATGGGCGGGCTCATCACCGCACCACCATCAGCTGCAAGAACCTGAGCACAACGCCTGAAGCCTCTTACGAGCTGGTGAAAACCATGCGCGCATCCACACTGGTTTTGGGGCCGCTGGTGGCGCGTACCGGATGCGCGCGCGTCTCGCTGCCTGGAGGCTGTGCCATTGGAGCGCGTCCCATTGACCTGCACATCAAAGGCCTGGAGCGGCTGGGCGCTGCTATCACCCAGGAGCACGGCTATGTTGAAGCCCGCGTCGAACGCCTGCGCGGCAATCGCATTGTCTTCGACAAGATCACCGTCACCGGCACCGAAGACCTGATGATGGCCGCAGCTCTTGCCGAGGGCGAAACCATGATGGAAAACTGCGCCCGCGAACCTGAGGTTTCAGACCTGGCCGCGCTGCTCAATAAGATGGGCGCAAAGATTGAAGGCGCGGGGACGGGGACGATCCGCATTCAAGGCGTGGAAAAGCTACATGGCGCCCGGCATCGCATTATTCCCGACCGCATCGAGGCCGGCACTTTTATCATTGCCGGCGCGCTGACCGGGGGCGATTTGATGGTCGCCAACTGCGAGCCGAAACACCTGGGTGCGCTCCTGCAAAAACTGCAGGAGGTCGGCATCACCATTCATGAATC
>Ga0210384_10000140_pt1 | contig 109942 bp, 90 predicted proteins | sample IncBWH2MmetaG_FD_160574 | JGI IMG/M metagenome (GOLD analysis project Ga0210384, IMG submission 160574) | Forest soil microbial communities from Barre Woods Harvard Forest LTER site, Petersham, Massachusetts, United States - Inc-BW-H-2-M | ecosystem: Environmental > Terrestrial > Soil >... | reverse complement strand
AGTACTCATTCAGAACCTAAACAGGGCTTTGTTTTGTTTGATATTGACGCCGGGTAACAAAATCAGCTTCTTAGGCTCCTACCAGAAGGCTTTGACCAGGTGTTGCAACGACCCATTGAGACCACCCCGCTTATCGGAATGTGTGAATCGGTCCCTTGGGGGCAAAAGCCACATTCCGATAAGACCGTTTCACAGGACTTGGCCCCCAAGCGTGGCCGCTTTGAGCAAGAGACAACGAAATATGTTGGTGAGCCTGAAAAAAAAACAGGTGTATAAATCAGTGCTGGAATGACGATGCGCAAAACGCAACTAGCTCTCGACATAAAAGCAGCTAAGAAAATACGCTTACACTGGTGGGGCCTGTTGTGCGTGATGATTGGCGCGATGCCTCTCTCTTGGCTGTTCGATCATTTTGGGAGACTTGACCTTGTAATGCCAACACTGGTGAGCATTGCGATGCTTGGTTTCGCCATTGCTGTAAAGTGGAAACTGAGGCGGCGTGCGTGGTTTTGGATCACCATGACTGTCATCGCGGCTCTTCATATCCTATTGATCTTATTTGTTCCCTGGCCCACCAAGTGGGTCCCTGCCGCCGTGTTTGCTGGTCTCGGTAGCGTGGAATTGTACGGAGTGCTTGCGATTCTTGATGTTGTCGAGAAATTCTTGGAATTCCCGGAAACCTCTGAATCATGAGCGTCCTCGACGTTGATCCATTATCAGGACCCCAGTCTCCGATAATCCCGTTTCACAGGACCTATCGTGAATCTGGAGCGGGAATGCGATCATTCTCGACTTTGTATCCCCGTTCAATTGCCGCGATGATCTCTCTGAAGGACATCTCCGAGGGCTTAAGCAATAGTTCCTTATAGTCTCTGTCTGGAATTTGTGGGATGTGCGTTTGGTATTTCTTCAGATATGGCAACATCTTCTTGCCTCGGTCGATTATTTCTATCGTGTTGTCTTCACCCGTGGCTTCACCTATGTAGTAGTGCAGGAGAACCACGAGAGCCTCGTCCCCAGCAGGAGTCTTGTTGTCCATGACTTTGCCTGCCAACACAGCAGCATTCCACAAACTACCGCCTCTCTTTTCCTTTTCTTGTGAATCATCGATCATGCCCTTCTTGTATGCATCCAAAACGGGGATGAGGAGTTTGCTCACTGAGGGTGGGACTGTGACTGTCTCCGTCTGGGCGGTCAGAGGCAGCCTGCCTGCAAAGAATATCAACAGCGCCATAAAAACCGAATAGATGGAACGCACCTTGTGACCCCTCTCAGAACTCGTTGAGATTCCTGGCCCCCTCTACCAAGTAGAACCTGTTGAAGCAATTGCATCAAGATTATTCTCGCTTGCAGTAAGCAATCTGTTATTTCGCTGCGCAAATCGGATTCCAAGTCCTGATAAGTCGCGTTACCGGAATGTGGCTTCTTGCACGCGGGAGGAACCTGTCACAGATCACACGAAACTACGATCAGAGACCTGGCTTAATGAGCGGAGCCAGTTGTCTGGCCGGGAGGCGTGGACACCCCCTTCGCGGTTAGCTCCGAGATCTGAAATTCAAAATTATCTAAAGAATTGCTGTAGTGTAAGGGGCCAACGTCGTACCTGCTTTGGAAGACCACGCTGACGCTGGCCAATTCGTCCCGTTTAGGCCAATCGTTGTAGGCCAAGCGGGCAACTTCAAGAGCTTTCGTCCTTTTCTGATCAGATGGAAGTTTGGCGAAAGACGAATTGATAAAGCTAACGCTCAGATACCGGCCGTTATTCAAATTGATGCTGAGACCAGCTTGTCCGGTTTGTTGTTGCAGCTGCGTTTGCAACCGACTAACCTCGCCGAGTTCCGCCGACAGCTCTCGAAGCCCGTTGCAGCCTCCCAGCGATCCCAGGAACAGAACGAGGCTGATTGTCAACATCCGGTGCCAGTGCAACTTCATTCGAGCACCCCGGGAGTTCGGCTCTAAGCTACCATTCATCATAGTGGGAGTTCTTAGGAATTTCGATATTGGTAGAGCGCGTCGTTTGCCAAGTCCTGGTAAGTCGCGTTATCGGAATGTGGCAAATTGAGCCAGTACTATGTCGTTGAGGCTGGCGGCGTTGAATCGCCCGTTTGATAAACAAGGTCAGTTGACATTCAGGAGCCGATTGCAGTCCAATCCTGGGACGACGGGAGCAAATTTCCGCTCGGGTTCCAAATGGAGACATGAAAATTATGTTGAACATTCGAAGAATCGTGCTGACAGGTCTGGGAGTCGTGGCGATCGGCTCGGTCTGGCATGGCAAAACCACTGCTCAGGAAAATTCATCCACCGGAGTGGTGACCGTCTTCGATCACGAGAAACTGGACGCATCGTTTGCCAAAGCAATTTCCAATGGAGGCAGCGACGTTTTATGGAGCCGCACGTCCAGCAAAGGGACCTACAACGTCTCTACGCACAGCCGGGAGTCCGTGAAGGCAGCGTGCAAACCCGAGGGGTGCAGCCATATGGGCTTTACTGCCGTCGTGTATGTGGTGAGCGGTGCCGCGACTTTGGTCATCGGCGGCGCGGCCAAGGCTGCGGCGCCTGACAAGTTCGGCGGGCAATCCGTTCAGGGAGGCGAGTCGCATCGCATCAGCAAAGGGGACGTGATTATCGTTCCTCCCGACACGATCCATTGGTACAAGAACGTGGAAACACCGTTCCGCTACATTGAAGTGCCGGTTCCCTGATCGCACTCTCGAATTTGAACATGCCTTTTAGGAGGTCCGACCTTTAGGTCCGACAATCAGCGACGCATGAGCGCGGCCTTCAGGCCCTGAGGCTTCAGCAGCTTAAGAGTACGTGTAGCAACTCCATATTGAATGGGCCAGCGGCTTAGAGCCGTACTGATTTGCCATACTTTACGGCACGGCTTGAACAGGCAGCGGAAAAAAGTAGTTTGATGTCATCCCGAGCGAAGCGAGGGAACTGCTTTTTCGCCAATCCCAAGAAAAAAGCAGATTCCTCGGGCAAACCGCGCCCGCGGAATGGCACTTTTGGAATTTTTCCGCAACCTGTGGAAGCCGTGCCCTACAAAGATTCGCAATTCCCCTCACAGGCTCCGAAGCCCCGACCTCCTACCATCTCAGACTCTTCGCCACGACTTCGAATCGGGACGGTACTCCTTTCTCATCAGGGTTGACAGTCGCGGGGGCTCCGACTATCGTGAGCCTACTGTGAAAATCCTGGTGGTCGGAAGCGGAGGACGCGAGCACGCGATGGTCTGGCGGCTGCGTCAATCGCCGGAAGTGGAGAAAATCTGGTGCGCGCCGGGCAACGGCGGGATTGCGGACTTCGCCGAATGTGTGCCTGTGGACGCCGCTGACGTTGCGGGACTCGTGTCACTCGCCGAGCGCCTCAAGCCGGACCTCACTGTGGTGGGGCCGGAAGCGCCGCTCGTCGCGGGGATCCGCAATAAATTTGAATGCCGCCACATGCGCCTCGTGGGCCCTTCGCAACGGGACGCGCGGCTCGAAGGAAGCAAGATTTACGCCAAGCAGTTCATGGACCGGTACGGCATCCCCACGCCTACTCTTTACGGCGATTTTGAATCCCCGACGGAAGCGATACGCGCGCTTGACGCTGTGGACTGGCCGGTGGTCGTGAAAGCCGATGGATTGTGCGGTGGCAAAGGCGTCCTCGTGGCGGAAAAGCGCGCGGAGGCTGAGTCGTTTATTCGCCGGCTCATGCAGAACCACGAACTCGGTCCCGGCGGCTCGCGCGTGCTGCTTGAACACGCGCTCAAGGGCGAAGAGCTTTCGTTCATCGTCCTGACGGACGGGCGATCCTTCGTGCCCATGGCGCCGACGCGCGACCACAAGCGCGTCTTCGATGGCGACCGCGGCCCCAACACCGGCGGAATGGGCGCGTACACCATGGACGGAATGATTGCGCCGAAATATGAATCCGTCATCATCAAGGACATTGTATGCCCGACCATTGCGGGACTTTCCGAGGAGGGAATTCCCTACACCGGGTTCTTGTATTTTGGCCTCATGCTGACCGCCAGCGGGCCCATGGTTCTCGAGTACAATTGCAGGATGGGCGATCCGGAAACGCAGCCCATCATGATGCGCATGGATTTCGATCTCGCGGCGGCATTGGACGCGGTGGCGTCGCACAAGCTGGACAGGTTCAAGCCCACTTGGAAGCCTGGCGCGAGCGTTTGCGTGGTCCTGGCGTCGGGCGGATACCCCGGCTCCTTCGAGACGGGGAAAAAGATCACGGGATTGGGGGAGGCGGAAAAGCTGCCGGGCGTAGCCGTGTTTCATGCGGGAACCAAGCGCGATGGCGATTCCGTTGTGACCAGCGGCGGGCGCGTGCTTGGCGTTACGGCGGCGGCTGATTCTCTCCCGCAGGCGATTCACAAAGCCTACGAGGCCGTGGACAGAATACATTTTGACGCCGCGCAGTGCCGCAGCGATATCGGCGCCAAAGGGGACCTGCGAACACGCCTCGCGGCGGAGGCGCCGCGTGGCTGAGATTCTGCACTTGTTTCAATGCCTGGCGCACGGCGAGCCCATGCGCGAATTCGAGGAAGTGTTTGCCGTAGAAAATAAAGGTTTGCAGGATTGCATTCACGGGCGCAGCGAGAGCATCCGTCAGGTTCTGCTGATGGATCAGGAGACGCTCGAGGAATTCGGAATCGCTCCGGGGCGGGCCAGGGAAAACATCACGACGCGCGGGATCGTACTCGGCTCATTGCCCCTCGGGCAGCGGCTGCGCGCCGGCGAGGCGCTGCTTGAAGTCACGAAGCCGTGCAGCCCGTGCCACCAGATGGACGAAATCCGCCAGGGCCTTCAGGAAGCGCTTCGCGGGCGGCGCGGCTTGTTGTGCCGCGTCGTCGAGCCCGGCCGCATCCGCCGGGGCGACCGCATTGAAATAGAACAAAAGACGCGCGCGCCGCACCATAGCGGCGATGATTCCGTATCTGGCGTCTACTAATTTAACGAATCATCATACCAACCAGGGAGGCAGGGAGCATTCATGGCCAGTGAAACGAAGAACAGTCGCAAGCCGCTTGTCGGAATCGTCATGGGGTCGGACACGGATTTGCCGGTGATGAGCGAAACGGCGAAGATGCTGGAAAAATTTGAAGTGCCGTACGAAATTGAAGTGACCTCGGCGCACCGTTCACCGGCGCGGACCCACGAATACGCTTCGACGGCGGTAGCGCGAGGTTTGAAAGTGGTGATCGTCGCAGCGGGAGGCGCGGCGCATCTGGCGGGCGTGGTCGCGGCAGTCACGACGCTGCCCGTCGTGGCAGTGCCGATGGCCACCACGGTGCTCTCTGGCATTGACTCCCTGCTTTCGAGCGTTCAAATGCCCGGCGGCGTGCCCGTGGCGGCCATGGCCATCGACAAACCCGGCGCCATCAACGCGGCCATTTTCGCAGCGGAAATTCTGGCCACTGCCGATCCGGATGTCGCCAAGCGGCTCACTACATACAAGGAAGAACTCGCCAGATCGGTAGCCGAAAAAAGCGCGCGCGTGAAATTACAGTACGCCGGGAAAACCGGCTAGACCGCGTTTTTTAGAACGCAAAACTTTAAATGGGTTTCAGTTGCACAGGCTTCAGCCTGTCGTGTTTAAATTTCGGATCAACCTCAACTGCGACAGACTGAAGCCTGTCCTACTTGGCCTTGTTATTTTCTCGCGGCGGTGGTGGCGTGCCGCTCCTGCATCCGGCGGGTGAGGTGAGGAACAATGCCCAGGATGCGTTCGATGAGCATCAACTGGCCGCGGTGGTGCATTTCGTGTTCTTTCACGGAAAGAATCATATCGAAGCGGGTGCGAGCGGGCGGCGTTCCTCCGGGCGGCATCGTTATGACTTCGCCCAAGAAATTGTCGTCGAGCCCTTCCATCCATTTGGCCCACGTCTCGCCATCTTTGGTGAGCAGCGCGATGACCTGAGCTTTCGTGCGCGGAGTTTTTTCTTCCGCGATCATGCGCTGCATCAACGATGGAAAATCGAATCCCGCAAGAGTGGTGCGCCGCTCCTCGGCGTGGATTTTTTGTTGAAACTTCGGGGCCAGCGCGATGTGCGCGAATAGCTCGCCAACGCTGCGCGTCTCCGGCATGGGCCTGAAATCGTACTTGTCTTCGGGAATGTCCTGAGCAACCGCCAGGGTGTTCTTGCGGACGGTGCGAAAACTTTCTGCTAACTCCTTGCCGCCATAATAGTTCACCAGATTCTCCTTCGCTTAAACTAAGTTTGATTTTCCATGAAAAGGAAAGGGAATGTAGTTTAACACGGCGGGGTGCAAAATCTAAGACGACCTCGCATGATCCGGAACGTGTTCCGCGGCGAGCGCTTTCATTGTTTCCCCGAGGGACCTTTCTGCTTCAACTCCTCAGTCCAGTTCAGCACGACACTGATTTCCGCACGTGCTTGCTCACCGGCGTTCAAAAATAGGAATCGTTGACTGTCCGCCGTGACGTCGTAGGAGGGGAGGGTTTGGTACGAAGAGTACCGCCCTTCGAAGAGCATCTTCGGATTGCCCGCGGAGAAGTTTGAGCGAGTGGTTGTCTCCACGACCATCAGTTTATCCCCGCTCCGGTAGAACAATTCGCCATTGTGCGCCCAGACCGGTTCTGTCCCTCCTTCCGTGGAAATTTGCCACTTGCCACCGGGCCCCGGATAGGGCTGCACATAGATCTCATAGCGGCCCGACTCATCCGAGGCATAGGCCAGCCAACGGCCGTCGGGCGAAAATTGAGGGGCGATTTCATTGAACCGTGTTTGCAGGAATGGCTGCACCTTTCGGTCGCCAAGCCGGTAGACTAGTATGTCGAACCCAGTACCGGGGTTGGATTGTTCGAAGGCCAGCGCCTGCCCGTCGGGAGACCAGGAACCGGCAACTTCGGCGTGGTCGCTCGTCGTTAACCGTTCCACCCCGCCGCTCCCGTCTGCTAATTGCCAGAACAAGTTCCGTGGGCCCGCCCTGTCAGATCCAAACGTGATTCTCTTTCCATCGGGCGTCCACGCCATCCCGCCGTTGTAGTTCCCTTCGAAGGTTAGCCGCGTCAATGTGCCCCGCCCGATATCGAGAACCCATTCCTGGCTTCCCGCTTCGTCGATTGTAACGGCCACTCGCTGTCCGTCGGGAGAGAGCCTGGGGGTTCGAAAGGCGCGGGGTGGAACCGCCAGCGGTTGCTCCGCCCCATTTCGATCCACCCATACGAACTTAATCTGAGTGTTTGTTGGTAACAAACGATAAGCGAGCACCCCGTTAGAAGAAACGGAGACAGCCGATTTACCGCTTCCCACAGTGAACTGAACGCCCTCGGCGATGGGGACGGCGTCGCCCTTTAGCTCCAGGCGATCTGCGTCGAAGGGCTGGGCTAACAAAGTCCCCCCTCGGTTAAATAACAGGTAACCCGGCGGGCTAAATAAAGCGGAAGAGTTGGCCTTCAGAATCAGCTTCGTTTCTTTCGAATCCAGCGACCCAACGTAAATGGCTCTATCCTCCGTATTCGGAGTATTCATGGTGTAGAGAAAGTGCTTTCCATCCGGCAGAAAGGCCGGCCACTCATGAGCATCCTGCCCGGCCGCTTCAATCGACGTGACAGGAGTCGCGGACCCGCCCGCCGAGGGCACACGAAGAATGGGACTCCCTGAGCCTGACGAAAATAAGATCACTCCATCAGAATTCCAGGTTCCCCCGCCATTGGCGGACAAGGCCACAACGGTTTCAGTGGGGCCCCCTGTAACCGGTATCTTCTTAAGTGACGAACCGGCAGTGAAAGCGATAAAGCGACTGTCAGGCGACCAGAAAGGCGCCAACGCATCGTCTGTTCCAGGAAGCGGCCGGGCAGTTTGCGAGTCCAGGTCGCGAATCCAAAACTCGGAATGGCCGGTAGAGTCCACCGCGATAAATACCAGTTTGGTGCCGTCGGGCGAGACGCTATGGAAGCGTGGGGTGTTGGCAATCACTGGAAAGGTTTGCTTTTCCGGGGGAGAGACAGTGAAGCGGACCGCCCTCACTTCTGCAGGAGCCCGGCGGAAGTATAAGACTGTCATGATCAGCACCGCTGCGATGAGGATGGCACCCGCTACCATCATCCAGCCGAAATGTTTCCCGGCACTCCGTTGGAGTATGCTTCCGGATGACGGCATCACCGCCTGCGTCCCCTGCCCTTGCTCTGCGATCCATTTCAGTTCGTCGCATACATCACTAGCCGCCTGCCATCTTTTCTCCGGTTCCTTTGCCAGACACTTCTTCACCAGGCGATCGAGGGCGGGCGGCGTCATCGGCTGGAGAGTTGAAATAGGTGCCGGATCGGTCTCCAGAATCTTTGCGATCAAACTGGCCTGGCTCCGGCCTTCGAAAGCTTTCTTGCCGGTGGCCATTTCGTAGACCACCGCGCCAAAAGCGAAGATGTCGGTGCGGGCATCTACCGGCCTGGCTTCCACTTGCTCGGGGGCCATGTATTGCAGCGTCCCCAGAATCGTTCCCTCGGCGGTCTCGCCGCCCTGTATCGTCGCGAGTTCCGAGAATGGAGTATTGGGTTTGGAGTCCTGCCGCAATTTGGCCAGACCGAAGTCCAGCAGCTTCGTCCCCGATTTCGTGATCACGATGTTGCCCGGCTTCAGATCCCGGTGCGTTATGCCCTTGCGGTGGGCCTTGTCGAGAGCGTCGGAAATCTCGATCGCATACTGCAACACCTGCTCCATCGGCAGTGGACCCTTTTTCAGGCGCTCTGCCAGCGTTTCTCCCTCCAGGTATTCCATTACCAGATAGTCAATTCCTTCCTGGTTACCGATGTCGAAGAGGGTGCAGATGTGGGGATGATTCAGACCGGCGATGGTCCGCGCTTCGCGATCGAAACGCTCACGCGAGTCAGCGCGTTCGACTAGATGCGCGGACAGGACTTTGATCGCGACGGTGCGGTCGAGCCGCGTGTCGCGGGCTTTGTAAACCTCGCCCATGCCGCCCGCGGAAAGGATCTGGTAAGGGCCCACCGTTTTGCCGGGCATAATGGCCATGCTGGGCTCCATTAAGTTTAAGTGCGGGGAGTATAACGCCGTTACCCAATTAGGAAGCACTTTTTTAGGGGCGGTCTGAGTGCAACATTGCTCTCGCTCAAGTTATTTGCTTCGATATTCTTCCACAAAGGCGATCCTTGAGTGGTGATAATATAGGTCCAGGGCGATGGTCCTCACGGCCTTGATTAAACCGTCTTGCACGATTGCAAAAATTGCTGACGGGGCGGCGACGCTGCGAAAACGACTCATATCCAAAGAATTCGGAGGTCCGAGATGTCCACTTTGACGCATGTGCCGAATGTTCCGCAGATAAACGACGATGCCGCCGATCCAGGATTGCGCGATGTGATCGAGCGCGCCAAAGTAACCAAAAGTCCGCCGCCGGCGTGGTACCGGACGATGGGCCAGAACCCGGAAGTGGCCAAGGAGTTTGCGCGCTACTGGGACATGCTGCACCGCGGCGGCAGCGTGCCGCACGAGATCAAGGAACTCGCGCGCATCCAGATCGCCCAGATCGTGGGCTGCGAATTCTGCGCGCGGCAAACTTCTCCGCTGGCCTCCTCCATCACCGAAGAGGAGAAGATGAGCTGCGCTTTGCCGAACTGGGAGCATCCCGACCCGAAGACTCGCGCCGCCCTGCACTACGCGCGCACGCTCACGCTTGATGACGGGAGAGACAAGGAAGTCTACGCGGAGCTCAAGAAATTTTACAGCAACGCGGAAATCATCGAGCTGTCGGCTTTCTTCTGCCTGACCGCCGGCGGCAACCGCATGGCCAAGAGCTGGAGCATCGAGGCGCATGGCGAAGTGCCGGCCATACCGAAGGGCGCCATGTCCATTCACGGAAATGAAAGCCCACGGACGTCCAGCCACTCTTCGCATGGATGATAGTTAGAGCGCGAAGCTCCCGACCGGTAGGAAGATGTTTGTTAGGGGAAGCGAGGGGAGCTTTAGAGCGACCAGCCGATCAGCTCCTCCAGGATTTCATTGCTTCCCGCGTAGATGCGTTGCACGCGGCTGTCCATCCACATGCGGGCGATCGGGTACTCCGTCATATAGCCGTAGCCGCCGTGCAATTGGAGGCACTCGTCGACGATGCGGCACTGGCATTCCGTCAGCCAGTACTTGGCCATGGCGGCGGTCACCGGGTCAAGCTGGCCAGCGATAAATCGCGCGATGCAATTGTCGATGAACACGCGGCCAATCTGCGCCTCCGACTTGCATTGCGCCAACTTGAAGCGCGCATTCTGAAATTCAATGAGCGTCTGGCCAAAGGCCTTGCGCTCTTTCGCGTACTTGATGGTGAGGGCCACGGCGCGCTCCGAGGTGGCCACGGCGCCCACGCCGATCATCAGGCGCTCGTAGCGCAATTGCTCCATCATCTGGGAAAAGCCCGCTCCCTCGGCCTTTCCCAGGAGATTCCCGGAGGGGACGCGCACATCGTCGAAGAAAAGTTCGCAGGTGTCGACCTCATGCATGCCCACTTTTTCCAGCGAGCTGCCAACGCGGAACCCCGCAAGATCTTTGGTCTCAGCCACAATCATGGAAAGGCCGCGAAAGCCGGCCGCTTTGGGATCGGTCTTCGCGGCCACGCAGACCAGGCCGGCATGCGAGCCATTGGTGATGAAAGTTTTTGAGCCGTTCAGGAGGTAATCGCCGCCGTCGCGCCGTGCGGTCGTCTTGATGGCTTGCAGGTCGGAGCCGGCCGATGGTTCGGTCATGGCGATCGCTCCCACGAGTTCCCCGTGCGCCAGGGCGGGGAGCCACTTCCGCTTTTGCTCCTCGCTTCCGTACTGCAGGATGTAGTGGGAGACGATGCTCTGAACGCCGCAACCGAAGTGCAGCCCCGCTTGCGCCAGTTCTTCTGTCACCACCGCCTGATGCGCGAACGAACCTCCCCCGCCGCCATATTCCTCGGGCACATCCGGAAGCAGGAGGCCGGTCTGGCCCGCCTGTTTCCAGGCTTCCGCGTCGGGGCGATGCTGTTCGCGCCACTTGGCCTGGCGCGGCAGGAATTCTTCCTGTAAAAACTCGCGGACGGTCTTGCGATACATCCGCAGTTCGTCGTTCATCCACGGCGACTCGTAGTTGGTCATGGGGAGCTAGAATGTTATCCCAGCAAAAATGAGTTCGCCAGCGCTCTGCCCTGGAATCGAACACTCGTGTTTCGTTTCCAGCGGGGGTCCGGTAGGATGCGGTACCAGTTAATTCCCTGGCCGCCTAAGATGATCGGCGAGCGGGACGGCGGCGCGCGGGCAGAGGGGAGCGGTGCGGCAAATTTCCTCCACGGAATACGGACGAATCGGGGACGACATCCACGTGTGGCAGGCGGCGCTGGACCGCGAGGAAAACTTTCTTCGCCAAGCGGAGGCGACTCTTTCGCCGGAGGAGAAGGCGCGGGCGGACCGATTCCACTTCGCGAACGACAAGAACCGGTTCGTCGTGGCGCGCGGCCTGCTTCGTGAATTGCTGGGCAGGTATCTCCAGCAAGCTCCGGCCGCCCTTGAGTTTTCCTATGGGCAGCATGGAAAACCTGCTCTCTCGGGAAGGGAGTCTTCGAGCGGACTCTGTTTTAATCTGTCGCACTCGGCCGGGCTGGCCGTGTATGCGATCGCAAAGGGACGAAGTCTTGGGATTGACGTAGAGCACGTGCAGCCGGAATCCGCGGGCGATGATATTGCGCAGCATTATTTTTCAGCGCGGGAACTGAGCGATCTGCGAACGTTGCCGCCGGAAGCAAGAGTCGCGGGATTTTTCCATTGCTGGACGCGCAAAGAGGCTTATCTGAAAGCCACCGGGATGGGATTGCAGATCCCTCTGCACAGTTTTTCGGTGAGTGTCTTACCCGCGATGCCCCCGCAGTTCCTCGGCGGCGTGGAAGCTAGGTGGCACATGGATGCTTTCCATCCCGCCGAAGGCTACGTGGCTGCGGTGGTATATGACGGCGCTCCAGGTTCCATCAAATATTTTTCCGTTGATGCTCACTTAAAATAATTTGTCCGGAATTCTCGCGTCTTGAATTGCGCGGGACGTTGCCGCGCCAACGGCTCGGAGCATACTAGCCCGGGGCATCGCCCCGGGGAATCGTACCCACCCATCATTGTCCGCCCTGAAGGGGCGGAGGATTCCATGCGCCTTTCAGGGCACGCAGAAATCGATTGATTCCGATCCCCAGGGCGGTGCACTGGACTAGCATCGCGCCACTCTTTCAGCGCGTGCACCTCCAATTGCGATCCAAAGCGGCTAGCTGTAATATGGCGCGCCCGGAAAGCAAAATCAGCTAACATATATGCCTGACTGGGCCGCGCAGACGCGCCCACGCGGGGACCTGCGATTTTTTGAATCGCAGGAATCCTGGGCGGAGGAAAAATGCAAAGGGTCAACATTGGAATCATAGGAACGGGATGGTGCGGGGGGATTCGCGCGGAAACGTGCGCCGCGAGCCCTTACGTGAGTGAACTGCACATCGCCGAAATCAAGGAGGCGCGCCTGAAAGAAGTGGCGGAGAAAACCAAGCCGGTTACGGCCACTGCGGATTACCGCGCCCTCCTGAAGAACGACAAAATCAATGCCATCATCGTATCCGCCACGCCAGAAACCGTGCACTACCCGATGGCCAAGGAGACGCTGCTCGCGGGAAAACACCTGCTGCTCGAGAAGCCGATTTCGCTCACGCTGGCCGAGGCGGATGAACTGATCGATCTGGCGCGGTCCAAGTCGCTGCTCTTTACCATCGGATATTCGCAGCGCTTCAATCCCAAATTCGCCTACGTGAAGCGCTCGATCGCCGACGGCACGATCGGCCAGCCGGTCAGCGCCCTGGTGAGCCGCCACATCACCCGCAACCTCGGCAACAAAATCGGCGGCCGCATCAAGCTTTCGCCTGCCGCCATGGAAGCGACGCACGATATCGACTTTGTGCTGTGGTGCTTTGAGCCGCGAAAACCGGTGCGCGTGTACGCGCAGCTCGTCAACAAAATCATGCAGCCGACGCACGGCGTGCCGGACTGCGTGTGGATCATCGTGACGCTGGACGACGGCAGCGTTTTCTCGATTGGCGCCGGCTGGGTGCTTCCGCCGGCGTATCCGAATTTTTCATCGACGTGGATCGAGATGGTCGGCAGCGAAGGCGCGATCATGGTGGACGATTCTCACCGCGACGTCAGCGTCAACACCATGAAGCGCGGCATCGAATTCCCGCTCTCCACCATGCCCGGCGAAAAAGTGGAGCACGTCTATGCGGGCCCGATGGAGGCTGAGACCATCCACTTTCTGGATTGCGTGGCCCGCGGCAAGCAGCCACTCGTCACGCCCGAGCACGCGCGCATGGTTATGCAGGTTTATCAGGCGGCGGACCAATCGGCCGAGGAAAATCGGCCGATTGATATCGTCTGGCCTAATGCGGATCGCAGAAGCGGTCAGAAGGAAACTGTTGGAGTTCGATCGAGCGCTCCTGCACGAGCTCAGGATTGATTTCAACTCACTGAATTAATTTCAACGCTACGCGCAATCCAGCTTCAAGGTTACGATGCAGGAGGTCCGACCTTCAGGTCGGACAACACGTGCCGCATGAATAGGCCTTTAGGCCCTGAAGCCTCATGGACTAGGGCCCAGTGATGAGCCCGCACGAATGTCCGGGCTGAAGCCCGGACCTCCGAAGATCGCCAAGGGAAAGAATGCTGGACACGACTCCCACGTCCGCGTCTTCTAAAACCGCTATCTCCGAAATTGCTACATCCAAACCTACAAAAACCCGTTGGCTGGTCCTCGTCCTGATCAGCTTCATGTACCTGATCACGTACATGGATCGCAGCAATATTTCGGTCGCGCAGCCGGAAATCGCCAGACAATTTGGTCTCAGTAAAACCGCTATGGGCCTCGTCCTCGCCGCCTTTACATGGGCCTACGCGCTGGGGCAAGTCCCTTCCGGGTGGTTTGGGGACCGCTTTGGTCCCAAGCGCGTGCTTACCGTCATCATGACGCTTTGGTCCGCGACCGCCGTGATGACTGGCGCGGCATTCGGCTTCGGTTCTCTGTTTGGCGCCCGCTTCCTTCTGGGACTGAGTGAATCCGGGGCATTTCCTGTTGCCAGCCGCGGAATGCAACTGTGGTTTCCGCGCGTCGAACGCGGCCGCATCCAAGGCACAACGCATTTCTTCAGCCGCTTCGCCGTAGCGGTCACCCCATTTATTGCCGGAAGTATTCTGCTCGCCTTTGGATGGCGCGCAATTTTTTACATTTTCGGCTGCCTGGGCGTTGTATGGGCGATTGTTTTCAGCGTCTTTTACCGCAACATTCCCGAGGACCACAAAGGCGTCAATCGGATGGAACTGGCCCGCATCCGAGGCCTCAACCCGGATGGAACCATTAAGCCGCCGGCGATCACCAAGCTCGCCACTCCTTGGAAACACATCCTGCTCTCGCCCAACATGTGGTTCATCTCTCTCGGCTATTTCTGCTTTTTCTTTGGAACCAACTTCTACCTGACGTGGTATCCAACTTATCTGCGGGAACATCTGCACATGTCCATTCGCTCCCTGGGAATCTGGGGATCCGTTCCTTTGTTCGCGGGCATGGCCGGCGACATAACCGGCGGCTCGCTCTCCGATCTGATCTTTAAAACCACGGGCAAAGCCAAGTTGGCGCGCCGCGTTGTGGCCGCTCCCGGTTTTCTTCTGGCGAGCGCCTTCGTAATTCCCGCCGCGTTGACCGCGAACAAATTCAGCTCGATTGGGTGCTTGGCCGTATCTTTCTTCTTCCTTGAATGGGTGATCGGTCCTGCGTGGGCCGTCCCCATGGATGTGGGCGGTCAATTTAGCGGCACGGTTACGGGCGTGATGAACATGGTCGGCGCCCTGGGCGGAGCGTCCACAGCCATTGTCTACGGGAGCCTGTTCAACCGCGGTTTCTGGGTGGCGCCATTCCTGGTGAGTGCGGGCGTGATGCTTCTGGGCGCGCTGATCTGGACGTTTCTGATCAATCCGGAACTGTCGGTGGTCGAGGGCGCGATTCCGGATCTTGCCTCTGTCCCCGGCAGCGCTGGCTCAACCAAAACGTAGTGATGAACATTGAACCGTATTAGGGGATGAAGACAGATTAGTTAGTTGGATAGCCACTCTTGGCTGTCCCTTATAGTGTCGGCAGGACGGCAGCGGACAGCCAGGAGTGGCTGTCCTATCAACTGCTTCATCTTGACGCTTGCAACAAGCGCGTGCTATCACGATGGAGCTGGATTGCAGAAATTTTTCAAGCAATTCCGATCCATTTCACGAGACAGGAGAAACACAATGACGCGGCGACGAATGGTTGCAGTGGCACTATCGGTCCTGGCCTTTTTTGCAATTGCGTGGCGCGCGGCCAGAAGCGCGGCGCCTCCGGAGAACGCCACGGACGAAATCCTGAAGGTAGATGAAGAGAGGAACCAGGCGCTGCAAAAGGGCGACGTCGCCACCCTGGATCGCATTTATTCAGACGATGTGGTGTACGCAAACGCCAGCGGCGCGCTCCTGACCAAGGCGCAACACCTCGCCGAACTCAAAGGCCGGACTCTGAATTTTCGCTCTTTTAAGCACGAAAACGTTCAGGTGACCGTGCATGGTGATAGCGGTGTACTGACCGGGATCAGCAAATCCGTCGTGGAGTATCAAGGGTCGGTCTCCAGCAGCAACCGAAGATTTCTGAACGTCTTCAGCAAGAAGGATGGCCACTGGCTGGTCGTGGCGCACTTTGAAACGAACATTTCCGAAAAGCCATAATCCGAACGTCGAGACACCCACGGAAATAGTGGTTTAAGTGGCGCGGGCTTCAGCCTGCGGGGGTTTGTCCTTGCAAGATCTAAAACCCGCAGGCTGAAGCCCGCGCCACTGGTGCTATTCGAGCGCCCGCAGTCCGGCGGCGGCCACTTGCTCGTCCTCGTGCGACTTGGCGCCTGAAACTCCCACGCCGCCAACGCATTCGCCCTGGTGCATGATCGGCAATCCGCCCTGCACGGCTACCCGGCCCGGAAACGCAACCGTTGCCGGCCGCTCCTTAACGATTTCTTCCAGGGCCTTGGTCGGAGTTCGCGTTGCGGCGGCCGTTTGCGCCTTGGCCGTGGCTATCGCGGCGCTTTGTCCCACCGCGCCGTCCAATCGCTCGAGGTGAACCAGGAATCCGCCATCGTCCACGATTGCAATACTCACATTCCATTTATTTTTCGCCGCTTCGGCTTTGCATCCGGCCACGATTTTCTGCGCGTCGCCTGCCGCCAAACACATTTTGTTGCGCACTGGTTCTCCTTTTTTCAGATTCCGGCGCTGAAAGCGCCGGCGCATTCTAGCCCAGGGCAACGTCCTGGGTTTTGAAATTCATCGAAATTTGCGCGCCCTGAAAGGGCGCAGGAGTCCTCCGCCCTTTCAGGGCGGACGATGATGCTTGGCCACATTACCCGGGGCGTTGCCCCGGGCTGGTATCCTCCGCGCCGTTGGCGCGCTCACATGACCGTGTATTCAACCAGATGAAAGTGCCAAAACCAACTTCTGAAACGCCGTCTAGTTGCCCGCCCTCTGGTTGTTCGGCACATTTCCGTCCGGCTTGAAGGCGGTCAGGGTGTGCATGCGGATGCCTGCATACCAGAACGTGCCTTGTGCATCTTGCTCAATCTTAGGCGGATACAGACCGCCGAGACGCGTGCCGTTCGGTCCGGGATGTTCCCGGCCCATAATGTCCGGGAACGGTTCCGGAAAGTAGGTGTAAGTCCTGGTCTTTTGATCGAATCTGGCGAGGACGCCGTAGCTTCTGAGGGTCACCCAAATGTTGTCCTGGGCGTCGGCGTAGCATTCGTATCCTCCGCCAAGCTTGAACGGATCCTTGTACTCGGTGATCTTGCCTGTGTCCGGATCAAGCATTCCCAAAGCCTGACCGATGTGTTCGGAAAACCAGACCTTGCCTTTGGAGTCCACCGTGGGCCGGCGCGGCCCGGAGGGCTGCGTAGGTGTTGCGTAGACGGACCACTTGCCGGTCTTTGGATCGTAGCCCACGATCTTGTGAGAGGTCATGCCCACGGCCCAAACGCGATCCTTTTGATCGACGGTCATCCCGTAATAGTGGGCATTCGTGTCGCTCGGCGAGGGGTCCCATTCGGTGATCTTCTTAGTGATGGCGTCGAGCTTTCCGACTTTGCTTACACCCTGCATTTCCGTGAACCACACGTTGCCTTTTGAATCCGATCGGATGGTGTGCGGGGTGCTGCGCGTCGGAGTCTCGTACTGGATGACCTTCCCGGTTTCGGGATCCAATTCGCCGATCGAGCTTTCGTCAATTTCGGCCGTGTACACGTGGCCGTCCTTGGCTTGCGTAATTCCGTGCGGGCCGAGCACCCGATGCCCGAGGTCAGGATTCGGAAGAATGAAAGTCTGGAAGCGCCCGGGATAATCGATCCGGTTTTTGTCCATGCCCTGGATCACGTCCATGCCCATTTCCGCCACATAGACTGTGGGCGAAAAGCGGCTCGGCCAGACGTCATGGCTGGAAATCTCGGCGTCATCCTTTCTGGGAAGGGCGGGAGGCAGGTCATACTCGATATAAATGGCGCGGGAAAGGGCCGCTTCGTCCAGCTGTAGATCGTCCAGCTTCAGATCGCGGCGTTTCCCGCCTTCCGGAAAAATCTTCGAAAAATAGGCGATGATGGCGTCCCGCTTCTCTTGTGGGATCGCTGCGGGGTTCACCTGAGGGATGCCGGTATGATTAACAGGACTGGTGCCGTTCATATCAAACATGCGGCTCACGGCCGCTCCCCAAACATCCGCATTGCGTGCCCCGCCCCCCATTCGTTGCCAGGGGATATGCTCGTAACCGTGGCAGCCCATGCAATTGTTCATGAGGTAGTCGCGAGTCGGGCCGGGAGGAAAAAGGGTGTCGAAGTCGACCAGTTCGGCGAGCAACTTGTCGGGGCGGGCCACCAGGGCCACGTCGGCGGTCTTCGCATCTCCGGCCTTCAGCTCGATGCTGGGGCCCTTCGAATCAAATCCGTCTTGCAACGCTGACATCTGATAAGTGCCAGGGGGTAGATTATAAATTTGGTAGTGGCCCTTTTGGGTGAAGACCGTGTAGGTGATATGGCGCTCGGCGTCCCTCGCTCTTACGCGAACCGCGTAGAGCGCGGGAATATGGTTACCCGACGCTTCGCTTAAAGCGTAATCCCTGTTGGCTGTGACAGTTCCGGAGATTACGCCGCCTTGCGCTGATTGCGCTTGAGCTGGCCCGCCTAGTCCCCATAACAACAATGCTCCTCCCATCAAAGTTCCCGCCGACCAGATTGCTCTTACCCGTGTGGTCATGACACACTCCCATTTCTAATTGGACGCCTGCGCCTGCTACCGGTTGCGGCAGAATTTCTCCGCGTATGGCTTTCATCATTCGTACACCACGACCCGCGGTCTCGTCAACTTGAACGCATGGCCTCAAGTTGCGCTCCGCTTCGTCGAGCATGTACAATTTTGCTTCAACTTCAGACGGAGCTAACATGATTCATACAGGACGCCACTTTCTCCAAATTCCAGGCCCTACCAACGTGCCGGATCGAATCTTGCGCGCGATGGATGCTCCGGTCATCGATCATCGCAGCGCGGAATTCGCGAGCCTGGGCAAGGAAGTTCTCGAAGGGATGAAGGGAATTTTTCAGACGGCCGGGCACGTGGTGATGTATCCGGCTTCGGGGACAGGGGCGTGGGAAGCGGCGGTTGTAAATACTCTTTCTCCGGGCGATCGTGTGGTGCTCTTCGAGACGGGACATTTTTCCCATCTCTGGCGCGGGGTCGCGGAAAAATTCGGCATTCAGGTGGATTATGTGCCCGGCAACTGGCGCAGAGGGGCGAACGCCGCGGAACTGGAATCGCGCTTGGCTGCCGATCGCAGTCACGCGATTAGAGCTATCATGGTGGTGCACAACGAGACCTCGACCGGAGTGACCAGCCGCATCCCGGAGATTCGCCGCGCGCTCGATTCGGCGCGCCATCCGGCGCTGCTCCTGGTGGATACGATTTCTTCCTTGGCTTCGATCGACTACCGGCACGACGAATGGGGAGTCGACGTCACCATTGCCGGTTCGCAGAAAGGGCTGATGCTTCCTCCGGGCATGAGTTTCAACGCGCTTTCGGAGAAGGCCCTGCGCGCCGCCGAAAATGCCCGCTTGCCGCGTTCCTACTGGGACTGGCAGGAAATGTTGAAGCCCAATCGCAGCGGATTTTTTCCGTACACGCCGCCGACCAACCTTCTCTACGCCTTGCGCGAAGCGTTGCGGATGCTGCGGGAAGAAGGGCTCGCCAATGTTTTCCGGCGGCATGACCGCCACGCGGAAGCGGCGCGCGCAGCCGTCCGCGCCTGGGGTCTTGAAATCGTTTGCGAAGAGCCCCGCGAATATTCCAGCTCGCTGACGGCGATTTTCATGCCGGAAGGCCACGATGCGGACAAGCTGCGCGCGGTGATCCTAGAAAATTTCGATATGTCTCTCGGAGCGGGCCTTTCCAAATTTGCCGGAAAAGTTTTCCGCATCGGACACCTCGGCAGCTTCAACGATTTGATGCTTGCGGGGACGCTGTGCGGAGTGGAAATGGGCCTGCGATTGGCAGGCGTGCCGCACAAGGAAGGCGGCGTGATGGCGGCACTCAACTCACTCGCTGGGTCCAATCGCAAGGCAGAGCCTGCCGTCGTAGCACGGTGAGCGCCTCGCGCGGCCTACGCGGCTGTTACGAGAATTCGACCCGCTCTTTTTGATTTTGATTTGGGCCGGATAACAATATCCACGTCCCGGTCGAGTGCTGTGAGGAAATTCATCAGTCGTTCCACGGAAAATCCATCGATCCGGTAATTTGAGAGAGCCGATATTTTTGGCTGATTGATTTTCAGCCGGCGTGCCGCCGCAATCTGGGACAGTCTCCGGTTTTCAATGATCTGGTTTATTTCAAAGGCTAAACGCACTTTCGTTTTTTCTTCCTCGGCGTTGGGCAACCCCAGATCGGCAAAAACGTTGCCCGAACTGCGCACGACGATCCTCCGCCCGTTTTTGCTATTGGTCATGGCGCGCCTCGTATTCTTGCTGAGCTTGTTTGAGCCGCTGAACTACCAATTCCACGTCCCTCCTTGGAGTTCTGATTCCGCTCGGTGATTTTTTCTGAAAGGCGTGGAGCACGTAGACTGCATCGGCAAATCTGACGGTGTAAATCGCGCGATACGCGTCGCTACGATAGTCCTCCACAATCTCGAATACAACGGATCCGGCGCCTTTCCATGGTTTCGCACTCGGATGCTTCCCTCCAAACTGCGCGAGGCTCAAGGCAACTCCGATTTTCTTCTGCACTTTTTCGGGAAAGGTCCGCAGGTCATTCAAGCTGCAGCCTACCCAATACAGCGGTTTCTCTCCACGAGCCCGCTCCGGCCTACTCACGGATTATCCCAGTTCTGGGATACATTGTCAATCCATTGGCGTTATCGATTGGCTGTGGCGACGGGCGTCGCAAGGACGCCTACGGGAGGTCCGGTCATTCCTGCGCCCCTGTCGATCACCGACTGCTCGGGATCGATCCAGAAGGCCCAGATGGCCGCGCCGACGAACAGCAGGCCGGCGGAGACGCCGAATGGAGCGACCCAGGAGCCTCGGGAGACGAGATAGCCGAACACCGTTGGGGAAAGCGCGCCGACGAATTGGCCGCCCATGTTCATCATGCCGGAGACGGTGCCGGAAAATTCGCCGCCGATGTCCATGGGGACGGCCCAGGCGGGGCCGATGGTCATTTCGAGGAAGAACATGGCGGCCGTCAGGCAATAGACCGCGGTAAACGGATTTGCGGCCAGCGCAGCGAACAATGTGAATGTCCCGCAACCGAGCATGGCCACGATGGCCACCGAGCGGCGGGCAAATTTGAGATTATTCGTCTTCACCAGCAACTTATCGGTCAGCCAGCCGCCGAAGGCGTCTCCTACCACGCCGGCCAGGAGCGGCATGGAAGCAAAGAGGCCCGTCTTGATCAGCGTGAATTTTCGGAATTCGACAAGGTAGGACGGCAGCCAGGAAAGAAAAAACCACAGGGAATAAATGTAAGCAGCGTACGCGCACATGACCGCCCACATGTTTCCATGCTTGAGCAGGATGCTCCATGGAACTTTCGGGCGCCTGGCGACGTTCGCTTGTTTGATTTCGCCTCTATCGTCGAGGCCGCGGATGCGAGTGAGTTCGGCGCGGCTCACCTTGGTGTGCTCCTCAGGCATGTTGCGATACACCAGCATGTAGAGAAGAGACCACATCAAACTGAGGACGCCGATCACGTAGAAGACCGATCGCCAGCCGTAATGAATCATTATGGCGACGGCGATGGGCGGGCCAATCGCCGCGCCAAAGCGGCTGGCGGCGTGGCTGATTCCCTGCACGAAGCCGCGTTCGTCCCGCGGATACCACATTTGCATGGCCCGTGTGGCGGTGGGAAACGCGCCCGCCTCCCCGACCCCCAGCAAGAAGCGAATGCCCCACAAGGAATAGAAGCCGGTGGCCAATGTCGTGAGCACGGCGATTACGGTGCGGTACGCCATGATGGTGGACAGGACGCGCCGCGGTCCGAAGCGGTCGCCGAGCCATCCGCCGGGCACCTGGAAGAGCGCATACGACCAGATAAAGGCGCTGAAGATCACTCCCATCGTGACCTTGCTGAAGCCATATTCCTTCATGATGAGCGTGGCGGTGTTGGCGAGGCTCACGCGGTCCAAATACGTTATGAGGTACATCAAGCACAGGAGAAGGAGCACCACCCAACGCACGTGGCTTCGCCCGGACACGTCCAGCTTCTCCATTTCTATACCTCCATCACCCTGCGGAAAATCAAGCCTGAACGACTCTAATGGATTGCAGTCGTTCAGATATACACCGCGCCCTCACCGGCGGCAATCTTTTTTCGGTGCCGATGGTGGCTCAGTATGACGGTTGATGTGCCTTCGCCGTCCCGTAGAAAACGGCCCGGAGAGGCCTCTCCATGACCGCGTTGCGCAGTTGGTTTTGTAGCAGGCTGCGGAAAAATTCCAAAAGTGTCATTCCGAGGGCGCGGTTTGCCCGAGGAATCTGCTTTTTTCTTGGGATTGGCAAAAAAGCAGATCCCTCGCTTCGCTCGGGATGACATTAAACTACTTTTTCCGCAGCCTCGTAGAGGCCACCCGATTTTGGGGCGGGCAGCTTTTCGCTTCTCTCTTGCCATGCGCGTGCGGGCGAGTCAGAATATCGTGCTGCATCAACCCCGACTATGAGCACAGTGCAAATATCATCTCCGTTGCCACTCAGTTCGCACGCAAAGCCCGTGGATTCCTTCGGGCGGGCGGGCGAACTTGAGAACGAACTGAAACGCGTGGTGAAAGGCGAGGTGCGCTTCGACCGCGGAAGCCGCGCGCTGTATTCCTCCGACGGCTCGAATTACCGGCAGATTCCGATCGGCCTCGTGGTTCCTCGCGATGATGACGACGTGATCGCGACGGTGGCCGCGTGCAGGAAATTCGGCGCGCCGGTCCTGCCGCGCGGCGCGGGCACAAGCCTTGCCGGGCAGACTTGCAACGTCGCCGTGATTCTGGACTTCACGAAATATATGAACAAAATTCTGGAGATCGACCCTGCGGGACAATTCGCGCGCGTCCAGCCCGGCGTCGTTCTCGACACGCTGCGCAGCCGGGCGGAGAAGAATCAGTTGACGTTCGGCCCCGATCCGTCCACGCATAGCCGCTGCACGCTCGGTGGAATGATTGGAAATAATTCCTGCGGCACGCATTCCTTGCTGGCCGGCAAAACGGTCGACAACGTCATCGAGCTGCGCATTTTGCTTTACGACGGAACGCAGATGACCGTGGGAGCTATTTCCGGTGAAGAGGACCTCGATGCCATCATCGCGCAGGGAGGGCGCCGCGGCGCGATCTATTCCAAGCTGCGCGACATTCGCGACCAGTACACCGGGCTGATCCGCGCGAAGTATCCGAAAATTCCCCGGCGCGTCTCCGGTTATAACCTCGATCAATTGCTGCCGGAAAACGGATTCAACGTGGCGAGATCACTGGTCGGGACCGAGGGCACCTGCATGATCGTGCTCGAGGCCAAGCTGCGGCTGATCCAAAGTCCACAGCACCGGTCGCTCGTCTGCCTGGGCTACCGCGATACGTTTTCCGCGGCCGACCACGTGCCGGAGATTTTGCCGCTCAAGCCCATCGGGCTCGAAGGGTTTGAAGGAAGCATCGTCGACGGCCTCAAGAAGAAAAAAGCTCCTAACCTGGAATTGATTCCGGAAGGGCGCGGTTTCCTGCTGGTGGAATTTGGTTCGAATGATCCGCGCGAGGCCGACGAGGCCGCCAGCAAGCTGATCGAGCAGTTGAAACAGGCGGCCGATCCTCCCAACATGCGGCTCTACACCAAAGCCGAAGCGCGGCATGTCTGGAAGCTGCGCGAGGCCGGACCGCGCGCGGCCGCCGCCGCTCCGGGCTCTCCTCCCGAATGGGAAGGCTGGGACGACGCGGCTGTCCCGCCGGAAAAATTGGGCAACTACCTGCGCGACATACGGAAGCTGCTCGACGAATACCATTACCACACTTCGTTCTACGGCCATTTCGGGCACGGCTGCATTCACATGCGCGTGAGTTTCGATTTGCAGAGCGAAGACGGAATCCGCAATTACATGGAGTTCGTCGAGCGCGCCGCCGATCTGGTGGTGAGCTATGGCGGCTCGCTCTCGGGCGAGCATGGCGACGGGCAATCGCGCGCGGCGTTGCTTCCAAAAATGTTTGGTCCCGAGCTGATCAAGGCATTTGCTGAATTCAAGTCCGCGTGGGACCCGGACAATAAGATGAATCCGAACAAGGTGGTCAACGCCTATCTGCCCACCGAGAATCTGCGGCTGGGAGCGGATTACAAACCGAACGATCCCAAAACATATTTTCAATTTCCGGATGACGACGGATCTTTCGCCAAGGCCACGCTGCGATGCATCGGACTCGGCGAGTGCCGCAAACACGACAGCGGTTCGATGTGCCCGAGCTACATGGTCACGCTCGAGGAAGAGCACAGCACGCGCGGGCGCGCGCACATGCTCTTTGAAGTGTTGCAGGGCGAAGTCGTGCGCGACGGCTGGAAGGACGAGCACGTCAAGAAAGCGCTGGACCTGTGCCTGGCGTGCAAGGCGTGCAAGTCGGAATGCCCGACCAACGTGGATGTGGCCACGTACAAGGCGGAATTTCTCGCCCATTATTATGAAAACAAGCGGCGCCCGCTGCATGCTTATGCCTTCGGAATGATCGACCGCTGGGCGCAGCTGGGGTCCAACGTTCCGCGGCTGGCCAACTTCTTCAGCAGCGCGCCGGGGTTCCGCCATCTCTTGCAGAGCGTTTTGCATCTGGCCCCGCAGCGCAAAATGCCCCAGCTGGCGCGTTCCACTTTCCAAAGTTGGGCCAGGAAGAAGCGAGTTCCCGCTGTCGGAGGACCAACCGGACCTACGACAGCGTCCGGCAAAACAAACGTCATTTTATGGGCGGACACATTCAACAATTATTTTCATCCGGAGACCATCCGGGCGGCTCTGGAAGTTTTGCAAAGCGCGGGATTCAACGTGGCCGTCCCGCAAATTCATCTGTGTTGTGGAAGACCTCTGTACGATTTCGGTTTTCTGGACAGGGCCAAACAATACCTGGAACGAATTTTGAGCGTGATGAGCCCGCAAATCAATGCGGGTGTCCCGCTGGTGGTCCTGGAACCGAGTTGCGCTTCCGTATTCCGCGACGAACTCCGCAATCTGTTTCCAGTAGATGCGCGCGCCACAAAACTTAGAAGCCAGACGTTTCTTCTCAGCGAGTTTCTCGAGCGCCACGCTCCCGGATACATGCCGCCGAAGCTTTCAGCGAACGTGCTGTTGCACGGTCACTGCCATCACAAGTCGCTCATGGGGCTTGGCGCTGAAGAGTCCTTGTTGCGAAAGATGGGAGCGGATCTGCAGTCCATCGATTCCGGTTGCTGCGGAATGGCGGGCCCGTTTGGTTTCGAGAAGGAAAAATACGATGTGTCGCAGGCGGTGGGTGAACGCGTATTATTGCCGGCCGTGCGAAATTCGCCCGAGAACGCGCTGATCGTATCCGACGGGTTCAGTTGCCGGGAGCAGATTCTGCAATCCACGGGACGCCGGGCGATACACCTGGCCGAAGTTTTGCAACTTGGTATGAAGAACCAATAAGGTGTGGTAAGAAGTCATTTCATAAATTGGCGTCGAATCAAGTTTAATGAGCCTTCAGGGGCTAAAGCCCGAGTCTTACTTGCCCTTGAATGTCGCGGCTGAAGCCGCGACCCACAAAGATTATTCATGTTGCGGGTTCTAGTGAGGGCGGCCTGATTTTCAGGATTCGGCGTTGGATATACTCTGGGCAGAATATTCTGGGTAGAGTAATTAGGGAGGCGACAATGAGGAACGGGAAAACCTTGCAAGGCCTGCTCATGCTTTTTGCGGGGCCGGCTATGGTCTGGTTGGCGGGATGCTTTCCGGCGCAGGCACAAGTTCTGAAATATGAGGTAGATCCCACCTGGCCCAAGCCCTTGCCGGGTCTCATGGTCACCGGGCGGGCCGGCGGGATTTGCGTGGATGCGCAGGACCACATTTTCGAAGTGAACCGCGGCGACTTGCAGGACAAGGAAAAATTGGTGGGAACGCCGGCGCCGCCCGTCCTCGAATACGATTCCGACGGCAACCTGGTCAATACGTTCGGGGATTTCAAGACCGCGCCCGCTTCCATTCACGGTTGCATCGTGGACAAAGAGAACAACATTTATGTGGCCGGCAATGACGACGCGGTGGTTCAGAAATACACGCATGACGGCGGCAAGATGCTCATGCAGATCGGCACCAAAGGGCTTTTCGACAGTTCCACCGGCCTGATCACCGGCATCGCCATGAACCGCAGCAAGACGCTGCTGAATAAGCCGGCGGATATCGCGGTCGATCCAACCAACGGAGACATCTACATTGCCGACGGCTACGGGGATCATCGCATCGCCGTGTTTGACAAGGATGGAAAATTCCTGCGCCAGTTTGGCGAGCAGGCCACCAAGGAAGAATCCGCGGCGGGTGACGGCGGCAAGTTCATGGGCGTGGTGCATTGCGTGGTGATAGACAACAACGGCCTGGTGTATGTGTGCGACCGCCAGGGCAACCGGATTCAGGTGTTCGACAAGATGGGAAATTTCAAGAAGAGCATCTGGATCAAGTCAGGGCACGAAGAGACGCCGGACTCCTTGGGTACCGCATGGTGGCTGCGCTTTTCGCGCGATCCGGGGCAGAAATACATGATTGTTGCCGACGGGCGCAACGAGCTGGTCCATATTCTCGACCACGAAGGGAACGAAATCACCAAGTTCGGCCGTCCCGGGCATCAGCTCGGCGAATTCACGCATTGCCACACTCTGGATATCGACTCGAAGGGGAATATTTACGTCGCCGAAACGGATATCGGGCGGCGCGTGGATAAATTCAAGCTGGTGAAGTGAGCGGCCGCTAACAATCTGGAGCCAGCGCCTGGCTCCGGTCCTGGCTCGACGGCATGTGCATTCTTGAAGGCTGCGCCTGGGCTGGGTGGCAGACCTCCGCTCAGCCATTCCTATCGCGTTTGACCCCTGGAATTCGCCGCAAAAGATCCGGTTTGAGAATTTCAACTTGCCGGAATTGTTTAAAGGAAACCTTAAGGTTGGCGATTTAGAATTAAGCGTGTGGCCGTCCGCCGAGGCGGACGGTTGACGCCAAACCGATACTTATGGCCGGGGGTGAAGTCCTGATCGCCGCCGCCGAAGACATCGTCAGTCATTTGGGGGTTCCAATGAAGAAACTTTTATTCATTTTTGCGTTGGTATTGGCCTGCGCTGCCCCGTCATCGGCCCAGGAAAAAGCGCCCCTCCGGCTGGTACAAACGATCGACGTGCCAGGCGCCAGGCACTGGGACCATTTCGGCGTGGACCTCAAGGGAAACCGGCTCTTTGTCACCTCGGAGGAAGAACCGGCAGTTGAGGTTTTCGATCTGCGGACGAACAAGCATCTTCAATCCCTCACAGAGTTCAAGGAACCGCACAACGTGCTGCCGTTTCCGGATAGGAAACAAATCTACGTCGTGGATGGCGAGGCTTCCGAGATCAAGATCCTCGATTATGATTCTTACAAGCTGATCGGCCACATCGAGTTGACGATCGACTCGGATCCTATCGTGTACGATCCCGCCTCGAAATATCTCTACGTGGTCAACGGTGGACGCGAAGCGAAAACGCCAACTTGCAACATCAGCATCGTGGACACCACCAGCGGGAAGAAACTGGCGGACATGACGCTGCAAACAAACCGGCTGGAATCGATGGCCATTGAAAAATCCAGTGCGCGCCTTTTTGTCAACATGACCGGGATTAATTCGATCGGGGTGGTGGACCGCGAGAAAAGAGCGGTCGTGCAGACGTGGCCGGTCACGGCGGGAAAGGACAATGTTCCGCTGCAGTATGACGAAGCCACGCACCGCTTGTTTCTAGCGACCAGGAAACCTTCCAAGTTTGTGGCCGTAAATGCGGATAACGGGAAGGAAGTCGTGAGTTTGGACGTAGCCGATTATGTGGACGATCTGGCTTTCGACGCCGCGCATCACCGCATTTATCTGCCCGGCGGAGGAGGAAACGGCGCGGTCTCCGTGGTCGAGCAGCATGGGGCGGACAATTACCAGGTGGTTGCAACGATTCCAACCAAGCCTGGGGCAAAGACTGCCCGGCTCGTGCCGGAGCTCAACAAGTATTACGTCGGGGTTCCGGGTAAAGACGCGACGCCGTCGCAGATACTTGTCTATGACGTTGCGCCATGAGGTTGTGACGTTGCGTTTTTAGTGGCGCATGCTTCAGCTTGTGGGGTTTGGGCCTTGCAAGTACTAACCCCCGCAAGCTGAAGCATGCGCCACTGGTGCGGCGCGATCGGCCGGATGAAGATTCAGAATGTTTTTTTTTGAAATTCGGATTTGGAGGGATGGAAAACCATGTCTGCTAAAAAATTGCTGGCGATTGGCGGGCTGCTAGTTTTTGCGTTTAACGGGAAGGTCAAGGCACAGGAAAAGACGCCGATGAAACTGGTGGCGACAACGCCGCTGCCCGGTTTCACAGGCGACTTCGACCATTTCGCAGTGGACCTGAAGGGGAAGCGCTTGTTCCTTACCGCCGAAGATCACAAGACAGTGGAAGTGTTTGACCTCGACGGCAAGCGGATCAAGAGCATCGAGGGCTTCGACCAGCCTCACGCCATTTTGTTCATGCCCGACGTGAACAAGTTCATCGTGACCGACGGCGACGGCTTCGGCAGGGTGGAACTCGTCAGCGGTGAGGATTACAAGATCCTGGACACGATCAAACTTCCTCCGGGCGTCGACGGGGCGGTCTACAATCCGGTGAACAAGTATTACTACGTGGAAAGCGGAGGCGGCGAGAAGGACGCACAGACTCACAAAATTAATATCATCGATAGCAGGGCGTTTAAACTGGGGGGAGACATCACGCTTCCGGGAACTCACTCGGAGGCCATGGCCATCACTCGCGACGGCAAGAAAATGTATGTGAACCTTTCCACACCGAAGGAGGTCGGCGTCGTTGACCTCGCGACTCGCGAGCTCACTGCCCGGTGGCCGATTACGGGCGCGGAGACTCCCAATTCCATGGCCCTCGACGAGCCGAATCACCGCCTGTTTATCGCTACGCGCACTCCGCCAAAAGTCTTCGTCTTTGACACCGACACCGGCAAGATTGTAACGACTGCGCCTATTGCAGCTTTCAATGATGACATGTGGTTCGACGTGGCGCGCAAGCGGATTTATTTGTCGGGCTCGGAAACGACCACGGTCCTCGCGCAGAAGGACGCGGACCATTACGAGCTTGTCGCTGAGGTGAAGACGGGGTTCCGTGCCAAGACGTCTATTTACGTACCACAATTGAATCGCTTCTACGCGGCCGTGTCAGGCAAGGGCAAGCCGGACGCTCAACTCGCGGTAGAAGTGTTTGATGTGCAGCCCTAAATGCCCCAATGCGCGCGTATTCAGAGGACAGGGTCAGGAATCGAGACTCTCACTTGCCAGATGCGCCGTATTGCTGAAGAAGCTCTTTTAACGCTGTCACTTGCCTCTCCGTCAGCTTGGCCCGAAGCAAGGCAGTCTCCATAGGATAGACGGAGCCATATTCGGCCAGTTTCTCCTTAGCAGGGTAAGTTGCGTCAATGAACGCGTCGCGATAGACGATCCATGCTCTTTCGAGAGCTTTGATCTTTTCAACGGCTTCCGGTTGCCTCGCGGCTTGCGACAGCAGCTTGCGATATATGTCATTCAACTGGGCGTCGACGCGAGATGCTTCTGCGCTGGCGCAAGCGTTTATTTCCATTTGAGTCTTTGCTTTCTCATTGCAAGTAGGATACGGAGCGGAGTCTTGCGCAAAAGCCTGAAGTGAAGTCACGAAAAATGCAATCACCAAATATCTCATGGAAGTTCTTGCTCCTCCTCCTGGGATACCTGACCCTGATTATTCGTCACACCCCGGCGCCCCAGCCGCCATCGACGAACAGCGTGTGGCCGGTGATGAAGTCTGAGGCTGGACTCGCCAGGAACACGGCGGCGCCGACCAGGTCGGAAGGCTCGGCAAATCGACCCAATTTGATTCTGCTCAACAATCGCTGCGCGCGCGCTTCGTTTTCGCGGAAGGAGCGGGTGGTGCTTTCCGTTAGCGTCGAGGTCGGCGCAATCGCATTGACGCGCACGCCCAGGGGCGCCCATTCGGTGGAGAGAGCGGCCGTGAGGTAGGAGACGCCGGCCTTGGCGGCGCCGTAAACGCTCTTGCCCATGTCGGTGCTCGCTGACCAGGTCGAACTGAGGTTGACGATCTTGCCGTAGCCGCGTTCGATCATTAGGCGTCCCATCGCCTGGCAGCAGAAGAATGTTCCCTTGGCATGGACGTCCAGAATGCGGTCCCAATCCTCTTCGGTGATATCGAGCGCGGGCTTGGTGAAGCCGAAGCCCGCGCAATTGACCAGGACCAGGGCGAGATCCCGGGCCTTGATGAGCTTGGGCACTTCTTGCTCGATCGATCGAATGTCTTCGGTCTTGCTGACGTCGGCGCGGAGGACGTGGGCGCGGCCTCCGGTGGCTTCAATCGCGCTCTTCACCTCCAGTAATTTTTCGCGCGTGCGGCTCACTAAAACGACGTCGGCTCCTGAGCGCGAATAGGCGAGCGCGAACGCGCGGCCAATGCCGTCGCTCGCGCCGGTGATGACGGCCAGGCGGCCGTCGAGGCGGAAGGAAGGAAGCTCGCCCGGATTCGGCTTACTCGAATTCATCTCGTTCGTCGGCATCGGTCAATTCGGCAAAGGCTCAGGGCTAAAGCTACTGCGCGACAACCCCAAAATCCTTGTAGGGCGCGGTTTCAACCGTGCCGTAACTCGGCTGGTCAAAAAGGCTTTAGCCGCTGGCAAATCGCTGTGCATCGTCGCTAAATGGCGCGGATCGTACAAAACGTCAGGGGCTAAAGCCGAGCCCATTAGGACGGCAAGTGTCACGGCTGAAGCCGTGACCCACAAGGCTTCTCCGGCTGCGCACATGAAACTGCGATTGAAACTACTTGCACGGCCACCCCTGCAACGGCTCGGGAAAAGGAGCGCCTTTTTCTACTAAGACTTACCTCGTGCGTCCCGTGGTGGTGTCCAGAGGATGGACGTCGTTGACGAGACGTTCATCGAATGGATATGTTGTATATATGTCAACGCCGTCGCGCGTGACGATATGGTCGTTTTCCAGGCGGATGCCGCCGATGCCGGGCTTTCCCGCGTAGGGCTCGAGATTGAAGGCCATGCCTTCCTTGAGCACCACCGGCGCATCCTTCGACGCGGGGCTGAAGTAGGGGGCCTCCCACGGGTTGACGCCTGAGCCATGGCCCAGGCTGTCGAGCACGTACGGATCGGCCGCGGCGAAAACTTCGGCGTTGGTGGCGCCGGGGCGCACTTTGCCGCCGGCATTGAACAGGGCGTTGTAGCATTTCTGATGAAGGTCGCGCATCTCGGGAGTGGGCTTCACGTTGCCGCAAACCCAGGTGCGTGTCAGATCGCCCCAGTAGCCGTTGTAGCCGGCGCCAACATCCAGGATGACGAGATCGCCGTTGCGGATGATCCGGTCGGAGGTGAAGCGGCGGTAGGGAGCGGTGTAGGGGCCGGAGCAGATGATGTTGGAGCATTGCGTCCACTCGCTGCCCATCGCCGTCATGGTTTCCCAGATGATGGCCAGAATTTCGCATTCCTTAATCCCAGGGCGTAGGGCCTGCAAGCCGCGGTGGAGCGCCGCCTCCGTGATGGCGTTGGCGATTTTGAGGCAGATGATTTCGTCCTGCGTTTTTATTTCTTTGGCGCGCATGAGCACGCTTTGATAGCCGTCGGCGAATTCGGTCTTGGGAAACACTTCGCGGATTGCCGCTTCCATATTTAGATCCCAAATGTCGACGCCGACTCGCTTGCCTTTGAGCGAGCCGACCAGGCCTTCGACCTGTTCGGCCCAGCGTTTCATGCCGATTTTTTCTCGGAAATTCGCGCGCGGGCGGATCTGGTCCGGGCTGAGCCAGGGCATGCGCAGCTTGCAGTGCTCGAAGTCCATGGTCCACAGGATCGGATCGTGAGTTCGCGACAACACCGTGACGGCATTTCCCATGATGAAGGCCGGGCCGAGATGATGGCGATAACCTGTCAGGTAGCGGGCGTCTTCGGTGCGGAATACAAACAGGGCATCCAGATCGGAATTGTTGAGCGCGTCCTTGGCGCGCTGTAAACGTTCCCGCAGCATGCGCTGCGGATCAAAGCGCACTTCCCAATCAACCGGAATCATTCCAATATCAGACACAGCGTGTTCCTCCTTAAAATAAATGCACGCTTCCATTAGCATTATTAACCGGAGCGTGTCAAATTTGTGAGTCTTGAGTGGCACACGCTTCAGCCTGTGGTTTTTTCCATAAGGCAAGTCAAAACCCACAGGCTGAAGCGTGTGCCACTGGAAGGTGTAGCGGAGGAGAATTTGAAGATCGTCATCAGCGATCACCGTTTTCCGGACGTCGAGCAGGAGCGGCGCGCGGTGGAAGCTGCGAGGGGAACGTTGGTCATTGGGCAAGCTGTGAACGAAGAGCAAGTTGCGGACCTGTGCCGGGATGCGGATGGCGTGCTGACGGTGCGGGCGCCTATCACCAGGCGGGCGATCTACGGCATGGAGCGCTGCCGCATCATCGTGCGCTATGGAATTGGCGTGGACACGGTGGATGTGGCGGCGGCGACGGAACGCCGCATCATGGTGGCGAATGTTCCGGACTATTGCCTCGACGAAGTCTCCGACCATGCGCTTACTCTTCTGCTGATGCTCAGCCGGCAGATGATTCCCGCGATTGCGCTGGCCAGGGAAGACACCTGGGCCGTCGGTAAAATGCCGCCGTTGCAGCGATTGCGCGGGCAGACTTGCGGCCTCGTCGGCTGTGGGAGGATCGGCTCGCTATTGGCGGGCAAAGTGTCGGCGCTGGGAATGAGTGTGATCATCTACGATCCCTATTTGAGCGAGACGCGCGCGGGCGAAATGGGCGCGGAGCTCGTCTCGCTCGACGCGCTGCTCACGCGCGCGGATTTTATTTCGTTGCACGCGCCGCTCAACGAAGGCACGCACCATCTGCTCGGTGAAGCAGCCTTCGCCAAGATGAAGAAAGCCGCGTCCATCATCAACACCGCGCGCGGTGGGCTGATCGATGAAGCTGCGCTTCTCGCCGCGCTCGATGCGGGAAAAATTTCCGGCGCGGCTCTGGATGTGCTGGAATCAGAGACTGCTGTGACGGCCATACGCGGCGCGCTCGTGCGCCATCCGAAAGCGATCGTGACGCCCCACACCGCATGGTTCAGCGAGCAAGCCCGCGCGACGCTTCAACTCCGGGCCATCGAGCAAGCCCTCGCTGGCCTCAGAGGCGAAACGCCTTATGGGCTGATCAATCGTGAACTCGCGAAGTGAAAACCGGGCGATTCGAGTGGGATGGGCTTCAGCCTGTCTGGTTTTGATTTTCGCGGGGCTCGGAAAGGCAGACAGGCTGAAGCCAGTCCTACTCGAAGCTAAATAACTTTCGGGGGGCGCAGCTACATACAATATTCACAGCGGGTTCCCTTAGATGTTCTCAATTTTGGTAATCTCACTTGGGGCCGTCCGTCGCCCTTGCAAGTTTTGGCTCGATCTATTGGTGCAAACCGAGGTTCACCGCATTGCCAAACGAACTCACGCGAAAAACGCCGGCGCCAAACCAGAAAATAGCGACCGGATCGGCCGCAAATTCGCCGCCGACCGCGGCCCAGCGACCGAATCGCAAGCACGATGAGTTGCGGCTGCTGATCAATTCGCGAAATCCGATCATCACCGTGGAAACCACGGAAGAAGACCGCCTTCAAGACCTGTTGCTGACGATCGCAACAGAGCTCGGTGTGCCGCTCTACACGTGGAGCGCGATCACGGGTCTTGCGAAATTCAATGGGGCGACCATCTATGGCACGGACCAGCCCGAACAGGCGCTGGCGAACATCGCGCTGATCGGCAGCGATGCGATTTTTCTGCTCAAGGATTTTGCGCGCTATTGCGACAACGACCGGATCTGCCGCCGCGTGCGCGATTTGGCCGGCCCTTTTCGCGTGGTCCGGCGCTCCCTGGTGCTTACAGCGGCTTCGATGAAGCTGCCTCCCGAACTGGAAAGCGAGTCGGCGCCGTTTCAATTTGGATTGCCGGACGCGGACGATTTGCTCCCAGGGGTGCGGAAGGTTTTGGCGGACGCGAATCGGGAGGAAGGAATCCAGGTCGCGCTCGATGCCGCTTCCTTCGCGCAGCTGGCCCACAACCTTGTGGGCTTGCCGGAAGAAGAAGCCATACGAACTCTGCGCAAGTGCGTGTTGAAGCGCGGCAACGCGGACGGCGGACTGCTCGATGCCGTGCTGGATGCGAAGCGCGACGCCCTGCATTTGGAGGGGCCACTGGAATCCGTGCGCCGCGATACATCCTTCACGGATGTTGCGGGCCTGAAGCGGCTGCGGGAATGGGTGGCGAAAAGACGAAGCGCATTGACGCCGGAAGGGCGGCGATTCGGGCTTGCGCCGCCGAAAGGCGTGCTGATCAGCGGAGTCCAGGGCTGCGGAAAAAGCCTTGCGGCGCGCGCCGTGGCGGGAGAATGGGGCGTCGAGCTGGCGCGGCTGGACGTGGGCGCGCTCTACGACAAGTATGTCGGAGAGAGCGAAAAGCGCCTGCACAAGGCACTGGAGCTGGCGGAAAAGCTGGCGCCAATCGTCCTATGGATCGATGAAATCGAGAAGGCGTTTGCTTCGGCGGGCACGAGTGGCGACGCCGATGGCGGTTTGTCGCAACGGCTTTTGGCGACTTTTCTGACGTGGATGCAGGATCGAGAGGGCGATGTATTCCTGGCGGCCACTTCCAACAATATTACGATCTTGCCGCCGGAGATGACCCGCAAAGGGCGGTTCGACGAAATTTTCTTCGTCGACCTGCCCAGCGCCGAAGTGCGCGCGGCGCTCTTCAGCTTGCATCTGAAGAAACGCGGAAGGAACGCGTCGGAGTTCGATGTTGCGGCGCTCGCAGCGGCGAGTGGAGGGTTTTCCGGGGCCGAGATCGAGCAAGCCATCGTCGCGGGCCTGTACACGGCTTTCGATCGGAAACAACAGCTCACCACGGCAATATTGCTGGAGGAGATCCGCGGCACGCAGCCGCTCAGCGTGACTCGAGCGGAAGAGATTCAAGCCATAAGGGAATGGGCGAAGTCGCGCGCCGTGCCGGCGGATTGAATCCACAAGGGCCGATTGGGCAAACGGAATTCCAAACGACTGCTTGAACAAATTTAGCCACCCGGTCGGGCGCGATTTATAGCGACATTTGGTCTGGCCGCAGGGTCAAGGCAAGGCTTCCGGCGACAGCTGACAGCAGCGAAATTTGAATTTCTCCTGCGAGGGCCCAGCCGGCGTGGGTGGCGATTTCGCCCATCAAGAATCCGGCCGCAGCAGCGGAGGCGTAGAGGCTGGTCACAAACATGCCCGAGGCGCGGCTGGACAGGCTGCTGCGCACCGCCTTTACGTGGTAACCGGCGAGGTTGACGTAGATCGTGCCGCTGCCAATGGCGCCGTAGACGGATGTAAGGATGACGTGGGGCAGGATCGCCTCCGGGCCGTGAAAGCACAGGTAGCCCAGGCCCGCGATGGCGAAAAACGAAACGCTGAGAACGACACGCGGCGGGAAGCGGTCTCCGAACCAACCGCCGAAAATCGACAGTAGCGCTCCCGCTCCGTAAAAACTCTGGACAAATCCCGCGGCTTTCGGCGTGTAATGCAGGGCATCGCGCAGGTACGTCACGTACATCCCCGTGAAGCCGTACAAAACGAGCCCGGCGATCACGCCAAGGATCGTCAGGATCACCGTGTTTCGATTGAGCAGAGTGGGCGCGCCGCGAACGTCGGCTTTCGCCTGGGCTGCGCGATGCGTTTCGCTGAACCACGGCCTCACGCTCACCGCAATCGCCGCAATCATCGCGAAGCCCAGGGCGCCGAAAGCGATCATCGGGGCGTGCCACGTGCGAAGCGACGTGAGCAGCACGCCACCCACGATCGGGCCCGAAAACGCGCCGATACCAAAGAAGACATTCATTGAGCCGATGGCAGCGGCGCGGTAGCCGACAAAATAGTTTGCGGCGATGGCGATCATCACCGTGAGTTGCATGGCTTCGCCGATGCCCGTCGCGGCGAGGTAGACCAGCATGTCCGGGAAACCACGCGCCAGGACCGTGAGCGCCGTGCCCGCCGAAAAAATTCCGATGCCCAGGAGGAGAACCGTCTTGCGGGAGAAACGCGCGAGGAGAAAGCCGGTGGGCAATCCCGCAACCGCCAGGCCCAGCGTGAAAATTGTGGTGAGGAGGCCGGTGTCGGAGAGCGAAAAGCCGTACTGCACGCGGACGTCGTGAGCGAGGAGCGGGAAAAGCTGGCGGTCCGCGGCGTTCACACTGTAGGCGAGGAGCAGCACGCCGTACATCGCGATGGCAGCGGCGCGCGAGCCGGGCGGATCGGAGGCGGCGTTCAACGGTTCCGTGGATAATTGATCGCGAACTTTTTTCTCCTGGCGGGTTCCCGGCGAGAGTATACGCTACCAGGCGGGGTTATCGAACCACTCCGGGCCCGAAAAGAATTTCTTAGAGCTAGTCGTTGAATGATAGGGGTTCTCGGGAGGGGCTTGCATTTCTTACGGGCAATTGAGTGGAGGTGTGGCAGCGATCACTGCGGGGGGCCAGCGGCTAAAGCCTGCCTATTCTAGGCGGCTCACGGCGCGGTTGAAATCGTGCCCCACAAAGATTTTAGCGTGGCCCGGCAGGCTCTTCAGCCTGTTGGTTTTCGCGTTGTGGGCTACCGCACGCAGTCCTCGCAGAAACCCAACAGGCTAAAGCGTGTTCCACCTTTCAGGACTTTTGCAGAACGCTGCGTAGTTCGCGGATGTCCTTTACGCTTTCCAAGGCGAATACTTTATCAATCAGGGTCGCGCAGCTCGCTTTGCCGAGGACCGGCTCGACCAGGTCGCGGCATTTCTGCGCAACCTCTTCGCGGGTCATCGGATTATCCACGGTGCCGCGCACGTCGGTGACGCGTTCGGAGAGGACCGTTCCGTCGTTCAGCGTGATCTCCACGATGGCCTGGCGCGCGGGTTCCAGCTTCTCGAGCTCTTCGCTGGGGACGAGTTGCACTTTGGCGCGCACTCGGAGGACGTCCGGATCTTTCATGCGGGCCTTGTCATGCGCGGCGTGGAACGAAGCGGTTTTATCGAGGAGCATGACCGAAACCATGTGCTGCAGGCAAATGTCCGGCATCTCGCGATTGTCAACCACACGGGCCTCGGTGTTGGCCAGGCGCACGACGATGGACTTCACGTCGTCGGGATTCACGGGGCGCTTTTTCAGAATGTTGTACATGCAATCGAGCGGGGCCTGGATCGGCGATCCCACGGTCCATTTCTTGATGTTGGTCCGGGCAATCTCGTAGCGCTCGCCGAGCTGCGAGACCAGTTCCTCCTGATGCGCGTTGGGGGCGTAAGCCTGAAAATAATTATCGACGCCGGAGAAGATGTCGTCGATGCCGTCAAATCCGGCGTGAACCACCATGGCCGAGGTGACCCCGTTGCGCGCGTTCATGCCCGCGAAGACGAAGGCTTTCTCGATGTGCTCGGTGTCGCGGTTCCACGCGCCGATGCCAGAGGATTGCTGGGCCGTGTAATCGAGCAGCCAGCGCATCTGCTGCGCGTTCAAGTTCGCGGCGCAGCCCGCCGCGGCCGCCGCCCCGAAAACGCTGGAGATGGCGTGCGTGCTTTTATGGCTGTTGTTGCGAAAATCGATCGCGCCGAAACTGATGGTCATGCGCGGTCCGACGTCGTAGCCAAGTGTCACGGCGCGCAAAAAGCGCGTGCCGTCGATGCCAAATTTTTCACCGGCCGCCAGAGTGGCGGGAACGACAGCGCAGCCGGGATGCGATTGCGAGAACTCGTTGGAGTCGTCGGTTTCATCGGAATGGGCCAGCATGCCGTTGATGAACGCGGCCTCCGGAGGGCTGGCGGTCATTTTCGAGGCCACGATGGTTGCGGTCTTGTCGGTGGTGAAGTCGCGGGCGTAGGCAAACGCGGCGCGAGCCGGAGGCAGGTCGGAGCCGGAGATCATGGCGGCGAAGGTGTCGAGGATGTGGTGCTTGGCCTTCTCGACGACTTCATCCGGCAGGGTGCGGCCGCCGGCTTCGCTCATGTAGGCGCTGAGCTTGGCCATCACGGGGCTGACACTTTCGGCGGCAAATAATCCGCCGGGAAAGGCAGTGGCCGCGACGGTCCAGCCGGCTCGTTGAAGCAGGGTGCGCCGGCTAAGGGTTGCGCCATTTTTGGCCTGCGGATGGTTGGCGTTTCGACGATGTCCCATACCATTTCCCTCACAATATCTTTTTTGAATTTGGCTCAGAGACGCGGGAGCAGGTTCCTCATGCTACCGAGCCGCCCGATTTGACGCTCGATCTCGTGAAAGGCGCATTGCCGATCCATCAAAACTTTCCGGTTGATTGAGCTCTGCTTCGAAAGTGTACCCCGCGAGTTATTTTGCGGCAAGCCGCTGTTCCGCCTTCAAGCGCCGTCCGCCTAAAGCCACGTTTCCATGCGCGGGGCAAACCCAGGCATACTAGCAATCCACATAATTGGGCTGCAGCAGGTGGTATTCCTTGCGCGTCTTAACGGCTTGAGTTACTCGCGCCCCGATCCAGCAAGACGCAATCGAACGCGGGTTCTGTGGCGCACGCAATGGATCCGTCCTGGGAGCCTTGCACGGTTGTTTACGTTCGCCGGGCTTGCGACACCATATCAATCAGAACGGTCCTCGCTTCCGCCGCACTGCCCACTTCTCGTGAGAATGCAATGCGCGCGCCACGCGTGCCGTCTGGAGTTTTCAACCGCACGTGAAAGCCGAGCCGGTCGACCGAAGTCATCGCCGCTTCCTGAGATTCAATTCCAGCAAATGCGCGGGCGAGCAGAGTGAGCGCTTCGCCATGGTCGGCATTCATGTGCTGGATGATGTCCGCTGCAACGTCGGCTAGCGGGTCCGGTTGCGCGTGGTTATACTCTGTGGCGAAGACCCAGCCCATCACGCCGAAGCCGCCCACATAGTAAATGTCCACTACGTCCATGCGGTAAAAGGAAAAGTCGTCAAAGTCCACCCAGTTTTTGCTGTTGGCATAGCGCGCCAGGTAGAGTTTCCGCGCTGCGGCTATCTCCGTCTCAGGAATCGACAGAACGTTTCCCAGCAAAGTGACCCTAGACGCCGCCAAGGGATCGCCGCCGGCGCCGGGCTGAGTCACTAGCAGGCTGGAGCGCGGGTCCGCCTGCAGATTTTGAGTGTGCATGGCCATCGTGCTGATGAGGAAGACAGGACGCCCGTTTTCGTCCAGCCCATAGGGCATCACGGATCCAAAAGGAAATCCCTGCTGTTTGCGTGAAAGCGTCGAAAGGGTGCCGATTCGACCAAGGTACAACAGCGTGCGCGCCCGCTCGGCAAAGGTAGGCTCGGCAACTGCGGGCTGGCTGCTCGCTGCGCCTGAGCCGGCGTGTTTCCCCGTCGGTGAAGAAGCCATGGCTGTTCTCCCTGTGGCCGCTGGATGGATTCGATTTCAGGTCCGACTCTTACCAGTGATATCGCCGGCCCTAAGGTCGCCCAACCGAAGATGTGATCCGCCCGATCACTTATGCGATTATGCCCGAGTGAAGACGTATGCGGAAGCGACCCCCTCCCTTCTCTGAGCCGGATAACGCCCGAGAAATGGACTTCTCATGACTTGGCACTGATTGATAGAATCCGCGCGAGGACGATATGAATGTGGCGTAAGCCGCCTTTCTCGATTGCAGACAATTGCGCGATAGATGTTCGTAATCTAGCTGCGTCGCATCTGTGGTACAAGAAAAAACTCGGATTGCGCGAGGCGCCCAATGGTCGGGCGGAAGATTCCGGGCGACCCTTCGTGGACTTGCGCATTGCGGACAACGACACGTTTATTTCACTGCTGGAGTTGAAATCCGGCGCGTCTCCCGAGAGCGCACAGGTCATCTTCTTCGCCAAGAATCTGGAAAAGGCAAAGCAGTGGTTGGAGGGGCGCGGAGTGTTCGTCGAACCGATTACGACTGATTCAGGTGGAAACCGTTTCTTTCGGTTTCTGGATTTAGAAGGAAACGAGATTGAGGTGTGCATTGAGCCGGGATAGCGTCTTGTCGGAACGTGGCCCGACCCCTCCCCCTTTGGCAAAAAGCCGCCTTCCGATAAGACGACTCAGGATATGGCAGTCGGATCAATTTCGCGTGCTGCTCTTCTTGGGCTTAGCAAGCAGAACCCGGCGCTCCTCCTCTGTCATTTTCCGTTTGACTATGTCGAAGAATATTCGCTCGATGAGAGTCTTAGTTTTGCGTAATCCCTCTTTAGTCTTTTTCAAATCACGTCCCTCATTCATCTCGGCCCGCCGCGTCGCCAGTTTTCACAAACGGCAGCCGCATTTGCGACGAGAGCTTCCAGATCGCCGATTTTGGAGAAGACCGCGTCTATTCCGCAGGATAGGGCTTCCTTCTCCACGCGGAGATTGTGATCTGCAATCAGCAGGAAGATCGGTAAGCCATGCAGTATCTTCCTGAGTTCTTGAGCGAGTTGCAATCCGTTCATTCCTGGCAAGGAAGAGTCCAAGATCGCAAGGATTGGCACAAAATGCCTTGCTCTAACAATTGCTTCACTGGCGCTTGCGGCTTCAACGAAAACGTCGAAGCTGGCATCCTGTTTTAGGAGCGCACGAAGAGTTGTCCGGAAAGAATCATCCTGGTCCACGATGAGTACTGTAAAAATGTTTACCTCCTGCAGCTAGATCGTGACTTTTAGTTTTCACGAAGCGCTGCCCCATCATCTGCTGGCGGCGTCGCGGCGTTGTTCATGAGACGTTGGACTATTGGTCGGTCGCAATCCCGAATATCACGTACTGCCAGACACGTAGTGGCTCGCCGGACTTGACTTTGTCGGATTTGACCGACACACTAGGCGAACCAACTCGGCCGGTTTCCTTCTCAACAAATTAGGGATCGTGGGAAATGTATGAACGAACCACCTCCCGATAGATTGGGCCTTGCAGAAGTTCTCAGAGAAATCTCTGTCCACGAGCATCTTTGCGTGATTTATGAGACGCGGGAGCAACAATTCGCTGTAGCGGTTCCCTTTTTAAGAATCGGACTCGCGCGCGGCGAAAAGTGCCTGTACGTCGCCGATGAGAATCCAGCTGCGAGCATTTTAGACGCTATGAGAGGCCAAGGTGTTGACGTAGACACGCCGGTCGAAAAGGGCATGTTGGCGGTAGCGAACAAGGAGCGGGAATATCTGAGGAAGGGACATTTCGATCCCGATGAGATGATCCTTTACTTGGCCGGAAATGTCAGGGAGGCGAAAGCGGCCGGGTTTCCAGCCTTCAGGTTCGCGGGCGAGATGACCTGGGCGCTCGGAGGCGATCTTGGCCCTGACCGCCTGATCGAATACGAAGCCCGCCTAAATCACTTTTTGAGCGAATACGATGCTGTTTGTCTCTGTCAATTCAATGACAAGCGATTTTCCCCGACAACGATCCTCCAGGTACTTCGCACGCATCCGCTGGTCGTGTACGGTGGTCACGTCTGTAAGAACCCGTACTACGTTCCGCCTGATGAGTTTCTCAAACCAAACCAGCCGGAGGCGGAAGTCAAGCGATGGCTCAACAACATCCAGAAGTATGAAATGGTTGAAAGGGCGCTCCGAACTGCCAGAGATGAGTGGGAACAGTCTTTTGATGCCATTCCCGATTACGTTTGTATCTTGGATATGTCGGGTGCGATCCTTCGGGCGAATAGGTCAATGCGAGAGCGCTTTGAGCCGACCCACGGAAATTTGACTGGCCTCGATTATCGCAAGGTCTTTTGGGAGTCGATTCCGCAAGTTGGTACCTCGTCTTGGGAGATTATACCTTCAACGGAAGCTCCCGTCTCCTTTGAGACTAGGCTGTCAACTTCCGACGGTTGGTATGCGGCGTCGGGTTATCCCTTATTCGACGATAAACATAAGCGGTGGGGCTCGATATTCATCGTACGCGACATCACTGAACGCAAGCGGGCCGAAGAAGCCCTTAGGTTGAGCGAGCGGGATCAGCGCCAGATGACCGCACAATTGGAGACAGAGCGCGCCCGTTTGGTCGAGGCTCAGGACGTGGCGAAAGTGGGAAGTTGGGAAGCGGATTTGCAGAGCTTGAATTTGATTTGGTCAGAGCAAACTCATCGCATCTTTGAGACTGATCCGTCTCGTTTCCATCCGACCCGTTCAAAATTCCTAGAATTCGTTCATCCCGAGGACCGTGCGAAAGTGAATACAGCCTTTCGGGCTTCCCTCGAGAAGCGGTCACCCTGTACGGTCGAATATCGGATCGTGACAGCGGCTGGCCGGGTGAAAATGATCGAGGAACGCTGGCGAGCTGTTCAAGATGAAGAAGGAAGAGCAGTTCGTCTGGCGGGCACTTGTCGCGACATCACCGAACGTGTGCGAGCTCGGAAAGAATTGCAGCGGCTTTCCGGTCGCCTCTTAAGGTTGCAGGACGAAGAGCGACACAAGATCGCTCGCGACCTGCATGATTCGACGGGGCAGGCACTCGTGGTGCTCGCGGCCACACTCGGGCAGCTCCGCTATTTGATTCCTTCGTCGAATAGGAAAGCGCGCAAGCTCGTTTCAGAGAATCAGGCATTGGCCGATCAATGTATCCGTGAAATCCGCACTCTGGCTTACGTGTTGCACCCACCAATGCTGGACGAGTCCGGATTGGAAGACGCGATTCGTGACTACGTTGAAGGTTTCGCCGACCGAAGCGGAATCAAGGTAAAGTTGGATTTTTCAGGGGATTTGGGTCGATTGCCGCGGGATATGGAGCTATCTCTATTCAGAGTGGTGCAAGAAAGCCTGACGAATGTCCAACGCCACTCAGGCAGCCGCAAGGCAAGAATACGAATCGAGCGGGACCCGAAGCGCATCACGCTTGAAGTGAGCGATGAAGGGCGTAAAGCATCGGGTAACAGACGGAATCGAAGTCGGGGGTTCCGGTCGAAAACCGGGGTCGGGATTCCAAGTATGGACGAGCGGGTGAAACAAATCGGCGGACGAATGGAAATCAAATCCGGCAGCGAGGGAACAACGGTCCGCGTGACGGTCCCTGTAAATGAAGAGAGCTCCAAGAAAACTTCGGATTTTGGTCGCTGACGACCACGAGCTCGTCCGGCGTGGAATTTTGGGACTTCTCCGCGCCCAACGCCGTTGGAAAATCGCCGGAGAAGCAGCCAGCGGCCTGGAAGCGGTAGAACAAGCGAAGAGGTTAAGACCCGACGTAATTATCCTCGATATCGGGATGCCTACGTTTGATGGATTGGAGGCTACTCGTCAGATCCGGAAAGCGGCTCCGAAGACGGAGATAATCATCCTTACAATGCATGACTCAAACCAGATGGTCCGGCGCGTTTTGGAAGCCGGAGCTCGTGGCTATGTTTTGAAATCCGATTTGGCAGTTCACCTCGTGAAGGCCGTGGATGGGGTTTCGAAGGGTAAATTTTATCTAACGCCGAAAGTATCGGAGATTGTCCTTCAGGGTTTCCTCCGCACTGGAGGGGAATCTCAGCCAGCGGATAGCTCCAAAGTCCTGCCAACTCCGCGAGAGACCGAAATCATTCGGCTTCTAGCAGTGGGGAAGGCCAATAAAATGATCGCAGCAGAACTTGGAATCGCAATCAGGACGGTGGAAACACACCGGGCCAAGATTATGCTGAAACTTGGCCTGCACTCGTTGACCGAATTGGTTCACTACGCGATTCGCCACAATTTGGTCTCGCCATAATCATCGTGATCCACTTGCCTTGACTTAAACCACTCAACCGAATCCCCCGAGAGACTGCAGTTTCGCAGACTGAAGACCAGCCCTGTTGAGGCTCAAGGCCATATCCTGCAGCAGAAGCTATTTTGCTGCTTAGCTAGTTCGACCTAAAGCCGCGTCTTTTGGTAGTGCGGGCCATGGTCTTAGAGAGCTTGCGTCTCAATGCATCTTCCAACAGTTTCGAGTCGCATTCCCCAAGAGCAACGCGGCTGACGTATGTGGGAATTGGGCCAGTCCGGCCCGCGGCCAAATTCCGATCAGCGATTGATGGAGCTCGGCCCAGATAGGGACGGGAGAAAGCGGTTGCCACGTCCGCATGAAGATTAAATGGCTGGGCCGCCGCTTTCTTGGGAGAGGACTTCTCTGGGCTTGGCTTTTTGAATCGGTTGTCGCTGGACGACGAGGGGCGACCTGCGTTACTGTCCGCAACATTGCTGAGAATTACCTTCGATCTTGCGAAACTCGTTGAATGGGATTTGCTCCAATGGTTTCTGAGCAATTCATTTGGAATCTGTGGAAGGAAGCAATGCATCCGAATCAGACCACTTTCCGTTTCTTGATGTATCCCTTCATCGCCTTGTCGGTTCTCATGATGGCAGGCGCCGTTTCTGCGCAAAGCGTTTGGCAGCCGCAAACGCCATTTCCCGCTCCACCAGCGGAATTTCTGGCTGCCGCCGCAAGGGGCAAGCTTTATTTGTTTGGGGGGTTGGCGCCCAAGTTCGTGCCCCGCGGCCTGGTTTACGAGTATGATCCCGCCACCAGAGTCTGGAGCGCGAAGAAACCGATGCCGCTGCCTTCGCATCATCTGGCATTGGCCGAGTACAACGGGAAAATCTACTCTTTTGGCGGGTTCAAGCTCCCGGCTTCGGGCGAAATCGCCTGGGAACCAATCGACAATTCCTGGGAATACGATCCGTCCACCGACACGTGGAAGCCGCTCAAACCGATGCCCTCCAAACGAGGGGGAGGCGCAGCGGCCGTGGTGAACGGGAAGATTTATGTGATCGGAGGAGCGGGGGTTCACCCTGGATCCAAGAATGCGCCGCTATTTTTAGGCCCCAATGGCACTCCTCATCGCTCCGTCGGCACGGTCGAGGAATACGACGTCGCTTCAGACACCTGGCGCGAGCGCAGTTCGATGCCGACCGCGCGAAATCATTTCGTGGTCGCGTCCGTGAACGGAAAAATCTATGCCATCGGCGGACGGCTCGCTTCGGCGTTCGTCAGCCTGGGAAGCGACACCGACGTCGTTGAGGAATACGATCCGGCAACGGACCAGTGGGGTGTTCCCAGGGCCAGAATGTCCACGCCGCGCGCTTCGATGGTGTCGGCAGTCTACGGCGGGCAAATCTACATTGTGGGCGGGGAAATTCAGAGCAGCCAGGTGAGTGCCACCTATCGGACGGTGGAGGCTTACGAGCCCGTAACAAACCAATGGATCGTTCAGCAGCCGGCACCGTTGGGCCGGCAGCCGATCGCGGGGGACGTGATCGGCGATACGCTTTACGTTGTCAGCGGGGATAATGGAGACCGCCCGTTGATCGGAGTAAGAGGACCATCAGAGCCATTTCCGTTCGACGCTTTGCGCCTCAGCAGTTTCAAATAAATTCCCGCGCGGAAAATGACCGGATAGGTACCTCGAAACAATCTTTGGTCAGATGAAGCGTTCCGTCTAGTCCGGCCAATCGTCAATGCGAAGCCGGTTACAAAATTAAAAACTTCGGAATCAACACCTGGATGTCACGGCCGCCCTAGAGATTGCAGAGGCCCAGTTCGGGGTCGTCCGTGGGGGCACGGAAAACGAGCCACGGGGTGATCTGGTCTTAATATCATCCGAGAAACGGGATGATCGGCGTGTGGCCCGAAGCCAGTACGGGGCGCAAAATTATTTTTTCGGCGGCTGTTGCTGCTGTTGTGATGATCCTCCGCCGAAGACCTGCGAGGGATCTTCTTGCAACTGCGTGTAGCCGGCGGGGATGTCAAACAGGCTGCCGTCGAGAGAAGAATCCGAGAATGAACTCACCTGCGTGGTTATTTCTATAAGCGCGTTGGGATTGGAATTGGGATTGGGAGGCGGCGCGCCTGCCTGGTTCGATGGTGTGGCGGAATTGTCCTGCTTTTTCTTGCCAAAGAGATTCCCGAGACTTTTCATCATGACGGCGGAAGGATTGTCGAGAGAAGTGCTGTCCGAGGAGTTGGTAGAGCTCGATGGTGGAGGGTTTGACGGTTGCTGATTCTGCGCTGCGTTTGGTGAGCCCGCCTGCTGCCCGTCGGCGGTAGCGGCCATGGTCATGCTGACGTAGGAGAGCAGCGGAAAACCATTGAGCGAGTCTGAATTCTGCTGCAGCTCGGACATGCCCTGCGCGACGCGGGGATCGATTTGGACGTTCATCGCCGGGAGCTTCATCCAGTTCACTTCCTGCGCCATTCGGCGGTAGAACTGCGCGAACTCCTGGTATCCGCTGACGCCTTTGGCCACGAAGGTGTCCATGTTCATGACGTAGGTCATGGTGGCGGAGTTGGGCTGGCCAGGTCGCGGCGCGTTGGGGCTGGTGGCGGTGGCTTGCATGGCGAGATCCATCTGGACTTTGGTTTCGTTGGTGGGCTGGTTCAGGATGACGCGGCTGCCCGTGCCAGGCGTGACGTGGATCGTAGGCGTGAGCTTGATCTGCGCGTCCTGCATTTGCTGCATCTGCTGCCTCTGCTGCGGATCCAGCTGCATCTGCTGCTGCATGCGTTGTTGCGCTTGCTCAATGGCGGCCTTGATCTCATCGAAAGTGGCCACGGCGTAGGTTTTCTTGTTGAAGTCGATGGCGATGACGCGGCGTCCGTCAAGGTCGATGATCTGCGCGGTGCCATCGGGGCGATCGGTGCGTAGCCGGTTGCCCTTGAGGTAGTGCGTTGTGGTGGTCGGCTGCAGCGCCTGCTGCTCCTGCTTCTTGGCGTCGCCATGGGCGAAGACGGAGGCGAACTTAACCATGCCGACCAATGCGCCGCCGGTTACCTGCGACGTCTCCGTGTATTTGAAGTCGGCGCGGACGGGAGCGGTGGAAGCCAACAACAAGAGGATGGCGAGTAGGGCTCGGAAAGTTCTCATGGGTTTCTCCTTCCTAGATTCAGTAGCATTTGCGCAGCATCAAACAGACGAGTCAGGCCGCCATAGATGGCGCAGCTTCGCCAAAATCACTTGGGCATCAACGCGAACGTCCAGATGGAGCCGCCGGCCGGCACTTTACTCGCAGCGTAGCGAGTGGCAAGGCTGCCGCCGAGTCCCGACGCGATGGTCACATATTGCCGGCCCTTGTGGGTGTAAGTGATTGCCGTCGAATTGATGCTCGAGCTGGTCTTGAACTGCCAAAGCGTTTCGCCCGTGTTTTCGTCGAGCGCGATGAATTCACCCGTCAGTTTGCCGGTGAACAAAAGGCCGCCGCCGGTGGCTAGCGTACCGGCCGAACTGGGCAGATCGGTCAACGGGACCTCCCATTTTTTCTCGCCGGTAAGCGGATTGATGGCCGCGAAATGGCCGAGCACGTCCCCTGGTTTGGCTTCCGGGAACCTGCCGAGCACGCCGGTCGAGGGCCCGCCGGGAACCGCCGGTTTCTGCGGCGCGAGCTGTTGTATACGCGGTACGTTCCACGTGCTCGCGTAGATCAGGCCCGTGTTCGGATCATACGCGACGGGCACCGCATTTGTGCCGCGCGACGGCCAGATTTCGACCTCTTCCCCGGCGAGAAAGCGTTTGTGCACGTCGGTCAACACGGGGCGGCCGGTGTCCGGGTCGATACTCGTGGCCCAGTTCACCTTGACGTACGGGTGAGCGGTGATCAGTTTGCAGTTGGTGCGGTCCAGCACATAAAGGAAACCGTTCTTGTTGGTCTGCATCATCACTTTACGAAGCTGGCCGCCTACCTGCATATCGGCAAGGACATTCTCATCCGTGCCGTCCACATCGTACAAATCGTTGGGCGTGTATTGATAATAGCAAGCAATCTCGCCAGTCTTCGGCCGGATCGCGAGCACACTGGACGTGTACAAGCTATCCAAATCCCCGCGCGGTCTGGGATCGTATGGCTCCGCATTGCCCGTCCCCCAATAGACCAGATCGAGTTGGGGATCGTACGAGCCGGAGCGCCACGTCGGACCTCCGCCCTGCGTCCAGGCGTCGCTATTCTTTGGCCAGGTCTCGGAACCGGGCTCGCCGGGCGCCGGAATGGTAAATCTGCGCCACAGTTTCTTGCCTGTGTCGGGGTCCCAGCCGTCCAGGAAACCGCGTGTGGTGGACTCTCCGCCGGACACGCCGGAAATAAGCACGCCGTTGGCAATGATCGGCCCACCGGTGGCGTAGTAGCCATCGCTCAAATCGGCGAATTTCTGGTTCCAGACTTCTTCTCCCGTCTTCATGTCGAGTGCGAGCACGTGGTCATCGATCGTTACGCGAAAGAGTTTGCCGTTGTAAATCGTCGCCGCGCCTCTGTGGAATGCCGTGCGCCGGCTCTGCGTTTCGAGGTGCACTGGCGTGCGCCAGATCTGCTTGCCGGTTTCCACATCGATGGCGAAGCTCCATTTCCCGTTGATCACGTACATGACGCCGTTGTAAATCGTTGGCGCTGCCAGTTCGCCCTGGTCATTCATAAGGCTCGTGCTCCAGATGGGCACGAGGCGTTTGACATTGGATTTATTGATTTGCTTGAGAGGGCTGTAGCTTTTTCGGTCATAGCCCATGCTCTGGGTGGTGACGTTTTCGGTGTTCTTGCCGTCGTTGACCAGTTCTTCCGTGGTTTGCGCCAATCCCAGCACGGGCCAGAAAGCAATCAGAGTTGCAAACAGCCAAATTTTTACCATGAACGGCCTTCCTTGGTTGCAACCGGAATTTTCGATTTGCACTGCTGTCACGCGAATCCTACGCTTTTCCCGCCCTCGACACAAAGAATTTGCCACCGAAGCAGGCCCAGAGGGACCGCGAGATCTTGGCGAACCACTGGTTGTAACCGGCAACGCAGCACGACAGTGTGGTTGAATGCGAACCTTGCTTCGGAGGAGTACGAAGCAATGAGGTCTTCGACCGCGAATTGATAGGATTGCAGAGATTCTGGCGAAACCACAAAGTGCGAGTTCATTGGGTCGATGCAACACCGTCTAATCGGTTGATCCGATGATGCTTCCATGGGAAACCGGTCTGTCCGGCTGGACATAGTCAGAAACAAACAGGGCAGTGGTTCGTTTGGATCAACCCTCGCGAACGAATTTCGCTTTAGAGACTCCTGCAAGTGGACTTCGAGCTGGTGTTGCTTCGACTCATTGAGACACCCCGTCTATCCGGAGCTGGCTATTGAACCATCTAAGACTTCTTCGTATTCACTAGAACCCCCGATCTTCGACTCGGCTGAAGGCAAGGCCACTGCTGGATAATATAAACTATTGAATCTTGTTCTGTTGAAACCCTCCGTTGGTCTAAGCCGTCCACTGGTCGGGAAGAAGGAGTCGGAAAACACATGGCCAAGAACATTAAAACTCAAGGTGATTGGGTCAATTCTTTACTCAAACAACAGAAGCTTGTCCTGCCCAACGAGGAAAATTCCGTCGATTTGAAACCTTGCTGGGCCCAGATAGAGGAATGTCAGATGTCGGAACGCGTGCGGCAGATCGTAGCGGATATCAATAGAGCCGCGGGATATTACATGCTGGAGCTGCAAGATTTTCTGCCACCGCAACCGACCATCCTAACCATTACGTTTTCCAAACGGTTCGCCGAATACGTTTTGGAAATTGTCGCTCGCGATGGCGGCGCCGCAACGGTGGCGTTCTATTCTCTGAGCAAAGTATTCGAACTTTGGGAGCATTACTTTCGGAATCAGTCGCGATCGAGAAAACCCTCGATTGCCCTTGAATTTGATATTTATCCTGCTGAGATTCAGAACGAGGACCTGCAGAGGTGGTTTTCCTATCTACTTTCAGGGTTCAAGAGCAAGTTAAAACCCCATGCTTCGCAACATACGTCTGAAAAAGAAAACAAGGAATTCAGCGCTGCTGCCCGTAAAAAATCGGCATAGGGATTGGAAAGCCAGGTCCAACTCCGGTTTCGAGCCTGATCCTGCAAGTTCAGTTTAATTTTTTTCCTGTTGCGAAATATCTTCCACAAGCGCTAACGATGAGGAAGGTTGGTCTGGTCGTTCGCGTTTCCCTTGCCCACGGAATTGATAATAAGGACCAGGGCATTTTCGCAATTCACGGATTGGAGATTTGGTTGGAGAGAGGCCAACCAGCGACTTAGAAAGCTCTCCAAGCATGCGTGTAAACTCATCGGTTGAGAGAGCGGCCCTTCCCATACATTCTCTTCCAGGATCAGAGGCGGGCATCCAAATACAAATATCGTCCACTTCCAAACAAATAAATGCGCTTACTCGCCGCGCCTTTGAGGGCGTAGTCAGTCCAAGTCCTATCCCGTCAGGCAGCAACGCCAGGCTCAGCACCAAATCATGCAGGTTCCACTTCAATATCCGGCGGGCATCCGTTACGTTGCTGGCAAAGTCGCAACGAAAACCCCAGCGACGCAGTTGGATCGCCAGGGTTTGGTCATCAAAGAAACGTTGGCCCACAAGGAGAGCGTTCATGGAAGTTGTCGCAGCAAATGTCTACTTCACGAGTGTAAGACTTTGCAGAACTAATAAGACAAATCACTTAAGTGATGTGTTCAACTAGGAAACCGTCGAACCGCTGAGCTTTGGCAACCGCAAACGCAACTAACAGCGTGGGCTGTTAGGGTCACTTGGTTACCGGCCCAACTCGCAGATGATCGGCAACCCCGAAGTTACTTTCCGCCGGCTGGCCAGGCATGTTAACTTCCGTGGCGCGCCAGGACTTATCCCCTTCTTGATCGGCTGAACAGAGCTGCACCAATCGGATGCGCGGCCATTTTAGAACGGGACCCGGTCATTATCCCCGGTTCGCTCTAAGGAGGAAACATGAGAATCCCGGTGATTGGTTTGATCGTCTTGGGTATGGCGGTTTCCATCCCCTACGCACGGGGCCAAAACAATGCGCGCCCGACAATCGCAAATGAAGAGGACTTCCACCGCGCGTTGAAGGAGCTTTCCAACTGGGGACGATGGGGGGATGACGACGAACTCGGCGCCGCCAATCTGATCACGCCCGCGAAACGCAAGCAAGCTCTGGCCACGGCAAGGGAAGGCGTCACGATTTCCCTGGCACACGATGTCCCGCAGGAAAAAGCAGTGGATGCTCCGAATATTCTGGAGCGGACTCTGGGCAACGTAACTCCGACAGGCACGACCGATCGGTACCAATATACGGGCACGTATCACGGAGTGATTCACAGCCATCTGGATTCCGTGGACTGTCACATGATGGTCGACGGCAAAGGGTATAACGGCCGGACTATGGAAGACATCAACGCTGCGGCAGGCTGCCCGAAAGGAAATATCAATGCGCTGAAAGATGGCGTGGTGACGCGAGCCATACTCTTTGATGCGACGCGCCTGCCGGGGAAGGCCACTCCGCAAGGGTGGCTCGAGCCGGGCACGGCCATCCATAGGGAAGATCTGGAGGCTCTGGAAAAGCTGGAGCACGTGAAAGTGTCGCAAGGCGACGTCATCCTTCTCTACACTGGCCGATGGAAGCGGCGCGCCGCGCTGGGTCCCTGGCCAAACACCGCTGGATTCGCGGGCTATCACGCCGATGTCGCGTATTTCATAAAAGAACGCGGCGTTTCTTTCATCGCAGGTGACGGACCGAATGACGTTTCGCCCACGGGGTTTCCGCCGACGGTCACAAACCCTCTTCATCGCCTGGCGCTCGTCGCGATGGGCGTGGGGATTTTCGATAATCTGGATTTCGAAAGAGCCGTCGAGCATGCGAGGAAGTTGAATCGCTACGAGTTTCTTTTCTCGGCTGCCCCGCTGCGAATCGCTCTGGGAACGGGTTCGCCGCTGAATCCTCTGGCGATCTTCTGAACTGGGACGCGTCGCACGCTATCGGGGGAATTCAAACGTGCTGAGATTCGCGTTGGTTGGCTCGGTGGACTTTCGGAGAGTAAGGAAACAATTTCTTCCGTCAGCCGAGTTTCCAGTTTTCGCTTGACACCGAATCATTGGAGGAGTAACCGCGTAATTTGGATGGTCTCGCCAGAATTGCTAAAAAATCGATCTGAGAACGCAACGTGCATGGGGGTTTAACACTTGTTCGCGCGGAGGATCTATGAATTCTTCTTGGTCGCACTATGGAAAAACAATGACCTGTAATGTGGCGAAGGCGTTGAGGTTATTGGGCATCGTGGCGGGTGCCGCAGCCTTTGAATATTCGGGTGGCGCGTGCACTCCAGGGACTTGTCGGGAGACTCGCAATCTGTTAAGAATCTCATTATTCCAGGGTGCTTCTCGCAGCGGCTACCAAATGAGAAATTGGCTCAGAGGTTCGATGGCTTGGATGGCGATGCTATTTGCCCTTTCGCCGGCCGCTGCGCCCTCCGTGGCCCAGGTTTCCTCTTACCGGGCGCCACGCACTGCAGATGGGAAACCCGACTTGAACGGGATTTGGCAAGTCCTCAACACAGCGGATTGGGATTTGGAAGGCCATGCGGCAGAGGCGAGTCCGGTGGCCTCGTTGGGAGCGGTGTTTGCAACGCCGCCCGGACTAGGCGTCGTGGAGGGCGATGAGATTCCCTACTTGCCGACGATGGCCGCGAAGAAAAAGGAGAATAAAGCGAATTGGACAAAGCTGGACCCAGAGGTCAAGTGTTATTTGCCTGGTGTGCCGCGCGCCACGTATCTGCCATACCCGTTTCAAATTGTCCAATCCCAGAACAGCGTTTTGATTTCCTATGAATATGCGGGGGCCGTTCGCGTCATCAATATGGGCGCGCCCACCAAGGCACCGGCCGAGAGCTGGATGGGATGGTCCAACGGGCACTGGGAGGGCGAGACATTGGTGGTTGACGTGACCAGCCAAGTTGAAGATACCTGGTTCGACCGTTCCGGGAATTTCCATAGTGACGCCTTGCATGTGGTGGAGCGCTACACACCCCGCAGCGCAGATACTCTCAATTATGAGGCCACCATCGAGGATCCGAAGGTTTTTTTGCGACCCTGGAAGATCAGCATGCCGCTGTATCGCCGTGTGGAGAAGAACGCGCGGCTGCTGGAATACAAGTGCCCGGAATTCGCGGAGGAATTGCTCTATGGGCCTCTCCGCAAAAGAACCACTAACTAGATTCACCAACAGGAGGGCTCCCATGATGCATCGCTCTCTCGCTTCGTCAATCGCTTTTGCGGTTGCGATCGCCACGTCGCTGATAGTGCAAACACCTGCCGCTGGACAGGCTCAGTCACCCGCGACAAAGGCAGCAGCCGCGAAGACAGCGCCTGAGTCAAAGGCTTGGGCCCCGCAGCTGACGCCGGACGGCAAGCCCGACCTCCAAGGAGTATGGAGCAATAATACCGTGACTCCTTTGGAACGACCGAAGGGGCTTGCCGGGAAAGAGTTCTATACCGAAGCGGAGTTAAAGGACCTTCAGAAGCAGGAACGCGAACGCCTTATGGTGACTGAAACGGAGGGCCAGCCGTCTGCTAACCACTCGGGGATAGAAGGCGCGGACCCGGACGACGTGCATTACGATTTCTCACAGTTCGGGCTCGACCGAGCCCAAGCCAAGCTCGCTTGGAGCCGGCGGACTTCGATCATCGTGGGTCCGGAGGGGACGATTCCTTCGTTGAATCCGGACGCCCGCAAGAGACTGGCTGAAATACGCGCCAAGGCCAAGGGACACGAGTTCGATGGCCCAGAGAATCTTCCCTTGGGCGCAAGGTGTATTGCCCGGGTGAACGTAGTGCCGTTAATTCCCTCGGCCTACAACAGCAATTTGCAGATTGTGCAGGGTGCCGGATACGTGGCCATTGAAACCGAAATGATTCATGATGTCCGTATCATTCCCACCGACGGCCGTGCGCATTTGCCTGCAAACATCCGCCAATGGTATGGCGATCCGATTGGCCATTGGGAAGGAAATACGCTGGTGATCGATAGTACTAATTTCACGGACTTAAGTCCATTCAGAGGCGCCCAGAATCTGCATGTAATCGAACGGCTCACACGAGTCGACCGAGACACCATCCTGTACCAGTTCACGGTGGAAGATCCGGGAATGTGGGCCAAACCGTGGTCTGGGGAATTGGTTATCACCAAGATTGACGGACAAATCTACGAGTATGCGTGTCATGAGGGGAATTATGGATTGGCCGATACCCTCCGTGGTGCGCGCGTGACCGAAGCGGATGCGGCGAACAAATCAGCGAAGTAGTGCGAGGACCTTAAGCGAAAGGAGTAACAGATGACGACGAAGCTATTTTTAGCAGTCGGTCTGCTTCTCGCGGCCGCGCCAGCATGGTCGCACCATGGGTTTGCGGCGGAATTCGATCAAACCAGGCCGCTCAAGCTGAAAGGGACGGTCACGAAGTGGGAGGTGAGCAATCCGCACTCCTGGATCCACATCGACGTAAAGGGCGAGGATGGCAAGGTGGTCAGCTGGATGATCGAGGGCGGTAGCCCCAACAATCTGTACAGACTCGGCCTAACAAAGGACTCGCTACCGCTCGGTTCCGAGATCGTGGTCGATGGCTATCAAGCCAAGGACCACTCCAATCGGGCAGTCGGCAAGAGCGTCACGTTTGCCGACGGCAGAAGGCTTTTCCTCGGCCTGCAGGGACCGGAGGCTGAGCCCGACAAGAAATGAGCAGATCCACTTCGGCATTCGGGCCCGCGATCTTAGGATGCAATTCCGGCGGCTCGTTAGAGGCTGGCGATGGTCGGAATTCAGGAGCTTGTGGCCATCGTCTTCGGCATATGATCGGGGAGAATTTTGATGGCCGCACGACGATTGCGGCTGGACCGGTGAGTTCTCTGTCGATAAGGTATCGATGACACGCGCCCGCCTGGGGCAACTATTTCGGCGGTGCCGCCACCGACGATGAGCTGGTGGTACTCGCTGGCAACGCGAAAACGAGCACGGCGTTGCCAGACTTTGGCTGGCGAATCTCCGGAGCCAACTCCGACGGAATCAGCGTGGACCAACTTCCGCCACCAGTTCCCGCAGGCATAGCTATGTACTGCTTCCCTCGCGCTAGATACGTAATCGGGAACCCCTGCGCGGAAGTAAGCAGACGTGTCTGCCAAAGAATCTTTCCGGTGGTGGCATCGTAGGCGTACATGTGACGATCCCAATCGCCGCCGATTACCAGTCCTCCGGCGGTGGCGAGCGCGGCAGTATTCGACGGTGAGGCTGTACGATGACGCCACAGAACTTTGCCGGTTCGGATATCCATGGCTAGGAATTGACCGAGGTTGCCGTCCGACTTTGGATATTTGTAGTCGTGGCGTTGGACCGGACCAACCCCACCCTCGCCGATTACCTTCTCTACTGGACCGAAGGTGGCCCTTTCGCAATTCAGGGCCATGGGGATATACAACGCGTTGGTTTGCGGGCTGTAGGCCATTGCACGCCAGTCTTTGAATCCGGCTGTGCTCGGACACATTTCGAGCTCCACACCGAGCTGCGGGACATTTAGATAGGTGACTTTGCCATTTTCTGGATCCACATTCACAATGTTCTGGTAGCCAAGATCAGTCGCGCGGATGAACTTGCCGCTGGTCCGGTCGAGCTGCCACAAAATGCCCAGCTTGCCCATCTCGAACACTGACTTGCGGCCGCCGGAGTCGATCAGAATGCGCTCGAACACCTCATCCATGTCTTGCGTTTCGCCCGGAAGATGTTGGTAGAACCATTTTATTTTCCCCGTGTCCGGATCGAGCGCCAACGTCGAGTTGGTATAGAGCACGTCGCCGTCGGTTCCGCGGGCCGCTCTAGCCCACGGTTTGGCCTGCGCCGTGCCCCAATAGACGGTGTTCGTTTCCGGATCGTAGCTGCCGGGGATCCACGCGTCACCACCCGCGCGGAACTCCAGTGGCAGGTCGCCCCAAGTGTCGCCGCCGGGCTCACCGGGACGGGCAACAGTCGATGTTCGCCAGACCTCCTTTCCGGTTTCCGCATCGTGCCCGGTGATGAAGCAGACGTCCTCTTTGTAGTGGGTGCACCCTGTCATACCCGCGATCACCTTGCCGCGAATGACGATTGGGCCGGAAGTGTATTCGTATCCCACTTCGTGATCGGCGACCTGCGTGTCCCAAGCTAGCTTCCCGGACCGGGCGTCCACCGCGATGATATGAGCATTGCTCGTCGTTCCGAATATTTTGTCTCCGTAGATCGCGATGTTTCTTTGGACCCCGTTGCCCTCGCCGCCAGCCCCCGCAGGGCGGTATTCCCAAAGCAAGTCTCCCGTCGCGGCGTCCAACGCCTGGATGACGCCGTGCGGGTTCGGCAGGTACATGACCCCGTCGTGGACAAGTGGTGTAGCCTCCTGAGCGCCTGTGTTATCCATCGCCCACGACCAAGCGAGTTGAAGTCGCTGTACGTTCCGTGTGTTGATCTGATCGAGCGGGCTGTAACCCCACGCGTTGTCGGTACGCCTCCAGTTCAGCCAATCGCCAGGAGCGGGATTGCGCAGCGTGGACTCGGTGACCGGGCGGAAATCTTTCACCTGCGCCTTGAGCCACAGGCTCGCCAGCAGAACGCTGATCGAAATCGAAAAAAGGAATCGCCGTGACATAGAGCTGACCTCCTTACGGGTGCGGTGCTCGCTTAGCGCACGTCAGATTCTGATAGTCATAGGTCTCCCGCGATGTGGGACGGGCAGAGTATACCGCCAAGACGCAGTCTCAGGAGAAGCGTTGTTAACCCGAGTGAATACTGTTGACGGTGGTCTAACGGAGCGGGTCTTTCGGGGCAGCTCAATCTTGATCGAACAGTTTTTGTATCTGCTTCCCTTGTTGGTGGATCTCCTCGGGGAGTTCAAAGTGTTCAAAGGCTTCGATGCACTTCCCGATGTAGTCGCCGGGATATTCAATAACGGAATCATCCCAAACGACTGAAATTACAGGATAACTGACTTGGTCAGCCTCGTTTGCCTGATATATATTGGAGGCCAGTTGGGCCTGGCGGTTATAGAAAAGTGGAACGCGCAGAGAAATCTGAATCCTGAAACGCCGCCCGAGTATCAGACGGGCCGCGACCCGCGAATGTTGCGGACGAGTTGACTAGATTGTGTTCAGGGCACGTCGAAACTCAAACGAAGTAACGAAATCGACTGATGAAGCCGTTTTCGCCGGCCAATGATGGAGACGAAATGAAAAAAATTCTCAGTCTTGTGACTCTCTTGTTATTTGAGTGTGTCGCGCATGCGGCCCCGGGTGGAAACATCGCCGGGAACGTCAAGGGGCCGAACGGCGCTCCTTTCAAAGCTGCATTTGTACGCGCACAGAATATGCAAACCAAAATGATCACGAGCGTATTGTCCAACGCTCAGGGAAAGTATCTAGTAAATAATCTGGCTCCCGGAACGTACGACGTGTGGGCAACTTCCGTGGAGTATAAGAGCGACCCCGCCAGGCGCAGCGGTATCAAGGTAGGCGACGGGCAAATGGTAAGCCTGGATATTACTCTGCAAAAAGGCACGGTCCAATGGAGCCAGCTCACCAGATACCAGGCCGGAATGCTCCTGCCCAAACCCACGTCGGAGCCGGAAGCGAAGGATCGAGACGTGCTCCTGCAAAACTGCTTTGGATGCCATGGAATGAGCAAGTGGGGAATGCGCGCCGACCACGATGGCTGGGCCAGCGCGATCGGCGTGATGCGCGTCGTGGGAGTCGCGGACATTAAGCCTGAAATCGCGGAGCAGGCCGCGACTTATTTGGCCAGCGTCTTCGGTCCAGACTCCGAGACTCCTCCCTCTCCGATGCAATTGCCGGAGTATAAATCCGTGCGTCAGGATCATGAGAGTTGGAGCGACGATGCCCTGAACATCATGTACGTGGATTATCAGTTGACCGGAGAACCCAAGGATCGTCCCGGAACAGGCCGGCCGGACAAGAATGGTTTCATCTGGCTGGAGATGGGCGGTGGCTTGGCGAAATTAAATCCGGAAACTGGCGAATTGAAAGTATTCCGGTTGGACGACCCGTCGCGGCCCTCCATTCATGAAGTGTTCCCCACTGCGGATGGCGCGTCGGTCTGGCTGACGATACAAGATCAAAACGCTCTCGTGCGATTCGACACGCACACGGAAAAGTTCGACCCGGTTTATAAGGATCAGTGGGACGGGCCACGGCCCCGGCAAACCAACACGATTGCTCCCTGGCCTCAGTTCCGGAATAACGACGTCGAGACCATTGGCAGCGGTCCAAGAACCCATACGGCCGTGGCCGATCCGGCCGGAAATATCTGGGCCTCCGGCCGGCCGCTCAAAAAATTCGATATCGAAACGAAAAAATATACGAACTTCCCCGACGTTCCCGATACGTATGGAATTGCCGTGGACAAAGAAGGAAACATTTGGGCAGGAGAATTTACGGCCAGGGATTACCGCAAACTGGTCAAAGTGGACTCCAAGACAAATAAAGTAACCAAGTATAAACCGCTGAATACCGATGACCAATTGAATGGCGCTCCCCGGCGCGTAAAAGTTGATTCTCAAGGATACGTCTGGTGTGCCGATTATTTCGGCGGCAACCTCACGCGATTCGATCCCAAGACCGAAACCTTCAAGATTTTCAAGATACCGGGGCCGACCCCAACGCCGTACGGAATGGGAGTGGATCACAATGATGATGTCTGGTATACGTCGTTTTACACCGACGTCACCGGGAGACTCGACCCCAAGACCGGAAAGTTCACCGAATATCCTTCGCCCTACGGAGAAAGAAGTACGAGGGACCTGAACGAGGATTCCAGGGGAAGAATTTGGTACGGAGCGGAAAACATATTCAGAGTGGGCTATATGCGACTGCGAACTCCATCCGAATTGGAGCCGATACAAGATGTGAAATAGCAGGTTCCCGATCGGATCGCGATTTTTTTTTGCGTTCGAGTGAGCGTAAATCCTGAGAAGCCCCGCTTATCGGAAAGTGGCCCGCGCCCCGAATCGGGTCATATGTGGGCGTCGCACGCTTGTCACAGACTGAATTCCCCAGAAAACGTGGTCCAACAGGCGCGCTGAATTATCACGTTTTTATCGCGTTCGGGCATTCTGCGAGGTCTCACTGACGTGTGAGGGCTACTGATCTGGTTGAAAGCAGAACAGAAACATGGTGGGGCTGGGGAGAGTCGAACTCCCGACCTACGGTTTAGGAAACCGCCGCTCTATCCATCTGAGCTACAGCCCCGTCATCAGGGTCCGGATAGTTTACATCCATCTCGGAGAAAGGTGCCGAACATTCCCAATCGCGCGATACCCGGCGGCCGCGGAACATTCGCCGCAGTTTCTTGCATTCAAATGGACCATTCGCTCGAACACCGGTCATGTGCGCGAGCGAAAGGAAAAACTCCGTCCATTTTGAATCCAATTACCACGGGAGGATTGCCACAATACGGGGTTGTGATATGCTTCTTACCACTTCGATGGTCAGGAGGCATTTGCCATGAAAAAAGCGTTACTGGTTTTTGCGGTTTCCATGCTGATTAGCTTGCCCGTTTTGGCTGCGCTCAAAGTTGGCGATAAGGCGCCCGATTTCTCGGCTCGCGGTTCGCTGGGAGGGAAAGAATTCGATTTTTCGCTGCAAGAGGCGCTGAAGAAAGGCCCGGTGGTGGTCTATTTCTTCCCTTCCGCTTACACCAAAGGCTGCGATCTGGAAGCGCATACATTTTCAACGGAGAAAGACAAATTCGATGCCGCCGGTGCCAGTATTATTGGCGTATCGGCTGACAGCATCGCGCGACTCAACCGGTTTGCGGCCGACCCGGAATTTTGCGCCGGAAAATTTCCGGTAGCCTCCGATGCGGACAAGAAAATCGCCGCCTCCTACAATCTGGCAACGAACGCCGTAAAACCCGGCCAGTTGGATGTGAAGGGTGACGCGATTGACCATGACTTTATCGAGCGCGAAACCTTCGTCATCGGCAAGGACCACAAGATCATCGCGGCGTTTTCATCAAAGGACGACGGCATTTCGCCCGATCAACATGTGGCGAAAGCATTGGCGATCGTGCAGCAGCTCGGGTCCAAGTAGCCGCGTTTCGGATCACCGAACAATGACGCGATGTCGTAGCGCCGGCGTCTCGCCAGCTTTTCTGCGTCGTATCGAAGGCGGAAGAAAGCCGGCGAGACGCTGGCGCTACGAAAACCCGCGTACCCTTGTAATGTAAATTTGCAAAAGATCTTGATGCGCGCAATCGCGCACTTCTTATAATCGAGAGCCGCGCCGTGTATTGGCCCGGGCCGCTCATATGCTCATTTCACTTATCTGCCGGCTTGTGAAATTTTTGCCAGGCGTTTGCCCATATTCTGATTCCGGAAACGAATTTCGCCCCGGCAGCCTGTGTATTGCTTGACTCCCCTGCCTGTTGAAGATCATTCCCCCTCCGGTCCGCGGCCCTTCGGCGGGCAAATGCGGGGGAAACATGGTAAAACAATAAGGCAAAACATTCGATATATCCGGTTGGATACGGCTGTTGAGCGAGCCGGGCCGGCATCATACTTTCTACGATTGGGACGGATCAAATTATGGCCATCGCGACGATTAATCCTACAACAGGACAAACGATCAAGAAATTTGAGGCGCTCACGGATTCACAGGTCGACCAGAAAATCCAGCGCGCTGCCGAATCATTTCCGAAATTTCGCAGACTATCATTCGCAGATCGCGGGCGAATGATGATGCGCGCAGCCGAGATCCTCGAGAGTGAAAAAGATTCCCTCGCACATCTCATGACTCTCGAAATGGGAAAGACTCTTCGTTCCGCCGTGGACGAAGCGGTCAAATGCGCCTGGGTTTGCCGTTACTATGCCGAGAATGCGGAACGCTTTCTTGCCGACGAAGTGGTCGAGACGCCGGCGAGCCGCAGTTTCATTCGCTACCAGCCCATGGGCGTGGTCCTGGTGATCATGCCGTGGAACTATCCGTTCTGGCAGGCGTTCCGTTTTATCGCGCCGGGACTCATGGCGGGCAACGTAGGCCTGCTGAAGCACGCATCGAATGTGCCGCAATGCGCGATGAAAATAGAAGAGCTCCTGCTCAGGGCGGGCGTTCCTGAAGGAGTCTTCCAGACTCTTCTAGTCGGCTCCGGGAGCGTGGACAGAATTCTGGACGATCCTCGCATCGCCGCGGCAACCTTGACCGGAAGCGAAGGGGCCGGAGTAAAGGTCGGGACCGGCGCAGCGCAGAGAATCAAGAAAGTCGTTCTCGAACTGGGCGGCAGCGACCCCTTTATCGTCATGCCCAGCGCCAACTTGGAGGACGCCGTCGCGGTGGGCATCAAGGCTCGCGTGGCGAACAATGGACAATCCTGCATCGCGGCAAAGCGCTTCATCGTTCATGAACAAATCGCGGACAGCTTTCAGCGCGCGTTCGTTGCGAAAATGGAAAGCCTGAAAGTCGGCGATCCGTTCGATGAAAAAACAGACGTGGGACCCTTGGCGAATGCCGAAGCGGTTACTTCGCTCGACGCCGACGTCCGCAGTTCCATCAAAGCCGGCGCGAAAGTTCTGACCGGGGGCAAGCCGGCCGACCGCCCCGGAAGTTTCTATCTGCCCACCGTCTTGACGGATATTCCCAAAGATTCTCCGGCCTACAAGGAAGAGTTGTTCGGTCCGGTGGCCTCTATTTTCCGAGTGAAGAACCTGGATGAAGCAATTCGTGTCGCCAATGACAGCCGGTTCGGACTCGGAGCCAGCGCCTGGACCAACGACAAGAGCGAGCAGGATCGATTTATCAACGAGCTCGAAGCCGGGATGGTCTTCATCAATCAAATGGTGTTTTCCGACCCGAGGGTTCCCTTCGGTGGGGTAAAGCGTTCAGGGGTGGGCCGCGAGCTGAGCACGTATGGGATTCGCGAATTCACGAATGTAAAGACAGTCTGGGTGAAGTAAGGCCAAAGGCGGTTAGGAGAAGAGGAAAAAGTTGCCCTTGCGCTCAGCCGTGCCCAGCGGTATAGTGGTATGACCACATGACCTGTGCCTAAGTCTTTCTTTTTGAGAGATGCAGGTTCGGCGTATTTGTGAACTCGCTGGAGCGGCACATCTTTGTATAAAGCTATTCAAACTTCGCGCCTCTACGAGCAAATCGTTAAACAGATTGAGGGCTCGATCCTTAATGGTGAACTGAGCGAAGGCAGCCAGCTTCCCGCTGAGCGCGACCTGGCCAAGCAGTTTGGCGTGAGCAGAACTGCCGTGCGCGAAGCCATCAAGGCGCTTCAAGAAAAGGGGCTGGTCGACGCGTTTCCGGGACGAGGAACATTCGTCACCAATGGAACGTCCAAGTCGATGCGCCGTTACCTGGACCGACTTATCAAGAGCGGCGAACCGGACGGATGGGCCCACGTTGTAGAAATGCGGGAAATTCTGGAGCCGGAGATCGCGGCTTTGGCTGCGGTTCGCGCCTCGGATCAGGATCTCGCGACGATGCGAGAGGCTGTTGAGGTTATGGACACCGCGAATCGGGATTCCGACGCCTATATTGAGGCGGATCTCGATTTTCACCTGGCGCTGGGCGAGGCCGCGGCGAACCCTATCGTTCTATCGTTGATCGATTCCATCGTTGGTTTGCTGCGCGAACAGCGCCTGCGTATTTTCCAGGTCGGAGGCGGCCCGGAACGTGGGCAGTACCACCACAGGCGCATTCTCGAAGCCATCCAGCGCCACGATGCGCCGGGGGCGCGCGCCGCCATGCAGGCTCATCTTTCTCAAGTGCGGGAAGATTCACGCAACACAACAGCCGTTGAACAGCCGGGCGCCTAAGGGCGATTTTGAGTCAGGAGACTTCATCGAATGGCGAATCTTGGTTTTGTGGGACTCGGTGTAATGGGCGGCAACATGGTCGCCCGGCTGCTCGACAAGGGACACAAGGTCACGGGCTACAACCGCACGCGCTCCAAGGCGCAGTGGTTGATCGATCGCGGGATGAAATGGGGTGATTCTCCGCGCGCGGTCAGCGCCGCGGCGGATTTTACGTTCTCGATGGTCACCAATGCCTCCGCGATTCACTCGATTACGGAAGGACCGGATGGAATTCTGGCGGGCCTCTGTGCAGGCAAGATTCTCATCGATATGAGTACCGTAAGTCCCGCTGTCAGCCGCGCGCTTGCGGCTGAGGTTCGAGAGAAGGGCGCCGACATGATTGACTCGCCTGTTTCCGGCAGCGTGGTTACTCTGCAGGAGGGAAAATTGTCGGTGATGGTTGGCGGACGCCGCGAAACGTTTGAAAGGGCCAAGCCAGTGCTCCAGGACGTTGGCCCCAAGGTTACTTATGTTGGCGACAACGGCCTCGCCCTGGTGCTGAAGATTGCCACAAATTTGAGCCTCGCCGTGCAGATGCTGGCCTTCTGCGAAGGCGTTTTGCTGGCCGAAAAAAGCGGGGTTTCGCGCGAAACCGCGGTGGACGTGCTGACGCACAGCGCCATCGCCTCGCCCATGGTTCAATATCGCGGCCCTTTTGTGTTAAAAATGCCGGAAGAAGCCTGGTTCGACGTGAACATGATGCAGAAGGACATGCTGCTGGCGATGGAGATGGGGCGGCATCTGGATGTTCCCCTGCCCACGACGGCGGTGACCAACGAATTTCTGACGGCGGCGCGAGGCATGGGCCTGGTGAAGAAGGATTTCGCGGTGATGTTCGAGGTGCTAGCTCGAATGTCGGGGATAGGCAAATGAAAACGGAAAGCAAGCAAGCGGTGGCGAACGCGGGAAAAGGCAACGAAAAGTGGCTGCGCATGTATCGCGGCATGCAAATGATCCGCCTATTCGAGGAGCAGGTGAATCAGTTGTACACGCGCGCAGTGATGCCGGGTCTGGCGCATCTGTACATCGGCGAGGAAGCGGTTGCTGTGGGAATTTGCGAGGCGCTGCATCGCGACGACTACATCACCAGCACGCATCGCGGGCACGGGCACTGCCTGGCTAAGGGCGCGTCGCCCGACCGGATGTTCGCCGAGCTCTTGGGGAAAGAAGCGGGGTATTGCCGGGGCAAGGGTGGATCGATGCACATCGCCGATCCGGCCAGCGGGAATTTGGGCGCCAATGCGATCGTCGGCGGAAGCGCGGGGATCGCCTCGGGCGCGGCGTTTTCGGCCAAGTATCGCGGCACAAAGCAAGTGGCCGTGTGTTTTTTCGGAGAAGGAGCGCTCGGCCAGGGGCTGCTTTACGAAGTGATGAACCTCGCGCGCCTTTGGAATTTGCCGGTGATTTATATTTGCGAAAACAATATGTACAACGAGTACACGCATTTTTCCGAAACGACGGCGGGCGAGATCCTGGCGCGGCCGGCGGCGTTTGCGATACCCGCGGAGAGCGTGGACGGTCAGGATATCCACGCGGTGCATGAGGTGGCCAGCCGCATGGTCGAGCAGGCGCGCGCGGGAAAAGGTCCCTCGTTTCTTTTGTGCAACACCTACCGCTATCACGGCCATCATGTCGGCGACGTCAGCCGCGATTACTACCGGGCCAAACAAGAAGAACAGCAATGGCGAGCAGAGCGCGATCCGATCAAGATCTTGAGCAATCGGCTCCTCAGCGAAAAGCTCGCGACGCAAGCGCGGCTCGACGAAATCGAAGCGCAAGCGAAAACTGAAATCGACGCGGCGGTTGCGTTCGCATTGCAGGCCCCGTATCCGGGAACGGATCAGGTAGGGGAGGACGTGTATGCCTGAAGTCGCCGTACGCGAATTGACCATGGCGGAAGCGGTGAGGGAAGCGCTGTCTGAAGAAATGCGCCGCGACCCGAGCGTGTTCATCATGGGGGAAGACGTTGCCGAAGCGGGCACTCCGTTCAAGGTCCTGTCCGGAATGGTGGAAGAATTCGGAAAAGCGCGCGTGATCGACACCCCGATTTCGGAACCCGGGTTCACCGGCATCGGTGTGGGCGCGGCGATGACGGGACTGCGTCCGGTCGTGGACATCATGTTCGGAGATTTTCTCACGCTGGTGATGGACCAACTGGTGAACCAGGCGGCGAAGGTGCACTATATGTCGGGAGGCGCGTGGAAAGTGCCGATGGTGTTGCGGACGACGCTCGGGGCGTCGCGCCGCTCGGCCGCGCAGCACTCGCAATCGCTACAGGCGTGGCTCAGCCACGTTCCGGGACTGAAAGTAGCGCTCCCGTCGACGCCTTACGATGCCAAGGGATTGCTGAAGTCGGCCATTCGCGATGACAATCCCGTCATTTTTTTTGAAGACAAAATGATGTTCCGGCTCAAGGGCCCCGTGCCGGTGGAGGATTACGCGATTCCTTTCGGGGTGGCCGATATCAAGCGCGAGGGCGAGGACATCACCATCGTGGCCACCAGCAGCATGGTGCAAGTGGCGCTAGGCGCGGCAACGCTGCTCGAGGAAAACGGGATCAGCGCGGAAGTCGTGGATCCGCGGACCACCTGGCCGCTCGATGAAAAAACCTTGATCGAATCGGCGAAGAAGACTTCGCGGGCGATTGTGCTCGACGAAGGCTACGAGAAATACGGCGTGACGGCAGAGATCGCTTCGGTGATCGCGGCAGGAGCGTTCTACGATCTGGACGCGCCGGTGAAGCGCATCGGCGCGATGCATGTGCCCATTCCGTTTTCTCCGCCTCTCGAAGATGCTACGATTCCCACGGAGAAATCCGTCTTCGAAGCGGCCCGGGCTATGTGCAAGCGGTCGTAGATTGATTTTTGTAGCACAGGCACTCCTGCCTGTGCGGTTTTTGCAATCGATGTACGGAGCAAGAGGTAAACGCTCTGAGGCCGGGCGGCTTACAAAACCGCACAGGCAAGAGTGCCTGTGCTACTTGGGGGGTGCACCATGGCATTACCGACACACGGCACGATGGCGGTGGACTGGGAAGAGCGCGTGGATTTTGACCGCTTGCGGCGGGAGCGGCTGGCGCGGGCCAAAGCGCTACTGGCGAAATCCTCGATGGGCGCGCTGCTGTGCTTTGACATGAACAATGTGCGCTACATCACCTCGACGCACATCGGCACATGGGCGCAGGACAAGAACAGCCGCTTCACCCTGCTGCCCCAGAACGACGAGCCGCTCATGTGGGATTTCGGTTCGGCGGCGAAGCATCACCGGTTGCACTGCTCGTGGCTCGGCGAGCGTTCGCAAGCGGGAATTCCGCTCTTGCGCGGCGCCATGTCTCCTGAAATGGGGCGCGCGGAAGACGTCGCCAAAAAAATCCGCAGAGAGTTGGAAAAGCGCGACCTGCACAAGGAACCGTTGGGAGTCGACATCATCGAGCCGCCGATTCTTTTTGCGCTGCAGCGCGAAGGAATCACGGTAGTCGACGGGCAGCAAGTTATGTCCGACGCGCGCGTGATCAAGACGCAGGATGAAATCACGCTGCTGAACATGTCGGCGATGATGGTGGACGCCGCGTACCACGACCTGTATTGCGCGATGAAGCCCGGCCTGCGCGAGAATGAGGCCGTCGGGCTGGTCAGTAAAGTTCTTTACGATCTGGGCTCGGAATATGTTGAAGCGGTGAACGCGATTTCGGGCGAGCGCTGCAACCCGCACCCGCACGTGTTCTCGGATCGCGTGCTGCGGCCGGGCGACCCCGTGTATTACGACATCCTGCATTCCTACATGGGTTACCGCACGTGCTACTACCGGTGCTTCTCGATCGGTTACGCGTCGCGCGTGATGGTGGACGCTTACAAGCGCTGCCGCGATTATCTCGATGCCGCGATTTCGCTGATTCGTCCCGGGCGCACGACCGCGGAAATTGCGGCCGTCTGGCCCAAGGCGCAGGAGTTCGGCTTCCCGGACGAGGAAGCGGCATTCGCGCTGCAATTCGGCCACGGGATTGGCCTGGCGATCTGGGAAAAGCCGGTGATCAGCCGGCTCGTATCGCTCGAGCATTCGCACGAGATCAAGCCGGGCATGGTGTTCGCGCTGGAGACGTTCTGGCCCGCCAGCGATGGCTGGAGCGCGGCGCGCATCGAGGAAGAAATCGTCGTCACCCCAACCGGGCACGAAGTCATCACGCGTTTCCCGGCGGAAAAACTTCTCGTTGCGGGCGCGCCTTACGTGACCGTCGATGGGCCGCTCGAAACCACGCGCGAGCACGATGCTCCGCCCGATCAGCACATCCTGGACATGGTCGAAGCCAGCGCCAGGACCGAAGGAATGAAAGTTTCCAAGTAACCGCTTCTCGCGTCATTCAGAAAAACATCATGGCTCATAGCATCGTTATGCCCGCGCTCGAAATGGCCCAGGAAACCGGCAAGCTCCTGTCCTGGCGAAAAAAGGAAGGCGATGCCATCGCCAAAGGCGAGCCGCTTCTTGACGTCGAAACCGACAAGGCCGTCGTGGAGATCGAATCGCCTGCCGAGGGAATCCTCGCGGGCGTCAAGGCGCAGGCGGGGGACGTCATACCCGTGGGCCAGACGATTGCCTGGATTGTGAACCCCGGCGAGAAGCCACCGGTAGAAGAAGCTTCCTCTACCTCTGGCCGGCGGATGGACAGCAAGGCTGTTCCTGCTGCCGCGGCCCCAGCGAGTACTTCCGCCGCGCCGGCCGTTGCGCCTGCATCGAGCGTCAGGATTTCACCGAAAGCGCGGCGGCTGGCGCGCGAGCATGGGGTAGACCTCGCTCGCGTGCGCGGGAGTGGGGGCGAAGGGGAAATTCTGGCGGAGGACATTCTGGCGTTTGTAGCTTCGCCCCCCGCGCCGGCTGGCGTGACTGCGCCCGCGCGATCTGAAAACCCGCAGGCTGAAGCCTACGTCACTCAAAACCTCACCCAAGTGGCTCGGTTGATGGCTGAGCGGACTACGCAAAGTTGGACTTCCGCGCCGCATTTCTTTGTGACTCGCGACTTTGACGCAGGGGCGCTGCTGTCTGCGCGCGAAAAATTCGGGCCTGCCATCGAGAAAGAACGTGGCGCGCGGCTGAGCCATACCGACTTGCTGGTCGCAGCGGTGGCGCGAGTCCTGGAAAAGCATCCGCTCGTGAACGCAAGCTGGACGGGCGATGGAATCCGCCTGCATCCGGAAATCAATGTCGGCGTCGCTATGGCAGTCGAGGGCGGCGTTGTGGTAGGGACGATCCCCGGCGCAAATACGAAGAAGCTCGGCGAAATCGCCAAGATGCGCAGCGACCTCACCAAGCGGGCCCGCGCCGGGAAATTGCGGCCTGCGGACATCACCGGCGCAACCTTCACGATAAGCAATCTTGGCATGTACCAGGTGGACGCGTTTACCGCGATTATCGTCGCGCCGCAAGCCGCGATCCTGGCCGTGGGGCGCATCGCCGATCGCGTCGTGCCCGTCGACGGAAAACCGGGAATTCGCCCCTTGATCACGCTCACGATCTCCTGCGATCACCGCGTCTTCGATGGAGCTCGCGCAGCTTTGTTCCTCAACGACCTCGCCGCTGCCATTGTTGAACCGGAAAAGCTCATCTAGAAGTCTCCCAACAAATGGCATTCCATCCGGCCTCGTTACGGCGTCAGGGGTCACAGCCCTTCCTTCTCAGGTACCTAATCGTTGCCGCTGAAGCCGCGACCCACAAAGACAGTTTATGAAGCGGCTTCTAGTGGTAGACTCCCAGAACCCGGGCAGACCTAATACTTGAAGTCCATTCGTTTGAGGCGCAATTCGGCCTCCGAGGGGCGCTCGACTCAAGGAGAATTAAAGATGAGCGATTCGATTGCAACAAATGCGACCCAGATCCGCCCGGGATCCTCCCCGCCCCCCAAAAAGAAACCCTTCTACATGACGCTCTGGGGTCAAGTGCTCATCGGGGTCGCGCTGGCGATTATCTACGGATACATCAAGCCGGCGTCGGCGGTCAAAATGAAGCCGCTGGGCGACGGGTTTATCCGCTTGATCACCATGGTCATCACCCTGATCATTTTTTGCACGGTGGTCTCGGGCATCGCCGGCATGCAGAACTTGAAAAAGGTCGGACGAATCGGCGGCAAAGCGCTGCTATATTTTGAAATTGTGTCCACCGCGGCGCTTTTTGCGGGGATGCTCGTAGGCAACGTGACGCATCCCGGTTCTGGCTTCAACGTGAATCCCGCGACGCTCGATGTCAAGGCCGTGGCGGATTACGCCGGCGCCGCCAGGCAGCAAAATGTGACGGAATTCCTGATGAACATCATCCCCACAACCATGGTTGACGCCTTCGCCCGGGGAAACATCCTGCAGGTGCTTTTGGTCGCAATTCTGTTCGGCTTCGCGCTTTCGCTGATTGGGGAAAGGGGGAAGCCCGTCGTCGTTTTTTTCGATTCGTTGACCCAGGCGGTATTCAGCATTGTCAACATGCTGATGTGGCTCGCCCCCATCGGCGCCTTTGGCGCAATGGCCTTTACCGTGGGCCGCTACGGCATCGCGTCGCTGGGCCCACTGGCAAAACTAATCGCGATATTTTACGTCACGTGCCTTGTGTTCGTCCTGGGGGTCATGGGCCTGATCGCATGGGCTTCCGGTTTCAGCATCATCCAATTCCTCGTTTTCATTAAAGAGGAAATCGTCATCGTGTTGGCCACCAGCTCTTCGGATCCCGCCCTGCCCACGCTGATGGAAAAAATGGAAAAGCTGGGCTGCTCGAAATCGCTGGTCGGCCTGGTCGTGCCTACGGGGTACACGTTCAACACCGACGGCAGCAGCCTTTACATGACGATGGCGGCGCTGTTCGTGGCCCAGGCCACGAACATCCACTTGTCGTTCGGACAGCAACTGACGATTTTCGCCGTGGCCGTGCTCACATCCAAGGGAGCCAGCGGCGTGACCGGCGCGGCTTTCATTGCCCTCGTCGCCACGCTCATGGTGATTCCCGACGTTCCCGTCGCGGGCATGGCGCTGCTCATCGGCATCGACCGCTTCATGAGCATGGCGCGCGCGACGGTTAACATGATCGGCAACGGCGTCGCCACGGTGGTGGTGGCGCGCTGGGAGCATGAACTGGACAAAGACGCGCTACGGAAAAATTTGACACAGAGCTACACCCCTGCATTGTCAGAGTAGAAGTACGGTGTGGTGCCGGGGGTTTCGCCGGCGAATTCCGCGGCAAGATCAAACGGAAATCCACTGACTGAAGTCTGCGCTAATTGGTCTTCGCTAGCGCGGCTCGGTAGTAGGAAAGGTCGTAGTACTTCTCAGCAGCCGGCGCGGCGCCATTTCCCCCAGCCTCGATCTCCGCGCGCAGCTGCAAAGTCTTCTTGAAGCCCTCCGCGTCAAAGGCCGCGTCCTTTGCGTATCCGCCGCTCTGCACCATGGCCGCGTACCAGTCGACGGCGGTCGCTTCATTCAAGTTCGACTCCTTCATCACCAGGTCGACCCGTACTTCGCCAAAATGCCGCCCGATTCCGCGATCATCACCGGAAGCGGCCGCGCCAGGCAGAGGATTCGAATCTTTTGCGGCGCCGCCTGCTGCGCAAAAGAAGAAGTGCAGATCGCCAGCACTGCAATCGCCGCCGTTATACAAGGCCGCGCCAATCTGAGAATTCGCTGAAAATGCGAATTCGGAGCGGCTTTAAGTAGCAGAGGCACTCTTGCCTGTGCGGTTTTTGCCACCCCTTTTGGCAGCACATCGCAATGAACCGCAACAAACCCCGAACAGGCAACAGTGCATGTGCTACTCATCTCTTTCCGAATTCCCTTGAAATCGGGAAGTCCCGAAAATCCTGGGCAGATCCATCGTGAACACGGACGGACACTCATGATTTGTGTTTCTCCAACACATTCGCAGGATATTCCGGATTCCTGGTGCCCGGGGCGGGAGTCGAACCCGCACGCCCCGAAGGGCAAGGGATTTTAAGTCCCCCGCGTATGCCATTCCGCCACCCGGGCACAGGTTGTGTAAGCGTATCTCACGACTTCACATGCTGCAAGATTGGCCTGTGTGCAGTGCTTGGTGGGTGATTGTTTTGTCCATCGATCTCTTGGTTTGGACCTCTATTCAGAGCGGGTGCCGCACTCTTCACGGGTTTTGTGAAGTCTGCGGGGTTTTCCTTCACTTGGAATAGCTCATGCACAGAAACGACAAATCGGAAACGGCCGTGTTGAAAAGCAAAGGGAGAAAAGAAAACCCACACCCTTGAAAATCACAAGGGTGCGGCACCTCGGATTCAAAAGCCCGCAAACACCGGTGCGGTCGCTCTATTTCACGTTCTTGCGCATCCAGTCGTCGATGAACTTGATCACCACGTCGCTGTTTCTGTCGAGGAACATTTCGTGCATGTTGCCGTGGATGCCGACGTCTTCGAGACGCACAAATTCATCTTTCACGCCCGCTTGATTCAGCCACTTGGGAATGCAGGCGTCGAACACGCGGTGATAAGTGCCCTCTGCGGAGATGGACAGGATGCGCAAGTTCGCCAGGCTCACCAGTTTATGCACGGGTTCCTTCTGCAGGTAGCAAGGAACTTCGTCAGGCCGTTCCGATTTTTCTTCGAGATAGGTTTTCAAATCGTCGGGGCTGTTGACCGGCGGATCGTAGTGCATAGGCATGTTGGTGATTCCCCAGGCATTTCCAATCTTGCCCGTGTACTTCACCTTGGCGGTGTCTACGATTCCGATTTGCGGACCACCGGGCTCGATCGCCACCATGCCCGCCACGAGCTTGGGACGCTGGTCGGCGACGTTGAAGCCGATGCCGCCTCCCTGCGAATGAGTAATCAGGATCACAGGGCTTCCGATCTGATCGAGGAGCGCGACGCCAGCCGGCACGGCCAGTTCAGCCTGGGCGGAGATGAACTGCATCTGGCCTTTGATAAAATTATCGAAAACCGGATCGCCCATGGTGCCTTTCTTCGGCGAGTCGCTCGGCCACTGCGTGTACATCTTCATCCGCGGGAAATCCCCGCCGGACGGCACAGGGCCGGTCCAGATTTGCTCCAGTTCCAGCGCTGTGCGCAGGCCCAATTTGCCGTCCATGTCGGGGACGTAAGGCGAGCGCCCCCGCGCCGGGTAATCCACCATATAAACGACGTACCCTTGGTTAATCAGATAGTAAGCCCAGCCCGGCCGCCCGTCCGGCGTCTGCCGCCAGACCGCCCCGGTCTGACCGTTCCCGTGGAAAAATACGACGGGGTATTTTTGCTTGATCTGCTTCGGCACCATGACTTCGACATACATCGCGCCGTGCATCACCTCTTTGCCCGGCGGCCCGGCATACTCTCCGCCCACGTAGAAAAAAGCCTCTCGCCCGACGTTTTCCATCGAAAACGTGGGAATCGAGGCGGGTGGCATGGCCGAGTTCTTGGTGTCGCTGGCTTGCGCGGCGTGCCGAAGATCGGCCACCGTTGCGAGCGCCGCCAAAAACAAGATTGCCAGTCCTGCTCTTGCGATCCGGGAATTCATAATTTCCTCCATCGCGGTGATGAAATGGTTATGCTTTCAATCGTGGGAACAGCCGCTCGGCATTTCCGCGATTGATCGCTTGTAAATCGCTCGGCGAGAATCCGAAATGGTCAAGGGGCCCCTCCGAGACCGGAAGGGGCACGATCGGGTAGTCGCTGCCGAAAAGAATCTGCGATGTCGGAACCACTTTGGTGAGCGCTGACAATGGCGCGGGGTACGTCGCGTGCGCCACGTCGAAGTACAGCTGCTTGACTTCCTCCATCATCTCGGTGGTTTCTTTCTCGGAACGCTTTTCGGGCAAAGTTTCAGTCACCCGGTTGGCGAGCACCGGCAGCGTTCCCCCGGAATGAGGAAAAATGAAACGGATATTTGGGTAACGGCGGAACGAATCGCTCTTCAAGTAGCTGACCACGGCCCGGGCAATATCGAAATCGTATTCCACAACGCTGTCAATCACGCCGGGCTGAAGGGAGCGGCAACAAATTGGCGGCGCGGAGTGAATAAAAATGATGGCCTTGCGGCGGTTGAGCTCCTCGTACACGGGAGCAAAGACCGGATCGCCGGGCCACTTGTCGGCGTAGCTCGTCCACAGGCCGATGCCGTCAGCTTTGAGCGTGTCGTACGCGTATTCAATTTCGCGGAGGCTGCCATCGGTGTCCGGCAACGGCAGCGCCGCAAAATGTCCGAAGCGCCCGGGGTAATCTCTTACGAGTTGTTGCGAGTAGTCATTGTTCTGTCGCGCCAGTTTGCGCGCCCGCTCCGACTTGTCGGAGAGCGAATCCTGCACCACACGCGTCATCGGCGACAGCATCGAAGTGGCGATGCCGTTCTTATCCATCGTTTCAATGTGCAGAGCCGGAGTCCAGGTCGGAAGCGGGTGGCCGGTTGCAAGAATCTCTTTCTCCATAACCTTTGTGTAAAATGGAGGCACGGTGTGGCTATGCACGTCAATTCGGCCGGAGAGCGCTCCGCCGGCGGGCATCGCGGCCTGCGCCAGCAAGCCGCTCGCGGGCAACATCGAACTCGCTCCCGTCATCGCCAGCCATTGCAGAACTTCTCGCCGCGAAGCGCCGGCGCTGGCGCCGGACCCGGAGCGCGCCTCATCCTTCCGGTCCAACCTCATCGCTATGTCTTTGCTCTCCGAGGTGAGATGTCTCATCGCCGCGCCCTCCGTTGACCCGTGATCTTAAATTTGTTTCCGGCCGAACCGCAATCTACACCTCGCCGCTCCTGCAAACAATGCGAAAGTAACGTTAATCTCGCATCGCCTGAATGGAGGGACAACCGCTCGGCGGTGCCGTGTTGAATCCCATCGGACGAAAAATTAGCAAGGCGTCCGGCATTCGCCTACGGGTTAGTGCCGCCAGATCCACCTTGACATTTTTTGCGTAAAAATGGCACGCTCCCTGCAATCACTCCTTGCAAGATGATTTGCGGCACAGGAAAAAAGAGGTTGTCCGTCAAGAGGGAAATTTCAAAGGAGGAACTTCCATGCTCGTCGTTCGCAACTGTTTCATCGCCAAACCGGGAAATGCAAGCAAGCTCGCCGCCCAGGTGAAGGAAGCGGCGGCCTCGGGAAAATTTCCCCGGCACCGCGTTCTGACCGATTTGACAGGTGAATTTAACCGCGTCATTTTGGAATTTGAAGTCGCAAATATCACGGAATTCGAAAGCCAATTGAAGGACTACGGCACGAATGAGGTTTTCCGCGCGAAGATGAAGGGCTACACGGACCTGTACATTTCCGGCAGCCGCGAAATCATGCAGGTCGCCTAGATCGCGCGGGCTTCAGCCTGCGGCATGTGGTTCGCCGGCGGTTCTGGCGGACTTTTTGTCCCCATGTCGGCCACCAGTTCTCCCAAAGGCGCGAGCGTCGCGCCACAGGTTTACGTGGCGCCGGCGTCCCCCCGGCGCCACGACACGCCATCAGTCCCGCAAGCTTTTCGCAGCTGGAGACAGAAACAGCCCGTGCTCCAGAAAATCCAGGACGGCGCGGCGGCGCTGCTCGACGTTGCGGGGGTTCCAGATATCGCGGTTCCAAATCTGGCTGGCCAGCTGCCCGGTTGCAAAATAGTACATAATCATTCCAAAGATAGTAAATACCATCTGGTCGGGGTCGACGGCGCGAAACTGCCCGCGCGCGATCCCCTCCCGGATCGTTTTCACCGCGCGTTTGTGCAAAGGACGGTGATGCGCCACTACCATCCAGTGCAGCGGTCGCCGGTCCGCCATCATCTCGCGCTGGATCAGCCGGGGGTACGCCGGGTTGCGCATGACGAATTCAAAAGTCAGGTTCACCAGGGCTCGCACACGCGCGGGAGGGTCCATCGAGAGCACGGCGGGAGATTCCATCTGCGCGGAAATTTGCGCGATCATCGTTTCAAGGACGAAGCGGTGCAGTTCTTCCTTGTTGCGAAAATAATAATACGGAAGGGCTTTGTTTACGCCAGCGACGCGCGCGATTTCATCCATGCGCGCTCCGGCGAGCCCCCTCTGCGCAAAGACTTTTCGAGCGGCCACCACAATGCGTCGGACCGTCTTGAATTGGCGGCCTTCGCGGAGAATCCGCCGTCCGATGGGCGAAAGTTCCCAGTGCCGAACGAGATCCGTTTGAGGTTTGAAGTTTGTTTTGAATTTGGCCATTTTCTGACCGCAAAGGTGTAGTCCAAATGCAATCCAACGTCAAGGATTAAGAGGAAATTGCCGGCATGCATCGCGGCGCCGCAGCCGAATGTGCAGATTGCATTTCAACGCGGATCGCTCCTATGGCACAATGACGCCGAAGGGGAGTACCTGAAAATGTTCTGGCCATTCGTGAACGCCATCGAGCTTTGCCGTCCCCGCATGATCCGGCGCATCGCTGTGCCGGCGATCGCCGCGACCTTTCTATTTGCGGTTCCTTCGACGAGAGCGCAAAACGCCGCGCCACAGGGCGAAAAGAGCGAAGCGGCTGCTGCGGGAAATGCGGAAGCCGGCAAAAAGATTTTCATGAAAGACGGCTGCTATGAATGCCACGGCCGCGAGGGGCAAGGGGCGGCTCAAGCGTCTGGCCCGCGCATCGGGCCGCCACAACGTTTCATTCGCCCCTTCATCAAGTACGTCCGCCAACCGACCGGCCAGATGCCACCCTTCACCAAGGAAGTCATCTCTGACCAGGAACTCGCGGACATCTACGCCTATCTCCAATCAAGACCAAGACCTGCGTCTTCCAAGGACATTCCTCTGCTCAATCAGTAGTGGTCATCCCATTAATCGCTTCTTGACACTTTTCGCCGCTTGAAAACCCGACCGCGCAGTCGCGCCAACGGCGCGGAGGACTCCCGCGCCCTTTCAGGGCGCACAACTTTCGATAGATTTCGAAACCCAGGGCGCTGCCCTGGGCTAGCATGCGGCGGCGCTTTCAGCGCCGGAGGCAGGTCATGAACCGGAAGTGGATTGGAAAACGTTCAGCGGGGTTCTGTGACAGCCTCGACTAGCGCGGGCTCGCCGCGCTTGACGACTTCTTTCGCGCGCAGGATCGCGGGTCCGAGATCCTTCGGATCCGTAATCGGCCCTTCAGAATAGACGCCCATGCCTTTGGCGACCATGGCGAAGTTGATGTTGGGGTCGGTGATGGTGGTGCCAATAGAAGCGCGATCGATGCCGCGGCTGCGGCGGTCGCACATGCGCTGCACGTGCATAACCTCCTGGTGATACGCGCGATTGTTGTGCATGACGCTGAGGAGCGGAATATGGTGGTGCGCCGAAGTCCACAGGACTCCCGGCGCGTACATCAAATCGCCGTCATTTTGAATCGTGACTGTTAGCCGGCCGTGTTTCTTGTTGGCCAGCGCGGCGCCAAGTGAGGCAGGGGCACCGTAGCCGACGCCGAATCCGCCCGATGACCCAATGTACTGGTGAAACTTGTCAAAATTCCACAGGCGCAGCGGCCAGCGGTTCACCCACGGGGAAACTTCGCAGGCAAGGCACCAATCTTCATTCTTGATCGCGCCCCAGATTTCCGCGCACAGGCGCGCTGTCGTGATGGGGCTGGCATCCCAGCCGAAGGCCGCTTCATCGCGGGCGCGCCGAAGCGCTCCCTCATGCTGCGAGGCGAGTTTTTTTCCGCGATCCGCGAACGCCCTCTTGTGATCGTCCGTCAGCTGGCGCTTGACGGCCTCGATCAGTGACGGCAGCGTGGCCTCGGAATCGGCCGCCATGGCCAGGTCCACTTCCGTGTAGCGCTGGAAATCCTGATAGTTGCTCTTCATGTACAGATCGCTGGCGGTGATGCTGATGAGTTTGGCATCCTGCTTGATGATCGGCGCCGACGTGCGGTGCAACTGATCGCGGTAAGAATGAATCGTGCCCCAGAAATTCAGCGCTTCCAGGCCGAGGATGACGTCCGCGCCGCCAATCACCGCGCGCGTGCGCTCAGTCTGATTCAAAGGATGCTGCGAAGGGAAATTCATGCGCGCGGCCAAATCCACGACGGGCGCCTGCAAAATTTCGGCAAGCTCGACGGTGTATTGCAAGCCGTCGGCCGTGCGCGCGGTGCGCTCCAATAAAATGACTGGATTCTCCGCGGCGACCAGCATGCGCGCCGCCTCCGCGACCGAGCCCGAATCGCCCTGCGGCGGCATGGCGTGGGTGAGCTTCGGAATATGAAACTTAGCGTCGTCGGGAATCGCGCCTTCCTGCAGTTCCCCGTCCGCGACCAGCAGCACGGGCGCCATGGGCGGCGTCGTCGCGATTTTGTAGGCGCGCACGGCGGATTCCGCAAAATGATCGAGCGAAATCGGCACGTCATCCCATTTCAGGCAATCCCGCACAATCGCCGCGGCATCCTGAACGCTGTGGTCCCACTCGACTCCCGGGCGCCGGGAATTGATTTCCAGCGCATTGCCCGCGATCAGGTAAACCGGCACACGATCGCAAAACGCGTTGTAGATGGCCATCGATCCGTGCTGCAATCCCACATCGCTGTGGAGAAAAACCGCCATGGGCTTGCCTTCGATTTTTGAATAACCGTGGGCCATGGCCACGGCCGATTCTTCATGGCAGCAGGTGATGAACTCCGGATTCTCGTTTCCACCGTAATTGATCACCGATTCGTGCAGACCGCGGAAGCTCGATCCCGGATTGGAGGCCACGTACTCAATCCCCAGCGACTTGATCACGTCCACCATGAAGTCGGACCCGGAGCGGTTCTCGGTCAAAACATCGAGCACCGCGGGGGTCTCGGCCTCGAGCTCTTTCGACATGGGCGTTGCGGCGCCCGCCCGAGAAATCTCGGCCTGTTGCGCGTTGGCAACCGCCGGAATCGCCGCGAGCGCGGCCGCGCCCGCCGCAGCGCCTTTCAAAAACTTGCGCCGATCAATCGCTTCTTTTTTTGGTTTTCGCATCGTAATTCCCGTTGATCTCGCCAGGAGATTTTATTCATCTCTATCGTTTTTCGGTCTGAATTGCCACCTTATGCCAGCGCCAAAGGAGTGTCAAGCGCGCTTCGATTCCAAAATGCAAGGGAGATACGAGGATAATGAGGCGGAGGATAAATATGGCCAAAGCCCGGGAACGCCAATCTCCCGATTGGCGTTTTGCCTGACGCCATACAGGAGAATGTCGTTCCCGGGCCGCATCTCCAGGTGATTCTCCGGCTAGCCTGAACGGCAGGTTGCAGCGAGTGGGTCTTGCCCCTTCCTTTGGTGTCGGCGATCGGACGGAATGAGGAATATATACGAATAAGTGTTTTATTAAGTATGTTAATATGGTCGCTGATCCGCCCGAATTACCGATCAACGCTTTGGAAGGCGACGATTTGATCTTTGAATTTGCCTTCCGCGCCTCCCTAATGCAGGATGGATCAGGAGAAAAAGGCATTGAATTATTGACTCCAGACTTTGTCTTCCATGTCGAAAGGGAATCTCCCCGGTCTTTCCCGCAGAAGCCAGTCCGTTCCAGACACCCCGCCGTGTCCCGGCAAGTGACAATTTATTTCGACTGAGTTTTGAGCGAGCTTTTTGATTTTTTATTCGCTTGCAGAATTCTGCAAGCAACATTTTTAGGAGGCATCATGATCAGTGAGCAATATCTCTTTCTGGAAGACGTGAATACGGGCGGCAGGCCAAACAGCAGCGTGGTTTTGCCGCCGCCCAAAATTGCGCTGCAAAGCCGCGTTTTTGCCGAGGCCTTGCTTGAAAATTCCACGACGCGCCAGCGTCGAAGCCCGATGGAATGGGCCGTTTCTTTTTTCATCCATTTCGCCATCCTGCTCCTGCTGCTCTTTCTCCCGCTCTATTTCTCGCAAGGGATCGATATGAAGAGGATGGAAACAACGCTCCTGGTGGCGGCCATGCCACCAATGGCCGCGGCAGCGCCGTCTCCGCCGTCGGTGGCGCGCGTGATCCGCGTGGCTCCAAAAGTTTTCTCGCCCGGGAAACTGACCGCGCCCATGTTTATTCCAAAGGCCGTTCCAGCGGCTTCCAGCGACTCAGCTCCGCCGCAGGAAGCATTTTCAGGAGCGATGGGCGCCTTGCCGGGCGGAGTCCCCGGTGGACTTATTGGCGGCATTACCGGCGGAGTGCCGGGGGTTGCGGCTCCAGTAACGGCAGCGCCCGCCGTTGAAGGATCGAAACGGCCCGTGCGCATTGGCGGCGATGTAAAGCCGCCGCGACTAATCTACGGCCCAGCGGCGGTCTACCCAATCCTGGCGAGCCAGTCGCATGTCCACGGGATGGTCGTGATCGACGCCATTATTGATGAACACGGGAGTGTGGTCGAAGAAAAAGTGGTTAGCGGACATCCCTTGCTCATTCAGGCGGCGCTTAAAGCCGTTTCGGAAAGAAAATATGAACCCACGATCCTCGACGGAGTACCCACGCCGGTTGACCTTAAAGTTGAGGTCAACTTCCTGATGTATTGACTCGCCACCTCCCGCCAATCACCTGCGCGCGGCCCGGCATCATGGCCGCGCGCAAGTCTCTCCGCCGCCGCAGCTCGCTCGCGTCCCGCTTTCATAGTATGGGAGTTTGAAATCACCCGGCCCAATGTTTCACGCCGGCCAGCGAATAGCAAAGAGCATGATAAGAATTCCCATGATTCCATGGACGTCTCTGTGTGACACTTGATGTCCGGCAACGAAAATCATGCTACGACCACCGCTCCAGCAGATTGTGCGCCGCGCCGCGCACTGGCGTTGTCCGAATTGCGGGCGCGGCCGGTTGTTTCGAGGCGTCTTTCGCATGCTGACGCACTGCCCGGAATGCGGGCTGTCCTATTTTCCCGAGCAGGGATACTACGTCGGGGCCATGATCATCAACTACGTGGCCACGACCGCTGTCGTCGTCGCGATTTTTCTTTTGTCCCTGCTGTTTCGGGATTTCACTACTCTTTCGACCAATTTCAAAATTCTGCTTTGGATGGTTTTTGCCACCGGCTTGTCCCTATCGCTCGTGCGGCATTCTTACAGCTTCTGGCTTGGAATCGATTTCTGGATCAAGCCGAGAAAACCGGACATTCTCTCGACGGAAAATTCCTAGACGCCGTGGGCCAGCCGGGCGGCGACACCGAGGATCGCCCCGCCAAGCACCAACCACGCCGAATTGATTCGGAAGCGAAGCAGCAGCACCGCACTGGCAATCGTAAGACCGATCGTCACCCAATCCACAATGGCCGCGCGCCCCAGTTGGTAGCTGACCGCTGCCATCAACGCGAGCGAGGCCACGTTCACTCCATCAAGAAAAGCGCCGGCCGTTGCGGAACGGCGAATCAGCGGAATCAGTGGCCCGCTGATGGCCACGAGGATAAATGCGGGAAGGAAAATTCCGACCGTCGCGACAAGCGCGCCCACCGGCCCCCGCAATAGGTAACCCAGAAAAGTAGCCGTGGTGAACACGGGTCCCGGCGTCACCTGCCCGATGGCGACGGCATCGACGAGTTGCGCGTCGGTCACCCACGCGCGATGCGCCACGAGATCGGCGCGCAGAAATGCCAGCAAAACATAGCCGCTGCCGAACACGATCGAACCGATCTTCAGGAATACCAGGAACAGGGGCCACATACCGGGAATCACCGCGGCCGCGCCTGTCGCTCCCGCCCACGGAAAAATTCGCGCGAAGCCCGTGCGGGCTCCCCGCCAAACGGACAGCATCGTCAGCGCGCCTGCCGCTTTGTGGTTCCCTGTCCGATTCCGGGATAGCGCTTGCATGCCTGCAAGGATCGCGCCTGTTCCAAACAAAATGAGCAGAACATTTACTTGCGTGAAACTGAGCGCCACGCAGACCGTCCCCGCAATCGCCAGGATCCAGCTCTTGACGGCCGTGCGGCCAAGTCCCCAGAGAGCTTGCACGATCACGGCAATCACCACCGGCTTGACGCCGTACAGCAGTGCCGCAATGGCAGGCAAGTGCCCAAAGCGCACGTACGCCCACGCAATGATTCCCACCAGGATTGCCGCCGGGGAAATAAAGCACGCGCCGCCGATGAGCAGCCCCGCCCAGCCGGCCCGCAAGTAGCCGATGTGGATAGCGAGTTCGCTGGAACTCGGTCCGGGAATCAGGTTGCTGGCGCCAAGGAGGTCAAGAAATTTTTCGCGCGAGAGCCATTTCCGGCGGCGAACCAGTTCATCTTCCATGATGGCAATGTGCGCCGCCGGCCCGCCAAACGCGGTGACTCCCAGCCGCAGGAAAAAAAGCGCCAGTTCTTTCAGCGATCCGCGCTTGGCCGCGTCCGGTGTTCCTGTCTGGGATTGTTCGAGATCGGCCAACCTCACCTCGCGCTTCGATCGGCCCCGGTGTGCAACTTCTTAGGACGGTTTGGAGTGTAGCGCATTCCGAAGTCCGAATCTCACCAGCGCAATTTTGATCCAGCCGCGCGGTTTTGGTGGCACAGGCTTCAGAGTCCGCGCGGCGCCTTCTAAATGTTTGTGGGGCACGGCTTCAGCCGTGCCGTAAGGCACGCAAATCAAAGCGGCTTTAGCCGCTGGCGTATTCAAAATTGAGTTGCCCAACAGGCTCTTGAGCCTGTGAGAATCCCATTTGTATTGGAGCGTTCGATCAAGTGAAATGGAAAAACCCACGGGCTGAAGTCTGTACTACTAAATCTTCTAATTTTCACAAGAATTTGTGGAAGAAATGCAAATCAGCGCGTATTCGCAGCGGCCATATAGGGATTCAAGTTTACCGCTCGCCAATCGCCGCGAATAATCGCGGCCCGAATCTGCGCCGGAGACTTCCCTTTTTGCGTGAGTTGATAGGAGAGTACCGCTTCCTTCTGGCAGATATCGCATTCCGCTCCATGAGTCCCCGCGAAGCAATCAAGCAAGCTCTTGTGCCCCGCGTGCCGGTCGCAATAGCAGTAGCAAGGCTGCTGGTACAAAACCGGCCTGATCTTCGCCGCCATCGAATACACATTGCGATTGAGCGCATCCGGAAACTGCTTCGGATCGAGCGTGGCCGGAAACGGCGGCTTCAACGCATAAGCGTGGTACGAGGGAATCCCCAGATCGGCCGTCCTCGGCATATCCATTTGCATCTGCTGACCCTGGGCATTCCAATCCGCGCCGAAAACCGGACGCAATTGCGCTAACCCCGCGCTTACAAGCGTCAGGCTCATGGCGATTGCCGCTGCGGCGAATTTGCCCTGCATAAACCAGACCTCCGCGTCCAATGAAAACGCTAGCGCATCTTGCATACGCGTGCAACACGTCAACCCTTCATCCAGGTAACCAGCGCGGCGCGCAGCCCGATTTCACTCAAGGGGCAGAATCTGCCAAGGAATCAGCCCGATCCGATTTCAGGAAGCGCTTGGATCCGGTTCGGACGCTTCCGGCAATTCACCGGAAGTGCTGCCATCGGACTCAGCAGCGGACCCCGCAGCGGAGGGAAACGCGGCAGGCGCCGTTTCGGAAGAGGGCGTGGCGGGCACAGAAGTAGCAGGCGCGGAATCTCCGGCCCCGGCGGCTGCCGCAGCCGCTATTTCCAGACGCGCCGACAACACATCCGCAAGCAAATCGATCAGCTTCCGCGCCCCTTGTCCGTCGGGGTCGAGGTCCGGGTTATAACCGGCTACTTCGAAGGCGGCCAGATTCGGCTGGCTGACAAATACGCGCAGCGCATCGCGCGCTTCGTTCAGGCCGAGGCCGCCCTCGCCCGGGAAATTTGTCCACGGAAATTCTTCGCTGTTGATCACGTCCACATCGAAGTGCAGGACGAATTCGTGCCTGGCCGCGTGCACGCGCTCAAGGGCGAGGCGAGCGGCGGCAGCGGCGCCTACTGTTGACACTTCCAATGACGCATGCCGCCGCAGGGGTGACGCCGCGAGATACTGCTCCTCCGGGGCGTCCAGGCGCTCGTATCCAAACAAGGCCACGTCGGGTTCGCGGACCAGCGGCGGCTCGCCCCAGAAGCGCACCAGTTCCGGCGCGCCGCGTCCGATGACTTGCGAAATCACCATGCCGTCCACGCACCCTGAAGGCGTCGTCGCCGGCACGTTGAGATCGGCATCGCGGTCCACATATATCAGGCTGACGTTGCGATAGTAGCGGCGCGTCCCGGCAATGGCCGCCAGGACAGATATGCAATCTCCAGTCAGGATGAGCGGGAGCGCGCCGGATTTTACCGCGACTTCGACGCGCGGGCGCAAATCGTTCAGCGATTTCAGGATCGCGGAAACATTTCTGGCACGCGGACGTTCGTCGTCTGGTTGGAAAAGGTAGGTTGCCGTGTCGCCGTGATCGGTGACGTTAAACCCTGCGTTCTTCAGCCGATCCGCTATGCCGGCGGCGCGCAACGCGGCAGGAGCGCGCTCGAGCCCTGTGCGGAGGGCCGCCGCGCTGGTGGCCGCGCCCAGCAGGACAATATTCTTCGTCTGACGGGTGATCTTGACCGCCAAAGTCGCTCTCCTGATAGTGGAGACGATCTCCCCTGAATGCCCGCAACCCGCATAGCTATTTCGCTAAATGCCCCATTCTCTAATTCGAAGCCGGTGCGATGGTGGTCAGCTCGGAGGGCAGAGTGAACCGCACATCTTCGCGGATCAGATCGAGATCGCGCTGATTCGTATAGCCCAATCCGGCCAGGCGTTCGCTGACCTGCTCGACCAGAACTTCAGGCGCCGACGCGCCGGCGGTAAGGCCCACGCGGCGAATTCCTTCGAGCCATTTCGGGTCAATGTCCTTCGCGGAGTCAATCAATTCCGCCGCCACTCCCGAACGCTTGGCCACTTCGACGAGCCGGTTCGAGTTGGAACTGTTGGGCGAGCCGACCACAAGGATCAGTTCCACTTCGCGCGCCAACTGCTCGACCGCTTCCTGCCGGTTCTGCGTCGCGTAGCAGATGTCGTCGGAAGCGGGTCCTTCGATCGAGGGAAACCTCTCGCGCAGCCGGGCCACAATTTCCTGCGTGTCGTAAAGGCTCAGCGTGGTCTGGGTTAGAAACGCCAGCCGGCTGGCGTCTTTCACTTCGAGCGCGTTCACCGCTTCGACGCTATCCACGACCACCGTTTGTTTGGGGGCTTCTCCCGAGGTCCCCACGATTTCCTGGTGATCGCGGTGGCCGATCAGGATAATGGTGCGGTTTTCGCGCGCGAACTTCAGCGCTTCGAGATGGACCTTGGTCACCAGCGGGCAGGTCGCGTCAATCACGCGCAACTCGCGCAACCGCGCCTCTTCGCGCGTCGTCGGAGGAACCCCATGCGCACTGAACACCAGCACGGAGCCGAGGGGCACTTCCTCGACCGTTTCGACGAAAATCGCGCCGTCGTGCCGCAGTTGCTCCACCACGTAGCGGTTGTGCACGATTTCGTGGTGGACGTACACCGGCGGCCCGTAGGCTTGCAGCGCCAACTCCACGATGTCCACGGCGCGCACCACGCCCGCGCAAAAACCGCGCGGCCGCACGCGGATCAAGCTCTTGCCTTCGTTCGGCGGTTGCATCTGGTTGCTCATCTAGCAGCCTCAAAAATGCCACACTAGATTATCACGGCGGGGGATGATTATGCGACCTTTTGGCGGGGTTGGTATTGATTCAAGTTGGTTCTGCATGGAGCAAACAGCTGCTTGCCCTGAGTACGAATGGCCCCTGCATAACCCGTTATCATCCCGGCAGGAGGGTTTTTTTGAGCCCCTTCCGTCCCATTCACGGTGAACCGCGAATTCTGGGGCGGAACGGTCAATTTCAAGATCAAAAGGAGCCATCGCTTTCATTCCGATGATGTGGCCGGCGCTCACGCCAATCGCCGCGCCCCGTCCAACTAAGATTAGAGATTGAGTGTATGTGCTCGGCTCCTCTATAATGCCTTGTTTTGCCACGGGTGCGGCAACCGTCTGCTTTTCTGAATCAAGGGACATCCAGATAGCGTTGCGCGGGAGGATTTTCGGACGTGTGGGACGCTCTTCGTGAAAAAAAGATAGGTGTGCGGATCTTGCTCGGAATCGTCGTCGGGGTTCTGGGGATCGGCATGTTGTTATATCTTGTGCCGCAGGGCACCAACGATCTGAACGGTTCGGATATGGTCGCCCAGGTCGGGGGCCAGGCCATCTCAGTTGTCGATGTCCAGAACCAATTGAGCAAGAATACTCGCGGCAGCCAGGTTCCTCCCGCACTCCAGCCAATCTATACGCAGCAGGCGCTCGACCAATTGATCGACGAAAAAATGCTGGCGCTCGAAGCCGACCGCATGGGCTTGCGTGTATCGGACGAGGAGCACGCCGACTTGCTGAAGAAGCTCGTGCCCACGGCGTTTACCGGCGACACCTTTATCGGTTACGACCGCTACAGCGCGGAAGTTCAGGCGCGCTTTCAGGTGAGCGTCCCGGAGTTTGAAGCGGAAGTGAAAAATGCCCTGTTGCAGCAGAAGTTCCAGCAACTCGTGACCGATGGCGTCATGGCCAGCGACGATGAATTGCGCGAAGAGTTCAAGCGCGAGAATGAGAAGATCAAACTCGAATACGTATTGATCAAACCGGACGAACTGCAATCCAAAGTGGAAGTTTCTGACGCGGACTTGGCCGCCTACTTCGACAAGAATAAAGCCCAGTACGTGGTCCCGGAACGCAGGACCGTGGATTATGCCATCCTGAGCCTTGCACAGCTTCGCCAGCGTACTCCTGTGACCGAGGACGACGAAAAAATCTACTACCAGAGCCACATCGATCAATACAAACTGGAAGATCGCGCGCACGTCGCCCACATTCTCTTCAAAACCGTGGGTATGACCGACGCCGAGGCCGCCGAAGTCAAGAAAAAAGCCGAGGACGTGCTCAACAAGGCCAAGCACGGCGGGAATTTCGCCGATCTGGCCAAGCAATACTCCGAGGACACTACCAAAGATAAGGGCGGCGACCTGGGATGGATCGTCCGGGGGCAGACGGTTCCCGAATTTGAAGCGGCGGCATTCAGCCTTCCCAAGGGATCGATTTCCGACCTGGTGAAGACACAGTACGGCTTCCACATCATTCAAGTGCTCGACCGCGAAACCGCTCGGACGCAGACCCTGGACGAAGTCAAGGCCACTATTGTCAATCAGTTGCAACAAGAAAAAGCGGAGCAGTTGGGCGAAACTATTTCCGCGCAAATCGCCGACGAAATCCGGCGCGGCGGGCGCGTCCCGATTGAAGATTTGGCCAAGAAATTCAATTTGACCACGGGAGAGGCCAAACTGGTCGAGGCCAATCAGCCCCTTCCGGAATTGGGGAACGCGCCTGGGCTGATGGATAGCATCTTTCACCAGCGCGCGGGCGACGTGGGCGCGCCGATTCATACGGATATCGGCTATGTCGTCCTTTCCGTGAAGGACGTTCAGCCGGCGCATCCCGCGACTCTGGCAGAGGTTCACGACCGCGTCGCCAGCGACTATAGGCATGGAAAAGCAGTGGATCTCGCTAAAACTCGCGCCGAAGATCTCGCCAAGCGCGCCAAGTCGGGTGAGAATTTTCCGGCTGCCGCCAAAGCCCTCGGTTTTGAAGTAAAAACATCGGAACTCATCTCTCGAGCAGGTTCAATTCCCGACGTAGGCAGCGCCAAGCAATTCGCGGCTGCGTTCACTCTCCCTGCCGGCCAGGCTGGCGATCCCATTGCGCTCGCCCAAAACTGGGCCGTCTATCGTGTTGCGCAACACGATCCCGTCAGCCAGGACGATTTTGAAAAGCAGAAGGCTAAGATCGAAGAGAAAGTCTTGCAGCAGAAGCGGCAAACCGCTTACGAATTATTCCGCACCGCCCTGAAAGCGCGTCTCCAACAGGAGGGCCAGCTACGTTTCAACGCAGACAATTTGAAACGTCTGATCAGTCCTGCATAGTTCTGTAAGTTACAGAAACTAAACGTGTTATTAATTTTTCCACAGGCCTTGCTTTCGCCCTCGGCCTAAGCTAGCATATTTGTGTCGGCAATCCTGGACCCTACGCCAGGGGACCAGGATTTTGATGCTGTCGCCTTCCCAGCGTGCATTGCTTCTTGCAGGTGTGGTTCTTCTAATTTAATTCCGATCGCGCCCCTTCAAGGGGCAACTAGCGATACGCGCTATCGAGGCCCAGATGTCTCTTTCCCAAGGGTCAGATTTGGATGTCGCAACAAAGGTAAGTCAATGAGGTGCACTATGCCGGGGAAGCTGAATCATCGCAATGAGTACCAATGCACGATTGAAGTGAACCAGACGGGGAAGTACTGCGTGCGCGTTCGAGCCATATTCGCCCGTAAGGCCTGGATTCTTCCCGTTTATTTCCTTGCCTCCACGTTTGACCGCGCCATGCGCAAACTGGAACAAGCGCTGCAGTTCCTGCAGCAAAAGGAAGAGCGCCTGTGGTTCTGGGGCGTCGAATACTCGGACGATCCGAATTTTTCCGAGGAACTTGTCCGGGAAGTGGGGCTGCGACTCGATCGCCGCACCGAATTCCCGCGCCGGTCCGCGAACGTCGCCCTTACGCCGGAAAAGCCCGTTCCCGCCGTGTTGCTGGCACCGGTTCGCCGCGGGTTGGCTCATTCGATTGATGCCGGCCGGGTGAGCGCGGCGGGGAATTAGACCTTATTTTTCCCTCAGAATGACCTCGCCGTGGCCGATGGGCTGGTCGTTCAACCAGAGGCGATACTTGTAGGAGCCCGGGTTTGTGCCCGGGCGGGGCGGACCGCTTTGCAGTTGGCGTCCCGGCGGTGCCTGGAAGACGTTGGATTGGAACGGGCAGCGGTTGGGATCGAACTGGATCTTGAGATTGCCGGTGTCGGATAGCCACACAACCTGCTCATCCGGACTAATCACGACGATTTCGGGTAGTACACCCACCAGAACCAGCTTTTCCGACATGGATGCGCTTTCCTCCAGGGCCACGCGAAGATAGCACAGCGGACCGCAGACGCGCTCGGAGATTGTGTCCACCAGACCAAATCGGCGGCCAAGCCCAATTCCGTCGCGTGACCGATTTTCTCTGTGCTCTCTGTGTTAAACGTTTTTGACGTTTGTATGGCACTGGAACGCCGCAAAACCCTTCAACTCAGAGTGCACAGAGCACAGATTGAAAACCAGAGCTTAGATTCGTTACCGCAATTTGCAGCTGCAAAGCAGTCGTGGATTGTTCACACAGAACCATTTTGGCGGTTGCGCGAGGGCGGGGAATCGCGCAAACTAGATGCTGGTCAGGAGTATATTTGAGAGAAATGCCCCGGAACGCGACTGGGGCGATCGCTTTATCCACTGAGCCATCTTCGATGGTCTGTGCACTCCTCTCAGGGCACAGTTTTGTACGTGCCGGCAAGTAGCCGCGTGAAAGCTGAGGTTTGAGGTCATGATAAATCCGATGGAGGAATTGCGGCCGCCGACGAGGCTGATGCTCACGCCCGGCCCCTCGTGCTTAAGCCCGCGCGTGTATCGCGCGCTGGCGATGCCGATTGTGGGGCATGTCGATCCATGGTTTACCGAATTCATGGGTGGCGTTCAGGAGCTGATGCGCCGCATTTTCCAGACGAAGAACCATATAACATTCCCGATTTCCGCCTCTGGAACGGGCGGCATCGAAACGGCGGTGGTCAACGCCTTGGAGCCGGGGGATGAGGCGATTGTCTGCGTGAACGGCATGTTTTCCAATCGCATGGCAGATATCGCCGAGCGCACCGGGGCCAAGATTCACCGCGTTCCCGCCCCGCTTGGCCGGACCGTGGACCCGGAAGATGTGCGCCGAGCCGGGCAAGGCCGCAAGATCAAGTTCGTAGGCCTGGCGCACGGGGAGACTTCGACCGGCGTGGTAACGAAGATCGAGCCATTTCGCAAGGTCGCCGATGAGCTGGGAGCGCTCTTGATCGTGGACAGCGTCGCCACGCTGGGCGGTGTGCCGCTCGATATCGACCGCCAGAGGATCGATATCTGCTTCAGCGGAACGCAGAAAGCCATCAGCGCGCCTCCGGGGATGTCGCCGATTACGGTGAACGCGCGGGTTGAGGATATGCTGCGCAACCGCAAGACGAAGGTGCAGAGCTGGTATTTCGATCTCACCACCGTGATGAATTATTGGGGCAAGGAACGCACCTATCACCACACGCCGCCGATTCCCCTGATTTACGCGCTGCATGAGGCCATGCGGATGCTTCTGGAGGAAGGGCTGGAGGCCAGTTGGGAACGCCACCGGCAAAATCAGGCGGCGCTCGTCGCCGGCCTGGAAGCGATGGGGATTCGCATCTTTGTCGAAAACCCGGAGGACCGCCTGACGACCGTCACGACCGTCTGCATTCCCAGCGGAATTGACGGCGTAAAAACGCGCGTGCGCCTGCTGAATGAATTCAACATTGAAATCTCCGGAGGACTTGCGGATATCAAGGCGACCACGTGGCGGGTCGGCCTGATGGGATATTCCAGCCAGCGCGCCAATGTGTTGCTGTTCCTCGATGCGCTGGAGAGGGTCCTGCTCGACCAGGGCATGAAGCTACCCGTCGGGGCCGGGATCGCCGCCGCAGCCAGCAGCTATGCGCATGCCGAGCCTGTGACCGTCGGCCACGGAAAGTAGAAAATGAGCACTGGAATAGGCATTTCAAATCTGGGCGCGATGAACCAATTCGTGGGGGAGTTTGACGTGACCTCGCGGCTGACCGACCGGACGTATCACTGCCGATTTTCGCACCTGTGGAACGGCATCGCGACGCGCCACAGCGACACGGTGGACACGAAGTTTCTGGTGGACGACAAGGGATCGATTGTCGGCCTCGCTCATCCCGGAATTGTGCAATTTACGGCCGAATCCGGCCGCGATCTTTCGGACCGCGAAGCCAGCTACGTCGCCGCGCAGTATCTGCGGGAGCAGCTCGAGCAGGAAGACGAGCGGCCGCTGTACGATGTCGCCTCAGCCGATGTTTTGCGCATCATTGGACAGCTCGGGATTAAGTGAACGCGATTCGTGAATCGTAATTTGTGATTCGTGAAGAGCCCGTGCCCACCGTTTTCCGACATTCTTGATTTTCTCTGCGTTCTCCGTGCCCTCTGTGTTTAAGCCTTTTCCGTTTGAGCCGGAGAATCGCGATCACGCGTCGGAGAGAGATTCGTCAAAGCCGGCCGATGGCTCCGGTAACTCGCCGGACTCTGGGATCGCGCCGCAGTCCAGGCATTCCACATATTCCGCGTCCGAATCCTTGGCAATGAGTTGCGTGCGGGCGTGGCGGCAGGAAGCAGGGTCGTTCACAAGACTACTCCTAAGCTATCCGCATCATACCACGCGCACAGGCATGCAAGACCGGGCTTAAATCGTGAAGGAATCCCCCAAAAAGTCCGGACCTGGGTTATAAGAGGAGCCTTGCACTTGTTCGGCGGGCTTACAAGCGAGGGATCTCCATCTACTGTGGCCCAAAGCGCAGAACACCGATTTAGCAACGTCTTATTCTACGGCGTAGTGCTGTGCCTGGCTTACCTCGTGTTTCTGGTCTTTCAACCGTTTTTGGTGCCACTCGGCTGGGCGGCGGTCTTTGGGGTTATCTTCTTTTCCCTGAACAAACATTTCGAACGGAAATGGGGCCGCACGCGGTCGGCCGTGCTGATCACCTTGGGCGTCACTCTGATCTTGATCGTTCCTGTGCTTTTGCTCGCCGCTATGTTTGTCCGTGAAGGGATCGCCGCTGCACGGGACATCCAGATCGCAATGGAGAGTGGAGGGTATGGCTGGCTCAACCACGCTTGGGAATGGCTAGTTTCCCACATCGCGGCTCAAGGGGTCACCGTGGATTTGCCCGGCCTCGTGCGCCAGGGCGCCAGCAGGGCCGGGGAATACATGGCTACGGAACTCGGCCGGGTGATCCGGAACATTGTTTTATTCCTGTTCGAACTCTTTGTGATGCTCTTTGCGTTGTTCTATTTCCTTCGGGACGGAGAATCCATCCTGGAACGCCTCCGGCATTTCTTGCCGTTCGAAGAGACCATGACGGAGCGCATGCTGGGAGAGGCGCGTGAACTGATTTTCGCCAGCGTCACCACCAGCCTGGTGATCGCGGCGGTCCAGGGGATCATTTGCGGTGGGGCGTTTGCCATTGTGGGCTTGGGTTCGCCGGTTTTCTGGGGCGTGGTGATGGGATTTTTGTCCATGCTCCCGGTGGTGGGCGCATGGCCGGTGTGGATTCCCGCGGCGATCTGGCTGTTTTCCACGGGGCACGCGGGCCGCGCGATCCTCCTGATTGCCATTTGCGGCGCGCTGGGCGCGGCGATCGACAATGTCCTGCGCCCAGTGCTGCTGGGAGGGCGCGCCTCGCTGAACGGATTGCTGGTATTCATCAGCGTGCTGGGCGGCATCGCCGTGTTTGGCGTGTTGGGAGTTGTTCTGGGACCGATCGTGGTGGCGACGGCCTTCGGGATTCTGGATGTGTATTCGGGAAATGAGGTAGCAGGTGGCGCGCCCGATACATCTGTCCTGTAATGTGCCGATGGTGGAAATTGTGGTTACAGCGCCTATGCGCCTACCCTCTGGCCTGTGCTAGAGTAACGCGCCTGAGGTCAAGTAGGACAGGCTTCAGCCTGTCTCCAGCGATGTAGGATTGCAGTCAGGCAAGCGAAAACCAGACAGGCTGAAGCCCGTCCTACAGAAGAAGATTCAACGATGGCCAGTAAAACCATGACGTTGCTCGCCGGATTGCCTCCCGAAAAGCTTCGGTGGAAATGCGATCCGGCCAGCATTCCGTTTGCGACCACGGCGGAGGCCGAGCCGGTGAAGGAGTTGCTCGGGCAGGAGCGCGCTTTCCGCGCGCTGAAAATGGGTGTAGAGCTCAATGCGCCCGGGTTCAACATTTTTGTGTGCGGGCTTGCGGGAACGAGCCGCGGCGGCACGATTACGCATTTGATCGATCAGATTCATCCCCCCGCGAAGGCTTCGCTCGATCGCTGCTACGTCAATAATTTCAAGAGCCCCGACCGGCCGCGCCTTCTGGCGCTGCCGCGCGCGCAGGCCAACGGCTTCAAGAAAGATATGCAGAGCGGCATCGAATTCTTGCGGCGGCGGATTCCGCAAGTGTTTGAGGGCGAGCCCTTCCAGCGGCAAAAAGGGCGCATCGTGGACCGCTTCACCGTCCGCGAAAAAGAATTGATGGACGATTTCACGCGGCGTATCGCGCGCGAGCAATTCGCGCTCGGCCACATGCAGGTCGGGGCCGTCGCGCTGCCGGAAATTTTCCCGGTCCTCGAAGGGCAGATGGTGCCGATCGAAGACATTCCGAAAATGGTGCACGAAGGCAAACTGGAAACTGTGGCCGCCGAGGACCTGGAACGCAAGTACGAACAGTTCCGGCAGGAGTTCACCGTGGTGTACCGGAAGACGCTGACGCTGTCGCGCGAGCTGGCCAGCGAACTGAGCTACCTCGAGCAGGAAGCGGCCTCGGTGCTGGTCGACGGATTCATCGAGGAATTGAAGGAAAAATATTCGGGCGCCACGGTGGCGGAATATCTTGAAGAGGTGCGCCACAGCATCCTCGATAACCTCGAGCCGTTCAAGGAACGGGAAGGCGAGGAAGAGCCGGGTGGAGGGCCGCCTCCGCAGGATGGCAATCCAAAGTCTGCTTCAACCGAGCGCGATCCGTTCCGCGTGTACGGCGTCAATGTGATTCTCGCGCACAATGAAGAAGACAGCTCGCCCGTCATTTTTGAAACGACGCCAACGTACACGAATCTTTTCGGCACGATCCAGCGCAGCTATGACTCGCGCGGCGGCTGGAATTCGGATTTCGTGGATTTGCGCCCCGGGTCGCTGCTTCGCGCGGATGGCGGATTTCTGGTGATGTATGCGTACGACGCGCTGACGGAAGCCGGAGTGTGGCGCACGCTCAAACGCATGCTGAATCACTCGAAACTCGAGATTCAGCCGCTGGAAATGTTCTTTCCATTCGGGACTTCGGCGCTGAAGCCCGAGCCGATCGACATCGACGTGAAAATTATTTTGATCGGCGATCGGCACATGTACGAAATGCTGTACGAATTCGAGGAGGACTTCCGCAAAATTTTCAAGGTGCGCGTGGAGTTCGACGAGGAGATGGTGATGAGCGACGCGGTCGTGCGCCATTACGGCGACCGGCTGCGCCAGCTCTCGGAACAGGAACACATCGGTCCCTTCGACCGCACCGCTGTCGCCAGCATGCTGGAGTACGGGGTGCGTCTGGCCGGGCGGCGGAACAAAGTGACGGCGCGATTTCCGGAGCTCGCGGACCTGGCCCGCGAAGCGGCGTACATCGCGCGGCAGGATGGCGCGGCACTCGTGAATGCGCTGCACGTTCGCCGCGCGCGCGAGGCGCGCATCGAGCGGCATAACCTCACCGAAACCAAGATCCGGGAAATGATCGAAGAGGGCACGCTGCTGATTGAAACCGACGGCACGCGCGTGGGGCAGGTCAATGGCCTGAGCGTACTGGAGATCGGCGGCTACGCATTTGGCAAGCCTGTGCGCATCACGGCCTCGGCTGCACTCGGCAAGACGGGACTGATCAACGTCGAGCGGGAAGCCAATCTGAGCGGCAGCTTTCACGACAAGGGCATGCAAATCATCGCCGGCTATCTGCGCACCAAGTTTGCGCAGGACAAGCCGCTCTCCCTGGCAGCCAGCATCTGCTTCGAGCAATCCTACAGCGGCGTGGATGGTGACAGCGCCAGCTCGACGGAGATTTACGCGCTGCTTTCCGCGCTTTCCGGATTGCCCATTCGCCAGGATATTGCCGTGACCGGGTCGGTCAGCCAGCAGGGCGACATTCAGCCCATCGGCGGCGTCAACCAGAAGATCGAAGGGTTCTTTGACGTGTGCCGCGTGAAAACGGGACTAACGGGGCGCCAGGGCGTGATGATTCCTTTCGAGAATATCGAAGACCTGATGCTGCGCGACGACGTGATCGACGCCGTTGCCGCGGGCAAATTTCACATCTTGCCGGTGACCACGTTGGAAGAAGGAATTGAAATTCTGACCGGCGTGAAAGCCGGGCGCCGCGATTCTAAAGGTGCGTTCGAGCCCAATACGGTGTACGCGAGCGTGGACCGGCGGCTTCACGAAATGGCCACAACCCTCAAGTCGTTCGAGTCGTAATAAGTAATGTAAAAACTCAAGTAGCACAGGCACTCTTGCCTGTGCGGTTTTGTATGTTGTACGCGCGGATGCCCGACCCATTGACGATGCAAAACCCGCACAGGCAAGAGTGCCTGTGCTACTTACTGGGCGCGTGCGCTGCCTGTGTCCTTCGGCGTGGAGAGGTAGCCGTTCACTTTGTCTTTGGTCACGTCGAAAACGACGATTTCATAGGGACGCGTCGCGCCTTTGATGTAAAACTGCACCGGCTCGTCGGCGGTCTTGTCTTTTTTCTCGATGGTCTTATCGTCGGCGACGACCATGAGAGTGTATTTAAATTTCTTAGGGTCCGTCTTCGTCAGCGTCACTTGAATGGGGCCGACGTGCGTGGGGGTCTTGGACCTGGTCAGATGCAACTCAAAGATATTGCGCTCGCCTGAACGTTTCAGTTGATCGAGTTCTTCCTGATTGCGCGCGATCAATCCGCTTTGCACGCCCAGATCGCCAACGGTGCTGGTGAGCTTGGCCTTGGTGGCTTCCAGGTCCTGCTTCGTCGCGCTGATATCGCCCTTCGCGCCGGTCAGATCCGTGCTCACTTGGCCGATCTTGGTATCGGTGTCCTGCTTCACCTGGCCGATTTGCGCGGTGAGTTTATCGTCGGAATCTTTTTGAGATTGACGAATGTTCTGCGCGAGCGCGCGGGCCTGCGCCAGTTCGGCCTGCGTGAATCCGAGCTTTTGCGTCGTCACTTCCAACTGGCCCTTGAGATCGGCGACGCGCGAATTGGTTTGATCGATCTGCACGGAAAGGATCGCCTCTTTCGAATTGGCTTGAGCGAGGTCGGTCTCCAGCTTGGTTTTCGCGGCATTGCCCGCGTAGAGCAGATATCCAATGAGGACGAAGGCCGCGACGAACACGACGATAATCCAGCGCGGTGTAGGCGCCGCTTCGTAAAAATTGGTTTCGTTTCCACTCGGCTCGGGAACATTCGGGGAAATACTCATCACGTCTCCTTGGCGGCCATTCTGGGACTGGCGACGCCATTTAAGTGTGATTATCGCCGAGCCGCCACGGGTTGTCTACGATTTGTGGGAGGAGCGGGTGTTTCTCGGCCAACGCGCTTCCACCGTCGTGGTCAAGCCGCCGCGCGGCGTGAATTCTCCGCGCACCACGCACCAGGCTGGATGAATGGCGTCCACGATGTCCCGCAGCATGCGATTGACGGCATTTTCATAAAAGATGCCCAGGCTGCGGTAAGCCAGCAGGTACATTTTCAGGGCCTTGAGTTCCAGGCATAACTTTTTCGGTTCGTATTCAATCGTGATCGTTCCATAGTCGGGCAATCCGGTTTTCGGGCACACGGAAGTGTACTCCGGGTAGCGCGTGACAATCCGGTAGCCCGGAAACTGGTTTGGCCAGGTGTCCAGATGCGGAAGTTTTGCCTTGATTCCGGCGCGCGCATGTTCCGAAGTGTAGTCGGCCATCTAGTACCTCTCTTTGCATTGTACATGAGGACACAAATTCGCGTAGATGGAACTTGCCAGTAGAATAACTTTTCAAGTATTCTTTTTGAAGACTTCCCAGGGGTGAAGAGAATTTGTTATGCCCTGTCTGCCATAGCGACAGTCCCCGCCGTTCACGCAGACGCAGTGCCAAGGATTACCTGGCAGGAGTGGCAGGACTGCGTCCCTGGCGTTGCCGCGCTTGCGACTCTCGTTTTTTTGCCTGGGCGGCTCCCATCGGATATGTCTGGAACGTACATTGCGGAATGTGCGGCAATTTGGACTTGCAGCGCATTTCGAGCGAACATGGGATGGGCCTGTTCGCCTGGGCGTTTCGCCTGTTTCGCTTTCCCGCCTATCGGTGCGCTCCCTGCCGGAATCGCTTTTTTTCGCTTCGGTTTTACCGGCGCATTGTACCCTCGCAGCAACCCGTGGAATCCAGGGTGGAGTCTGAACCAGTCCCGCACTAACGGCGTTTTTCCCTCCAGAACATGGTGGAACCCGAAGGTTGACTTCCGTTGCGCGAAACGTATGATTGGCTAGTGGCGATGGAGTTCGCCTTATAACCGCTGTCCTTTTAGCCGGGCAGATGATGACTCCTGACAAGTTCCTTGTCGCGGAGCCATGTCCCCGGCGATGAGCAAATCGAGAGTGATCAGAATTCCCGGCCGCTGACGCGCGCAGCAGGCGCATTTTCCGTTTTACACGGATGATTGCGTTCCATTCCGGCGTGGTTGGCGCTGCTTTCTGGACGGCAAAAAATCGTAGGTGGCGAGACCATAAATGAATAAATACTGGGTGGTTGGCCTCGGAGGATTCCTGGGCTCGATTGCGCGATTCTGGCTGGGCGGATATATCAGCAATCGGATGGGAGTGCGCTTTCCGTACGGCACGTTTGTCATTAATATCAGCGGATCGTTTCTGGTCGGGCTGGTCGTGACCTTGCTCGCGGAACGAACGCATTGGAGCGCGAATTGGCGCTACCTGATACCCATCGGCTTCATCGGAGCGTTCACGACATTTTCCGCATTCGAGTTCGAAACCTTTCAAAGTTTCCGGGACGGCGAACTATTCATTGCCTTCCTGAACGTGATCCTGAGCGTGACCATCGGATTCATCGCGGTGTGGCTGGGAGTCGTCACGGGGGGGGCGCTCGGATGAAACCGCGAAAACGGCGCCCGCTTCCAACAGGAATTAGTGAGAGGAAATGCTGAAACCAGGGCCGGCCAAGAAAGTATGAATTTACTGCGGCGAGGACCAGCGGTACCACGGCCAGGCTCTCTATGTCTCGGCCCTCACCGCTTGATTCTTTCTCTTGTTCATATCAAAATGGAATTGGATTCGTACGGGCCGTTTGAATAAATACTGAAGAGAATGTTTGGGCAAGTGGGAGTTTCTACTACCGACCACGAAAATCACGGGAGGACTTGGCAGAGTGCGCACACCAAGAAATCATGTTTCGGGCTATTTAGTTCTTATGGCAGGTCTTGCCGGCATCGTGGGTCTCGGAATTTTAGCTTCGCCGCCGGGGAGCCATGCGCAGAACGCAACTCCGGCGGGAGATGCTTCGCTCGGCGCCCTGGTTCACCGGGTGCATGCGCCTCGGGCAGTCGCCCCGCGTCCGGCCGCCGCTCAGGACGCCGGACAAGCTGCTCCTCCTCCCGCGGCGCCCGCCGCGCCGAAGCCCGTGGAATTGCCCGAGGGTGACGGCAAGCCCATTGCCACCGAGTATTGCCAGATGTGCCACAAGCTGACGAATTTGACGAAAGCGCACAAGAACCTCGACGACTGGGTGGACACGATCCACACCATGATCGACCGTGGCGCAAGCATCCCGGACGACAAGATAGACACCTTGGCGAAATATCTGGCCGCGAATTTTGGCCCCAAGGATGCTTCTGCTGCCTCGAATGCTCCAGCGGCTGCTCCCGCCACACCGGCTCCTTCGCCGGACGCTGCGGCGTCAAGCGCCCCCGCGCCCACGGCTGCCAAGACCGTTGTGGAATTGCCGGACGGCGACGGGAAAGCGATCGCCACGGAAAATTGCCAGGCCTGCCACAAGCTTACGAATCTGACCAAGGCGCACAAGAACCTGGACGATTGGAAAGACACCGTGCAGACCATGATCGATCGTGGGGCAAATGTCCCTGCGGATCAGATCGATACTCTGGTTCAATATCTCGCCAAGAACTTTGGCCCCAAGGACGCGTCCGCGCCGGCGTCCCCCACACCGGCGCAATAATCTCTCGCCCGGGAGCGCCAATCTCCCGATTGGCGTCGCCCAACCCACCAATCGGGAGATTGGCGTTCTCGGGACGTTTGCAGGCCCGGCTTGCGCCGGTGTTGTGTCCGTGCGAAAATTACTCCTCCTAAGTTTGCGCCAATCGCTCCAGGTGGAAGGCAGATTTCAGAGTTCCGGCGGGCGTATGCGTATGAGTGGCGACGGCGATATCGTCTAAGGGTTAGGACGTGGCCCTCTCAAGGCCAAAATCCGGGTTCGAATCCCGGTATCGCTACCATTCCTGGAGAGCAACTGTCATCTACGGGATGGCGTAACCGGGGCTGGTTCGAATACGTCAATAGTGTCGAGCCGATTCATACAAACTGACAGGACAAATATGGCCATTCCTCATTCCTCGCAACTAAACGATACCGAGAGTCAAGCGGAACAGCACTCCCTCGGCGGCGGAACCGGAAAGCCGAAGAAGAGTGGGTGGCTGTGGGCACTCGTGCTGATCGTGCTGGCCGGCGGCGGGTATTACTACTATAAATCGCGCCCTTCTTCCGAGAGCAAGGCCGCGCCTGCGCCTGGGGCCAGGGCCGCCGGGCTGGGTTCGGTCTCGGTGGCCGTCACGGCTGCGATGAAGCAAAACGTGCCCTATTACCTTTCGGGCCTCGGGTCGGTGACCGCGTTTAACACGGTTACGGTGAAGAGCCGCGTGGATGGCGAATTGCAAAAGGTCAATTTCAAGGAGGGGCAGTTCGTGCATGAGGGCGAACTCCTGGCCGAGATTGATCCCCGACCTTTCCAGGTGGCGCTGGAACAAGTGGAAGGGCAACTCTTCCGTGATCAAGCGCAGTTGAACAATGCCCGGGTCGATTTCAAGCGCTATGACCAGCTGGCGAAAGAGGGCGTCATCGCATCGCAACAGGTGGACACGCAGAACGCCACGGTGGGGCAACTGGAGGGCGCCGTGCGGGCCGACCAGGCGCAGATCGACAATGAAAAATTGCAGTTGACCTATTGCAAGATTACGGCGCCAATCACCGGCCGCGTCGGGCTGAGGCTCGTCGATCAGGGCAACATGATTCATGCCACGGACCCGAATGGCCTGGTGGTTATCACGCAAGTGCAGCCAATCGCAGTTCTCTTCACGCTGCCGGAAGACAACCTCCCGGAAGTTATCCAGCACATGAAGAACGAGGAGTTGGGCGTCCAAGCGTACAGCCGGGACGATCAGACCATGCTGGCGACAGGCAAGCTTTTGACGGTGGACAATCAGATCGATCCCACCACAGGCACCGTTCGATTCAAGGCGGCTTTTGAAAATCGTGATTTGTCGCTCTGGCCGAATCAATTCGTAAATACGCGTTTGATGCTTGCCGTGCGCAAAAATGCCATCGTCGTGCCGCTAGCGGCCATTCAGCGCGGGACGCAGGGTTCGTACGTCTATACCGTGAAGGACGGCAAGGCGAACATGCAGTCAGTCAACGTGGATTTGACGCAGGGAAATATTGCCTTGATTGCATCGGGCATTTCGGCGGGCGATCAAGTGGTTGTGGACGGACAGGAACGGTTGCAGTCGGGCACTCCGGTGGAAGTGCATGATGCTTCGCCGAGCGGTTCCGGCGCGAGCCCTGCCGCCTTCTCGGCCCCCGGCAAAGATTCCAATCCATCCACCGCGCCGAAAAACAAACCGCAGAGAAAACAAAGCTGATGAATCCTTCCCGGCCATTTATCCTGCGCCCGATTGCGACTTCACTGCTCATGGCGGCAATTTTACTCGCCGGGGCCGTGGCTTACCGGCAACTCCCTGTTTCCGCGCTGCCGCAGGTGGACTATCCGACGATCCAGGTTCTCACGTTTTATCCGGGGGCCAGCCCCTCCGTAATGGCCTCGTCGGTGACCACGCCCCTGGAGCGGCAATTCGGCCAGGTGCCCGGGCTCAATCAGATGACCTCGACGAGCTCTTTTGGGGCGTCGCTCATCACGCTGCAATTTGTGCTCGATCTGAATATCGACGTGGCCGAGCAACAGGTGCAGGCGGCGATCAACGCGGCGACCACGTATCTGCCGGCGAATCTTCCCAACCCGCCGATTTACAGCAAAACCAATCCCGCGGACACTCCTGTCCTTACCCTCGCTTTGACTGCCGAATCGCTGCCCTTGACGAAATTGGAGGACATGGCGGATACGGTTTTGTCGCAGAAAATCGCGCAATTGCCGGGAGTGGGACTCGTGAGCATCAGCGGCGGAGAGAAGCCTTCGGTGCGGATTCAGGCGAATCCGACGGCGCTGGCGTCCTACGGATTGAGCCTGGAAGATCTGCGGACGGCGCTGGGGCAGGCGAACGTCAACCAGGCCAAAGGCAATTTGGACAGCTCTCAGCAGGCATTTACGATATGGGCTAATGACCAGTTGATGACTGCCGATGCCTACAAGCCTATCGTGATCAGCTACAAGAACGGCGCCCCGGTCCGCGTCATGGATGTGGCCAACGTCATCGACAGCGCCGAAAACGTCAAATTGGCGGCCTGGCAAAACGACCGGCCCGCCGTGGTCGTCAACATTCAGAGGCAGCCGGGCGCGAACATCATCAACGTGGTGGACCGTATCAAGAACCTGCTGCCGCAGCTCAAGGCGTCGCTGCCTTCCTCGGTGCAGCTCTCCATTCTTACCGACCGCACCACCACCATCCGCGCGTCCGTGTCGGACGTGCAATTCGAGCTGATGCTGACCGTGGCGCTGGTCGTGCTCGTCATCTTTCTATTTCTGCGCAGCCTGGCGGCCACCGCCATCCCCAGCGTGGCTGTGCCCCTTTCGCTGGTGGGCACTTTCGGCGTGATGTATTTGCTGGGATACAGCTTGGACAATTTGTCGCTGATGGCGCTCACGATTTCGACCGGGTTCGTGGTCGACGATGCCATCGTCATGATCGAAAATATCACGCGCTACATCGAAGAGGGCGACCCGCCGCTGGAGGCCGCGCTCAAAGGTTCCGAGCAAATCGGCTTCACCATTCTATCGCTCACGGTGTCGCTGATCGCCGTGCTCATTCCGCTACTGTTCATGCAGGACGTGGTAGGCAGGCTGTTCCGTGAATTCGCCGTCACCCTGAGCGTGACGATTCTGGTTTCGGCCGTGGTGTCGCTGACGCTCACTCCCATGATGTGCTCGAAAATTTTGCGCCATCAGAAAGATTCGGAAAAGAGCTGGTTCTACCGGCTTTCGGAAAATTCATTGAACTGGATCATCGAGCAATACGCGAAGATCCTGCAATTTGTGCTGAAACATCAGCCGGCCACCCTGGTGGTCACGGCCGGAACGCTGGCGCTTACGATATTTCTGTTCCTGGTCATTCCCAAAGGATTTTTCCCCGTGCAGGATACCGGGGTGCTTCTGGGCATTTCGGAAGCTCCGGCAACGATTTCGTTTCCAGCCATGGGAGAACGCCAGCAGGCTCTTGCGAAAGTTATTTTGAAGGATCCCGATGTGGTCAGCCTTTCGTCATTCATCGGTGTTGACGGCGTCAACATGCTGCCGAACAGCGGGCGCATTCAAATCAACCTGAAATCGCGCGAAGAAAGAAAGGATGACGCGCCCGCGGTGATACGCCGCCTGCAAGCGAGCCTGAACGACGTGAAGGGAATCACGCTCTACCTGCAGCCCGTACAGGACCTGACCGTGGAAGACCGCATCAGCCGCACGCAATTCCAATACACGATGGAAGACGCGGACGGGCAGGAACTTGCCGATTGGGTGCCAAAACTCATAGATAAGCTGAGAAACCTGCCGCAGTTAACCGATGTGGCCAGCGACCAGCAAGAGCGCGGCACGCAGGCTACTCTGGAGATCGATCGCGACACAGCGTCGCGGCTGGGAATCCTTCCGCAAGCCATTGATGACACGTTGTACGACGCGTTCGGCCAGCGGCAAGTCTCCACGATTTTCACGCAATTGAACCAGTATCACGTAGTCCTCGAAGTGAATCCGACCTTCCAGCAGGATCCCGATGCGCTCAAATCGATTTACGTGCGCTCGTCGAGTGGAATGCAGGTTCCGCTTAGCTCGTTCACCAAATACTTCTCGGAACTCGCTCCCATCGCCGTCAACCACCAGGGCCAATTTCCCGTGGTGACTCTGTCTTTCAACCTGAAACAAGGCGCTTCGCTCGGCCAGGCCGTAGACGCCATCAAGCAGGCGCAGCAGGATCTGGGGTTTCCGGCGAGCATCCACGCGGGATTCCAGGGGACGGCGCAAGCCTTCCAGGCCGCCCTGGCCAATGAGCCGATCCTGGTGCTGGCTGCTCTGGTGACCGTGTACATCGTTCTCGGCGTGCTCTATGAGAGCTACATTCATCCCATCACCATTCTTTCGACGCTGCCGTCGGCAGGTGTCGGCGCGCTTCTCGGCCTGCTGATTACACGCACCGACTTCAGCATCATTGCGCTCATAGGAATCATCCTGCTCATAGGAATCGTTCAGAAGAACGCCATCATGATGATCGACTTTGCGCTCGAAGCGGAACGCAAGGGCGGCAAGAATCCCGTGGATGCCATTTATCAAGCTTGCCTGTTGCGATTCCGCCCCATCCTCATGACCACTCTGGCCGCGATGCTGGGCGGATTGCCCCTGGCGCTGGGCGGCGGGACGGGCGCGGAATTGCGCAAACCGTTGGGCATCGCCATCGTGGGCGGGTTGATCTTCAGTCAGGCGCTGACTCTGTTCACGACCCCGGTCGTCTATCTCGCGTTTGACCGGCTTGCCAAACGCCTCAGCCATAGAGCGACGATCGAAACTGCAGCCCACGGCAATGCCCCCGCGGATTAAGTAGGACGGGTTTCAGCCTGTCCGCTTCCAGCTGTGCCAAACTAGATCAAAACCAAACAGGCTGAAGCCCGTCTTACCCGGCTCATTCGTCCAAAAATTTGTCTATCATGCGGAGGACGCGGTCGAACATAGCCGGCGTCAAGCGCCCGGTCTGCGTATTTTGCTGGCTGGGATGATAAGCGGCAAACAGGCGAGGGAGATCGCCCGGCAGCGCAAAGCTCGCGCCGTGAGCGAATGGATATGGCGCGCGCGAGGGGATCCATCCTTGCCGCTTCAGCAAGTCGAGATACGTGTTGAGGGCAATGCCGCCAAGCGCAAGAATAGCGCGCGGCTGGATCAACACGAGTTCCCGTTCGAGATAGGGCATGCAGTTTTGGATTTCTTGAGGTAGGGGCTTGTTGGCGGGGGGCGCGCAGCGAATGGCCGCTGAGATGAGTACGTCTTTCAGGACCAGCCCGTCATCGGCGCGTTTCGATTGCGCCTGATTCGCGAACCCCGCGCGAAAGAGTCGCTCGAACAGAAAATCTCCCGAGCGGTCCCCGGTGAACATTCGCCCCGTGCGGTTGGCTCCGTGCGCGGCGGGCGCGAGGCCGATGATGACCAGGCGTGCGTGGGGATCGCCGAACGCCGGCACAGGCCGCCCCCAGTAGGTCCATTCGCGATAGGCGCGCCGCTTGGTGCGCGCCACTTCCTCGCGATAGTGCACCAGGCGCGGGCACTTCCGGCAATTCATAATTTCACGCTCCAGGATGGTCAGTTCGTCTGGCGGCACGGCGGCTCCAAAAAGCTGAGGTACTTTCGAAACTCCGAGTTTGAAAATACAGGACGCCCCCCAGTTTTTCTACCATCCTCCGATTTGCCCGTTGGAAATTGATTTTCACCGCAAGATCCGGATAGCGCCCGCACAACTGTTCTGAGTACTGTGTCTAGGACGCGACTTAACTGCTCTCAAAGTGAGGTTGCGGCATTTGAATCCAAATTGGCTCGCGGGCCAATTTGGATTGCACGCCAATTTGGTTGGCAGCCAATTTGAGTCTGGTTTTGAGTCTGCCAATAGGCAAAATCGAAACATCGCAAGAGGCTGCGCTCGACGGAAAGGCATTCGGCGGCCCGGATCGGGGGATAAATGAAAATCAGAAACGCTGCTCTCAGCACGCTAATCTTACTGGCTGCGAGTTTCCCGCTTCAGGCCAAGAAGAATCCAGCGCGTCATTTCTTCCTGCAGGCGCCCTTCACCATGAACGGGGCGGAAATTCCGCAAGGGATGTACCAGCTGACACTGGAGTCCAGCAATTCGAGTGTACAGGTAACCTTGTGGAGGGAAGGCCAGTTCATCGCCACGGCTCGCGGCGTCTGGGTGAAGAGCGGAATGAAGTTCACAGGAAACACCGTCCTCTTACGAGTGAATCCGGACGGAACGCGGTCGCTCGTCGAGATTCGCCTGGCGGGCACCGCAAAAACGATTGTTCTCAACAATTCCGACGCCATCATCCAGGTGAGCGCAAAATAGGCGCAACAGGCACTGCCCTCCTGTTTCAGTCCGCTTGGAGGCGGTTCGCCAACCTATGACTTGAATCGTCAGGGCCGGATGTGACTCAACTCTAAAGTAAAAATGCCCTCTCCATCCCGAAGAACACGGGATGGAGAGGCCTCTTTAAGACCGCGTTTCGTGGACGCAGTTGGTTCTGTGCAGGCCGCTCGGTTTTGGGGCGGGCAGCCCTCCGCTTTATCGGCAATCCAAACTGTTTCGTTTCTTTGAGTTCGGCGCGATTGACTCCCCTTCGGCCGGACGATAGCATGATAGTTTCCGATTTCGCATTGATTCGGGGCGGGAGACGCTTCCATGGCGGCAGAAACCAAATCCGGGGCTGTGCTTGACCGCATCATTGAGGCCCGCCGCGCCGCGATTGCCCACCGCAAGAAGTCCGTTCCGGAGACGGCGCTGCGTTTCGGGGTGAAACACGCGAAGCCCGTCCGCGATTTCGCCGCCGCACTGACGCGCGATTCCCTGAATGTGATTGCCGAACTCAAGAAGGCGTCGCCCTCGCGCGGCTTGATTCGCGTCGATTTTGACCCGGTGGCGCTGGCAAAGAGTTTCGAGGCCGCCGGAGCCGCGGCGCTCTCCGTGTTGACCGAAGAGGAATTTTTTCAGGGCGATTTGAAATACATGCGCGATGCGCGCGCGGCGGCGGGTCTCCCGGTGCTACGCAAGGATTTCATCATTGATCCGTGGCAGGTATGGGAAGCGCGCGCGACGGACGCCGATTCGTTTCTGCTGATTGTTGCGGGACTCGGCGATGCGCTTCTTGGCGAATTGCTTGCGCTCGGCCGCGAACTGGGAATGGAGCCGCTCGTCGAAGTCCACACGCGGGAAGAGTTGACGCGGGCTTTGGCCGCGGGGGCGCGCATCCTGGGAGTGAACAACCGCGATCTGCGCACGCTGGAGGTCCGAGTCGAAACGTCGGAAGAATTGATCGCCGCCATCCCCGACGAATGCGTCGCCGTGTGCGAATCCGGCCTGCGCACTCACGGCGATCTGGCGCGGCTTCGGTCCGCGGGTTTTGACGCGTTCCTCATCGGCGAGCATCTCATGGCCCAGCCGGACCCGGCGGCGGCGCTGCGCCAATTGCTGGGCGCTTGAAGTGGCACAGGCTGCAGCCTGTGCCACCAAAATCCTATGCCGACTCGTGTTAAAATTTGCGGGATCACCACGTGGGACGACGCGCGCTTATCCATTGACTTGGGGGCTTCCGCGCTCGGATTCAATTTCTATCCGCCCAGCCCGCGTGCCATCAGCCCCGCGGATGCGTGGAATATCATTCGGCGTCTGCCGCCGTTTGTGGAAGCAGTCGGCGTGTTTGTGAATTGGCCGCCGCTGGTGGTGGATGCGCTGGCGCGGGCGCTGCGGCTCGGTTCGGTGCAGCTGCACGGAGCGGAATCGCCCGCGGAAGTGGACGAACTGGCGCGCAAGCACGGCGTGATCAAGGCGGTCCAGGTGAAGCGAGGATTTCGCGCCGCTTCGCTGGCCCGCTACCGCGCGGCCGATGCCATACTGCTGGATGGATTCGCGCGCGGCTTGCATGGCGGCACAGGCCGCACCTTGGATTGGAAATGGGCGCGCGCCGCGGGCCGCTATGGACGGATCATCCTGGCGGGCGGCCTGTCGCCGGAAAATATTGGCGAGGCCATTCGCGTCGCGCAGCCGTTCGCCGTGGATGTGGCCAGCGGCGTCGAAGCGCGGCCCGGCCGCAAGGATCCTGCGAGATTGCGCGCGCTGTTCGCCGCCGTTGGATCCGCGGGGTAAGTGAATTGCTGTAGCCCGCCTCTTTAGAGGCGGGGATTTTCTGCCAACGATGAGAGAACCCTCGCCTCTGAAGAGGCGGGCTACAGCAACGGGACTACTGCTCGGTCGAAAAAAGGAAACCATGAGTACCGCGACACAAACCTGGCCGGACGCGAAGGGCCGCTTCGGCCCTTACGGCGGCCGCTACGTTCCGGAGACGCTGGTGGCGCCGCTCGACGAGCTCGAGCACGCTTACGAAGCGGCGCGCAAGGATCCGAGTTTCCAGAAAGAACTCGACTATCTGCTCAAGAATTTTGCGGGGCGCCCCACGCCGCTGCAGTTTGCATCGCGGCTGACGGAGCACCTCGGCGGCCCGCGCATCTATATCAAACGAGAAGATCTGCTGCACACTGGGGCGCACAAAATCAACAATTGCATCGGCCAGGGATTGCTGGCCGTGCGCATGGGCAAGCGCCGAGTCATCGCGGAAACGGGCGCGGGCCAGCATGGAGTCGCCACAGCGACGGTTGCGGCGCGGCTGGGCCTCGAATGCGTGGTCTACATGGGCGTCGAGGACATGGAGCGCCAGCGGCTCAACGTCTTCCGCATGCGTTTGCTGGGGGCGGAAGTGGTGGGCGTGAATTCCGGCACGCGCACGCTCAAGGACGCCATCAACGAAGCGATGCGCGACTGGGTCACCAATGTGCGAACGACGCATTACCTGCTCGGTTCGGTTTTGGGAGCGCATCCATATCCGATGATGGTGCGCGATTTTCATCGCGTGATCGGCGTCGAAGCGCGCGCGCAGATTTTGGAGGCTGAAAAGCGCTTGCCGGATTTGCTCGTTGCATGCGTTGGAGGCGGTTCCAACGCGATTGGTTTGTTCCACGCATTTTTGAACGACGCGAATGTTAAATTGCTGGGCGTGGAAGCGGGAGGGCGCGGCACGACGCTCGGCGAGCACGCCGCGCGCATGGCAGCGGCGGCAGGATATTCCGGCGCGCGGCCCGGCGTATTGCAGGGAACGTACTCCTACGTATTGCAGACGCCCGACGGACAAATTGCGACGACTCATTCCGTTTCGGCTGGCCTCGATTATCCTGCGATTGGCCCCGAGCACGCCTGGCTCGCCGACCGGCATCGCGCGGAGTACACGGCCGTGAGCGATGACGCCGCGGTCGCGGCGGCTCGCACGCTTGCGCGAATGGAGGGCATCATTCCCGCGCTCGAATCGGCGCACGCGCTCGCTGAATTGATCGGGCGCGCGCCGAAAATGTCCCGCGACGCGATCGTGATCCTGAATTTATCCGGACGAGGCGACAAGGATATGGAGATACTCGCCCGGTACTTGTAGATTTTTAGTGGCGCACGCTTTAGCTTGCGGGGTTTGGTCCATGCAAGCACCAAACCCGGCAAGCTAAAGCGTGCGCCACCAATTCTCGCCATGGCACATGCGACTACAACGATGACCAATCCCTCGCGCATCGCGCAGCGATTTGCCGACCTGCGCCGCAAAGGCGAAATGGGCCTGGTGGCCTATCTCACCGCGGGCGATCCGACCCTTGCCGCGACCGAGCACTTCGTGCTCGCGCTGGCGGAGGCGGGCGCGGACGTGGTCGAACTGGGCGTGCCGTTCAGCGATCCCGTGGCCGATGGGCCGGTGATTCAACGCGCGAGCGAACGCGCGCTGCGCGGCGGAACGACGCTCGCGGGCGTGTTGTCGCAAGTGAAATCGCTGCGCGCCAAGACCGAAGTTCCGCTCGTATTGTTCAGCTATTTCAATCCAGTTTTGCAGATGGGTCTTGAAAAATTCGGCGATGCCGCAAAGGCGGCGGGCGCTGATGGCGTGTTGATCACCGACCTTACGCCCGAGGAGGGGGGCGACTATCGCGCGGCAATGTCTTCGCGCGGATTGGACACGATTTTTCTGGCCGCGCCCACATCAACCGATGAGCGCCTGGCGCTCATCGTCAAGGCGACCAGCGGATTCTTGTACCTGATTTCGCGCACCGGCGTGACCGGCGCGAAGGACCAGCTCGCCGAAGATTTGCCGGACCTGGCACGGCGTGTGCGCCGCTTCACGGAACTCCCGATTGCCATTGGGTTCGGCATTTCGCTCCCGGGGCATGTCTCCTTGCTCGGTGGGTTGGCCGACGCAGCCGTGGTCGGTTCGGCACTCGTGGAAGAGATCGAGCGCGCCGGAAACGTGGACGCAGCGGCGGCGGCGCTGGCCGCACGCGTCAAGCTGCTGAAAGGCGCGGCGGTGACCGGCATGAGCCGGCGGGAGCCACAGGTATGAGCGGGCCGGACAGGAGTGCCGCGGATAAGAGCGTGCCTGAAAAAAGCGTGCCAGATAAAAGCGTCGAGGACTGGCGCCGCAAAATTGATGAGATTGACCGGCGGCTGGTCGAGCTATTGAATGAGCGCTCGCGGTGCGTCGTCGAAATCGGGCGTATCAAGCAAGCGTCGGGCGAAGCGCTCTACCAGCCGGATAGAGAGAAGCAAGTGCTCGACGGCGTGGCGCACGCGAATCCCGGGCCGCTTCCGGATGCGGCGATTCGCCGCCTGTTTGAGCGCATCCTGGATGAAGCGCGCTCGGTCGAACGCGCCGTGATGCACGGCGGCGACGGAAAAAAAGACAGCTGAATTCGGCATTTTGCTTTAAAGGGGCGAACGGTTTTCGTGGCGCCGGCGTCTCGCCGGCGATTTTGGCAGCCATCGTCACAACAGAAAAATTGCCGGCGAGACGCCGGCGCTACCAGAGTGCGCGCTTGGTTTCCGCCCGGTCCGAGAAGTGAGAACCCCTTGTTGGAAGAGGAAGACGAACAGGAACAGGAGTTGCAATGGTTGTCGTAATGCAAGAGGGCGCGAAAGAAGAACAGATCCAGCACGTGATCGACCGCCTGGTGTCGATGGGATTCGACATCCATCGCTCGACGGGCGCGTCGCAAACGGTTCTGGGCGCCGTGGGAGTTCCGGCGGACTTCGATCCGCGGGACGTTGAAGTCCTCGACGGCGTGCGCGAAGTCGTGCGCATCACGCAGCCTTACAAACTGGCCAGCCGCGCGTTTCGCCCGCAGGGAACCGTGGTCGCGTTGCCGCGCGGCGTGCGAATTGGCGGCACGGAAGTCGTGGTTGCCGCGGGGCCGTGTTCGGTGGAGACGCCTGAGCAAATCGGCGTGATCGCGGATCGCGTCGCAAAGGCCGGCGCAAAAATTCTTCGCGGCGGGGCGTTCAAGCCGCGCAGCTCGCCTTACAGTTTTCAGGGGCACGGAGAGAAGGCGCTGGTCATGTTGCGCGATGCGGCGGAAAAGAGCGGCCTGCTCGTGTGTAGCGAGGTGATGGATGCTTCGCAGATTCAGTTGATGCTGCCCTATATTGATATTTTCCAGGTCGGCGCGCGCAATATGCAAAATTATTTTCTGCTGCGGTCGCTTGGTACGGTCAGCAAGCCCGTTTTGCTGAAGCGGGGGATGTCCGCGACGATCGAAGAACTCTTGTTGAGCGCCGAGTACATCATGGCCGGCGGCAATCACAACGTGATCCTGTGCGAGCGCGGCATCCGCACCTTTGAGACCGCCACGCGCAACACGCTGGACATCGCCGCGATTCCCGTCATCAAGAAACTTTCGCACCTCCCGATTTTGGCCGACCCTTCACACGGCACTGGAATTCGCGACAAGGTCCCTCCCATGGCGCGCGCCGCCGTCGCGGCTGGCGCCGACGGGCTGCTCCTCGAAGTGCACAACGATCCGGAGCACGCGCTGTCCGACGGCGCTCAATCGCTCTTCTTCGATCAATTTGAAAAACTCATGGCCGAGCTGCGCATCATCGCTCCCGCCGTCGGCAGGAAAATCGCTTAAGCCATGGCCGCCTCCTTCCGCCGCGTCGCAATCGTTGGCACAGGATTGATCGGCGGTTCCTTCGCCCTCGCGCTTCGCAAATATTTTTCGGATTCGGTGGTCGTCGGCTGGGACAAAGCGCAAGTGCTGCGGCACGCGGTTGAACGCGGCGCAGTCCACGAAGCGATTCCCGACCTGTCCCGCGCCGTCGCCGGTGCGGATTTGGTTTATGTGGCATTGCCGGTGGGGCATACCATCGAGCTGTTGCCGGAAATCGCGCGGCTGGCCCCGCCGAATGCATTGGTTACGGATGCATCCAGCACCAAGAGATCGGTATGCGCTGTGGCGGCGGAATCGTTCGGCAAGGGCAGGGCTCATTTTCTGGGCGGCCACCCGATGGCGGGAAAAGAGATCTCCGGAATCGCCGCTGCAGATGCAAATTTGTTTCGCGGATCCAAATACGCGCTGATCCGCGCCTCGACGAAAGAAAATGCCGCCGGCGAAGGCGAACCGCGCGTGGCGGGATTCGTCGCGCTCATCGAAAAACTTGGCGCGGAGCCGGTGTGGCTGGCCGCCGAGGCGCATGACCGCGCCGCGGCGGTGGTTTCGCACTTGCCTCAACTACTTTCCGTAGCGCTCGCGGGAGTGGTTCGCGGCCAGACGGACGAAACGGGTTTGCCGGTCACGCTGGCTGGGCGAGGTCTCCGCGACGCGCTGCGCCTCGCGGGGAGTCCGTATTCGGTATGGCGTGATATTATTCTCACGAACAGCGACAATCTGGAGCGCGTGCTGGATCAGATGATCCAGGCCCTAGAACAGGTGCGCAGCGATCTACGGACGCG